>ERZ791922.95-NODE-95-length-79027-cov-17.767272_pt1 | contig 79027 bp, 68 predicted proteins | sample MGYA00510134_ERZ791922 | MGnify/ENA primary metagenome ERZ791922 (study PRJEB30046, sample SAMN00792101) | human gut metagenome | study: EMG produced TPA metagenomics assembly of the A metagenome-wide association study of gut microbiota in type 2... | reverse complement strand
TGCGCAGACAGACGACCTCCTCTCGGGGCTCGAGTGGAAGGCGACGCCGCAGTTCGCGGCCCGCGCTTCCCGCCTCTCGCCGCGGCGCGCGATCGAGTCGATGGAGTCGCTTCAGAGTGACCCGGTTTACGTTGACGCGAAAAAGCGGGTTCCCGCGACCGACGCGGATCTCGTCGACTGGGAAGAATAAATCCGGCCCCCGGCGCTAGGCAGAATGCCGGACGCCGGAATGGGGGACGGGGTCCGTCCTCCCCGGTCCCGCCCGCTGTGCGACAATGCGTAGGAAAGATAGAAACGCTCCGGAAGTGTCTTCAGCGCGCTGAACTCTTCCGGAGGCTGCCGGATTAATAGCCCCCAGAGCGGGGGAGGAGAAAGGATGATTATCGAGTCGCTCCTTGATACGGACCTCTATAAGTTCACGATGATGCAGTGCGTGCTGCATCAGTTCCCCGGCGCCATTGTGCGCTATCGGTTCAAGTGCCGGAACCACGGAGTGGATCTCCGGCCTTACCTCCGCGAAATCAATGAAGAGATCGATCATCTCTGCAGCCTCAAGTTCCCTGAGAGTGAGCTTGAGTATCTCGCGGGCCTTCGCTATATCCGGCGCGACTTTGTCGATTTTCTGAGCCTCTTCCACCTGAAGCGGAAGTACATCACGGTCACCGCGAGCGATGACTATGAGTGCGGCATCGATATTTCGATCGAGGGCCCGTGGCTTCACACGATTCTCTTTGAGATCCCGGTGCTCGCGATTGTGAGTGAAGTCTATTTCCGGCATCACGACCCGATGGATGGGTTCGCGGAAGGCCGCCGGAGGCTCGAGGAAAAGTGCCGCATGGTGCTTGAGGAACCGGATAACGACGGGCTCTTTATTTCAGACTTCGGGGCCCGGCGCCGATTCTCCCGCGCGTGGCAGGAGTACGTGATCCGCTATATGTCGGATACGCTCGGAAGCCACTTCGCCGGGACGAGCGATGTGTTCTTCGCGAAGAAGTTCGGTCTCACGCCGATGGGAACGATGGCGCACGAATACCTGCAGGCCTGCCAGGCGCTCGGCCCCCGACTCCGCGACAGCCAGACGTTCGGTTTCGATATGTGGGCGAAAGAGTACCGGGGAGACCTCGGGATCGCGCTGTCGGATGTCTACGGTCTGAAGCCGTTCCTGAAAGACTTCGACATGTATTTCTGCAAGCTTTTCGATGGCGCGAGGAACGACTCCGGCGATCCGTTTGTCTGGGGCGAAGCGATGATCAAGCACTACGCCGCGAATAAGTGCGACCCGAAGAGCAAGACGCTGATCTTCTCGGATTCCCTCAATATCCCGAAGACGCTTGATCTCTACCGTCACTTCAAGCACCGTATCCGCCTTTCCTTCGGGATCGGGACGAACCTCATGAATGACGTGGGTCCGCAGCCGCTCAACATCGTGATCAAGATGATTGAGGCGAACGGTCAGCCTGTTGCGAAGATCTCGGATACGCCTGAAAAAGGCATGTGCGAGGATCCGACGTATCTCGCTTACCTCCGTCAGGTTTTCGGGCTGGATCCGAGAGAACCGGCGTCTCCCGCGTCGAAGTAAGACGCCTGTGGTTTCCGACCAGAAACAGAAGGACCGGCTTTTCAGCCGGTCCTTTTTTGTAGACCCAAAAAACTGGAAAGGTCCTGAATTTCTTTTGCATGAGCCGGAAATTTCATGTAAAACATACTTTCAGTGCGAAAAACTTTCGTTACAATCGAAATGCTGTCTCGCCACTGAAAGTCGCCCGGAGAGGCGTCTGCAAACTGTCCCGGTCACACCCCTGACAGCGCGTGTGGCCCGAGAGAGTTTCAGAACTCACCTGAGGAGCGATTGATGTTGTTACAAAGACTGGCTCGATACGCGCTGCCGCTGATGGCCGCGATCATGCCGGCAGTCTCCCACGCATCTGAGATGCAGGGATCCGATCTGTCCATCGTGTGGGCGATTCCGTTCGCCGGCATTCTTCTTTCCATCGCGCTCGTGCCGCTGATCTTCCCGGATTTCTGGCACAACCACTTCGGCAAGGTCTCGCTTGCCTGGGCTGCGGTGACGATTATTCCGCTCTCGCTCGCTTTCGGGCTTCATAACGGCATCGTCGCCCTGAATGAAGCGCTGGTGGGTGACTTCATTCCGTTTATTCTTTTCGTCGGCACGCTCTTTGTCGTGGCCGGCGGCATTCATATCAGCGGGAACTTCACTGGCCGCCCGGTCGGAAACCTCGCGTTCCTCATCACGGGCGCGGCGCTCGCGAACATCATGGGAACGACGGGTGCCGCGATGCTGATGATCCGTCCGCTTCTCAAGGCGACGGAGCATCGCAAGTATCGGATGCACACGTTCATCTTCTTCATCTTCATGGTGGCGAATATCGGCGGCTCGCTTACGCCGCTTGGCGACCCGCCGCTCTTCATGGGGTTCCTGCGCGGCGTGAGTTTCTTCTGGACGGCGCAGCATACGCTGATCCCGATGCTTACCGCGATCGGCATTCTCTCCGTTGTTTACCTCGTGATCGACAGCATCTGCTGGAAGAAAGAGCATCCGAACGGCGCTCCGATCGTGGATACGAAGCGCGGTGAAAAGGCCGCGATTCAGATCCGCGGCGGCATCAACTTCATGATCCTCGCAGTGGTGATCGGCGCGGTGCTGCTTTCCGGCGTCTGGAAGTCCGGTTTCTCCATCACGTTCTTCGGCGTGACGCTCACCGGTCAGGGTATGGCCCGCGATGCGCTTTTCGTCCTCTGCATCATCGCCTCTCTCATCCTGACCCCGAAAGAGGTCCGTGAGAAGAATCAGTTCTCCTGGGATCCGATTTTTGAAGTGGCGAAGCTTTTCGCCGGCATCTTCGTCTGCATGGGGCCGGTGCTCGCCATGCTGAAGGCGGGGTCCTCGGGCGCTTTCGCGCCGCTCGTCGCGCTCGTCTCGAACTCGGACGGAACGCTTAACAATTCCGCCTTCTTCTGGCTCTCCGGCGCTCTCTCCTCGTTCCTTGACAACACGCCGACCTACCTCGCGTTCTTTAACCTCGCGGGCGGTGATCCGACTGTGCTGATGGGAGCGGACGCGGTGACGCTGCTCGCCATTTCGCTCGGCTCCGTTTTCATGGGCGCGAACACCTATATCGGCAACGCGCCGAACTTCATGGTGCTCTCGATTGCCCAGAGCCGCGGCGTGAAGATGCCGTCGTTCTTTGGCTACATGGCCTGGAGCGTTGGGATCCTGATCCCGACCTTCCTCCTGATCGACTGGCTATACCTCATGTAAAAGTCTGCATGAGGGCTGCATAAACCTGTAGGATACTGAGAAGGCAGCTCAGGCGGTAACCCCGCCAGCCGCCTTCTCATTTTTTTACCTGTTGGAGTTAATTTTTAGCTTCACTCCCCTAGAAGAAACCCAAATCAGAACCTCTGAGGAGCGATTGAATGACTTACAAGAACTGGACGGGAATTCTCGTCACCCTGGCCTCGGCCCTCGCGCCGGCAGCGGCTTACGCCTCTGAAGGCCATGGCACGGAATTTTCGCTGATCTGGGCAGTGCCCTTCGCGGGCATTCTGCTCTCGATCGCGATTTTTCCGCTGCTGCTTCCGAATTTCTGGCATCACCACTACGGCAAGGTGTCGCTCGCCTGGGCGGCTCTCGCCATGGTGCCGCTCGCTGCGGTGTTCGGCGTGCATGAAAGCGCGGTGCTTCTGAATGAAGCGATCGTGGGCGACTTTATCCCGTTCATTCTTTTTGTCGGCGTGCTCTTCGTGGTCGCGGGCGGCATTCATATCAAGGGGAGCTTCTCGGGGCGCCCGGTCGGAAACCTCGCGTTCTTCATCGTGGGCGCGGCTCTCGCGAACATCATGGGAACGACGGGCGCCGCGATGCTCCTGATCCGTCCGCTTCTCAAGGCGACCGAGCACCGTAAGTACCGCGTGCATACGTTTGTGTTCTTCATCTTTATCGTCGCGAATATCGGCGGTTCCCTCACGCCGCTCGGCGACCCGCCGCTCTTCATGGGGTTCCTGAGAGGCGTTGATTTCTTCTGGACCGCGGAGCATACGCTGCTCCCGATGGTGACTACGGTCGGGATCCTTTCTGTCCTTTACCTCATCATCGATACGGTCTTCTGGAAGAAAGAGCATCCGAACGGCGCTCCGGCGCTGGATACCGTGCACGGTGAAAAAGCATCGATCCAGATCCGGGGCGGCGTGAACTTCATGCTCCTCGCGATCGTGATTCTCGCGGTGCTGATGTCGGGCGTCTGGAAGTCGGGGATTGAAGTGTCGTTCCTCGGCGTGACGCTCACCGGCCAAAGCATTGCGCGTGACACGATCTTCCTTCTCTGCGGGATCGCCTCCATCGTCCTCACGCCGAAAGAAGTGCGGAAGATGAATCAGTTCTCGTGGGAACCGATTTTTGAAGTGGCCAAGCTCTTCGCCGGGATCTTCGTCTGCATGGGGCCGGTGCTCGCGATGCTGAAGGCAGGGGCCGCGGGTCCCTTCGCACCGCTCGTCGCGATGGTGACGAACGCGGACGGCACGATGAATAACTCGGTCTTCTTCTGGATCACCGGCGCGCTTTCGTCCTTCCTCGATAACACACCGACTTACCTCGCGTTCTTCAACCTCGCGGGGGGTGATGCCGGAGCTCTCATGACGCAGGGCGCTGCGACGCTTCTCGCGATTTCGCTTGGCTCCGTCTTCATGGGCGCGAACACCTATATCGGTAACGCCCCGAACTTCATGGTGGTGTCGATCGCGAAGGACCGCGGTGTCGCGATGCCGTCGTTCTTTGGCTACATGGCCTGGAGCGTGGGAATCCTCGTTCCTACCTTCATCTTTATCGACTGGCTATTCCTAATGTAAGGAGAGGCTCTGCGTCAGTATCGGACGCGGGCGCAGTGTCACACGCCCGCATCCCTCACGAGAAGAGAGCCTCTCACATACGCCTGATTCCCAACCCGGAATTGGGCGTTTTTCATATGTGCGTGATATTGTTATTTTCAATAACCAAACGGAGACGGATCCGGAGCGGGTTCCCGGAGAAAGCTCCTGAAAACACCTGATTGGAGGTTCTGAATGGACCAGCTTGTAATTTTTGACACGACCCTTCGCGACGGCGAGCAGAGCCCTGGCGCAACGATGACCGGGGACGAAAAAGTCCGCATCGCGCAGCAGCTGGAGCGTCTCGGGGTCGACGTGATTGAGGCGGGTTTCGCCGCGGCGTCGGTCGGCGACTTCCTCGCGATCCAGCGGATCAGCTCGCTCGTGAAGGAGTCGACCGTCTGCTCACTCTCCCGCGCGGTTGAGCGCGATATCGAGCGCGCCGGCGAAGCGATCAAGGGCGCTGCCCGGAAGCGTATCCACACGTTCATCGCGACGAGCCCGATTCATATGGAGATGAAGCTTCATATGACGCCGGATCAGGTGGTGGAGCGCGCTGTGAAGGCCGTGAAGCTCGCCCGTGAATACACGGATGATGTGGAGTTCTCGGCTGAGGACGCGTCCCGTAGCGATCCGGCGTTCCTTGCCCGGATCTGCGAAGAGGCGATCAAGGCCGGCGCCACAACGATCAATCTCCCGGATACGGTGGGTTACGCGATCCCTGAGCTCTTCGGTCAGTTCATCCTCGATATCCGCACTCGCGTCCCGAATTCAGATAAGGCGATCTGGTCCGTGCACTGCCACGATGACCTCGGCATGGCGACCGCGAATTCGCTTTCAGGCGTCTTGGTCGGCGGCGCGCGGCAGCTCGAGTGCACGATTAACGGCCTTGGAGAGCGCGCCGGCAACTGCGCGCTTGAGGAAGTCGTGATGGCGGTGAAGACGCGTCCGGATTACTTCAAGCTCGAAACCCGGATCAACACGAAGGAACTTGTGCCGACTTCGAAGCTCGTCTCTTCTGTCACCGGTTTCCCGGTGCAGCCGAATAAGGCGATCGTCGGCGCGAACGCTTTCGCCCACGCGTCCGGCATTCACCAGGACGGCGTCATCAAGGCCCGCCAGACGTACGAAATCATGCGGGCTGAAGATGTGGGCTGGTCGAAGGACCGCATCGTGCTCGGGAAGCTCTCCGGCCGCAACGCCTTCAAGCAGCGTATCCAGGAGCTCGGCATTCCGGTGACGAGCGAAGTGGAAATCAATGAGGCGTTCCTCCGCTTCAAGGACCTCGCGGATAAGAAGAGCGAGATTTTTGATGAGGACATCCAGTCGCTCTTCGCACCGTCCGGCTCTCACCCGATGAATAACTACTACGGCTTTGTGAGCCTCGATCAGAAGTCCGAGACGGGTGAACGGCCGCACGCGAAAGTGGTGATGACGGAAGGGGGCGGCGAGATCACGACCGAAGCTTACGGCAACGGTCCGATCGACGCGGTCTTCAAGGCGATTGAGGCGCACGTGAAGTCAGGCGCCCGGCTTGATCTTTACTCCGTCAACGCGATCACGGGGACGAGTGAGGCGATCGGCGATGTCGTCGTGCGTCTTTCCTGCGACGGCCGTGTCGTGAATGGTGTCGGTGCCGATCCTGATATTATTGCGGCGAGTGCCAAGGCCTATATCGCGGCGCTCAACAAACTGAAGAAGGCGGATCCGGTGAACGCGCAGATCGGCGCGGTTCCGACTCCGTAAGAGAAGAAGGGTTTCCGCGTCAGCGAGCGGGGCGGGAAGAAGGAGAGAGCCGCCCCGCCGCTCTCTGCGGAAACTTTCTTTTTGCGCTACAATCAGCGCTTTCCACGATGCAGGTTCTAACACCTGTAATCGCTCGTTTTATTTTTTAAGGTTAGACAAATGTCTGAAATCAACAAGCAGGAAATCATCAAGCAGTATCAGCGCGCTGAAGGCGACAGCGGTTCTCCCGAGGTTCAGGTTGCTCTTCTCACGGCCCGTATCAATGGCCTGACCGAGCACTTCAAGACCCACTCGAAGGACTTCCACTCCCGCCGCGGCCTGCTCATGATGGTGTCCCGCCGCCGCAAGCTGCTCGATTACCTGAAGCGTACCAACGTTGAGAGCTATCGCAAGCTGATCGACTCTCTGGGTCTGCGCAAGTAATTTTGCATCTGCAGTATGGTTCGATGGCTGCGGTTCTGCTCAAGTTTTTACCTGAGCGGGCCGCAGTTTTCTTTTAATAAAAGTGTTTTTCTTATCCGGCAGGCGCTGATGGCTTCGCGCGTTGCGACATGGATCCCTTCAGAAAGCGTCTGAAGGACATCCGGGCAGAAGGCCCCGGACCTCTGGCGAAGAGGGAATCCATGCCGCAGCGTGCCGTCACGACATAGGCTGACCTGTCAGGCGAAAGGAAAACTTCTCTAAGGAATACAGTCAATATGACAATGTTCAATAAGGTCTCCCGGACTTTCCGTTTCGGCGACAACGACGTAACGCTCACGACCGGTGAAGTGGCCCGCCAGGCCTCCGGCGCCTGCGTTGTGCAGATGGGCGACACCGTGGTGCTCGCCACTGTTGTCGCGAAGAAGGAAGCGAAGGAAGGCCAGGACTTCTTCCCGCTCACCGTTGACTATGTTGAGAAGGCTTACGCGGCCGGCCGTTTCCCCGGCGGCTTCTTCAAGCGTGAAGGCCGTCCGTCTGAACACGAGACGCTGACCTCGCGCCTCATCGACCGCCCGATCCGCCCGCTTTTCCCGGATGGCTTCTATAACGAAGTGCAGGTGATCTGCACGGTCGTGTCCGCTGATCCCGAAGTGGATCCGGACATCCCTGCCATGCTCGGCGCTTCCGCCGCTCTGCAGATTTCCGGCATCCCCTTCAAGGGCCCGATCGCCGGCTGCCGCGTTGGTTACATCAACGGCCAGTATGTCTGCAACCCGCACGTCTCCCAGATGGCGGATTCCAAGCTCGACCTCGTCGTTGCCGGTACGTCCCGCGCCGTGCTGATGGTGGAGTCTGAAGCCGACCGTCTGCCGGAAGATGTGATGCTCGGCGCTGTGAGCTTTGGCCACCAGCAGATGCAGGTCGCGATCGAAGCGATCAACAGCCTCGTTGAAGAAGCCGGCAAGCCCGCCTGGGATTGGCAGCCGCCCGCGAAGAACGAGGCTCTCATTGCCCGTATCCGCGAACTCGCTTTCGACGGTCTCAAGGCCGCCTACGATATCCGCCAGAAGCAGCCCCGTTCCGAGAAGATCCGCGCCGTGTACGAACTCGTGCATGAGACGCTGAAGAAGGACGCTGAGGCCGCCGGCGCCGAACCCACGTTCGATCAGAACGAAGTGGACGGCATTCTGTTTGAAATGGAAGCGCACCTTGTGCGTGACCGTATTCTCCGCGGCGAGCCCCGTATTGACGGCCGCGACACCCGTACGGTGCGTCCGATCGAAATCCGCATGGGCGTCCTTCCGCGCACCCACGGTTCCGCGCTCTTCACCCGCGGCGAAACGCAGTCTCTCGCCCTCACGACGCTCGGCACGAAGCAGGATGAGCAGATCATCGACGGCCTCACCGCTGAGAGCCGCGACCGCTTCATCTTCCACTACAACATGCCCCCGTTCGCGACCGGCGAAACCGGCCGTATCGGCTCCCCGAAGCGCCGCGAAATCGGCCACGGCCGTCTCGCGAAGCGCGCGCTCGCCGCTGTGCTTCCGGATTACGACGATTTCCAGTACACGATCCGTGTCGTGTCTGAAATCTGCGAATCGAACGGCTCCTCCTCCCAGGCTTCGGTCTGCGGCGGCTGCCTCTCGATGATCGACGCCGGCGTTCCGCTGAAGGGCCTCGTTGCCGGTGTGGCCATGGGCCTCATCAAGGAAGACAACAAGTTCGCCATTCTCACCGACATTCTCGGTGACGAAGACCACCTCGGCGACATGGACTTCAAGGTTGCCGGTACGGAAGACGGCGTGACCGCGCTCCAGATGGATATCAAGATCGACGGCATCACTGAGGACATCATGAAGCTCGCGCTCGCGCAGGCTCATGACGGCCGTATGCACATCCTCGGCCTTATGAAGGAAGCGGTCGGCAGCGAAAAGCGTGAGCTTTCCACCTACGCTCCCCGCATGATCACCGTGAAGATCAATCCGGAGAAGATCCGTGACGTGATCGGCAAGGGCGGCTCCGTGATCCGCGGTCTCGTTGAGGAAACGGGCTGCAAGATCGACGTCGAGGAAGACGGCACCGTGACGATTTCGTCCGCGGATACCGCGAAGGCTGAAGAAGCGAAGCGCCGCATTGAGGAAATCGCGGCGGAAGTCGAAGTGGGCCAGATCTACGAAGGCACGGTCACCCGCATTCTCGACTTCGGCGCTATCGTCCAGCTCCTCCCGGGCAAGGACGGTCTGCTCCACATCTCGCAGATCGCGAATGTCCACGTTGACAAGGTCACCGATTACCTGAAGGAAGGCCAGAAGGTCCGCGTGAAGGTGATCGAGGCTGACGAAAAGGGCCGCGTGCGTCTGTCCATGAAGGCGCTCATCAATGATGAGAAGCGCGCCGCTCAGGAAGGCTCTGACATTCAGCAGGCTTAATGCCCCTGATGTCTGACATCTGACGCCTGAAGAGGAGGGGGCTGAAAAGCCGTCTTCCTCTCCGCTCAGGATCGAAGCCGGTCCGTTATTCCAGAAATGGCGGCAAACGCCCTTCGGAGTGACGGCCGGCTTTTCTCAGCACTTGATCTGCGTCAGTTGTTCGAAAGAACTTTCTTCAAGTAAAATATTTAGTCTTTTCTGAAACAGGATCGGGAGACCATGAGCCGTATTCCGCTCGTTGTTGGAAACTGGAAAATGAACGGCTCCCTCGCGTCGTCAGACGCTTGGCTGAGGGAGTTCCGGGAGCTCTGCCGCAAGGACGCGGTCCGCTGTGAAAGCGGGCTCTGTGTTCCGTCGGCGTACCTTCTCGCGTTCACGCCGAAGCTCGACTCGGAGCCCGTCTCGGGTGAATTCCATGTCGGAGCCGAGGATGTGAGCGACCGGGTTGGCACGGGTGCCTTCACAGGCGAGGTGAGCGGCGATATGCTGCGTGACCTTGGGGCCTGGTGGTGCATTGTCGGGCATTCGGAACGCCGGACGCTTTACGGCGAAACGAACGAACGCGTGGCAGAGAAAGTGAAGGCGGCGTATGACGCCGGGCTTCATCCGATTCTCTGCGTGGGCGAAACGCTCGAGGAACGGAACGCGGGCCGTACCCGTGAAGTCGTTCTGAGACAGATCGCCGCAGTCCTTTCTGTTGCAGGAATTGAAGCGCTCGAAGCGGGCGCCGTGGCCTATGAGCCCCTCTGGGCGATCGGGACCGGCGTCGCGGCGGGCACTGACCAGATTGAACCCGTGCATGCCGTGATCCGCGGCGCGCTCGAGGAAGCAGACCCTGTGAAGGGCGGAGCGATCCGCATTCTTTACGGCGGGAGCGTGAAGCCCCAAAACGCTGCAGAGATCATCGCTCTGCCTGATGTGGACGGCGCCCTGGTAGGCGGGGCGTCGCTCGACGCAGGGAACTTTTATCGGATTTGCGCCGCAGTGCGGTGATATCGGTTTATAGAGGAAAAAGAATGTCCTTATTAATGAGCATTGGCCTGGTCGTACAGGTGCTTTCCGCCATTGCCCTGATCGTTCTCGTGCTGCTGCAGCACGGCAAGGGCGCTGATCTCGGCGCCGCCTTCGGTTCCGGCGCTTCGGGCTCGATCTTCGGCGCCGCCGGTTCCGGCAGCTTCCTGTCGAAGATGACCTGGATCATCGGCGCGGTGTTCTTCCTGTCCACGATCGCGATCACGATCGGTTCCGGTGCCTTCGCGCATCACAATGCCCGCCAGGCGAGCGATAACGGCGGTGTGCTCGGCACGCTGTCCTCCGTTCCGGCTGACGTGTCTGCTCCGGCCGCGGCTCCGTCTGCCCCCGCTGCTGCCCCGTCCGCTCCGGCGGCTTCGGGCGCTGCTGCCCCGGCTCCGGCTGCCTCCAATACGGCTGATACTAGGAATAACCCTACCACCCCTTCCCAAAACGAAATTCCTAGGTAAAATAACAATCCTACGTGACGCGCAAAACAAAACAGCGCAAAACGTATTAACAATCTAATGCGGTCGTGGCGAAATTGGTAGACGCACCACTTTGAGGGGGTGGCGGAGAAATCCATATGAGTTCGACTCTCATCGACCGCACCAGTTTTAACTGAGTGTTCCGCAAGGAACGCCGGTTAGGGAGTGTCGGAAGCGCGAGCGACCGGTGCTTAAAAAGACAGGGGTGTCGCCAAGTTGGTTAAGGCATCGGATTCTGAATCCGATATCCGTAGGTTCGAGTCCTACCACCCCCGCCAACTGAATACTGCACGGAAACGTGGGAAAGGCCAGAAGATCTGATGATTTTCTGGCTTTTTTGCTGTCCGGAAGATAAATATCAATCCCTGTCAAGGCTGATCGCCCTGGCAGGGATTTTTTTCGTCTTGGCAGCCGGGGATGCCGCTGACCAATGAAAAAAATAAGCCGGCCATTGCTTTTTCTGCTGACGGGGACAAAAAAACGCCGGGGAAGAACCCCGGCGTTGGTGAGAATAGGCGGATACGGGCTTTAAACGGCCTCAGGAGTCGTTCAGACCGAGTGGGTGAGCTTCCTGATGCGAAGCCACGCCCGGACGCGTTCTGAGGCCGCGTGAACGACCCGCGCTTCTGCGGCGGACCGCATGGATTCGGCATCCAGCACTTCGGTGTGCAGGGCGAGCCCCGCGCCATAGCGTTCGGATGTCACGCGGAGATTCTCTTCCGCGAACCGTAGAGAGGATTTGGCGGCATTAAGACGCGACTCTGTCTCTTCCCAGGCGAGCCACGCGGTTCTCATGTCAAGTCTTAAGACTGACTCCGCCTCAGCCCTGGCGTCAGTCAGCGCTCCCGCGGTCTTTTCGCTTGCTGCGGCGCGCGATGACCCGATGCCGCCATCGAATATGGTCCAGGAGACCACCACGCCGGCGATCCACCCGGAGCTTCGTTCTTCGGTGAGATAGTGACCGTTCTGCTTCCCGTAGCCCGCGACGAGGGCGGCCTGCGGGAGATTGCGGGCCCGCGCGGCACCGGCTGCGGCATCCGCCGCTTTGACCTGTTCCGAGAGGGAGGCGAGCTCCGTGCTGGAGCGCACAGCGTCTTCTGTCAGTTCCGGAAGCGTTTCAGAGATCAGCGGCTCCGGAATGGGGTCGAGCGTCACGGGTTCATCGAGCTCTCGCCCGAGAAGCCGGTTATAGGACGCCTCCGCGGTGGAGAGGGCGGTCTTTGCCGCGATTACCGCGTCATGCGCTGTCGCGAGCGCGGATTCGGCGGCATAGAGTTCGTTCTTCACCGCCATTCCTTTTTTAAGCCTCGCCTCGGTCTGCTTCTTATGCGATGCCACCGCGGCTTCGTGCTTCTCCGCGGCGCGCAGCAGAGCTTCCGCTTCAGCGACCGCCACATAGTGGAGGGAGGCCTGATAGCGGACTTCGTTTTCTGTCGTCTTTTCGACGTAGGACGCGGAGTCCGCGGCCGCCTCACCCGCTTCAATGAGTTTTGAGATCCGGCCTCCGGTGTAAAGCGGAAGGGCCGCGGAAACCGCATACCCTGTCGTGTGGTTCTCAGTCACGGGGACGGAGGCCGAGAACCCGAAGAGGTTCACGTTCATCCCGAGTCCGCTCTCAAACCGGAAGTGGTTCGCGGAGAGCGTGACGGATGGCATCCGCTCCGCCTTTGCGGCATCGAGATTCTCGCGCGCCGCGGCGCTGAGGCTTCCCGCGGCTTTAAGCGGGCGGGAAGCGGCAACAGCGGCGTCTGCCGCGGCGGACATCGATTCCGCGGCCGCAGGGGCGGGCGAGAGGGCCGCGCAGACCGCTGCCGTGAGCGGGAGGACGAGTGATACGGTTCTTTTACTCTTCATCCTTCGCCTCCTTATAGGGCCAGCGCGTGTAGTACCAGTAAAGCATCACCGGAGTGAGCGCCATCGTGAACACCGTGGACGCGATCGTTCCGAAGATGAAGGAGCAGCCAAGGCCGCCGAAAATCGGGTCAATCAGCATGATGATGGAACCGAAAATAATGGAGAGCGATGTGAGAAGAATCGGGCGGAGACGGACGGCACCGGCAAGCAGCACCGCTTCCCGCACCGAGATCCCTTCCCGCATGTATTCCGTCACGAAGTCCGCGATAAGAAGCGAATTGCGGACGAGGACGCCCGTCAGTGTCACAAGGCCGATCAGCGATGTGGCGGAGAAGATCTGGCCCGTGAGCCAGTGCCCCGGGAAGAGCCCGATAAAGCAGACCGGAATCGCTGACATCACGGCGGCCGGCAGAATAAACGACCGGTAGTACGCGACGAGAATGAAGAAGATCAGCATGACGGCGGCTGAGAGCGCGATAAAGAGATCGTGGTAGCAGTCAAGTGTCATCCGGATCTCGCCATCCCAGAGGAGCTGCACCGGAGCTCGGGAAAGGTCGGCGCGGACGGGTGTCAGCCCAAGGTTTCCGGTCGCGAGACGGTCGCCGTTTCCGACCGGCATCCCGTTAAGCCGGTGGTTCAGATCGAGCACCGCGTAGGCCGGCACCGAGTTCCCGAGTTCACCGCCAACCAGCACCACCCGAGTGCCGTCTTTATTCAGAATCGGACGGGGAGCCGTGGTGTGTGTCACGCGGACGAGTTCGGAGAGCGGTACATCGAGTCCCAGTTTATTCTTCACGGTGAGACCGCCAAGCTCCGCCGGATCCACCTTGTTCCCGTAGTCCGCGCGGAGAATCACGGGCTGCGCAGTCCGTTCGCCCGGCGCGTGGCCGTAGCCCACGGTTTCCCCTGCCGTATAGCGGCGGAGCGCGAGAGCGGCTTCCGCGGGGAAGACTCCGGCAAGCGACGCCTTCTCCTGATCCACTTCAAAGCGCGCCTCAGGGATATCGGTCGGTTCCGTTGTCGTCGTCTCCACCATGTCGTACGTGGAGCGGAACGCGTTTCTCACCTTTTCGCTCGCGGCCCGGAGCTGCTCACCGTCGTTTCCATAAATTTCGGCAAGCACCGTGGCCCGCATCGGGGGTCCCGGCGGATCCTCTACTACCTGGATCGTGGATTCCGGATACCGGGCGGAGACTGCCTTCAGGTCCTTTCGGAGCTTCGCCGCGATTTCAATCGACGTCCGGTGACGCTCACCCTTATCGACGAGATTCACGCGCACCGCGCCGATGTTGCTTCCGGGCTGCGTGCTCCCTCGGAACATGGCGGTGAAGTCAGGAACACCGGGCATCCCGGACCAGGAGAGAACGTCCGTTACCTCCGGAATCTGCTTCACAATCGCCTCAGTATCCCGCACCGCGCGGTCCGTCACTTCAAGCGGCGTGCCGTCCGCGAGTTTGAGAGAAACGTTAAAGGTGTTCTTGTCGTCCTTCGGGAGGAACCCGGTCTCAACGCCAAAGAGTGACACCGGTCCCGAGATTCCCTGCGGCCGGATGAACTGCCAGGCGGGCATCAGGAACGAGAGGATGAGAAGGAGCGTGAGCGCCGCGAGGAAGATTTTGGTTCGCTTCGGGTTCCCGACGAGCCACCCGGCGGTCCGATAGTAGAAGTGACCGAGTTTCCCGAGTTTAGGACGGCCGTCCGGGCTCGGTTCTTCCTTATGATCCGGTACCTTCAGGATCCGCTTCGCGGCCCACGGGGCGACGGAATACGCGATGATGAGCGAACTGAACACCGCGGTCGGCACCATGAAGCCGATCGGGAAGAAGTACTGTTTCGGCATCCCGGAGAGCGACGGAATCAGCGTGTAGAAAACGAGCATCACGGTGAAGGTCGCGAGGATCGTCGGGTAGCCGATTTCAGAGACCGCGCGGGCGGCGAGTGTCGCCCGGTCCGCGGTGGGATCCGCCGCGTAATGCCGGTCGATATTCTCGATCACCACGATCGAGTCATCGACGAGAAGACCGAGCGCGATCACAAAGCCGAAAAGCGACACCCGGTTGATCGTGAGTCCCGCCGCTTCGTTGATAAAGAGCGTAAGCGACAGAATGAGCGGGATCGTGATCCCGGTGATGCAGGCCGCGCGGAACCCGAGGAATATCCAGGTGATCGCGAAGACCGCGGCGATCGACACCGCGATATGACCGATCACGGAGTTCACGGCTTCGTTTGCCTTCGCGCCGTCGTTACGCGTGATGATGAGGTGAACGTCTTTCGGGAGGAACTGCGCCTGCATCCGGTGGATGCGTCCGAGCATCGCTTCGGTCGCGACGACAGCGTTTGTGCCCTTTTTCTTCGCCGCCACAAAGGTGACAGAAGGGGCTTCGCCCGAGGCGGACTTCGCGAGTTTCGACGCCGGCCCCGGGGCCCAGCGGCTGAGTGCGGTGCGTTCGGATGACGGTCCGTCTGTGACGTCTGCCACATCCTGCAGCAGCACTGGCCGCCCCGCGGGAGACGCGATCACGAGGCGCTTCAGGTCAGCGGCCGATGTCACAAAGCCGTCGTAGCGAAGCGTGCGGCCGGTATCCGCGGCGGCTTCTGATCCAAGCGGCGCCGCGATATTCGTGGTTTTGAGGGCGAGCCGCACGGCTTCAGCGGGGATCCCGAAGGACGCGAGCTTCTTCGGATCCATTGTGACCTCAAACTCCCGCGTCCGGCCGTCATAGACGTAGGACGTCGAAACATCCTTGAGGCTCGTCAGCCCCTCCACAAACCGCTCGGCGATCCGCCGCAGCGCGTAGTCGTCGTAGCCGCCCCCCGTGAGCGTCACGGCAAGAATCGGCACGTCATCCGCGTCCGCGCTGATGATCCGGGCGTCTGACGCCTCTTTCGGGAACTCGCTTCTCGCGCTCCGGAAGCGGTCGTAGAGCTTCACGAGACTCGCTTCCTTGTTTTCGTTTACCTTGTACTGTACGCTGATCACGGCAGCCGAATCCATCGCGGTCGAAAACACGTGATCAACGCCGGGAATCTGGTTGATCACGCGTTCCGCGGGCTTCACGATGAGGTCCTCGATTTCGGAGGGCTTCGCGCCGGGAAGCGTGATGATCACTTCGGCTGCCGGCATCGAGATCTGCGGGTTCTCTTCGCGGGGCGTGGTGAGTACGGCGATGATGCCGGCGGCAAGTGACGCGATGATGATGAGGATCGTGAGTTTTGAGTCCACGAACCATCGCGCGAAGCGGCCGGGAAGATTCAGCGGCTTACTCACGGCGCGGCTCCGGCTGCGGCGGCGGGATCAGGTATCGCTTTCACCGGTGCGCCGTCCGTAAGCGATGAAGGCGGAGACTTGACAAGAATTTCATCCCCCTTCAGCCCGGCATCGGCTTCACGCGATCCGTCGGGGAGGGTGGTGCCAAGCCTCAGCCAGTGGAATTCCGCGTGACCGTCCCGGATCACGAAGCAGCCATCCAGCCCCCCTCGGTTCGTGATCGCGGATTTCGGAATAAAGATGCCTTTTTCAGACGCGTTCCCGGCGATCGCGGCGCGGCCGAAGGTCCCGGTGAGAATCCGATCCCCCTTTGGGAGCGCGATCTTCACCACCCCAGTGCGGGTCACAGGATCCGCGGAATGTACGGCCTGCGTGACGGTCCCTTTGATGGGATCTGTCCGGCCGTCCAGCGTCACAGCCGCAGGGTCTCCCGGTTTCACAGAGCCGAGAAGCTCGGCCGGCAGATGAATCTCAAACACCTGGCCGTCCAGCGACTCGAGTGTCACGATCGGAAGCCCCGGGACCGCGAGCGTTCCGGGCTGCAGCTGAATCGAAAGGACGCGCGCGGGTTCCGGAGCCCGGATCACGGCGTCGCCGAGCCGCTCATTTGCCTGCGTGAGGCGCGCGCGTGCGGCGCGAAGCGTTTCAGCCGTCTGATCCCGGAGGAGTTTCACCTTGCGGAGTTCGATTTCGCTCGCCGCTTCGTCGCGATACAGCCCCTCAAACTTCTGCACATCGGTTTCCGCGTCGCGGAGCCGGATCGAGGCGGCCTTCACGTCCGCGTAGGCCTGCTCGCGGATCGAGCGGACGTCAGAGTCATCGAGCACCGCGACCACATCACCCCGCTTCACGAGATCCCCTTCCTGATGCGGAACGGATCGGATATAAGCGGGAAGGCGGGACGCCATCGGGAGGAGGCGGGACGCGGAAACGGATCCCGGAAACTCTCTCGGAGCGCTTGTTTCCATCACGGGGCGGATCGTTTCCACCTGGAGCGGCTCAGCCTTTTTATCCGCTGCGGGGCTTCCCGGCTGATCGGAGCATCCGGTGAGGATGAGCGGTATCGCGAGCAGCGCGGCGAGAAAACCGGATTTCATGACGCGTCCCCAATCTTCAGCACCCGGATGAGGTGATCGGCGTAGTCTTCGGGAGACGGCGTTTCCTTCGCGATCCCCGGGAGGTGAAGCCGCATATCGGAAAGCGTATAGGCGTAGGAGCAGGAAGCGATGAGGGAGAGCGTGATTTCTCCCGAATCAAGATCAGGCCAGATCTTCGCGGCCTCCGACTGGAAGAGCCTGAAGCCTTCGCCGAACACCCCTTCACCAAGCACCTTGCCCCGCTCCTTATCCTCATCGATCAGTGACCGGAGAAGGAGGCGGCCCCGGTCCTGATCCTCGTAAAGCGCCTGGCAGAGTTCCGTCAGCAGGGCGCGAAGCCGCGCTACCGGTTTCCGGTGCGATTTCACCGCGGCTTTGAGGTTCGCGATGGTGCCTTCCGCGGTGCGCTCGAGCACCGCGAGGTAAAGCTCGTCCTTACTCGTGAAGTGGTAATAGAGTGCGGCCTGCGTGAGTCCGAGAGCGTCCACGATGTTTCGCATCGTGACGCCATCAAATCCCCGTGAGGCAAAGAGGCTCTTTGCGGCTGCGATGAAGTCGTCCCGATTTCTGGATCCCGGCATGTCTGCTCCCTTGTTATGCTTATGGTTATGCGCTGAGCCCTTTCGTGTCCCAATAGGACGGAAGGGCTTTTTTACTGATTGATTAGTAAGTAAATTATAGAACAGCCGGAACTTTCAGACCGTTATCCCGCAGGACACGAGATATGGCGGAGGATATTGCGGAAAATTCCCGTATTTCGGGGTCCGTTTGGCACTTCAAGGCACCTCAATTCCGTTAAACTCGAAATTCACCAGAAAAACTTTTATCCCCTGCTCGTCTGAGCACGGTCTTCAATACCGAAGGCACTGCTCCGGGCTCAAAAAAACAGATAAAGAAACATCATGACAACTGTTAACGGCAATTTTCTCAAGTTCCCTGGCGTCTATCTCTTCCAGGAAATCGCTCATCAGGTCGCGGCCTTTAAGAAGACGGCTCCCGAGAAGCGTGTGATCAGCCTTGGCATCGGCGACGTGACGCAGCCGCTCGCCCCCGCGGTGATCCGCGCGCTGCACTCTGCCGTGGACGAGATGGGGAACGCGGCGACCTTCCGCGGCTACGGTCCCGAGCAGGGCTACGCGTTCCTTCGCGAAGCGATCGCGAAGAATGACTATCAGGACCGCGGGATCAAGGTGGACGCGTCTGAAATCTTTGTGAGCGACGGCGCGAAGTCGGACGTTGGCAGCATCCAGGAGCTCTTCTCAAACGACGCCGTGATTGCCGTGACGGATCCGGTGTACCCGGTTTACGTCGACTCGAACGTGATTGCCGGCCGCGCCGGTGACTACGTGAACGGCAAGTGGTCGAACATCGTTTACCTCCCCTGCACGAAGGCGAACGGTTTTGTGCCGGAGTTCCCGAAGGTCCGTCCGGATGTGATCTACCTCTGCTACCCGAATAACCCGACCGGCACGGTGCTTACGCGCGACGCGCTGAAGGCCTGGGTCGACTATGCCCGCCGCGAAGGCAGCGTGATTCTGTATGACTCCGCCTACGAAGCCTACATCACGGAGCCCGGCGTCCCGCACAGCATCTATGAAATCGAGGGTGCCCGCGAGGTGGCGATTGAATTCCGTAGCTTCTCGAAGACCGCCGGTTTCACGAGTCTTCGCTGCGCCTACGTGGTGGTGCCGGAGGAACTGAAGATCTCGGACGGCAAGGGCGGTCAGGTTGCTCTGAAGCCCCTCTGGAGCCGCAGAAACGGTACGAAGTACAACGGCTGCCCCTATATCGTGCAGCGCGCTGCCGAAGCGGTGTATTCCGAAGAAGGCAAGCAGGAAATCCGCCAGACGATCGGGATCTATCAGAACAACGCCGCGGTGATGCATGAAGGCCTTACCCGCATGGGTCTTGAAGTGATCGGCGGCAAGAACGCTCCGTACCTCTGGGTCGCGACGCCGGAAGGCACGGACTCCTGGGGCTTCTTCCATAAGGTCCTTGAGAACGCCGCCGTGGTCTGCACGCCGGGTGTCGGTTTCGGCGCCGCCGGTGAAGGCTATGTCCGTATGACCGCGTTCGGCTCTCCCGCGGACACCGTTGAAGCGCTGGAGCGTCTCGCGAAGATCTGATGATCTGACGCGGACCGCGCAGGAAATAAAAGCCGCAGGTTTGACGCCTGCGGCTTTTTTGATGCCTGGGGACAGCCAGCAGCTGCTCCGGAGTCTTGGATTTTCAGAGCGTGTGTCCGACGGACTGCGATGCAATCACGATCTGACGGGGTTTAAGCGAAAGCGCCTCGCGCGCCGCGCCCCGGTCAAGCGTAATGCGGCAGACGGTGCCAAGCTCCATCGCGGCGCAGGCGAGGTAACAGGCCTGCACTTTCGCGCCGACATCGATCATCACGGCGTTCCGGACCGAGGTCTGGGTCCAGGTGCCGATACGCTTGAAGCGGTCGCTCCGGATAAAGGAGAGGAATTCACTCGCGGATTCCGTCGCGCGGATCTTTGTACTCTCGAGATTCGCGACATAGACGAGGTGCACCGGGGCGCGGGAGACGAGCGGATCCACTGGTGCGACGGCGGTCCTGAGATCGCCTCCCTTGATGAAGCGGAGACTCGTCCGCTCGGGTTCCCAGAGCCAGACGCCGTTTGACTTTACGACATAGATCTCAATCCCCTGCCAGTTGAAGGGAGAGGGGGTCGTGCGGCGGCCGTCCTTCCGGTTGATGCCGTCTGTCGCCCAGAGGAGGTTCGAGAGCATCTGATCGGAAATCGTCTGCTCGGCGAACTGCCGGTCAGTGTGCCGGTTCATGAGCGCCTCGGTGAGAGACACCGTCATCGGATCCGGAATCGGAAGCGGGCGGAAAATGCCAAGGTCTGCCGCATTTCGCTTCCGGAGCGGATCCGTTACCGCTTCCGTGAGCTTGATCTGCAGCGCGCGGCTCTTATAACCAAGCTTCTTCAGTTGTTTCTTGAGCGACATCGCGAAAAATGTCCTGAGGTTAAGAAAAGGGCCTGAAGCGGAACTTCAGGCCCTGTGCAGCAAAGCGGTGCCGGAGTCTCTCCGGCCCGGCGCAGAATTACTTCACGCGGTTGCTGTACTCACCCGTACGGGTGTCGATTTCAATCTTGTCGCCGACGTTGATGAAGGCGGGAACCTGCAGTTCGTAGCCGGTGTCCTTCAGCTTGGCGGGCTTCATCACCTTGCCGGAGGTGTCCCCCTTGACGGCGGGCTCGGTGTAACCGATTTCACGGACGAGCTTCGTCGGGAGTTCGACGGAGATCGGCTGGCCGTTGTAGAAGGTGAGTTCGCCAGGCATTTCTTCCTGGAGATACTTCTTCGCTTCTTCCATGGCATCCTCGCCGACTTCGTACTGGTTGTAGTCAGCGTCCATCCAGACGTAGGACGGATCAGCGTAGTAGGAGTAGGTCACTTCCTTGCGCTCGAGAACGAGGTCTTCGAACTTGTCGTCAGCGCGGTACACGGTTTCCGTGTTGGCGCCGGTGAGAAGATTGCGCATCTTCATCTTGACGGTAGAGGCGCCACGGCCACCCTTGGAATAGACAGCCTTAACAACGACCATCGGTTCTTTACCGACCATGAAGACGTTGCCGGCGCGGAGTTCCTGTGCGGTTTTCATAGATGTACTTTTACCTTTAATAATGCCTGGCACATGAGGGTTGCATCGAGATCGGCAAACGAAAGCCCGGCATGAAAGAATTTCAAGCTGATTATTTTAGCCCTTTTTTGGCAGCTGTTGCGACCGCGCGGGTGAGGGATCCCAGAGACGCGAGATGGCGTGACCAGAGAAGGCTGCCGCGCGTGAGTTCCGGCGTGAGATCCCGGAACCGGGACCAGAGACCGGGAGTGAGCGATGCCTGATTCCATCCCAGACTCGTTTCCCGCCAGACGCGGGCCGCGTCTTCCCCATACTCCACCGCCATCCGGTCGAGGAACGCGTTCAGTTTCACGATATGCGTGTCCTCTTCCTGCGGGTAGATGGTCCAGAGGAAAGGTTTCCCCGCGAGCTGCGCCCGGACAAATGAATCCTCGCCCCGGATGATCAGCGCGTCGCACGCCCAGAGCACCCGGTCGAACGACTCCTGCGGAACCGCGGGGACGGGAGAAAAAGTGACCTGAGGGGGATTGAGCCGGCTTAGCGCCTCGCCCAGCATCTCTCCCGCGCGGCCTGGCGCCGCGATCACCTGTACGGGACGGGGGTCAGAAGCGAGCGCCTCGGCGAGCTGCGCGATCGGAGCCGTGGGGTATGAGAAAAAGAAGAGATTAAACGGGGCATCGGGCTCCCTCGCGCCGAGAGCCTCAAGAAGCGAATGCCGGTCAGTCGCAGAAAACCGGTCCCGAGCGTCGAGAAGCCCGTTCTCAATCATCACGCCCCCCGTGCGGCGGGTGAATCCCGGGAAGAGGAAGGTCTTCGTGACGGGGAGTCTCGGGTGAGGGGATGGGAGGCCGTGGCACTCTTCCACCCAGTCTTCGGCGGAGAGGTATTCGAGATTCAGCCACGCGACCTTATGCCCATGCAGCGTTTCCCGCGCGATCGCTTCTTCAAAACGGTCAGGAAGCCGGCAGCCGAAGGTTTCGATGACGACGTCAGACGGCACCGCGGTTTCCGAGTCTTCCCAGCGTCGGACGAGGATGCCGAGCGATTCAGCGCCGGATGCCGGGAGTTCTGCCGGGACGCCGGATGTGATTTTGGAAAGCGTCACCGCGTCATCGATATAAAGGGTCACACGGAACCCTTCCTCTTCCGAGAGTCCGCGCGCCAGCCGCCAGCAGACTCCGGCGTCTCCGAAGTTATCGATCACGTGGCAGAATATGTCGCACATCACCCGGGGCTCAATCGTTTTTCCTGCAGCCTCTATCATTCGTTACCGTCCGGTTGTCTCTTAAGTTTCATGCCGGCCGCGGAGCAGGGCGAAGCGCAAGGCTTCCCGGCCGTTTCCGCGGCCTTCGATCAGGTTAAATACGTCATGCCAAAGGGAATCCCTCCAGCCGATTTTGATTATCAGGCGATCCTGAAGAATCTGCCGCCGCTTCCCGGCGTGTACCGCTATTTTGATGCGGATGACAACTGTCTGTATGTCGGAAAGGCGCGCGATCTGAAGCGCCGGGTCTCAAGCTACTTTCAGAAGAGCGACCTCTCGCCCCGCATCGCGCTGATGGTGTCGCAGATTCATCGGCTGCAGACGACGGTGACGCGGTCGGAGGCCGAGGCGCTGCTCCTCGAGCATAACCTCATCAAGTCGCTCGACCCGAAGTACAACATCGTTTTCCGGGACGACAAAACCTATCCCTACCTGAAGATCGGGAATGAAGAATACCCGAGGATCAGCTTTTACCGCGGCGGCGTCGATAAGAAGAGCTCGTTTTTCGGCCCCTTCCCGAATAGTGCCGCGGTCCGGAATTCCATCTCGATCCTGCAGAAGGTGTTCCTCCTCAGAACCTGCGAGGAGGGCGTTTTCCAGAACCGGTCGCGTCCGTGCCTCCTCGGTCAGATCGGGCGCTGTTCCGCGCCCTGCGTCGGGAATATTTCAGCGGAAGACTACGCGCGGGACGTGAAGCGCGCGAAGCGGTTCCTTGAGGGGAACAGCTCTGAAATTCTGAATGAGCTGCAGAGCCAAATGGCGAAGGAAGCCTCTGAGCTACGGTTCGAGGCGGCCGCGGCGACGCGGGATAAGATCGCGTCGCTTTCCACGGTCCTTGAGGGGCAGACCGTTGAGACGACAGGCGGTGACACGGACGCCGATATTCTCGCGGTCTATATCAAGTCGGGCGCTGCCTGCGTGAATCTCGCGATGGTGCGGGGTGGCCGGCACCTCGGTGACCGGGCGTTCTTCCCGACACTCGCGCGCGGCACCGCGGCGGAGGATCCAGGAGAAGTGCTCGAAGCCTTTGTGTCGCATCACTATGAGAATCTTCCCGTGCCGACGCTTGTGATTACGGCGGATGCCCGGAATCCGGAAGAGATGTCTTCTCTCCTCACCGAAATCGCCGGACGCCGGGTCCCGGTGATCCATGATCCGCAGGGGCCGAGAAAGCGGTGGCTCGAGATGGCGCAGGCGAATGCCCGCATCGCGCTTGAGAGCCGCCTCGCGATCGAGCAGAACGAAACCGCGCGCCTGAAGCAGCTTTCTGACGCCCTCGGCATGATGCCTGAGAGCGGCGATCTCCGGGACTTCCGGATGGAGTGCTTCGATATCAGCCACACCTCAGGCGAAGCGACGATCGCGTCCTGCGTCGTCTTCCGGAATTTCAAAATGGATAGCTCGGAGTACCGGCGATTCAATATCGATGACGTGAAGGCAGGGGACGACTACGCGGCCATGAAGGAAGTGGTGACGCGGCGTTACCTCCCCGTGTCCCGGGGCGAAGCGGTGCTCCCGACCGTGGTGCTGATTGACGGCGGACGCGGTCAGGTCGAAATGGCGCGCGAGGTCTTTGAGGACCTGGGGCTCGATACCTCGCATATTGTCGGTGTCGCGAAGGGGGAAGGCCGCAAGGTGGGGCTTGAAACGCTTGTCTTCCCGAAGGACAGCGGCCGCGCGCCGCTCGTCCTCGGAGAGCATTCCGCCGCTCTGATGCTTGTTGCCGAAGTGCGTGACGAAGCCCACCGCTTCGCAATCACCGGGATGCGCGCCCGCCGCGCGAAGACCCGAAACCGGAGTCAGCTTGAGGATATCGAGGGGATCGGCGCGAAGCGCCGCTCGAGGCTTCTCGCCCGTTTCGGCGGCATGAAGGGCCTTAAGAACGCGTCGGTAGAGGAAATCGAAACGGTTGACGGCATTTCGAAAAAGCTCGCCGAGAAGATCTATCTCAGCCTTCACGGCGAGGCGTCCGCCTGACGATCCGCGTGAAAAGGAGAAGTTTCACGTCCTTAAAGCGCTAGAATGTTCCCGCGTGTTGTTATTCAGCTCTTTCGCAAAGGCTCTTGTCGTACCAATGGATTCAAATTCCCCCACCGCTTCCGTTACGAAGGAAAGAAAACGCTTTAACGTGCCCATGGCGCTCACCTGGACCCGTGTCGCGCTCATCCCCTTCGTTGTCGGCGTTTTTTATATTCCGTTCCTCAGCCAGCATGCCCAGAACGTGATCGCGTGCGTGATTTTCTGCGTGGCGGCCATCACTGACGCGCTCGATGGCTATATCGCGCGGAAATACGATCTCACCACGCCGATGGGGGCGTTTCTGGATTCGGTCGCCGATAAGCTCCTTGTCTGCGCGGCGATCATCGCGCTGCTCGCGCTCGACCGCGTCGGGATGCTTGTCGCGCTCATCATTGTCGGCCGCGAAATCGCGGTGACAGGGCTCCGCGAATGGATGGCGAAGATCGGCGCTTCCTCCCACACCAAGGTGAACTGGTACGGGAAAGTTAAGGCGATCGCTCAGATGGTGTCGATTCCGCTGCTCCTCTGGTACGACCCGCTCGGTCCTATCAATATCGGGGAAATCGGCTCCTGGCTGATCTGGATCGCTGTGATCCTGACGCTCTATTCGCTCGTGATCTACACGAAGGCCGCTATTCCCTTCCTTTATCCGGATGAGAAGCTGAAGAATCAGGATCGCTGAGAAAAAGTTTTCGGATACAAAAAACGGACCGCAGTTCAAAAGCTGCGGTCCGTTTTTTTATAGGGTTTTCAGTCCGCCCGGCCTTCCGAAGGCGGGGCGGAGAGAAACGGTCTGACGCTTAGGAGAGGCCCGTGATCTGGCCGTTCTTCACGTCGATCTTGAAGGCGTTCGGAGCCTTCGGGAGACCCGGCATGCGGAGGATGGAGCCCGTCGTCACGACGACGAACCCGGCGCCCGCGTTGAGGATCAGACGCTCAACCGGAATGCGGAAGCCCTTCGGCGCACCGAGGCGCTTCGCGTCATGCGTGAGAGAGAGCGGGGTCTTCGCGATGCAGACCGGAAGACGGCCGAAACCCCACTCCTCAATCTGCTTCAGATCCTTCTTCGCCTTTTCGGAGAGATCAAATCCATCCGCGCCGTAGCAGCGGGTGACGACTGACTGGATCTTGTCGAGAATCGGAGCGTCCGCCTCGTACGCGAAGTTGATCGGCTTCGGGTCACCCTCGCACGCGGCAACCACTTCGCGCGCGAGATCCATCGCGCCTTCACCGCCCTTCGCGAAACCGTCCGAAATCGCGAACCGCGCGCCGAATTCCTTCACGCGGCTGCGGACGATTTCGACTTCCGCCTCGTCGTCGTTTGCGAAGTGATTCAGGGCGACCACGACGTTCGGGCCGAAGGCCTGCATGTTGCGGATGTGGTGATCGAGGTTGCAGAGACCCTTCTTCAGCGCCTCGGGATTTGTTTCGCCGATCTCAGCAAGCGGCACGCCGCCGTGCCAGTGAAGGGCGCGGAGGCTGGTGACGAGCACCGTGGCGCTCGGGTGGAGGTCAGCGGAGCGGCACTTGATATCGAAGAATTTCTCAGCGCCGAGTTCAGAACCGAAGCCTGCCTCCGTGATCGCGTAGTCGCCGACCGTCAGAGCGGCTTCCGTCGCGGCAACCGAGTTGCAGCCGTGGGCGATGTTCGCGAACGGGCCGCCGTGAATGAAGGCGGGGCCGCCTTCGATCGTCTGAACGAGGTTCGGCTTCGTCGCTTCAAGGAGGAGCGCCATCAGAGCGCCCGTGCAGCCCACTTCACCGCAGGTGAGCGGTGTGCCGTCCTTCTTCGTCGCCACGACGAGCTTATTGATGCGGGCGCGGAGGTCGTCCTCGCTCTTCGCGAGGCAGAGCACGGCCATCAGTTCAGAGGCCACCGTGATATCGAAACCGGTTTCCGCCGGAATGCCGTTCACGGAGCCGCCGAGACCCGTCACGATGAAGCGGAGGTGACGGTCATTCATGTCGAGCACGCGCTTCCAGGTGATTTCCTTGATGTTCAGCTGATCGCGGTAGCGGCAGTTATCAAGGACCGCCGCGAGGAGGTTGTTCGCCGAGGTGATCGCGTGGAAGTCACCGGTGAAGTGGAGGTTGATCGACTCCATCGGGAGAACCTGGGAGTAGCCGCCGCCAGCCGCGCCGCCCTTCATGCCGAAGCACGGGCCGAGAGACGGTTCGCGGAGAGCGAGGCAGGAATTCTTCCCGATCTTGCGGAGGCCCTGGGCGAGGGCGATCGAGGTCGTGGTCTTTCCGGAGCCGGCCGGCATGCCGGAGGTCGCCGTCACGAGGATCAGTTTCCCGTGGGGCTTACGCTCCGGGTTCAGATGAACCTTTGCCTTGTCGCGGCCGTAGGGTTCGAATTCGGCATCAGTCAGACCGATTTCGTGCGCGAGCTGCTCAATCGGTTTCAGTTTGACGGAATGCGCGATTTCAATATCAGAAAGCATGGATATCTCCTCAAGAGATTACTTGGATAACAAAAAGAGAAAAACACGAATCTGACACGGCCAGCGGCGAGGACCAGCATCCGGAAGGAGGTAAACGCACTCAGAAAAACTTCCGGGAGGAACAGGCAGCGGGCGGGCCGCGGATAGCCGGGAAAGCGCGGAACTTCCGCTCACATCCGGATCACGGCAACATCTTTTTATTTTGACAGATTAAAAAGGCTCTGTGGGCGCAGAACCCTGATATTTGGGACGCCCTGTTACGGATGGTTCTACGCCGAAAGTCGCATTTTTTAATCCGGATCCCGGATTTCTGTCCCTTTATAATTCCTGCCATCTCTTAAACAGAAGGCGCTTCGCGCGGGAACTCCCCGAAGCGCCCTGAAAGCGCAAGGAGTTTTTTCATAATGAAGGTGCTGGTCGCAGTAAAGCGAGTTGTTGACTACAACGTGAAGGTCCACGCTCTGCCTGACGGCAGCGGGCTTGATATTGATAAGAAGCCCATGGTCAAGCGTTCGATGAACCCCTTTGATGAAATCGCGGTTGAGGCGTCCGTGCAGCTGAAGGAAGCCGGCAAGGCGGACGAAGTGGTTGCCGTGACGATCGGTGACGCGAAGGCAGTCGATACGCTTCGCGTCGCGCTCGCGATGGGCGCTGACCGCGGCATTCATGTGAAGACGGACGCGGCGCTTGAGCCGCTCGCCGTGGCCCGCATCCTCGCGGCCGTGATCGGGAAAGAGAATCCGGATGTGATCGCGTTCGGCAAGCAGGCGATCGATGATGACGCCGCGCAGACCGGCGCGATGACGACCGCGCTCCTTGATCTGCCGTTCGGACCGAACGCCGATAAGATCGCGCTTGAAGACGGCGCGCTCGTCGTGAGCTCCCAGACGGGTGACGGCACAGAAGTCCGCGCTCTCACGCTTCCGGCCGCGTTCGCTGCAGATCTTCGTCTTGCCGAGCCCCGCTATGTCACGCTTCCGAGCATGATGAAGGCGAGAAAGAAGCCTGTTGAAACGATTGAAGCCGCGTCGCTTGGCACCGATACCGCGCCGAAGCTCACGGTCACCGCGTATGAAGCCCCCGCCGCCCGCAAGGCCGGCGTCAAGGTTTCCAGCGTCGCGGAACTCGTTGACAAGCTCCGCAACGAAGCGAAGGTCCTCTAACCCCATTCGGAACTATTGAATAGAAATGTCGATTCTTGTTGTCAGTGATTTTTCTGAGGGAAGCTTCCGCGCTTCTTCGACCCGTGCCGCCGTCGCGGCGGCAAACCGTATCGACGGAAACGTCGATCTGCTGATTGCCGGAAAGGGAGCCCGCGCGGCTTCTGACGCCGCGTCGAAGCTCCATGGTGTCACCCGAGTCCTCGCGGCGGATTCGGATTCGCTCGACCACCTGTCCCCTGAGACCCTTGCCTCCCAGGTGCTCGCGGTCGCGTCCAATTACACCCATATCTTCTTCGCGCTCGGGTTCCTGAACCGCGCCGCGATGCCGCGCGTCGCGGCGAAGCTCGGCGTTTCGCCGCTTACCGAAATCTCGGACGTGATCGATGCCTCGACCTTCAAGCGCGCGATCTACGCGGGCGGCGTGATCACCACGGTGAAGACCTCCGGCGCCCCGGTTGTCGCCACGGTCCGTACGACGTCCTTTGAAGCCGCGGCGGATGACGGCGCGGCCTCTGTTGAAGACCTCGCTCCGGTTGAAGCGTTCGCGAAGAACACGTTCCGTTCCGCTGAAATCATGAAGAGCGACCGTCCGGACCTCCTCACCGCGAAGCGCGTGGTGGCGGGCGGCCAGGGTCTTGACGGTGAAGCCGGTTTCAAGGCGCTTGAGGCGCTCGCCGATAAGCTCGGCGCCGCGATCGGCGCGACCCGTGTCGTGGTTGATAACGGCCTCTGCCCGAACGAGTGGCAGGTGGGTCAGACCGGAAAGATCGTGGCTCCGGATCTCTACATCGCTTTCGGTATCTCGGGCGCTCTGCAGCACCTAGCCGGCATGATGGGGTCGAAAGTCATCGTCGCGGTGAATAAGGATCCTGAGGCTCCGATTTTCGACGTGGCGGATTACGGTCTCGTCGCGGATGCCGCCTCGGCCGTTGAAGAACTCACGAAGGCGCTCTGAGCGTGGCAGCCGTGGGACTTCAGAAGACGCTCGGGTTTGAGATCCTGCCGGAAGTGAAGCCGGGTGAGGTTGAAGCCCGCTTCACGGTGACGGAAGCGGTGGCGCAGCCTTACGGCTACTGCTCCGGCGGCACGATGCTCGCGCTTGAGGAAACGATGGCTGGCGCCGGTTCCCGCCGTATCGCGGGAGAGGACGCGATGCCGCTCGGCATCAATGTGAGCGCGAACCACGTGAAGGCAGTGCCGGTCGGGGGGCTTGTGACCGCCCGGGCGACAGCGCTCCGCACGGGGTACCGGCTGCATGTCTGGAACGTGGATCTCTTCGATGAAGCGGGAGACCTCGTTTCCACAGCCCGTGTGACGAACGTTATCAAGCGGCGGAAAACCGCTGAGGAACACTAGCGCGCCGCCTGGATTTTCCCGGACGGCGCGGAAAGGGGAGTGCTGAGCTTATTTTTTACCTGAGCTCAGCCTCCCCTTCCGATTTTTTGCATGACATTTTTTTGAGGAACTGAAGATGACTTTTGCCTGGAAACCGATCAAGGAATATTCCGACATCCGGTTCGAACTCTTTGAAGGCATCGCGAAGATCACGATTAACCGCCCTGAAGTGCGTAACGCCTTCTCGCCCGTGACGGTCGCCCAGATGGGAGAAGCGTTCGCGATCTGCCGCGAGCGTGAGGATATTTCGGTCGTGGTGCTGACCGGCGAAGGCGACAAGGCCTTCTGCTCGGGCGGCGACATGCATTTCAAGGGCCGCGGCGGCTATGTGGGCCCGGACGGCGTGCCGCGTCTCAACGTGCTCGATGTTCAGAAGCAGATCCGGTCGCTTCCGAAGCCCGTGATCGCGATGGTGAATGGCTACGCGATCGGAGGAGGCAACGTCCTCGCCACGGTCTGCGACCTCACGATTGCGTCTGAAAACGCGATTTTCGGTCAGACCGGTCCCAAGGTCGGAAGCTTTGACGCGGGGCTCGGCGCGTCCTACCTCGCCCGCATCGTGGGTCAGAAGAAGGCGCGCGAAATCTGGTTCCTCTGCCGTCAGTACAGCGCGAAGGAAGCGCTCGAAATGGGGCTCGCGAACACCGTGGTGCCGTTCGATAAGCTTGAGGAAACGACTGTTGAGTGGGCGAAGCAGATGCAGCAGTACAGCCCGCTCGCGCTCCGGTTCCTGAAGTTCGGCCTCAACGCGGAGCTTGACGGTGAACTCGGTCTCCAGCAGTTCGCAGGCGACATGACGATGCTTTACTACATGACGGACGAAGCCCAGGAGGGCGGCAAGGCGTTCCTCGAGAAGCGTAAGCCTGACTTCTCCAAGTCTCCCCGCCTCCCGTAAGCGGATCGGAGGTGAAGATGCTTCCTCAGTCAATCGATATCAACGGCCGCGTGATTTCCGGTGAGGAGGGGTTCCGCGAGGCGCTCCGCACGGAAACGAACGACGAAATCCGTAAGGTCCTCGAGTTCTGCCTTCACTGGTGCGGGCCGGACCCTGAAGTGGTGCTTCATACGTCAGGATCCACCGGCGTACCGAAGGAAATTCACGCGAAGAAGACCGCGATGCTCGCGAGTGCCCGGATGACGGTAGAGCGTCTCGGGCTCAAAGCGGGTGACACCGCGCTCCTCTGCCTTCCGATGGATTACATCGCGGGGCAGATGGTGGTGGTCCGGGCGCTTCTCGCGGGGCTCCGCGTGATCGTTCAGGATCCGTCGCGGCACCCCTTTGAGGGGCTCACGGAATCCCCGGTTTTCGCGGCGCTCGTGCCGCTTCAGGTCAAGGCGTCGCTCGAGACCCCGAAGGAAGAAGCTCTGATGCGCGGTGTCCGGGAACTCATCATCGGAGGCGCGGCGACGGACGACACGCTCGCCGCCATTCTGAAGACCTTCCCGCATCACGTCTGGTCCACCTACGGGATGACGGAGACGCTCTCGCACGTCGCGCTGCGGCCGCTCTCGGGCCCGAAGGCCGGCCCCTGGTACGAGCCGCTCCCCGGCGTGACGCTTTCCGAATCCTCCCGCGGGACACTCGTGATCAGCGCTCCGGCGATCGACGTCCCGAGAATCGAGACGAACGATATCGTGAAGTTTGCTGAAGGGAGCAAGGAGTTCCGGGTGCTCGGCCGCGTCGATAACGTGATCGATACGGGCGGAATCAAGGTGCCGGCTGAGGCGCTTGAGGACGCGATCCGGCCTGAGATGCCGGCCCCCTTCGCGGTCACGTGGCTTCCGGACGAGGATCTCGGAAGCGCGGTGACCGTGGAAGTGGAGTCCGATCACCCGATCGCGCTCCCCGACTTCCGTGCCATTCTGAAGCGTGAAGGGCTTTCTCCCTACTGGAAGCCCCGTCACGCGGTGTTTGTTCCGAAGATTCCCCAGACCCGGTCCGGAAAGCCAGACCGCAAGGGGATTCAGCGCGCGGCAGCTGAAGCGAAAGGGGACCTGAAGCAGGATCTCTGAAAGAGACGCATCTCTTTGTCCCAATGGGTTTATCCCGGAGGGGCAGAGAGTTGCAGTGTTTCTCCTTTTCGCATAAAATGCCAAGTTCCTGACTCGTGCGCATACACGCGCCGGGTCGATTTATTTTTGTCAGCCGGGTCCATACCCAAGAAGGAACCGGCTGATTTTCAACTGACTTTTGATAAGTTACGAGGTAATTAGCATGGTTGTTATCCGTCTGGCTCGCGGCGGCTCCAAGAAGCGTCCTTTCTACAACGTTGTTGTGACCGACTCCCGTATGCGTCGCGACAGCCACTCCATCGAGCGTCTTGGTTACTACAATCCTGTTGCCGCCGGTGCCGACGTCCGTCTTCACTTTGAAGAAGACCGCGTGAACTACTGGCTCTCCAAGGGCGCTCAGATGAGCGACACCGTGGCCCGCCTGTTCAAGAACCGCGTCGCTCTCGCCGCTCCGGAAAGCGCCGAAGCGAAGGCCGCCACCGCCGCCAAGAACGCTGCCAAGAAGGCCGCTGCTCAGGCTGCTGCTGACGCCAAGAACGCTGAAGAAGCCGCTGCCTAATTTAAGGCTCAGAGCTTCAGATTCAGAACCGCGCGGAGCGGCTGTCTGATTGCCTTCCGGCATCTGCTCCTGGTTCTGATCGACCCTTTTTCTCCTGACGTCCGGGTTTTGCGGCGTGTTACGTGTCTCGCCGCTGCGAGTGCTTAACCCGGTATCTAGGCGTTGGGAGAAGAGGGTCTATTTTTTTGTCTGGAATTTTCAGGGGACGCTTGAATGGCTGATCTGATTGAAGTCGCGCGGTCGCTGTCGCCTTACGGCGTTAAGGGCTGGATCCGTGTCGCGCCGGAAACCGATGAAGAGCTGCTGCTGGAATGCACGAAGTGGTGGTTCAGGGGCCCTCGGGACGCGGAACCCCGGCCGCTTGAAGTGGAAGGCGTGAAGCCCCACGGAAAGGGCCTGATCGCGAAGTGGAAGGGCTGTGAGACGCCTGAAGAGGCTCAGAACTGGAAGGGCACGATCCTGATTGACCGTGAGGACTTCCCGCCGCTGCCGGAGGGCGAATTCTGGGACGAGGATCTGATTGGCTGCCGCGTCGTGAATAAGGAAGGCGAAGAGCTCGGAACGGTGGAAACGCTTGAAACGAACGGCGTGCAGAGCCTCCTCGCCGTGAAGGGCGAGAAGCGTCACCTCATTCCGCTGATCCCTGAGTATGTCCTCGATATCGACCTCGACTCGGAACTGATCCAGGTCGAGTGGCACGCGGACTGGTCATAAAAAAGGGAGGAAGGCGGCAGCATGATGCGATTCGATGTAGTGAGTCTCTTCCCCGAGATGTTCCGAGCCGTGACGGAGTCCGGGATCACCGCCCGCGCGATGAAGCGCGGCCTCTGGTCGCTGAACCTCTGGAACCCGCGGGACGAAACGCATGACCCGCACCGCACGGTCGATGACCGGCCATTTGGCGGCGGTCCCGGCATGATCCTCATGGCCGATCCCCTCGCGAAGACGATCGACCGGATCCGCGCGAGCGGAAACCGCGGCCGCGTGATCGCTTTCGCGCCGGGCGGAAAGAAGCTTGAAGACGCGGATATCGCCCGCATGGTGGCATCGTCCGACCCCCTGACGCTCGTCTGCGGCCGCTACGAAGGGATTGATGAGCGGTTCCTTGAGGACTACGTGGATGAGCAGTACTGCATCGGGGACTTTGTGCTTTCGGGAGGCGAACTCCCCGCGCTCTGCCTGATCGACGCGGTGGTGCGCCGGATCCCGGGCGCGATCAAGGAGCTTTCGACTGAGGACGAGTCCTTTTCGACCGGGCTCCTTGACTATCCGCACTACACGCGGCCCGAAGTCTGGCGCGGAAAACCGGTGCCGGAGGTGCTCCTCTCGGGGAACCACGCCGTGGTGGATCGGTGGAATCGCGATAAGGCGCTCGAAGCGACTTGCAAGAACCGCCCTGATTTGATTAAAATTGCACGTTCCTGCGGATCGCTTTCAAAGGACGACCTCAAGTCGCTTCGCGAGATTGTCCGCCGGATGAAGGAAAGCGCGGAAAAGGGCGATGCCGCCTGACGCGCTTTAATTATTTACCCATCCTACTTCGTCAACCAACAAATTACCCAAATGACGAAGTGATGGTTCTGGAGATTTAGAAGTGGCACAGAATATTATTGAAGTCCTCGAGCAGGAAGAAATCGCCCGCCTCAACAAGCAGATTCCGGCTTTCGGCCCCGGCGACACGGTGGCTGTTTCCGTCACGATCCGCGACGGCGATCACACCCGCGTTCAGGTCTATGAAGGTGTCGTGATTGCCAAGCGCAACCGCGGCCTCAACTCCTCCTTCACCGTCCGCAAGATCTCTTCCGGCGAAGGCGTGGAACGTACGTTCCAGACCTACTCCCCGCTCGTGAGCGCTGTGGAAGTGAAGCGCCGCGGTGCTGTCCGCCGCGCGAAGCTCTACTACCTGCGTGACCGCGCCGGCAAGACCGCCCGCATCCGCGAGCGTCTCGTCCGCAAGAACGTCGAGAAGGCTGAGTAATCAGTTTTGTCGGCTGTTCTCTGATGCCGGGTGCTTCGGTGCCCGCATCGGAAAAGAAATAGAATTAGCCCGCAGGGAATCTTTCCTGCGGGCTTTTTTCTTTCGAGCCCGCGGGGGATGCGTTCCCGCAGGCTTTTGTCTTTTTAAGAGGAGAACGCGGTATGGATCGCAGCCGGCTGAAGGAAGAGGATGAAAAACTCCGGGAGTCACGGCTCTCGGGAGAAGCAGTGTTTGAGGGACGGCTGCTCCACGTGTACCGCGATCGGGTGAAACTTCCGGATGGACGGGAGTCGACCCGCGAATACCTTCGTCACCCGGGAGCCGCCGCGGTGGTGCTCCTGAAGGAGGGGAAGATCCTGCTCGAGCGTCAGTGGCGGTATCCGCTCGGACGCGCCTTCTGGGAAGTGCCCGCCGGGAAGCTTGAGGCGGGGGAGGATCCCGCGCTCTGCGCCGCGCGTGAGCTCGAGGAAGAGACGGGGTACGCCTCGGATACGTGGACGCCGCTTGGCACGATCTGCCCCGGGATCGGGTACTCGAACGAAGTGATTTCGCTCTACCTCGCCGAGAACCCGCGGGAAGGGAGCCGGCATCTCGACCCGGGTGAGTTCCTCGACCTCGCCTGGATCCCGTTTGAGGAAGCAGTCCGGATGGCGGAAACCGGCGGAATCGACGACGCGAAAACCATCGGCGCTCTCTTCCGTGCGGAAAAGTGCCTAGAAAAACGGACCGGGATCAAGCGCTAGCGTTCCGGCTCATCCCGGGATCCCAAAAAAATGACGGCTCCGTTAACACTCGGCTGGGGATTCCGGTGATAATGAAAAGGTTAAGCATATGACGGAGATCGCCGTCTCCGTTTCCTGTCCATGTCCGGCTCACGGCTGAGCCGGAAACAATTTCTGATACGTCAATGTCACAAACTATTCTCCAAAGCGTTCCGGTCGGCCAGAAGGTCGGCATTGCGTTCTCCGGCGGTCTCGACACCAGCTGCGCCCTGCACTGGATGAAGAAGAAGGGAGCTCTTCCCTACGCCTACACGGCCAATCTTGGCCAGCCTGACGAAAACGACTACGAGTCCATTCCGAAGCGCGCGATGGAGTATGGTGCCGAGAAGGCCCGCCTGATCGACTGCCGTCCGCAGCTTGTTGCCGAAGGCATTGCGGCGATCCAGGCGAACGCCTTCCACATCACCACCGCAGGCCAGACCTACTACAACACGACCCCTCTCGGCCGCGCTGTGACGGGCACGATGCTCGTGAACGCGATGCGTGAGGACGGCGTGAACATCTGGGGCGACGGTTCGACCTATAAGGGCAACGATATCGAGCGCTTCTACCGCTACGGTCTCCTCGCGAACCCGAATCTGAAGATCTACAAGCCCTGGCTTGACACGACGTTCATCTCTGAACTCGGCGGCCGCGCTGAAATGAGCGCATTCCTGCAGGCCGAAGGCTTCAGCTACCGCATGTCCGCAGAGAAGGCTTATTCGACCGACTCCAACATGCTCGGCGCGACGCACGAAGCGAAGGACCTCGAGCACCTCAACTCCTCCATGAAGATTGTTGACCCGATCATGGGCGTCGCTTTCTGGGATGAGTCGGTTGAGATCAAGCCGGAAACGGTGACGGTGCGCTTTGAAGAAGGCCGCCCGGTCGCCCTGAATGGCGTTGAGTTCACGGATCTCGTGAAGCTGATGTACGAAGCGAACCGCATCGGCGGCCGCCACGGTCTCGGCATGTCCGATCAGATCGAGAACCGCATCATCGAAGCGAAGTCCCGCGGTATTTACGAAGCCCCCGGCATGGCGCTGCTCCACATCGCCTACGAGCGCCTCGTCACCGGCATCCATAACGAAGACACGATCGAGCAGTACCGCGTGAACGGCATCCGCCTCGGCCGCCTGCTGTATCAGGGCCGCTGGTTCGACAGCCAGGCGATCATGCTGCGCGAATCCGCTCAGCGCTGGGTTGCCCGCGCGATCACGGGCGAAGTGACGCTTGAACTCCGCCGCGGCAACGACTACACGATCCTCAACACCGAAAGCCCGAACCTCACCTACGAACCCGAACGTCTCACGATGGAGAAGGGTGACTCGATGTTCACGGCTGTGGACCGTATCGGCCAGCTCACGATGCGTAACCTCGACATCGTCGACACCCGCGCGAAGCTCGGCATCTACGCGAAGCAGGGTCTGCTCGCGGGCGGCGCGGGCTCCATGGCCCCGATGCTGACTGGCGGCAAGGCGGACGAGAAGTCTTCCAAGTAATCCTGGATCAGTCACCGGCCGGGGCTTTTCCGCCCTGCCGGCCGCTTGATTCTTCAGCGCCCCTTGAGGAGAATGCTCCCCAAGGGGCGTTTCTCTGATTTTTGAACTACGGAAAAGGAGGTCACCATGGCTGCTGTCTTTCACCGCCAGACGGAACCTTACTCGTCGCACGAAGCGGGCGACTCGATTTACGACCACAGCGGGGAAAAGGTAAAGACCTCGGTCCTCGGGTTCGCGATCGCGCTGACGCTCGGGTTCTCCGCGATTGAACTCGTCGCGGGGTGGCTCGGAAACTCACTCGCCCTGGTAGGGGATGCGGGTCACATGGTGACAGACTCCATGTCACTCCTCTTCGCGCTCGTCGCGAATATCTTTTCGCGTCACGGAGCGGACGAGGATCACTCGTTCGGCCACGGGCGGCTTGAGGCGCTCGCGGCGTTTGTGAACGGCATCGTGATGTCAGGCGTGATCGTCTGGATCGTGATTGAAGCCGGAAAACGCATGATGAATCCGGAGCCGGTCTCAGGCGGCTCCGTCATGATGGTGGCGACGATCGGCCTTATCGTGAATGTCGGCGTTGCCTGGTCGCTCTCCCGCGATAAGAAGAACGTGAATACGCGCGCGGCGCTCGTTCACGTGATGGGGGACCTCCTCGGCTCCGTCTCCGCGATTCTCGCGGGTTTCATTGTCTGGATGGGCGGCCCCACGATCGTGGACCCGCTGCTCTCCATCATTGTGGCCTGCCTCCTCATCCGCGCGACGATCGGGATCTTCAAAGAGTCGACCCGGGTGCTGCTCGACGCCGTGCCGGAAGGCGTGGAGTACGAAGCGGTGGGTGACGCGATCGCCGCGGTCCCCGGTGTTATGCGGGTGCACGATCTTCACGTCTGGACGATGGCTCCGGGACACTCCGCGATCCAGGCTCATGTCCACATTCCGGACCCCGATCACTGGCCCACGGTGCTCGACGCGATCCGGCATCAGATGGCCGAGAAATTCGGGATTGACCACGTGTCGATACAGCCCGAATGGGATGCCTGCGAGATCCACCCGGATCCCCGCATTCGCTTTGATCGTTGAATTGCGTATAATTTCCTGTTTTTTCCTGACTCAATCCGCAAATTCGTGATGGGGGCGAGCTCCAAATGGGAGATCGCCTCCTTTATAATTTGACGGGTTAAAGTTCTTCATCTTTTCGTGAGAGCACGATGACCAAATTCGTTTTTGTGACTGGCGGTGTTGTTTCTTCTCTCGGCAAGGGAATCGCTGCGGCTTCCCTCGCTGCCATCCTGGAATCCCGTGGACTCAAGGTGACGATGATCAAGCTTGATCCGTACATCAACGTGGATCCGGGTACGATGTCCCCGTTCCAGCACGGCGAAGTTTTTGTGACGGAAGACGGCGCGGAAACCGACCTTGACCTCGGCCACTACGAGCGCTTCATCTCCACGAAGATGCATAAGACGAATAACTTCACGACCGGCCAGATCTACGAGTCCGTGCTCCACAAGGAACGCCACGGCGAGTACCTCGGCAAGACCGTGCAGGTGATTCCGAATATCACGAACGAGATCCAGGAGTTCATTCTCCGCGGCGTCCGTAATTCGCTTGACGGCCACCCCGATGTGGCGGTGATCGAAATCGGCGGCACGGTGGGCGATATCGAGAGCCTGCCGTTCGTTGAGGCGATCCGTCAGCTCTCCTTCCGCGTCGGCCGCAATAACACCTGCTTCATGCACCTCACGCTCTGCCCCTACATCGCGAGCGCCGGCGAACTGAAGACGAAGCCGACCCAGCACTCGGTGCAGAAGCTGCGTGAAGAGGGCGTGTACCCTGACGTGCTCCTCTGCCGCGCGGACCGTCCGATTCCGGAGAACGAGCGCGCGAAGATCTCCCTCTTCTCCAATGTCCCGATGGATCACGTGATCTCGGTGTACGACGCGAAGACGATTTACGAAGTGCCGCTGATTCTGCATGAGCAGCACCTTGATGATATCGTCTGCGAGAAGCTCGGCATCAAGGCGAAGGAAGCCGATCTCAGCCAGTGGAAGAACATCGTTCACCGCTACATGGAGCCGCAGAACGGCTCTGTCACGATCGCGATGGTCGGGAAGTACGTTGACTACGCGGATTCCTACAAGTCGCTGAACGAAGCCCTGATCCACGCCGGCATCACGACGGACACCCACGTGAAGGTGAAGTACGTCGATTCGACCGATATCGAAGAGAACAGCACCGGGTGCCTCGAAGGCGTTGACGCCATCCTCGTTCCGGGCGGCTTCGGCAAGCGCGGCGTTGAAGGCATGATCAAGGCGATCGAATACGCCCGCACCCACAAGATCCCGTTCCTCGGCATCTGCCTCGGCATGCAGTGCGCGGTGATTGAGTTCGCCCGTCACGTCTGCGGTCTCGGCAGCGCGAATTCCACCGAGTTCGATGTCGATACGCCGCATCCGGTTGTCGCCCTCATCACCGAGTGGCATGACCGCACCGGCAAGGTCGAGCACCGCGACGAAGACTCCGACCTCGGCGGCACGATGCGCCTTGGCCGTCAGGAGTGCCCGGTGGAAGCCGACACCCTCGCGCATTCGATCTATGGTGACCACGTGGCCGAACGCCATCGTCACCGCTATGAAGTAAACAACTCCTACGTCTCCCAGTTCGAGGAGAAGGGCATGGTGATCGCGGCCCGTACGCCGAAGGATCATCTCCCCGAGATCATGGAGATCCACAATCACCCGTTCTTCATCGGTGTGCAGTTCCATCCGGAATTCACGTCGAACCCGCGTGAAGGACACCCGCTCTTCACGGCTTACGTGAAGGCCGCCATCGCTGAGCGTGACCGCAAGGCGACGGCTGAGGAGAAGGCTGAATGAAGCTCTGCGGATTTGAAGTCGGCGTTGACCGCCCGTTCTTCCTGATCGCAGGTCCCTGCGTGATTGAGAGCGAAGCGCTCTGCCTCGATATCGCGTTCCGCATGAAGGAGATCACGGAGAAACTCGGGATCCCCTACATCTTCAAGGCGAGTTTCGATAAGGCGAACCGTACGTCCGCCACGAGCTTCCGCGGGATCGGGGTCGAAAAGGGCCTCGCGGTCCTCGAGAAGGTCCGTGAGACGGTCGGCGTTCCGGTGCTGACAGACGTCCACACCGAGGCGGAAGTCCCCAAAGTGGCCTGTGTCGTGGATGTCCTCCAGACGCCCGCGTTCCTCTGCCGCCAGACCGACTTCATCCGCGCGGTGGCCCAGTCCGGGAAGCCCGTGAATATCAAGAAGGGGCAGTTCCTTGCCCCGCACGATATGGCTCGCGTGGTTGAAAAGGCGAAGCTTGCCGCGGCGGAAGCCGGTCTCTCGGAAGACCGCTTCATGGTGTGCGAGCGCGGCGCGTCGTTCGGTTACGGGAACCTCGTTTCCGACATGCGGTCGCTCGCGATCATGCGTGAAACGCGCTGCCCCGTGGTGTTTGACGCCACGCACTCCGTGCAGCTCCCGGGCGGCCAGGGATCGAGCTCAGGCGGCGAACGCCAGTTCGTTCCGGTGCTTGCCCGCGCGGCCGTGGCCGTGGGTGTCGCCGGCATCTTCATGGAAACGCATCCGAACCCTGAAAAGGCGCTTTCCGACGGCCCGAACTCCGTGCCGCTCGGACGGATGCCGGAGCTTCTCGCGACGCTTACCGCGATTGACCGCGTCGTGAAGCAGCCGGGCATGTACCTCGAAGAGCAGTTCTCATAAAAAAAAGAGGCCGGGCGAAGCGCCCGGCTTTAGTTTGTCTTTGGCATTTCTGCAGAAAAGAAAGGAAAGAACATGAGTTCAATCGTTGATGTTGTCGGCCGTGAGATTCTCGATTCCCGCGGCAACCCTACCGTTGAATGCGATGTGTGGCTTGAGTCCGGCGTGATGGGCCGCGCGGCGGTTCCGTCCGGCGCGTCGACCGGCGTCCGCGAAGCGATCGAGCTCCGCGACAAGGATCCGAAGCGTTTCGGCGGCAAGGGTGTGCTTGAGGCCGTCCGTCACGTGAACGAAGACATCGCGAACGCGGTGCTCGGGATTGAGGCGTCGGATCAGAGCTACATCGACCGCACGATGATTGAGCTCGATGGCACGGAGAACAAGGGCCGCCTCGGCGCGAACGCGATTCTCGCCGTTTCCATGGCGGTTGCCCGCGCCGCGGCTGAAGAGTCCGGTCTTCCGCTCTACCGCTACTTCGGCGGCACGAGCGCTGTGACGCTCCCCGTCCCGATGATGAACGTGATCAACGGCGGCGCTCACGCGAATAACAACCTCGATCTGCAGGAATTCATGATCATTCCGCTCGGCGCTCCGACCTTCCGCGAAGCGGTCCGCTACGGCGCTGAGACATTCCACGCCCTGAAGTCGATCCTGAACAGCCGCGGCATGAGCACGGCGGTCGGCGACGAAGGCGGTTTCGCTCCGGCTCTTTCGAGCCACGAGGAAGCGATTGAGCTGATCGTTGAAGCGATCAAGAAGGCCGGCTTCCGTCCGGGCGACGATATCGCGATCGGTCTTGACTGCGCGAGCTCCGAGTTCTATGACGCGGAAAAGAACCTCTACACCCTCACGAAGCAGGGCAAGACCTTCACCGCTGAAGAGTGGATCGCGGTGCTTGAGGGCTGGGTCCAGAAGTACCCCGTGATCTCGATCGAAGACGGCATGGCTGAAGGCGACTGGGAAGGCTGGGCGAAGCTCACGCAGGCGCTCGGTAAGAAGGTTCAGCTCGTGGGTGATGACCTCTTCGTCACGAACCCGAAGATCCTCGCTGAAGGTATCGAGAAGGGTGTCGCGAACTCGATCCTCATCAAGGTGAATCAGATCGGCACGCTTTCCGAAACGTTTGAGGCGATCCGCATGGCTCACCGCGCGGGCTACACCGCTGTGGTGTCGCACCGTTCCGGCGAAACCGAGGACTCCACGATCGCCGATATCGCGGTCGGCCTCAACGCCGGACAGATCAAGACCGGTTCGATGTCGCGCTCTGACCGCATGGCGAAATATAACCAGCTCCTCCGTATCGAAGAGCGCCTCGGTGAAGCCGCCGTGTATCCGGGCCGCAAGGCTTTCTCGATCTGAAGCGGAAAGCGTTTTCTGAGGCAATCGCAGCATGCGTAAGTGGCGCATCTGGCTCGCCGTCGCCGTCTGGGCTCTCGCGATCCTGATTCAGAAACCGCTCTGGTTCGGCCAGGGCGGGTGGTTTCACGTCGGGGAGCTCGAGCATAAGCTCGTCGAGGCGAAGCAGGATATCGAGCACGAGAAGACTGAGAACGAGGCGCTGGTCGCCGAAGTCCGGTCTCTTAAGGAAGGCACGACCGCTATCGAGGAACGGGCGCGTCGTGAGCTCTATATGGTCCGGAACGGCGAAGTGCTTTTCCGCGTGAAGGCTTCGCCTGAAGAGCAGGCGAAGCAGGCAGCGGAAGAGGCGGCTCGTGCGGCTGAGGCCGTGAAGGCGGAAAGCCGGGCGCTTGAGAAGGCGAATCCGACGGAAACGGACGACGCGCCTGCTGTGGAGCCTGAGGCGTTCGCGGCGCATGATCCGCTTGACGCCAAGGGCGGCGCGGCGAAGACTCAGAAGAAGCCGGAGAAGAAGTAAGTTTCCTCACTTCAGACCGGGTTCAAAAAATGAAATGGGCAGGAATCCCTCGGGATTCCTGCCCATTGTTTTAGTCAGAGTGACAGAACTCAGTGACGGGTTTCGGTGCCCTTTGCCGCGTGCTCATCAAAAAGCTGATGAACGTCGATCGGGTCAAAAGCGTACGTCTTCCCGCAGAATTCGCAGGTAACTTCAATCTTTCCCTGCTCTTCGACAAGCGCGAGGGCATCTTCTTCCCCAAGCGCCCGGATCATGCCGCCCACGCGGTCACGTGAGCAGCCGCACTCAAATTTCGGGGCTCGGGGTGTTCCCATCTGCGGATTCTCCTGCCAGAAGAGGCGCTTCAGGACTTCACGCGGCTCAAGCTTCAGCTGCTCATCCGGGGTCACCGTTTCAGCGAGCTTCTGCACGCGATTCCAGTCTTCCGGATCAAAGTCCGGGTCCGTGCCCTTGCCGCCTTCCGCCGCGACTTTCTGCAGCATCAGGCCAGAGGCCGCAGTGGCGTCAGACGACAGCCACATCCGGGTCTCCACCTGCTCAGACTGCGTCATGTAGGCGGAAAGCGCCTCGGCCACGGTCTTTGACCCCGCGAGGTCGACGATCCCCTGGTAGCTCTGGCTTCTGAGCGACGGGTCCGGCTGCACAAGCGTCAGCGCGCAGCGGCCCTTGCCGTGAGCGTTGACGAGCGAATTGAGGTCAGAATCCGGGCGGATCTTATCCGCTTCAGATTCATTCAGCCGCACCACGGCGCGGATCCCGAGATCCGGCTTCACTTCCACCATCGCGAGACGCACCGGGCCGTCACCCGCGATCTCGAGCAGCACCGGGCCGTTAAACGTAATGGAGCCCGCGAGCATCGCTGCTCCGGCCGTCATTTCGCCGAGCAGACGCTGCACGGGTTCCGGGTACGCGCGACGTTCCAGAATCGTCTGCCAGGTCTCCTGCAGACGGATCGCGCTGCCACGTGCATTGGCCTTAGGAAAGTAAAAGTGCTCGAGCGTGTCAAACATACGTTGCCGTGTCCTTTTCCCTTATGAAAAGAAGAGAAATCAATGAGTCTTAAAAACCTTATATGGGGGCGGAGAGGGGGAATTTCAAGCGACGCGGGAGAAGATGAAAACCGTACCTAATCACTTTCCCCAAAATCCAAAAAGGGGATAGTGCTTCTCTCCCCGATTTCTGCCGATGTCCTAAGATAAACGAGTCACACGCACTACGTAAGGCTTTTAAATGAAAACCGATCTTCACACGCATTCCACGGCGTCCGACGGAACGCTGAAGCCCGCGGAGCTCGTTACGCTCGCGGACTCGTGCGGGGTGAAGCTCCTCGCGCTGACAGACCACGATACGGTGGATGGACTCCCGGAGGCGAAGAGCGAGGCCGTGAAGCATGGCATCACGTTTGTTCCTGGAATTGAGGTCTCAACACTCTGGAACGAGCGCTCGATCCACGTGGTGGGGCTGGGGATCCGGTATGAGGACGGGAAGCTCGCGCGCGTTTTCGCCGATGTGGCGGAGAAGCGTGTGAACCGCGGGAAAGATATCGGGAAGCGCCTCGGGGAACTCGGGTTCCCGGACGCCTACGAAGGCGCGCTCCGGTTCGCGGCAAAGAAGGGGACGCTATCGCGCGCCCACTTCGCCCGCTGGATGAAGATGAATGGCTACGTGAAGACCGTTCAGGAAGCGTTTGATGTCTATCTCGGGGACGGCTGCCCCGCGTTCATCAAAACGGTGTGGCCGTCGCTTGAAGAAGGCATTTCGATCATCTTGAACGCGGGCGGCATCCCGGTGCTCGCGCATCCGGGCCGCTATAAGCTTCCGGAAGCAACACCGCTCTCTCAGCTCATGAAGGAATTCCACGAAGAGGGGGGCCTCGGAATCGAGGTCTGCTCAGGGAGCCAGCGTTCAGAAACCGAAGCGATGCTCGCTGATTTCGCGCGCCAGTATGGGTTCTACGCGAGCCTCGGGTCCGACTTCCATACGATCGGGGGCGGAAGGCCGCGCCCCGGTGAAATTCACACTCTTCCCGCGGATCTGGATCCTGTCTGGAAGCATCTTCCGGCACTTGCGGGTATTCTCTAGGAGACGGGGGCACGCGCTGCCCTCATTCCTGCAACAAACTGCAATCAATTTTACGCAGACAGCGGAGCCGGATTTTCCTGCCCCGCTGTTAGACTTCTCTGTACCATGAATTCGATCATTCAACTCATAGCGGTCTGCGCGATTCCGCTGATTTTCTCGATCACGATGCATGAAGCCGCGCATGGCTACGCCGCCCGGAAGTTCGGCGACAACACGGCGTGGATGATGGGGCGCGTGACGCTGAATCCGGCGAAGCACATCGACCCCTTCGGCACGATCATTCTGCCGCTCATCATGCTCGCGGGCTCTGCCGCGGCGGGCGGTGTCGGCTTCATCTTCGGCTGGGCGAAGCCCGTGCCGGTGAATTTCGGCGCGCTCCGCAATCCGAAGCGCGACATGATCTGGGTCGCGCTCGCGGGCCCGGGCTGCAATCTCCTGCAGGCCGTGATCTGGGGCATCATCCTGAAGCTTCTCGTGATCGCAGGAGTCCAGGAACAGTTCTTCCTTCAGATGGCGGTCTACGGCATCAGCATCAATATCTTCCTCATGGCCTTCAACCTGATCCCGATCCCGCCGCTCGATGGCGGGCGCGTCGCGGTCGGCATTCTCCCCTGGAGCGTCGGGAAGTATCTCGATCGGATTGAGCCCTATGGAATGTGGATTGTCCTCGCGCTCTGCCTTGTGGGCGGCGCGGGATTCTTCACGGGGCCGCTTGTGGCGTTCGGCCGCGCGGTCGTGAATTTCTTCATCGGTCTCTGATGACGCGGTTCGGTAAGGAGCATTTCGCAGCATGACGACGGCAAAAAACGGATCACTCCCTTCGGTTTCTTCCTGGGTTACCCGCTTTCTTCCCGCGATTCCGCGGGACGGCGGCCGGGTGCTTGATGCCGCGTGCGGTCTCGGGCGGCACTCGGTGCTCGCGGCGCTCTACGGCTACCCGGTGCTCGCGGTGGACCGGGATGATGACTTCGCGCTCCGCGCGTCGGGGTTCCCTGAGATTGAGTTCCGGAAAACGGATCTTGAGACGGGAACGTGGCCCCTCGGGGACGAGCTCTTCTCCGGCATCATCGTGGTGAATTACCTGAACCGTCCGCTTTTCCCGGAACTCGTGCGGCATCTCGCTCCGGGCGGCGTCCTGATCTATCAGACGTTCACGAAGGCGCACGCCGAGGCGAATGGGAAACCCGCGAATCCAGATCACTGGCTGAAGTCAGGCGAGCTCCTCAAGCTGGTTTCCCCGCTCACCGTGACGGCGTTTGAGGAAGGGCGGGCCGCGAACTCCTTTGTCGAACGGATTGTGGCCGTTCGGGAGAAGGACGAGAGGGAGGCTGAGCGGTTTCCGCTCGCCGCTTTCCCCTAGAAGAAAGTATGAGGACTTTGCTTTAAAATCACCCAATCGATGTCTCCGGACGGCTCTCGGGAGTGACCCGACACGGAAGCGGAGGCAGTTCTGAAACAAAAGGTCAGAAAACATGATTACTGGTGCTCTGGTTGCGATTGCGACCCCGATGCGGGATGACGGTTCTATTGACTATGACTGCTATCAGAAGCTGATTGACTGGCAGGTGAGCGAGGGAGCTGACGCCATCGTTTCGATGGGAACTTCAGGCGAAAGCCCGACGGTCTCCTTTGAGGAACATACGGCGGTGGTGAAGGCCGCGGTTGAGGCTGCCGCGGGGCGCGTTCCCGTGATCGCCGGTACCGGCGCGAACAGCACGGCTGAAGCGATCCGCCTCACGCGTGAAGCGCTTGAAGTCGGCGCTCAGTATTCTCTGCAGGTGGTCCCTTACTACAACAAGCCCACGCAGGAAGGTCTCTTCCAGCATTTCTCCGCCGTGGCGCGAGAGGGCGGGCTGCCGGTGATCCTCTATAACGTTCCGGGCCGTACGGGCCGCGATATGACGAACGACACCGTGCTGCGCCTCGCTGAGGTTCCCGGCATTGTCGGCCTGAAGGACGCGACGGGTGACCTCGCACGAGCGGAAGCGCTGCTTGCCGCGCTTCCGAAGGATAAGGACTTCGCGCTTTACTCCGGTAACGATGACTCGGCTCTCGCTCTCGTGCTCGCAGGCGGCCAGGGCGTGATCTCGGTGACCGCGAACGTCGCCCCGAAGCTGATGCATGAAATGGTTGAGGCGGCGCTTAAGGGCGACATCGCCACGGCCCGCGCGATCAACAACCGTCTCCTCCCGCTTCATAAGGAGCTCTTCTGCGAATCGAACCCGATTCCGGTGAAGTGGGCTCTGAACCGCATGGGGAAGATTCCGGCCGGTATCCGTCTCCCGCTCACCTGGCTCACTCCCGCGGGTCAGAAGAAGGTCGAGGCGGCGCTCGCTTCTGCCGGGCTCATTTAATTCACTACTTTTTGACTCGCCCCGGGCGGCCGTCTGAGAGATCTCTCGCACAGGCTGCCCGGTAAAAAGAGGTTTTTGGATTCTGTTATGAAGATGAAATTACTGCGTGTTGCAGTGCTTGCTGTCACTCCGGTTGCCCTGAGCGCCTGTTCTTACCTCGGTGCCCAGTTCACGAACGACAAGGTTCAGTACGAGTCAAGCAACTCGCGCGCGCCGCTTGAAGTTCCGCCGGATCTCTCCCAGGTTCCGCACGATAACCTCTATAACGTCCCGCAGAGGACGCGTGACGTGTCGGCGAGCAGCATGCAGCAGGGGCAGCAGGCAGCGGCCGCGAACCGCGCCTCTGCCGCTCAGTCGACTGTGCTCCCCGAAACCGTGACCGCCAAGGTGATGCGTGACGGCGATATCCGCTGGGTCCACACTCAGGTGCCGGCGCAGCAGCTCTGGCCCGTGGTGCAGGACTTCTGGGCTTCTGTCGGCCTTACGATCAAGAATCAGGATCCGAAGACCGGCTACATCGAAACGGAATGGGCTGAAAACAAGGCCCGTCTCCCGCAGGACATCATCCGCGCGACGCTCGGAAAGCTGATTGACGCCGTCTATTCGACCGGCGAACGCGATCAGTACCGCTGCCGCCTCGAACGGAATCCGGATGGGTCGACGGATGTCTACATCACGCACCGCTCGATGGTGGAAGTGGTGAAGGGCAATCAGGGCGACCAGACGGTGTGGCAGCCGGGTCCGCGTGACCCGCAGCTCGAAGCCGAAATGGCGACGAAGCTCGCTCAGAAGATTGAGTCTGAATTCAACCCCGATCTGAAGAAGGCGGATCTCCCGTCGACGAAGCAGGCGGCGCTTGAGAAGACCGCGGGGACGGCAGCCGCTAAGGCCGCGGCTCCGGTCTATAAGAGCGAAATCGTGAATGGCGCGGATGGCAAGGCCGCCGCGATCATCATCAAGGAACCGTTCGATCACGCCTGGCGCCGTACGGCTCTCGCGATTGACCGCATGAACTTCACCGTGTCTGACCGCGACCGCACGAAGGGCTGGTTCCTCGTGAAGTATCTGGATCCGACCTACGAAGCCGAGAAGAAGCGCGAACAGGGCTTCTTCACGAACCTCTTCAGCCAGACGAAGACGGTTGAGCCGCCGACCTATCAGATCAAGCTGACGGACGAAGGCAATCAGACCCGGGTGACCGTGCTGAACGCGAATGGCGGCCCGGATACGACCGGCGTCGCGCCGAAGATTCTGACGCTTCTTGGCGAACAGACCCGCTGATCGGCAGAGCGGGGGAGTATCTGTCCTCTGAACAGAATGCCCTCGCATCTGATCCACTGAAGGGCGCGGGAAGCCTTTCCTCATCCGGGAATTTGGGTGAGAAGAGGCTTCGCTGCGCCTTTTTCTATGTAATTCTGGAGGATTCTCTCTGTGGCGCTTTTATCTGAAACGCCGTTACTGAAGGACATTGCCGCCTGGACCACTCACGGACGTCTCACACGCGCCCGGTTCGGAGGCGCACTCGTGCTCTGGCTCGCTGTTATGATGGCGGGCTTCGCGGCGGCGTGGCTTGGACTCCGGTCCGGAGCTTCCCCGATGCTCGGGGGCGGTCTGATCGCGATCGGCCTTTGGTTCGCGGTCTGCGCGACCGCTCGCCGCCTTCACGACATGTCGCACTCGGGCTTCTGGGCGATTCTCGTTTTCGCGCTTTTCCCGATCGGTTTTATTCCGCTTCTCATCACGGAAAGCCGCGCGGGGGAGAACGCCTGGGGCGAAAATCCGAAGGGACTGCTGAAAATCAATGATCCGAGGCTCCTCAGGCGTCTGACTGAGAATGCCCGCGAGGGATCGGTGATGCATGAAGTCGGAAGCCGGGATTCAGAAGAGAAGAAATAACGCAACGGATGCCGCTTGAACCTTCGGCGGAAAGAATAGGAAATCAGGAAAGAATGACTAAGAAGATTGAAAAGGGTGATCTCGTCACCGTATTCGTCACGGTCTGGGATCTCCGGGACCATATCGTCGATCAGACGGGAGAGGAAGGCGTGACGCTGCGGGCCGGGGCGGAAGACGTTTTCCCGCGCATGGACCAGGCGCTCCTGAAGCATAAGGAAGGCGATCGCTTCGATCTCGTGCTCGAACCTGAGGAGAGCTTCGGGGATTTTGATGAAAACCTCGTGCATCTTGTCCCGGTCGATAAGCTTGGGGTCGAGAATCCGAAGAAAGGCATGCGGTTCTCGCATATCCCCGGCGTGCCGGTGGATGACGGGCGCGGCTACATCATTACGGATGTCGGCGGCGGCATGGCGGTGCTCGACGGCAATCACCCCTACGCCGGCTGGACGCTCCGCTTTGAGATCCAGGTGATGCGTGTGGAATCGGTGGAAGAGGGCGATATCGCCGAGTCTGACATCTTTATTCCGGATTTCCTCAAGGTCGCGAATGACTCCGTGAAGGAAGAGGCGGAGGACCGTCTGGAAGTGGACGAGGCCCGAGCGAAGATCGCGGAGCAGCTCGATAAGGTGGATGAGGCGAAGCCTGAGAACGCGATGGGCACCGGGCTCTTCACGTCGCTTGTGCCGAAGAAAGAGGACTGATCGCTTTTTCTTTTCTGATAGGAGAATCGGAATGCCGGAACTGCCAGAAGTTGAAACCGTAAGACGCTACCTTGACACCAAGCTTCCCGGGGACAGAATCACGGCGGTGACGGTGGATCTCCCCCGTCTCATCAAGAACCGGACGGAGGACGCCTTCAGACGCGCTCTCACGGACCGGGTATTCCGGGCCGCGGACCGGAAGGGGAAGTATCTGATTCTGAGGCTGGATGGTCCGGAGAGCCTCATGGTGCATCTCCGGATGACGGGGCGTCTCGTGTTTCAGGAGGACGAATCGCTTCCGGATCCGCCTTATACCCGGATCCGGTTCAGCCTTGAGCGCGGGAAGCTGACGTATGGAGATGTCCGGACGCTTGGCGACCTCTGGATTATTCCGAGCGAAGGAAAGACCGGAATTTCGGGTTACGACACGCTCGGCCCCGACGCGATCGGGGACGCCTTTACGCCGGACTATCTTTACCGGAAGCTGAAAGGCACCTCCCGCTCTGTAAAAGCGGTGATTCTGGATCAGACGGTGGTCGCCGGGGTCGGGAATATCTACGCGGATGAGGCGCTCTTTCTTGCCGGTATACGGCCCTCAAGACACGCGGACCGGGTAACCAAGGCGGAAGCCGCGAAACTCTGCGAGGCGATCCGATCCGTGATGCTGGGGTCGATTGAGGCGGGCGGCACGACCTTCAGGGACTTTCTCGATGGGGCCGGGCATGAAGGCGGAAACGTAGAGAATCTCAGGGTTTATGGCCGCGACGGCGAACCCTGCACGGTCTGCGGGACCGAGATCCAGCTGACGAAGATCGCGGGCCGCGGCACGCGCTACTGCCCGAAGTGCCAGAAGTAGCGCCGGCGTGATGCGGCGCCCTAGCAGGACAATCAGAACCGCCCGGAGTCTCAGTACTTCGGGCGCTTCAGTATGCGCTCCACGGTGTCGCGGTAGAACTCGTAACGCTTCGGGTCAATATCACCCCGCGCCACAGCGTCTTTCACACCGCACTGAGGCTCATTCAGATGCCGGCAGTTGAAGTAGCGGCAGCCTGAGACATACTGCCGGATATCCGGCATCCCGAGAATCACATCGTCAAAATCGAGGTGCTCAAGCCCGAACTCCTGGAACCCGGGGGAGTCCACAATGGCTCCGTCTTCCCCATAGTCGTACCAGCAGGTCACTGTGGTGGTCTGTTTCCCGAGATCGAGCGCTTCGGAGAATTCCCGTGTCCGGGCGCCGGCGTCAGGAATGAGGAGATTGAGGATCGTGGATTTTCCCATGCCGGACTGACCGACAAAAAGCGTCCTGTGGTGAGCGAAACGGGTTTCAAGGATCGGTTTCGCTTCTTCAGGCTTTGATCCCGCGGAAATGGAAAGGGTTTCATACCCCAGAGCCTCCAGCTGCCGGAGAGCGGCGTCCGCCTCTTCCCGTCCCTCTTCAAGGTCAGTTTTATTCCGGATCACGATCGGCGTGATCCCGGCTTTCGTCGCAGCGAGGAGCGCCTTCCAGATGAACCACGGGTTGAAGGTTGGACGGCTCGCGTAGACAATCGCGACGAGATCGATGTTGGACGCGAGTTCCTTGGTCCGCCATTCGTCACTCCGGAAGAGGAGGCTCGTGCGCGGAAGCACTTCCTCGATCGCCACTACGCCGCCAGAAGGCTCTGAATAGCGCACCATGTCTCCAACCACGACGTCGCCCTTCCGGCCCCGCCTGTGGGCCTCGTAGAGTGCCCCGTCAGGCCCCTGCACGAAGTGGTGCCGTCCGTGGCTCCGTGTGACGCGTCCCGTCAGCAGGGACTCGGAAGCGGCGGATTTTTTGGGTTTTGCGGGTCGGGCCATGTAGGATCCTTTGTGATTGATTCTGCAAACATACCCCGGAAACGGCGGAGCCGCAAATAGAATTCCGGCGGCGATCCGCGCAAAGTGCGAAAATGACAGACCGCGGTCCGGAAGACGGCCGCCGCGTGTTTGGTAAAAAGGAATGCAAATGACTGATACGAAGCGGGATCCGCTCTTCTCTGAAACGAACCTCATCTGGATCGACCTTGAAATGACGGGCCTGCAGCCCGAGGTGAACCGGATTATTGAGCTCGGAGCCATCATCACGGACGCGCAGCTGAATGTGATTCACGAGGGACCGGTGATCGCGATCCATCAGGACAAGTCAATCCTCGACGCGATGGATGAGTGGAATACGAAGACGCACGGGAAGTCCGGTCTGATTGACCGTGTTCTCGCAAGCACGATTGATGAAGAGGAAGCGTCCGACATCTGTATCGAAACGTTTTCCCGCTTTGTCCCTGCGGGGAAGAGCCCGCTCTGCGGCTCCACGATCGGTCAGGACCGCCGCTTTATGGCGCGCTGGATGCCGAGGCTTGAAAACTTCTTCCACTATCGCTCGATCGATGTCTCCTCCATTAAGGAACTCGTCCGCCGCTGGAAGCCTGAGGATGTATGGACTTCTGTGAAATCAACGAAGCATCAGGCGATTTCGGATATTCAGGAGTCGATTGATGAGCTGAAGCACTATCGAAAGCACGATATGTGCATCTGATCAGAAAAGCCCGTTTCTGAAAAAGGAAAGCCTGAAATCTTTGAGTGGATTTCAGGCTTTAATTTGTCGCATAATCAAGCAAATAATTTGATTTTTTGTAAGAAATAAAATATGCAAATGACTGATAATTTACATAAGAGAAATTTAATATCAAGTTCGAATAAATATTATGAAGATATAAATTTATTCAGAGGATTTGCTATCTTTACGATAGTTTGGGAACATTTTTTGATAATGGTAAAATATTTAGAAGGAGGCTGGGCATCAAATTGGTTGGTATTGGAAGACTTTAGGTCTGCATTTATAGATGATGGTAGTGCTTTTTTTGTTTTTATATCTGGATTCCTTTTTTACTCTATTTTTTATAAAAGGGGATTTGATTATAAGAAGTTCATGATTAGCAAAATAAAGAAGGTTTTTTGTCCTTACTTTGTTGTAGCAACAGCCTTCCTGTTATATAGAAATCATTTTAGTTTAAAGGGGGTGGATGATGCGTTTATTTTGTCTAGCTATATGTTTAGCTCATTTTGGTACATTCCTTTTATAATGGTGATGTTTACCGTATCTCCTATTTTTGTTAATTTTATAAAACTGAGTGATAAATACAAGATAATTTTATTTATTGTTTTTGCTATAGTTAGCTTTTTTATTGGTAGAAGAAATTTCAATCCATTTCTGTCAACAATTTTTTGGATGAGCTTTTATATGCTGGGTATTCTTACAGCTATAAACTACGATAAAATAGTTGAAAAGAGTGTTAATGATAAGCTTTGTGTGGTTTTTATAGCGGTGCTGGTTTCAATAGCCGTTATGTGCCTGACTGGATATCCAAAAAAAGTTTACGATTTTCCTACTTGGGAATTAAGCTTTAACCGTCCTTCATTTATGGTTTTTGGGAAATTATCTCTTTGTTTGGCGTATTTAATCTTTTTTGGATGGCTGGTGAAAAAAAATGTATTTTTCATAAACGGTGTGCTTAAGGTTCTTGCTAAATATTCATTTTCAATCTTTTTTCTGCAGCAGTTTTTCTTATTCTATTTAGTAAGGCATAATCACCGAGAATTTTTTTCTAGCCTAAATTTTTGGCAGACGGAGCTTGTATCATTGGTAGTGGCTATAGGTGTTTCTGTAGCCTGTATTTTAATTGTATGGGCTGTTAAAAAATTGACGGGTAAGTACAGCAGAATGGTTATTGGAGCCTGATGAAAATTTTTAATCTGCAAAGTTGAAACAGCGAAGCGAGTTTTACTTTAAAGCCTGAAATTCACTCAAGGATTTCAGGCTTTTCTGCTAAAGAGAAACTATTCCTTCGCGGGCGGTGTTCCGCTCTCATCCGAGAGCCTCTCCGGGGGAGGTGTGGATGACGGGTTCGTATCGGTTCTCACAGGCTGTGCGAGCCAGGCCGTGAAGAGCGCGGACCCAAGCGAGAGGAAGATTGGGCCAAGCAGAATGCCAAGGAATCCGAAGGAGAGAAGACCGCCGAACACACCGAGGAACACGAGCGCCATCGGAAGCGGGGTTCCCTGCGAAATCAGCATGGGCTTCAGGAAATTATCGACACTCGACACCGCGAACGTTCCCCAGAGAGCGAGGAAGATGGCGTATCCCATATCGCCCTTCAGATAGAGCGCGATGGCCACCGGCACCCAGACGAGCGGCGGTCCCATCGGAACCATGGAAAGGATAAAGACGAGGAACGCGAGCAGCGTTTTATTCGGGATGCCGCAGATGAAAAAGCCGATATAGGCGAGGAGCGCCTGGCCAAGAGCGGTACCGAAAATTCCGAATACGACAGAGCGTGTCGTATTGACAAGGATTGAGCTGAAGGCGTTTGAAAGATTGCCGCCTACTTTATCAAGAATCCCCTGGACCTTATTCGCAAGAGACTCACCGTTCCGATAGAAGACGAAAGCGATAGCCGCGATCAGCAGGATCTGAATAATGACATTCACGATCGACGCGGTTGAGGTGAGGATACCTTTCGAGGCGGCCGTCGCGATCTGCTTCAGCGCGGTGGTGACTTCCGGGTACTCAAGAATCTTCCCGACCGGGGCGTGGAGATATTCACCGATCCAGGGGAGAGTTGAGAGCCAATCAGGAAGCGGCATCCCGGCCGCCACCCAGTCCCGGATCAGAATGATGGTTGTTGATACCTGCTGCGCGAGGAAAATGACCAGAATCGTGAGCGGGATCAGAACGATCACGGCAAGAAATGCGACCATGAGAACAGCGGACAGCGTTCTCCGGTGCCCGAGCATGGAGTCGACCCGGATAAAGAATGGCCAGGTGACGACGCAGAGCATGGCGGAAATCAGAATCGCTGTCGCAAACGGAGCGACCACGAAGTAGCAGCCGATCGCCACAGCGACACCGAACCCGATCTTGATCAGAAGATCGATACGGTCCCGCAGACTGCTTTTGAGGTTATCTAATGGGATCTGCATGTTTTGCGCTGAAGCCTTAAAAAAGAGGAAAACCGCTTGCTTCGGAATCATCCTACCGCAAATGGCAGTTGGTTAAATCTGGTGTGTCGCGGAAAAACCTTTTTTTGGCTACAATGTCACCCCTGTTCCCGGAGACTGTCCGGGAACCCCGGTGTCCCCGTAGTTCAACTGGATAGAACGAGCCCCTCCTAAGGGTTAGATCCGAGTTCGAGTCTCAGCGGGGGCACCATTTTTTTATCCGAACAATTCCAACCGGGTAAAAATTAAAGCGTTTTCGTAAGGTTTAAACGCTGCTCTGTGATGACGTCTCAACGTACTGTAAGAAAGAGATAGAACCCAGACATTTGCCTGACAGCCTTCACTTCAGCTCGTGGCTGGGGTAAGATGTCCGACCTGCTGAGAATAACGGTCCTGGCAGGAACAGAAACATCTAAGACGTCCCAACCGACATCATTTCTGCAGAGAGGAATGAACATTTTTGGGACGTATCCGTAAGTTCTTGATTTTTTACACCTCAGAATCTCAGCGGATGGTACTGCCCATAATCCAGTAACCGAATGATAAGGTTCTGGATTTTTTCATTTTTGCAATACACCGGGAAGAAAATTCCGAGCCTGCTGATCCCTCTGTCTCAGGCGGCATGGGAATTTCCGAAATCCACTAAACTTCTCAGATTGGTGCTCCCGCTGAGCGCCAAAACTGATTCGACCTGAATCAGTATCTGCGACTCGTCTATCAATAAAGGTAAGAAGGATGGAAAAAGGCATCAATCAGGAAAAGCCGATTTCAAGCGTGATTCGTGAACGCATCAGGGAGGCAGGCGCGCCCTTTGCCGCGAACGACAATATCGCGCAGTACATCCGCGAAGGTGAAATGCCGCAGCTCGAGGCTGAGCTCGAGGAGAAAATCCAGGGCGTGCTCGAGACCCTCCTTATTGATACAGAGAACGATCACAACACGCGTGAGACCGCTCACCGCGTGGCGAAGATGTATCTCGGCGAAGTTTTTTCCGGCCGTTATACGGAGCGCCCCCGGATCACCGAGTTCCCGAACGTGAAGCAGCTGAACCAGATCTACACGGTCGGACCGATCGCGATCCGGAGCGCCTGCTCGCATCACCTTGTTCCGATCATGGGACAGTGCTGGATCGGCGTGATTCCGTCAGACCACGTGATCGGCATTTCCAAGTTCTCGCGTCTCGCGAACTGGATCTTCTCCCGTCCGCAGATTCAGGAAGAGGCTACGGTGCAGCTCGCGGACGAACTTGAACGCCTCATCAAGCCGTATGGCCTCGCGGTCATTGTGAAGGCGAAGCATGAGTGCATGTCGTGGCGTGGCGTGAAAGAGCATGACTGCGCGATGACGACCTCTGTCATGCGTGGCTATTTCCTTAAAAACACCGCGACCCGGCTTGAGTTCCTTTCTCTCATCAAGGATCTCTGAGGCTGCGCTTTCAGGCGTCTCCACCTGATAGGCTTTCTGAATCCGAAGGCGTCAGGCAAAGGTCTTGCGGTAATATTGAACGTCTCAGATGCCTGAGAACCCGTTCCGGGTTCCCAGGCTGCTTCCTATTGTCACCTGAAGAATGGGCCGGATCCCGTTCTTCCCCTTTCAGAGAAAACATGGCAACACGCAAACAAGCTGGCAGCTACGTAGAGTCGAGCGTCCGGGTCCTGAAGGGGCTCGAACCGGTGAAAGAAAGACCGGGGATGTATACCCTCACCTGCGACCCGCTTCATATTATTCAGGAAGTGGTCGATAACTCGAGTGACGAAGTGCTCGCCGGGTTTGGGTCAAAAATTGAGGTGTGGCTGCATCCGGACAATTCGGTAACGGTTGAGGATAACGGCCGCGGTATTCCGGTCGGCATGCATCCGACAGAGAAGCAGCCGGTGGTGCAGCTGGTCTTTACGTCACTGCACGCGGGCGGCAAGTTTGATAAAGCGTCAGGCGGCGCGTACGCGTTTTCAGGCGGTCTTCATGGTGTCGGCGTTTCGGTGACCAACGCGCTTTCCACCCATATGGAAGTGGTGGTCTGGCGTGACGGGCTTGAGAGCCGGATTACCTTTAAGGATGGGTTTGTTGATGAGCCGCTCGCCTCCAGAAAGAGCCCGAGGCGTAAGAGCGAGACCGGAACCCGGGTAACCGCGTGGCCGGATCCGAAGTACTTTGATTCTCCCGTGATCCCGGTGTCACAGCTCGTGCGGCTGCTCCGCTCGAAAGCCGTTCTGATGCCGGGCTGCGAAGTGATCTTCCATAACGAGATTGCCGGAACCGATCAGCGCTGGCTTTACGAAGGGGGGCTCGGCGAATATCTGGCGTCCGAAATGGCGTTTCCGCCCGCGGTTCCCGCGTTTGAGGCGGAAGGGTTTGCAGGTCCTGATACCGAGGCCTTTTCCGAGGGCGAGGGTGCCTCCTGGGTGGTCGCGTGGACGGAGGAAGGTCCGCTTGTCCGTGAGTCCTATGTGAACCTCATTCCGACTCCTTCAGGCGGCACGCATGAATATGGCTTGAAGGACGGTCTCTTTCAGGCGATGAAGAACTTCATCGACGCGCATCAGCTCGCCGTGAAGGGCGTGAAGCTTCTCGCGGAAGACGTCTTTTCCCGCGCGTCCTATGTGCTTTCCTGCAAGATGCTGGATCCTCAGTTCCAGGGACAGACAAAGGATAAGCTGACGAGCCGCGACGCTCTGAAACTCGTGAGCGCTTTTGTGACGCCGCAGTTTGAGTTCTGGCTGAATGACCATGTGGAAGAGGGGAAGAAGCTCGCGGAACTCGTGATCCACCAGGCGCAGAAGCGTCAGCAGTCCGCGCCGAAGATTGACCGGAAGAAGGGGTCCAGCGTCGCGGTGCTCCCGGGGAAACTCACGGATTGTGAGAGCTCGGATATCACGCGGAACGAACTCTATCTCGTGGAAGGAGACTCCGCCGGAGGCTCCGCGAAGGTCGGCCGCGATAAGGAATTCCAGGCCGTGCTGCCGCTCCGGGGAAAGATTCTGAATACCTGGGAAGTGTCCCCAACGAGACTCTTCTCAAGCCAGGTGATTCATGACATCGCGACCGCGATCGGCGTGAACCCGCATAAGAAAGCATCTGACGCGGATCTCTCGCATCTCCGCTACGGCAAGATCTGCATTCTTGCGGATGCGGACGTCGATGGATCTCATATTCAGGTGCTTCTCCTCACGCTTTTCTTCCGGCACTTCCCGGGACTCGTCGAAGCGGGGCATGTTTATGTGGCGATGCCGCCGCTCTTCCGCGTGGATGTGCCGGCGAGAGGACGCCGCCCGATGCGGCGGATCTACTGCCTGGATGACCGGGAACTCGCCCGGACGCAGCAGAAGCTCGCGAAGGAAAAGATCAATCCTGAGGATCTCACCATTGCCCGATTCAAGGGTCTGGGTGAAATGAGCGCAGCGGAACTCGGGGAAACTGCTCTGAACCCGGATACCCGCTGCCTTCTTCCGATCTCCTGGGGGGAAGTCGACAAGGCTCAGACCGAAAGCGTGATGACCATGCTGATGGGGCATAAGGAATCGGGAGCCCGGAGAACGTGGCTTGAACGCTACGGTGACCGGGCCCGCGCGGACATCTGATAAACAAGGAACAGCACTGAATGACGAAGAAAGACATGAATCCGGAAGACGGCGCGACGGAATCCCTGTTTACGGATGGTGAGGAACAGGATTCTGAAGAGATGGAAGCCGTGGACGAAGACGGGAACGAAGTTGACACGGACACCGGGAATGAACCCGAAACCGCTGAGGAAACGTCTGCCCTGCAGCTGATGGGGCAGTTCCTCGGCGAGGATGAGACGGACGAAAAGGACGAGGGGAAGCTGACGCTCGCCCGGTTCGCGAGCCGCGCGTATCTCGATTACGCCATTTCGGTGGTGACTGACCGAGCGCTCCCGAATGTCTGCGACGGGCAGAAGCCTGTGCAGCGCCGAATCCTCTTCGATATGACGAAGGAGCTCCATCTTTCCGCTGATAAGAATTATGTGAAGTCCGCCCGTGTGGTCGGCGATGTGCTCGGTAAATTCCATCCGCACGGCGATCAGTCAGCGTACGACGCCATGGTCCGCATGGCGCAGCCTTTCAGCCTCCGGTATCCGCTTGTGGACGGGCACGGAAACTTCGGAAGCCGAGATGGTGACGGTCCGGCCGCCATGCGCTACACGGAAGCCCGCCTCACGAAGATTTCCGAACTGCTGCTTTCTGAAATCGATCTCGGCACGGTGGACTTCATCCCGAATTACGACGGAGCGTTCAAGGAGCCGGCGGTACTTCCGGCGCGGCTCCCGTTTGTGCTGCTGAATGGCGCAAGCGGCATCGCGGTCGGTATGGCAACCGAGATTCCGCCGCATAACCTCCGGGAAGTGGCAGCGGCCTGTGAGCTGCTTCTGGAGAAGCCTGACGCGACGCTGGATGACGTGCTCGCGGTGCTCCCCGCGCCTGACTATCCGGGCGGCGGCCAGATTATTTCTTCTCCCTCAGTGATCCGGGAAACGTACCGGACCGGCCGCGGCACGCTTCGTGTCCGCGCCCGCTATGAGTTTGAGGAGATGTCGCATAACCAGTGGCGTCTCATTGTGACGGAGCTTCCGCCTCAGACCTCGACCGCACAGGTGCTTTCTGAAATCGAGACGATCACGAACCCGCGCCCGAAGGCCGGGAAGAAGACGCTGACTCCGGAGCAGCAGCAGACAAAGAGCGCGATGCTTGCGCTCCTTTCCCACGTCCGCGATGAGTCGGATAAAAACGTGCCGGTGCGGCTCGTTTTTGAGCCGAAGACGTCGAAAGTCGATCGGAACGCCTTTATTGCAGCGCTCTTCTCGCAGACGAGTCTCGAGAGCAACGCGCCGATGAATCTTGTGATGATCGGGAGTGACGGGAAACCCCGCCAGAAACCGCTTCTTGAGATTCTTTCCGAGTGGGTGGCGTTCCGAGTTGCGACGGTCCGCCGCAGAACGGAAGCGCGCCTTGCGAAGGTGCAGGACCGAATCCATATTCTCGAAGGCCGCGCCATCGCGCTGCTTCACGTGGATGAAGTGATCGCGGTGATCCGGGAGAGCGATGAGCCGAAGCCCGAACTGATGCGACGCTTCAGCCTCTCTGAGCGTCAGGCTGAGGACATTCTGGAAATCAAGCTGCGGCAGCTCTCCCGGCTGTCTGAGGCTCAGATCAAGTCTGAACTTGAGTCGTGCCGGGATGAAGAGAAGAGCCTGACGCGGCTTCTCTCGTCTGACCGGCGTCTTGCCACTGCGGTGGCGCGCGAAATCGAGTCTGACGCGAAGACCTATGGGGATGACCGCCGGACGCTTGTCGAAGAGGCGGCTCCGCTTCAGGCCGCGCCTCAGGTGCTCGATGAGCCGGTCACGATTGTCTTCTCCGAGAAGGGCTTTATCCGAACGAGGTCCGGGCATGGGCATGATATTTCGCTCATGAATTACAAGATCGGTGACGGACCTGGACGGTCGATCGAATGCCGGAGCACGGAGACGCTCATTCTGATTTCGAGTTCCGGGCGCTCCTACTCGATCGCTGTTTCGGCGCTACCCGGGTCACGCGGCGACGGGCTTCCGCTCACGAGCTTTATTGATCTTGAGCCGGGAACCGAGATTGTCGGTATCTTCTGCGGTCCGGCCGATCAGAAGATGTTCCTCGCGGGAACGAAGGGCTACGGCTTTATTTCGAAGCTCGGCGATATGCCGGCGCGTGTCCGGAGCGGCAAATCCTTTGTCCGAGTCGATGAAGGACGGGCGCTTGAACCCGTGCCGATCAAGGCGGAGGACGAATTTATCGCAGTGCTTTCCGAGCACGGCAGACTCCTTGTCTTCCCGATCTCCGAAATGCGGATGCTGCCTTCCGGCGGTCTCGGTGTTTCTCTGATGGGGCTTGAACCGGATGAGAAGATTGTCGCGGCGATCCCGATTACTGCCTCCGGTGTCGCAGTGATCGGCGAGGGCCGCGCGAAGCAGCCGCGTGAAGAAACGGTGAGCGGCGCGAAGCTTGCCGAATACACGCTGCACCGGACGAGAAAGGGACGCGGTGTCTCGCCCCGCCTGATCCGGGTAACGGGGCTCCGGGCCCTGCCCGCGGGGAAGGATCCGTCTCCTGCCGTTGAAAACCTGCCCCCTGAGGATGAAGAGGGGAATGTAAGGCTCCTCTGAGCTGAACGAGAGAGGGACTAGTCCCTTTGAAGCCGTGCGGCGGAAAAATAATTATTCGCCGTGCGGCTTTTCTTTTGTATAGTATTCAGCGAATTTTTCTACAGTTATCTGCCCGGTTCAGGCAGCAAAAATCCGGAAATATTTCCTATGCAGGTTCAGAAGTTTCACAGCCTCTCAATGAGGCTTCTCGCACTCACGGCGGCGTGGGTCTCTTTTGTGGTCGGTGTTGTGGCCTATACGATGCTGCTCAGCTGGAACGCGGAGTCGTCCGCCGCTGCGCTGAACCAGGTAAACGAAATCAAGATCCACTTCCACCGCGCGAATGTCTTCACGAACACGAATTACGCGCCGGAGATGTTTGATGAGGAAATCCGGGTTTCGAACACGCTGATCAAGGGGCTTCACGATATCGATCTCTGGTCGCCCTTCAAGGTGCCGAATACGCCGGATATCGAGGACTCCATCAATAAGGCGACCCAGGTCTGGGAGATGCAGGCGCGTCCGCAGCTGTTTCAGCAGCGGGAGAACGGCGCGACGATTGACACCGAGATCTTTAATTCCTACACCGGCGCTCTGAACCACCTGAAGGATAGGATTGAGGATTACCGCGTTCGCTATCTCTGGCAGATGCGGTATCTGCAGACGCTGATCATCGCGCTCGCTATTGGAAGCCTCTTCGTGATTCTTTTCCTCCTCAAGCGCTGGGTAATCCGCCCGGTGAATAAGCTCGGAGAGGTGATTGATAAGGTGCGCGCGGGAGATCTTTCCGCCCGGGTGAATGTCGGAACGAATGATGAATTCGGCCGCATCGGGGAGGGCTTCAACCGCATGGCGTCGAGGCTTGAGGATCTCTACGACAATCTGGAAGCGAAGGTCGCGGAGAAGACCGCTTCAGTGCAGGAAAAGAACACGAACCTCTCGCAGCTTTACGAGATGACGACGTTCCTCTCGCAGGCCGTGTCAATCGAAGATATGAATGAAGGCTTTATCGACCGGATCCGGAGCTACACCGGGAGCGACGCCTGCGCGGTGCGCCTGGTGGATGAGAGCGGAAAGCTTTCCATTGTGGCCTCGTCCGGACTCTCCGGGCGGTTCCTTGAACTGTCATCCCGCGAGAGCGACACGGACGCGCCGATTTACCGTGCGTATCAGAAGCCGCTTCCCACACGCTTTGATCTGCTGAAGGGAACGCGTGACACCGCGAAGGAACTCGTGAAAGAGGGGTTCCAGGTGTCTTACGGATTCCATATCCGGAATGGCCAGACAAGCCTCGGGACGTTTGAGGTGTTCTTCCGCGATAACCGCGATATTGCGTCGCCCGCCTTCCGGCAGCTCGAGTCCTTCGGCACGCATCTCGGCATCGCGATTGATAACCATCGGCTGAACGAACGCGAGCGGCAGTTTGCTGTGGTTCAGGAGCGCACCTTCATGGCGCAGGGTCTGCACGACTCGATCGCTCAGACACTTTCCTTCCTCAACATGCAGGTGCAGCTCCTTGAGTCAGCGCTCGCGGGGAACGATAAGCAGATGGTGGATGAGACCGTGAAGCAGATCAAGGCGGGTGTCCAGGAGAGTTACGAGAACGTCCGCGAGCTGCTCCTCAATTTCCGCGAGAAGATTCATAAGGAAGACTTCAAGACCGCGCTGCTCACCGTGACCCGGCGCTTTGAGGCGCAGTCAGGTGTCAGCGCCAAGGTGCAGTTCTCCGGTAACGGCCCGAACCTCACCGAGAAGCAGAAGCTTCAGGTGACGTTCATTATTCAGGAAGCGCTTTCCAACATCCGGAAGCACGCCAAAGCCTCTCAGGTTGAAGTGCGGATCATGAATAACCGCGACTTTGTGGCAAGCGTGCGGGATAACGGCGTCGGTATTGACCGGAAACTCGCTGAGGAACGGAAAGCCCGTCACGTGGGTCTTTCCATCATGGAAGAGCGCGCGAAGAAGATCGGGGCGGAACTCGTGATCGATTCCGAACCCGGCAAGGGCACAACGGTTGAAGTGCGGCTTCCTGAAGAAAACCGGAAGAACGACTAACGGTTTCCCCAGCCTTCGCGCCAGAGCGGAAGCGCGGCGCGAAGGAAAGCGGGAACAGAATCCGCTCCGAGCGGTCGGAAACCCAGAGACCGCCAGGCGCGTTCAAGTTCAATGAGGGGCGACTCCGGATCCACCGGTGTCGCCCCTCCCTGTTTGGAGAGCTTCTCACCCCGGTCGTTCAGCACAAGCGGAAGGTGGAGGTAACGCGGAGTCGGGAGTCCCAGAGCTCTCTGAAGGGCGATCTGACGCGGTGTGTTCCCATAGAGGTCTTCACCCCGGACAATATCTGTCACGCCCTGCAGACCGTCATCCATGACGACCGCGAGCTGATAGGCGGGGAGACTGTCAGCTCGCCAGATCACGAAGTCGCCAAGCTCTTTTTCGAGATTCTGGGTGAGCGTCCCGAGACGCCGGTCCGTAAAAGAGACTGGCTCCGAATCAACCCGGAAGCGGATGGCCCGGGGTTTACGACCTCCGGTGCCGTTTCGGCAGATCCCCGGGTAGACCGAAGGATCGCCCCCGTGGATCCGATGCCACTCCGCGATATCGTGCCGCGAGCAGGCGCAGCCAAACGCCTTTCCTTCAGAAACCAGCCGGGCGGCGGTTTCCCGATAGGCGTCAAGCCTGTCATGCTGCCACAGCACCGGTTCATCGGACTCAAAACCGAAGCGGCTGAGTGTCTCAATAATCTTCTCACCGGCACCGGGAATATCCCGCGGGGGATCGATATCCTCAATCCGGATCAGCCAGGTGCCGTCATGCGCCCGGGCGTCAAGCCACGAGGCAAGAGCGGCGAGGAGGCTCCCCGCGTGAAGGAGCCCTGTGGGGGAAGGCGCGAAGCGCCCCCGATAAGCGGATTCGAGAGACTCAGACATCGCGAGGTCAATTACTCAGAGGCGGCTCCAAAGCGGCCGACGGCGTAAAGCATCAGGGAGCCTGACGCGACTTCAAGCGCTGACTCGAGGAGGTCATCCGCATCCGACACCGGAATACCGAAGTTATGCCCCGCATCCATCATGAGAACATTTTCTTCGTAGGCGGTCTTGAGATACGCAGTGATGCTGGGAGCGTTCGGAGCGATACCGGCGTCAGAAAGGAGCAGCGCGGCTGATCCCCCGTCATCCACCTGCCAGCCGCCGATAGAAGCGTCTTCTGTCACAAAGATCATCACAGACTCTTCGGTGCCAGGATAGCGAAGTCCGGTCGTGAGAACCAGGGTGCGGTTCTCTTCATCCCACTCGGATGAGACAAGGGGGAGTGACTGCAGAATGGGGGTGAATTCACTGGGTATCGGCATGGAGAATAGTCTCGCGTCGGTTAAAACTGGGAAAAGAGTTTCTGGAGGTCTGTTCGCTTGGCTCTCGGGTTCTTAAGGAGAGCGAGCTGCAGAAGAATACGGCACTGAGCGGCAGAAAGCGCTCCGCCGCAGACAAATCCGTTTTCAGCGTCGTTAATTTCTCCTGCTTCCAGCACGGGGCCGTAAGCACAGCGGCTGGACCGTACGACAGCAAGCCCCGATTCCGCGGCAAGCCGCAGCGTGGGGAGGAGACCTCCGGGGATATTGCCGTCACCGAAACCTTCAATGACGAGTCCCTGATAGCCGGCATCCATGTAGGCGGATGCGGCAACGCCGTCAGAACCAGCCCAGACCGCGATGCAGGCGATTTTGGGAAGCGAACTCTCGCGGATTGCCCCGAGGTCCCGGAAAGAGGGAAGGGATCGTTCAGGCGCGGGACTCACGCTGAAGTGCGTGACACCGCCCTGCGTCCAGCCAATCGGACCTCCGAAACGGGTACTGAATGTGTCAAGCGCCACCGTCTTTGATTTGAAGAGCCCCCGGGCGGCGAAGAGTTCTCCGTTCATCGCGGCTATGACACCATAGCGAGACGATTTGGGAGCCGCGGCGGCAGAAACCGCGTTATAGAGGTTTTTAGGACCGTCAGAAGAAAGAGCGGTGGAGGGGAGCATGGCTCCCGTGATCACAACGGATTTTCCTGCCGGCACGGTGAGGCTAAGGAAGAAAGCGGTTTCTTCCATGGTGTCAGTGCCGTGCGTGATGACGAACCCGTCAAACTTCTCCGCGTCCTCACGGATCGCGGAGAGAAGGGCGAGCCACACGCCTTCTGTCATGTCCTGAGAAGGGATGGAGGCGATTTCCCGCACTGTAATATCAGCAACCCGGCTGAGCCCAGGGACTGAGCGGACAAGTTCGTCTCCAGGAACTTCTCCCGCGTGGTAAGAAGAGCCGGTTTCACTCTCTCCCTTTCCTGCAATCGTGCCGCCTGTCGTCAGAATTTCAATTTTTGGCAGAGCCATGGCGTGGTGTTCCTTTTTGCTTTGAGGGATCAGAGGCGTCGGAGTTCGTCCGACACGAGAGCCGCGAGACGCTGAACACCTTCAATCGTCTTTTCCTTCGGAACAGTCACAAAGGAAAGTCGGATATGGTTCTGCTCAGGGGAGTTCGGGTAGAACGCGAATCCCGGCACATAGAGAAGCTTCATCCGGAGCGCCTTCGGAAGCATGGCAAACGTGTCAATCGGCTTCGGAAGCGTAAGCCAGATAAACATGCCGCCCTCTGGCCTGGTCCAGCTGATGCCGGGGTCTTTCGGCATGAATTCAGAAAGCGCCTGCTGCATATCGAACGAATGCTCGCGGTAGATCGCGCGGACTTCCGGGAGATGCGTCTTCAGAAGGCCGCTTGCGAGCACTCGGGCAGCGACGAGCTGATTGATGCAGGGAGTGGAGAGGACAGCGTAGCTCTGGATCTTCGAGAACATCTGAATCACGTCACGCGGCGCGATGATGTAGCCAAGGCGAAGACCCGGGGCGAGGATCTTCGAGAAGGAGCAGAGGCGGATCGTGCGGTGCGGCGCCAGATTCCGGATGGAGATCGGAGGCTTCTTTTCGTACCAGAGTTCGCCATAAGGATCGTCTTCAACGATCCAGAAATCGTACTGCTCGGCTTTTTCAATCAGCTGCTTCCGGCGCTCAGCGCTCATCGTCTGTCCGGTCGGATTGCAGTAAGTGGCGAGCGTATAGGCAAACCGGACACCGCGCGCTTCTTCCCCGATTTCAGCCGGAGCCGCGCCTTCAGCATCAGACGGCATTTCAACGTACGTCGGCTGAGAGAGGTTGAAAGCTTCCAGGGCGCCAATATAGGAAGGACGCTGAATCAGAATCTTTGAACCCGGGTCACAGAAAACCCGGCCGCAGAGATCAAGCGCCTGCTGACTGCCTGACGTGACAAGAATTTCGTCAGGCGACGTCGGATTCCCGCGGGAAGTTTCGTAAGCGGCGATCTGCTCACGGAGTTCCGGTTCTCCTTCCGGTCCCGAATACTGCAGAGACCGGCTCGGGTAGGTCTTCAGGCACCAGTCGGAGGCTTCCCGCAGCGCTTCAACAGGGAAACCTTCTGGGCAGGGAAGACCGCCGCCGAACGAAATAAAATCCGGTTTTGAGCCGTCAGCGAGAATCGGTCCCAGGATGTCGTCCGCAAGGCCAAGGGCCATCTGGGAATACCTGGGCGTGAGGTGCTTCGTTCCTTCCATATATGCTGTCTCTTTTTTCTTTAGCCGCTAATAAACCGCGTCGAAATTCCGAGAGGAAATTTCAAAACGTAATCTATCTATGTTAGCGGAGCTGAGAGAAAGCGGAAACTGCAACCGGCCTGGAGTGATGGAGGAAAAGCGTCAGGATGACTTTTTCTTCCGGGAAGCGGAAGCGGCGCGCGGTTTCCGGCCTTCTTTTTTGGGAAGGATATGAGGAATCGGTTTTTCCTCCGGCGCAGGTGTCTTTTCGTCAAATTCGCAGAGATCCCGGATCGGGCATTCCCAGCATTTCGGGTTTCTCGCGGTGCAGCAGTAGCGGCCGTGAAGAAGGAGCCAGTGGTGCGCGTTATGGAGATATTCCTTCGGGCAGACGCGGACGATAGCTTCTGATACTTCGTCCGGTGTTTTCCCGGGGGCGATGCCGGTCCGGTTCGCGACACGGAAGATGTGGGTATCTACAGCAACTGTGGGATGACCGAACGCGACGTTAAGAACAACGTTTGCTGTCTTGTGCCCGACACCAGGAAGGGAGCAGAGCGCATCAAAGTCTTCCGGAACTTCGCCGTTGAAGCGCTTGATCAGCTCGGAGCAGAGCCCGATCACGTGTTTTGCTTTGTTCCGGTAGAGACCGATCCTGTTGATATAAGGGATGAGTCCCTCTTCTCCGAGCGCGAGAATCGCCTCAGGGGTGTTTGCGTGAGCGTAAAGAACTTTGGTGGCCTCATTCACGCTCTTATCGGTCGCCTGCGCGGAAAGCACAACGGCAACGAGGAGCTCAAAAGGCGTCCGGTAGTTCAGTTCGCTTTTGGGATCAGGACGAAGTTCGGCGAGGCGCCTGAAAATTTCCCGGATATCGGCTGAATTCACGTGAAAGCACCTCCCGAATTTGGATGAAACTTATTTTTTGGCGGCAAGCGCGAGGATGGCTTCGATAGCCGCCTTCTTGCGGGCGAGATCCCCCTGACCCAGAGCCGCGTAGCGGGCTTCCTGTTCCAGGGATTCTCTCTCAAGGCGGGACTTGCGGGCCTGATGACGGTTTGAGGCGGCAGACGCCTTTTCGGGCGTCCACTCGGCCCCGGTTTCCACCATGCTGATACAGGCAATCGGACACGCGGCCTGGCAGAGCGAGCAGCCGGTGCAGGCATCCTCAATCACAGCGTGAAGACGCTTGGGACCGCCTGTGATCGCGTCTACCGGACAGACCTTGCGACAGCGGCCGCAGCCAATGCATTCGTCACCGCGGATCCGGGCGACAGCAAAAGGAAGTTCCCGACCGTACTCAGGGTCAAGAGGAAGGTAGGGCTGATGCGTGATAAGAGAAAGCGCATGAATGCCCTCATCGCCGCCTGGGGGACAGCGGTTAATGGGAGCAAGGCCGGCAGCAACCGCTTCGGCGTACTCACGACAGCCCGCAAAGCCGCACTGCCGGCAGAAGGTCTGCGGCAGCGCGTCGTTTATGCGGTCTGCGAGGCTCTGAGTCTTATCAGCCACCGTTCGCTTACCTCTTCAGGTACTGAAGCTTATTCGGCACGCCAGACCATTTCTCCCAGTCATCAGGAGCGGGCTTCTTGCGGGTGATGGAAGGCCACTGCTTGGAAAGCTCCGCGTTGATCTGGATATATTCCTGCTGATCTTCAGGAACATCTTCCTCCGCGAAAATCGCGGCTTCCGGGCACTCCGGAATGCAGACCGCGCAGTCGATGCATTCATCAGGATCGATCACGAGGAAGTTGGGACCTTCGCGGAAAGCGTCTACCGGGCAGACGTCCACGCAATCAGTGTGCTTGCAGTTAACGCAGCCATCACAGACAACATGTGCCATGAAACAAGTACCTCTAGAGAAACAGAGTTTATGAATAGAGACGTTTTCGGCGTCTCTTTTTGTCGTAGGGGACAGTATTTTAGAAGAAAAGAAGAACGCATGACAGGATGAAAAAGGATGACTTTGAGAGGGTGACAGAGGTCCCTATGACAGCAATCAGAAAAAAATGTTGTGGCTATGCCTTGACAATGTGATATGCATCCGTATAATTTCAAGTCTCGCTAGCCGGTAACGCTGGTTGTCCTGAAGACGTAAACCTTTATTCGGGACGGGCTTGAAAGCCTTAGTGGAACCCATCCTGGAAGGGTGGCAGAGTGGTTGAATGTACCGCCCTGGAAAGGCGGCATAGGGCCTGGCCCTATCGAGGGTTCGAATCCCTCCCCTTCCGCCAGTTGTAAGTAAACCCCCGAAACTCTTAAGAGTTTCGGGGGTTTTTGCTATTGCTCTAAGCAAGCCCGAATCTTGAATGCTAAAGTTTGTACTTATACCTGTGGAGTGGAAGAGATAGAGGGTTAGGGCACGGACATCTGATTTCACGGAAATCCTTTTGTGACAGGTAATCCAATGCCGAGTGAGTATGAATTCTGTTATAAATATTCTGTACTTTTCCTAATGATTCCATTGCGGTATAAGCGCTGGTTAAATCTTTGAAAGGGAGATAATCCCGTTTCAGGATTTTGATAGAAGCCTCTGCTATGCCGTTGCTTTGCGGCCTGCAGACCGGAGTTTTGCAATCAATCAGCCCCAGTCTGCAAACGAGGTCTGAGTCGATATGGATGTGTAGGCTGCCCCGTTATCCGTCAGAAATTGCACAAGGACGTGGTTTCCTGAAAGATTTTCAAATCTTCTTTCTGTGGCGATAATCAAGGCGTCCCGCACCATAGCGGGGGTCAATCCCTTGCCTGATTTTGCGACAAGAGAAAGACACCCCCTGTCACAGCAATCAATTACGAAGGTAGCGGTGACGATCTCACCATTTAGGCATCTGAATTCGAGACCATCTGAGCACCAGCGGCGATCGAGTTCAGCGACAGCAATATGTCCCCGGTGATCGGAGGAAAAGCCATGCAGCGGTAATTTCTGAGGCAAAGTCAGATTAAATTGATGGATTATCCGGAAGATTCGTTTATGGTATCGGTGGCTTGCCCAGGTTTCTGCGCCTCTGGGCTATGACCGCGCTGATTCGGCGGTACCCAAACGAAGGAAATACCTTCAGCACTCCCATTACGTCAGAAAGAATAGATTGGTCAGACTCTGCGAGACCGTCCTGTTGGCTTTTATCCTCTTGTCAGTCCAGTTTTCTTTCCGGTGGAGCATGATCTCAAGATTTGAGCGTGCTAAACCAAGCACCCTGGAAACCCCTTGATTGGGTGCCCTTCTTGTATCAGGCTCAGCGCGTATTGAATTTTTCTCCTGACATCATCTCCACAGCTTCTTTGAGGAGCTCGTTATCAGAAACAGCTCTCCCAAGCAGTTTTTGCAGGCGCTGGATTTTATCCAGCGCCTGCGCATACTGAGAGGCTGGGACAGTTTTCTCACCTGCACTGTGCCCTGACGTCAGTAACCCTTTCTTCGCCTTTGATCTCCAGGCAAAAAGCATCACAGGGGATATGCCGTACTGCCGCGCGACAGAGGACATGGTATTTCCGTCCAGATAGGTCAGCCTGATAATCGACAGCTTCTGCTCAGCTGTCCAGCGCTTCCTGGTTTCTCTGACGACAACCACCTGGAGACGAATCTTCTGACACCGCGTCATCAGGATCATCAAGATGCGAAGAAACTTCGGGCACTAATTTCTCAGCCTCAATCCCGGAAGTCTCCTAATAAGAACTACTAGTCGTACGACTAGTCGCAGGACTAGTTCTTAAATTTTCCACTTTCTTCTTGATCGTCATAGCTTTCCCCCTAAAGAAATTTTAGGTTAGAGAAAGTGTCCTGTGATCAATGGGAAAGGTACAATCTGCGTGAAAAAGTTGATGGGTAACAGTTTATTTTTATATAATTTTAAAGAGTGTATTACTTTTATTCAAAAGGCTAAGGCGGTTAAATGACGATTTGGTTTGATGTAACGAATAGTATAGAAATTTGGCGTGGTGGCATAGTTGGTATTATCAGAGTTGAACTGATGCTGATAAAGAAACTGCATAAAATAGATAGAAATATTAAATTCTCTGCTAAATCAAAATATGGGTTCAGAGAAGTTGGCGAACATGAATTAAAATGGATCTTTGATTGCAGAAGCATTGAGGAATCTTATTCAAAATATAAGAGAAGAAGTAATAAAAAGTTCATTAAAATAGGAAGAAACCCTATATTAAGTATGAGACATTACTTGGATAGGAAAAAATATAAAAAAAGTGGCTTAGTCTATCCCTATAAAGATGGTGATATTGTTTATTCTTGTGGTTGGTTTGGTAGTGGAAAAGAAGATTTTTTTGCAAAAATAAAATATCAATTACCAAATCTTAGGCTTGTATATACCGTGTACGATTTGGTTATGGCTTTACCTAAAACAAGATATTTTTATAAACCATCGGATGTCACATTTGAAAAATATTTACAATGGATATCATCGCATTGCGATGCAATCGTGTATGGGGGAAAAACGGCACAAATAGATACTGAAAGTTATTACAAAGAAAAAAACTTTAGAATTCCGCTGGGGTTCCCAATAAAATTTGGAAGTGATATTTATACAGGCAAAAAAATTAATTCAATAAGTAAAATAAAAGAGGACCATGAAATAAAAGGGGATTATATTATAGCTGTTGGAAGTTTTGATTCAAAAAAGAATTATAGAATTCTTTATGAGGCGTATTGTATTCTAGCTCTTGAAAAATTTGAAAAGTTACCAGAACTTATAATTTGTGGGCAGCAATTTAGCGAAAAAGATTTAGTACGCAAATTTAAAGAAAATCCTCTGATAAAGGAAAAGGTAAAAATTTTCAGTCCAACAGATGAAGAACTAGAATTGCTTTATCAAAATTGTAAATTTGCTGTTTTACCGACCTTATACGAAGGATGGAGCCTCGTTTTACCTGAAATACTTGATCATGGGAAACTTTGTTTAGCTTCTAAGGTGGAACCGTTGATCGAAGTAGGTCGTGATCTTGCCTATTACATAGATCCGGATCACCCTAAAGAATGGGCTGAAGCCATTAAAAAATTCATCACTGAGAAAGAGGAACTTTCAAAATACGAAAGCCGTATTAAAAATAACTGGGTACATATAACATGGGATGATTTTGCAAATGATGTATATCATGATCTTATTGAGATAGGAAAGCTAGAAAAAGATAGTTTAGAAAAAACTAGAAAGGAAAAGTGTTTATTTATAGATGTAAGTCTATTATTTTATAAGGGGGGAATATCTGGTATACCTCGTACAGAATTATTATTAGCACGTTATTTGGGAAGAATGTTTAAAGAGGTTAGGTACTTTAGTTTAGATTCGGGGAGATATATTGAATTGCCCAAAGAACTATTAAAGGAGACCTTGGGAGATTCAACTCTAGATGCTGCTGTTATTAATGATAGAAATAACATTACGCCAGATATTTTATCCGAGGAGGATTACCCATTCCAAAAGAATGACATCGTGTTTTCAGCAGGAAGTGGTTTTACAGTAGATACCTATTCTGATTTAATAGAATTACATAAAAGGGTTAAATTTAAATTTGTACAATTGATATATGATTTTACACCAATAGTTGTTCCAGAGACTCATGCTGATTTAACAATTCAAGTTTATGGGCCTTTCTTAAAGAATACGTATGAATTGTCAGATTATATTATTTATGGCGGAAAAACGGCACAAGCAGATGGTATAAGGTACCAAAAAGCACATTTCAATAAAGTTACTGATTCGTATGCATTGAAGCTAGGGTGTGATATTCAAGCAAAAAAACATTCTGCAGAGGAATCGGCTGAAATCTTGAAAAAGATAGGAATAAAAAAGGATTATTTGATTACAGTGGGTACAATACAACCTAGAAAGAATCATGAAATATTATATGAAGCATACATTGAATTACTGAAAGACTGCGGAAGTGATAATTTACCGCAGCTTATAATCTGTGGTCGCCCAGGATGGAAAATAGAAGATTTTATGCATAAACTTTCAACTGATTATCGAGTCAAGGGAAAAATAATAGTTTATTCACCAACAGATGATGAACTTGATGTTCTTTACAAGAATTGTAAATTTACTTTATTACCTAGTTTCTATGAAGGATGGAGCTTAACGCTCCCCGAAAGTCTTAATTATTCGAAATTTTGCTTGGCATCAGACGTTCCACCCTTAAGAGAAGTAGGCGATGGAATTATTGATTATGCGAATCCATATGATCCAGTTGAGTGGGCTGGAAAAATAAAATTTTATATCAATAATCCTATTGAGCTTAAAAAACGAGAAGAACTTATTAAAAGAAAGTGGAAAAATATTACTTGGAGGGATTGTGCTAAGGAACTTGGTAAAGAACTAGAGGATCTATAAGATGAAGAACAAAATATTTATAACTGGTGCAAATGGGTTCATTGGTAAGTATGTAACAACTCAACTTTCCAATAAAGGATATGATATTCGTATTTTAACTCGAACTAAAAAAAATCAATTCGAAAAATTTAAAAATGTTTCATGGGCAATTGGCGATATAACCCAAGATAATTTAGTAGAAAAGGAAATAGAATATTTTAAACCTGATACAATAATACACCTTGCCGCAGTGGCCTCACCTGTTTATGGTTGTATTTCTGAAATATACGAAACAAATATTATTGGAAGTGAAAAGTTATTGTCGGCGGTAAAAAAATCATGCAGTGAGGGAACTACTGTCCTTCTTGCAAGCACGGCAGGTGTATATGGAAATTCGAATTTTAAAAAAATTCCAGAGAATGCCTCATATAATCCATGTAATCATTATTCAATTAGCAAAGTTGGAATGGAATGCATCTCACAAAACTATAGGAATGAACTAGATATTAAGATTGTGAGACCCTTTAATATAATTGGTGTCGGACAAAAAGATAATTTTATAGTCCCTAAATTAGTTAAAGCGTTTGCCAGTAGACAACATTTAATTAAATTGGGGAATATTGAAGTGACTCGAGATTTTGTGGATGTGGAAACTGCAGCTTCTCTAATAAATAAGATTGCTCTTTCTTCTGGTGTCGAGCCTAGTATATACAATATTTGTAGTGGAAAGGGAACTTCATTGTTGGAGATTATTTCATGCCTTCGAGATATTACGGGGTTTTCCCCAGAAATTATTTCAGATAAGGAGTTCATAAGAAAAAATGAAATTTTTAGGCTTGTCGGTGATCCCAGTTTGATACAGTCAGTTTTCCCGTGTTCTTTCGAAGCTATGCCTATTAAAAGTGTACTGGAAAAAATGCTTGACCAGTTTCAATAATTAATAAAATAAAAAATAGAAATTACAATGAAAGAGTGGATTAAATCATTTGATGGATTGAGATTCTTTTTTATATTATTTCTAATGTTTCATCATTTCGATTCGTTTAGTGATCTTGGCGTAAATGGATGGAATGAAATAATGTCGTGGCTAAAGGAGGGGTTTGTCTCAGTAAATTTCTTTTTTTTATTATCAGGTTTTGTTGTTCAGTATGCATACAAAGATAGATTATTGAATAAAAAGACAGGTAGTATTGAGTTTTTGTTCAATAGATTAGCCCACTTGTATCCAACATACTTATTGTTTTTTGTAGGGGCAATAGTAATATATTCAAGGAATCAGTGGTTAGGGGCAATACAGTCATCAGGTTTCCTTCTCCATTTATTTGCACTTCAAAGTTGGATACCTATAGCGCCTCAAGATTTGGCTTTTAAATGGAATGGCTTGGCATGGGCAGTTTCTACTGAAATTTTTTTCTATTTAGCATTCATTTTTCTCGTATTTATTCCTAATAGATATTTAATCGCTTTTGCCAGTTCAATCTTTATTATTGTATCGCTACAAATCTCTATTATTGGAGGCTCATCAAATCTAGCGGGATGGTTCTTTTACATAAGCCCATTTTGTAGGCTTTTGGATTTTCTAATAGGAATGGTACTTTGCAATTTCGTGATAAATAATAAATATGTAAAAAAAAATAGAACAATTTTTTCTTTTTTAGAATTATTATCATTGGTTGTACTGTTTGCATTTGTTGCTGTTGGAAGATATTCAGATATTCCGTGGCAATGGAGATGGCAAATATTTTATCTAATACCATGTGCAATTATAGTTTTTGTTTTTAGTTTTAATTCTGGTGTAATTTCAGAAATATTGGGTAAGCCGTATTTCTCATTATTAGGGAAAATCTCATTTCCATTGTATCTGTGTCATCAAGAGGTCTTTTATCTGATAAAAATATATCTTTGCAAAGATCCTATGACAATAGATATGTTGTTTATTTATGGAATCATAGGGATTATTTTGTCAATTGTTATTTCATTTATTGTTTATTACACGGTTACAAAACCTGTTAATATGTTTTTGAGGAGAGTATATAAGGGTAACAAGTCGCATTGACTAAAGGTTTACTGGTCTCATTGATCACAAGACACTTTCTCTAACCTAAAATTTCTTTAGGGGGAAAGCTATGACGATCAAGAAGAAAGTGGAAAATTTAAGAACTAGTCCTGCGACTAGTCGTACGACTAGTAGTTCTTATTAGGAGACTTCCGGGATTGAGGCTGAGAAATTAGTGCCCGAAGTTTCTTCGCATCTTGATGATCCTGATGACGCGGTGTCAGAAGATTCGTCTCCAGGTGGTTGTCGTCAGAGAAACCAGGAAGCGCTGGACAGCTGAGCAGAAGCTGTCGATTATCAGGCTGACCTATCTGGACGGAAATACCATGTCTTCTGTCGCGCGGCAGTACGGCATACCCCTGCGATGCTTTTTGCCTGGAGATCAAAGGCGAGGAAAGGGTTACTGACGTCAGGGCACAGCGCAGGAGAGAAAACTGTCCCAGCCACTCAGTATGCACAGGCGCTGGATGAAATCCAGCGCCCTGCAAAAACTGCTTGGGAGAGCTGTTTCTGATAACGAGCTCCTCAAGGAAGCTTCGCCAATGATGTCAGGAAAAAATTCAATGCGCGCTGAGCCTGATACAAAGGGGGATCACTTTATCGTGTCGCGTAACACTCAGACATATGGTCTCTGATCAGGGACAGTTTGAGTCTGGACGCCATGGAAGAAAGCCGGATATCAGTCTCGCTGTTATCGGCCATATTGACTTCCGATCAGTTCATCGTAGTCAGATAAAGAACGCTGGAGAGGATTGCTCCAGTATTCTGAGTAGACCTTGAAATCGTCAAGCTCTGGTTTTTTCGAAAGGAAATTCTGGACGCGGGGCGTATATACTGAGTGTGTCTTATCCAATTCGAAGGCATAGGTTCCTTTACGGAATACCACAATCGATTGGTCGTCGATGAGAACTGGACTTCACCAGGTAATCAGGCACTCTGTAGGAAAGGCCATCGATGCGGATAAGACCTGATCTATCTACCTTTCTCGTCTCTTCCCTGACTCTGGCCACCTTTGGCTGCTCAAGTGGCATCAGAGCCGCCTTTTCTTCCCAAAATCTTTCCTCAGGCGTTATCAGTTCCCGCGATACATCGTTAAGCACGCGCTTATCCGCTACTGTGTGGGACCACTGTTCCAGCCAATCATTAAGAGCCTAAAATGAAACGAAGTGTCTTCCTGGAAGTGCATTGCCTGGGAAATAGCGTACTGGTCGCTCAACCTTTCCTTTGCTTTGGGGATGGTAAGGAGTACTTGCGATTAGCTTTACCTTCTAGTATTGGCAGAAGTTTTCATATCTCAGAGCCAGTTTCACTAATCCGTTTCTATGCTCCGTGACCAGGCATTTTGAATTATCAGAAAGAAGGCATGCAGGAACACCTCCAAAGAAAAAGAATGCTGATTCAATGCCATTAAGCCAGGCTCCCTGATTTTCCGCAGGGTAAGCATTAACAAAAATCCTTCGCGAAAGCGACAAAAAATGCACCTTGATTGCCTCGCCGCCAACATTGACATATTTTTCAGCGAAATCTATCTGCATCTGCTGTCCCGGACCCGTCTCATAACGGTGAGGCGCTATAGCTGCCTTACGCTGAAGCCTTAAATCCTCGCAGATTCCTCTTAATCGCCTGGATGGACAGTAAGACCATGATCTTCCTTGAGGATCTGCCCAACAACGGTACAATTTCCCTCACAGCTGCAGAAAAGCTCACGTATAAGGTCTCATTTCTCATCGATAGCGTCACGCTTTCTTTGTCTGGGAGTTAATGGGAGGTTTTTTCTCCTGACGTATTTTCGGAAAGTGTTTCTGGAAACGCCGATCAATTCGGCAATCTGCCGAATTGATCGGCCTATCTCCGAAAGAGTCAGGATTTGCTCAATCTGAGTTCTCGTTAGCATGGAAGAAGATAAGTTTTGCTTTGAAAACTTAATCTTCCCGTAATTCTTGATGGACATTTTGATCCCCTGCAGGGTGGGTCACATTTTGTCCATTATGAACCGACCCCCTAAATTGCGACAGTTTCCTGTTGTTTAATTTTTAAGAAGTTATGCAGGGGAAGGGTACCCTAATTTCTCCTGAATCCTTTCCTGGTTGTGCCAGCGAATATATTTATCGATTATCTGCTTCAAATCGGCTCTTGGCAAAACATAACGTCTGTTTTTGGGCATCTGATAGATTGTTCCCGATTTCAGATGCCCATAAAAATTCTCCATGCAGGTGTTGTCAAAACAATTTCCCTTGCGGGAGTAAGGCAGATCAATGTTCAGCGATTTTGCCAGATCCCTATAGCGGAGAGCGGTGTAAACCGTACCTTGATCACTATGAAGGAGCGCAGGACCAAGACCTGCCAGCTTTGAGAGTGTGGTCTCAGCCAGATCCCTGATAGTGCCAGTATCAAAACCCCACGCAATAATCTCTTTGGTACAAAGATCCTTGATCGTGGACAGAACAAGCCAACCTTCTTCTACATGAAAGAAAGTCATGTCTGTGACCAATTTCTTCCTGGGTTCTTTAGGGAAAAACTCCCTGTTTAACTTATCAATGCAAGGCCGACTATCTGGAATCTTCGGTTCGAGACGGCAGCGCTTAAATCTCTGCAGCCTAACCCGGGAATTCAGGTCGTTTTCTCTCATAAGCCAGACCACACGCTTGTGATTGATCGGGGTTTCCAGGTGCATACTCAGGAACCTGGCCATCCGTTTCGCACCGTAAGCGTAGGAGTGAAGGACTTGCTCATCCCTGATCGCTTGAACCAGAGATGAGTCCTTTTCTTCCCTTGGCTACAAATGGCGATAATAAGTGCTTCGGCAGATGTTAAAGACCTGACAGGTTTTGAGAACCAACATACCAAAACTGTCCAACTGTTTAATGCCGTCTACCTTGGCATTCATGGTCATTGGTAATGCTTCATCGTTTTCCTGAACCATCTTCGATAAGGCGTCAGCATGAACTTTAGATTTTCAAGAGGATACATGCAGGATCTTCTTATATTATCTTCGAGCTTATCAGAGAACAGTTAAACTCCAAGTAAAAAAATAACAACGAATCCATTGCTGGATCGTTCGTTGGAAGACTCCGACTTGTTCTGCCGTCTCCAAAATGGATTTCCAGGAATTCCCTACATATTAGCCAGACCCGAGGTTAGTGTGTAGTAATAGATTTTCTAGGCGCCCATAGAGTTCACAAGACAAAAGCAAGGTTTTAAACAGAGTATCGGAAATATTTTACATGGCCGCGAATTTCCATCTTCCGTGTATCGTCCCTAAATACTAATTTAACAGCATGATTTTTCATCAATAGAACAATACTTTGAATTTTCTTCGGCGCAATCCGAATGTCAAATTTGAACCGGGGGAGCCAGTCTTTAACGAGTTAATAGCGTTGTTCAGCCTCAACGCGACCTTCACACCTCTATTGCCGGCACTAAGCAAAGCCAGAACCTCTAGACGCTGATCTTTGATGGTTGCGTTATGGCAAATTCTCCTCAACAGTGTCGTATTTCTTGGGTTCGGTTCAATTGGGGCAAGATACATTTTCAGCTAACATTTAATTTTAATGGAGTCATAAAGAAAGCCATAAATATTGGAATACGCTGAAGTTTTTATTGCACTCGTTAATGTCGAACCGTGTGGTTTAAGGATTGCATAATCTAAAAGTTAAAAAAATAATCACTAAATTAGTCTAAATTGTGTTTAGCTGAAGTTGGAAGGGGAAAGAATTGAAATTGACTTTAAACGTTCGCAGAAATTGTAAAAGAAAGAAAAGAGAATTAAACTTAGACAAGGCCACACTTGGAAAGCTCGTGGTTGCTAAACATTAAATATAGTCAAAACTAAAAGGATCTTACGATGACTAAAGTAGTTCCCGTGATTCTATGTGGTGGTGCTGGCACACGACTTTGGCCTTTGTCTAGAGCAAAGTATCCAAAACAGTTTGTTGAATTCGAAAAAGGTGAAAATCTTTTTAAGACGACAGTAGCAAGAGCAAGAAAATTAGTTCATTGTAAACCTATAATTGTTTGCAATGAGGCACATAAATACTATGCGCAACGGAACTTAAATGAATTAAGCCAAGAATCTCAAATCATTGTCGAACCATTCTCTAGGAATACTGCGCCAGCAATTGCAGTAGGTGCTCTGACAGCGTATGAGTCTGATAAAGACGCCATACTGTTTGTAATGCCATCAGATCATGCAATTCAAGGTGAAGAGATCTTTAAGCGCGCACTTAAGCAGGCCGTTAATTTAGCAAAGAGAAATTATTTAGTAACATTTGGAATTACTCCTAATAAACCTGAGACGGGATATGGGTATATTCAGGGGGGGGATTCAATTGATAATTTAGGATTTAAAGTAGAGAAATTTATAGAAAAGCCAAAGAGGGAAAACGCTGAGGGTATGATAAACCAGGGAGGGTATTATTGGAACTCTGGTATGTTTGTTTTTAAAGCGAGAGTTTTTCTTGAGGAGATTAAACAATTTAATCCATCTATTTATAATTGTTGCTATGAAGCAATGGAAGGTATTACAGAAAATAATGGTTTTATTTCTCCAAAAAATGAATATTATGAAATGTGCCCCAGCGATTCAATAGATTACTCTGTAATGGAGAAAACAAAAAAAGCTGCGGTTGTTCCATTGAATATTATGTGGAATGATTTAGGATCCTGGTCCTCCTTTCACAAGGTAGGAAAAAAGGATGAAAATGGAAATGTGAGAGTTGGAGATACTTTATTATTAGAAACAACAGGCAGCTATATTCATTCAACAAATCAAATAATTGCTACTATTGGAATGCGAGATGTAGCGGTTGTTGCTGATAAAGATGCTGTATTGGTCTCTTCTTTGAATAGAGTCCAAGAAGTAAAAACAATTGTAAAATACTTGAAAGAAAAAAAACGCAACGAGGCTAACCTTCCTCCTGTTGTGCACCGCCCATGGGGGACTTATGAATCCTTAGCAAGAGGAGAATGTTATCAAACAAAAAGAATAATTGTGTTTCCTGGTCAATGCTTATCATTACAGTTACACCACCACAGATCGGAGCACTGGACGATAGTTAAAGGCACTGCTGAAATAACATTAGGAGACTCTGTCAGAGAGTATTCCAAAAATCAATCAATCTATATTCCAGTGGAGACAATTCACAGATTAAAAAACAATACTTCTGATAATGTTATACTGATCGAAGTTCAATGTGGGGATTACTTAGGAGAAGATGATATCGTGCGTTTAGAAGATATCTATAATAGAGCTTAGTTCTATCTCTTAAATTTTTACAGTCATATAGGATTAATTATGAAACGAGCCATAATAACGAGGGTGTGTAATTTTTTGTGGGCGGCTCGTTCAAGGTTAATCGATGTAGGGGG
>ERZ791922.94-NODE-94-length-79365-cov-2.960951_pt1 | contig 79365 bp, 67 predicted proteins | sample MGYA00510134_ERZ791922 | MGnify/ENA primary metagenome ERZ791922 (study PRJEB30046, sample SAMN00792101) | human gut metagenome | study: EMG produced TPA metagenomics assembly of the A metagenome-wide association study of gut microbiota in type 2... | reverse complement strand
CTCCGCGCTGAAGTGCTTTCGAAAAGATGCTCAGCGGTTTTCTGCGTTCATCCGACCGGCAGTCCGCACAGCCAAATCCAGAATTATGCCGTTTTGATGCCTCTTTTATGTATGCTATACTATGTACAACTGGATATTTTCTGAAGATCTGCAAAAGAGGAGGGGAAATAAGTTGATCAGAATACTGACAGTGGAGGATGAGAAGCCGATCTCCAATCTGCTTCGCATGAGCCTGGAGAAGGCGGGGTATTCCTGCACTTGTGCATATGACGGGGCGGAGGCGGCAGAATTTCTGGAGCATGACAGATATGACCTGGTTCTTCTTGATATCATGCTTCCGGAGATAAACGGGTTTGAATTGATGGAGTACATCCGCCCAATGGAAATCCCGGTTATTTTCATTACAGCCAAAGCCGATGTGGATGACAAGGTGAAAGGGCTGCGCCTGGGCGCGGAAGATTATATCGTTAAACCGTTTGAAATCGCGGAACTGCTGGCGCGGGTAGATGTGGTGCTCCGCCGTTATCACAAGAATAAGGCTGTGTTTGAAATAGGGGGGCTTGTGATAGATACATGTTCTATGCAGGTGAAAAAGGACGGAGAGGAGATAAGGCTGACGAAAAAGGAATATGATCTGCTGATTCTTTTTGTGCAGAATCCGGGAAGAGCGTTATACCGTGATACGATCTATGAACATGTGTGGGGAGGGGAGTACCAGTTCGGGAGTAAAACCGTTGATCTTCATGTCCAGCGGCTGCGCAGGAAAGCAGGCTGGGAGAACATTCTAAAGGCGGTAAATAAGGTGGGATACAGGCTGGAGGTGTAGGATGAAATTTCGGGTAAAGATCACACTGTGCATGATCGGCCTGGTGTCCACCCTGTTCGGTATAGGTGAAAGCCTGCTTCTGAATGCTTCTTTTGACGAGGCAATTGATAGGGAAAGGGAGGAGTTATACGGCGTTTATCAGATGGTGTCCGGGACCCTCCAGGTAATAGGGGATATCAATGGAAGCCTGATCTATGAGGATATATCGGACACGATCTTTAAAATCACAGGGCAGAATGAGAATTTGTGGGAAATGATCCGGTTCAGGGAAAACGGGAAAAGGATGATCTATGAATCCGGTGATACCAGCCTTGACGTATCAGGAGAAATGCCTGAGGAGGGGACCTGTGATATCCGCTTACAGAAGAAAGGGGAAAGAGACATCCTCTGTCTGTCAGGAGTCCTTTTGACAGAAGAAGGGAATGTGCGCCTTGATATGGCAAGGGACGTGACAGGGCTTTTTGAAGAAAGGCAGGGCCGGCATCGCATATATCAGGGCGTGTTTGTCTTAATGGTGATGATATGTGCCGTTTTGTCGTACAGTACAGCCGGAATACTGACAAACCATTTGAGGAAGCTTTCAGATACGGCAAGAGAGATCGCCGGCGGGAATCTCTCCAGCAGGGTGGAAGTAAGATCAGGAGATGAGATCGAACAGCTTGGGGAAGATTTTAACAGAATGGCAGACCATCTGGAAGAGAAAATTCGGGGGCTGAATGATGAGATGGAGCGCCAGGAGAGGTTTGTGGGAGACTTTTCTCATGAACTGAAGACGCCGATGACATCCATTATTGGATATGCGGATCTGATCCGCGGCGGGATGCTGGATGGAAAAGAAGCGGCAGAGGCGGGGAATTATATTGTAAATGAAGGGAAAAGGCTGGAAAACCTGTCCATGAAACTGTTGAATATGCTTATGATCAAAAATGAACCTTCCGCATTTCTCTTGTTCTCCCCGGCAGTTCTGATCCGGAGACTGCTGGAAAATACTGCTCTCATATATAAAAAAAGGGGAATCACATTGGAGACCAGAGTGGAGGCAGGGGAATGTTTCATGGAACCGGATCTGGTTTATTGTCTCCTGAGAAACCTTATAGAAAATGCGGCTAATGCAATTCCGGATTCCGGAGGAAATATCTTTATTACCCAGAAAATGCTTAAAGACGGATGCCGGATTTTTGTGAGAGATAACGGATGCGGGATCCCGGAGTCCTCTCTAAATCACCTGATGGATGCGTTTTACCGGGTGGACAGATCCCGTTCCCGTCAGGTGGGAGGAACCGGACTTGGGCTTTCCTTATGCCGGGAAATTGCAGATGCACACGGAGGATACATCCGTTTTAGAAGTAAACCAGAGAAAGGGACTGTGGTGATGGTCGTTCTGAAAGGAGGGCGAAATGAAGAATCGAGCTAAGATTCTTGCGGCTGTTGTGCTGTTCCTTACAGTGTCAGGGTTTTTTCTTCCAGAGTTTACCGCCTGGCTGTCAGATGTAAAAATGGAACAGGAAACAGTGACAGTCAGGGATGAACACAAAGAGCTTCCCCTGGCCCATGAGGATAATTTACTTGATATACTGGGGGAAGCAGGAACAATGAAAGAGTCCGCAGAGCTGAGGAGCGGGGAATATATGGATGGAAAAACAGCACAAAAGAGGGCGGAGGAACTTCTGGAACTGCTGATACAGTACGGGCTTGCAGAAGATCCGGGACAGCTTCAATGCCTCATCACTCCTATGCTTGTCACTGCTATAGACAATCAGAGCACAACAAGAGTATTCTGGGACTGTGTATGGTATTCGGACCTGCGGGAGAATGACTTTTCCAAAATAGAAATCTGTTTTGATGACGAGACGGGATATCTGGTATCGTTTACTGTCTATCCGGGATGGAAAGAGGTAAAGGGAAATCCTCAGGAAACTGCTGAGCGTATGAAAGAGTTTCTGAATGACTATTATCCTCGGTACGGATACTCGGAATTTCAATGCCGGGAAATACAAACAGGGAATGAATTTGTTTTTACAGTTACAGATGACAATAGAAAATCCTATGAGTTCCGGTTCCTTATCATGGAGAACGGTCAGATTGTTTTTAATATGTGAAGCGTGTGCAATGTGCACAGGATGCCGTTTTGATGCTTCTATGATGCCGGAAATATGAAGCTTCTCTGTAAAATAATCCATGTCAGTATATTACGGCATGGATTATTTTGATGGAGATAAATTTATATGGAACAAAAGAAGACTCATGGGAAATTAAGCAGATGGAAAAAGATCCTTACAGGTGCGGCTGTTATAGCGGTGATACTGGCAGGCGTGTATTTCGGCGCGGCTGTGTATTTTCGCTTTCACTTTATGCCTGGGACAAGGATAAACGGCATAGACTGTTCAATGAAAAAACCAGAGGAATTTCAGCGGGAGCTGGAAAAAACAGTGGAGAATTATACTTTGACGATCACCGGTCCGGCCGAAAACAGCAGCATCATAAACGGCAGGGATATTGACCTGAAGCTTGTGTCTGATGACCAGGCGCAGAGCGCTGTCCGGAGGCAGAACGTGCTGATATGGCCGGCTTTCTTTTTGAAAGAGACAGAGATGGATGTCCCTTTTTCTGTCACTTATAATGAAACTGTGCTGGCAGAAAAAATCCGGGGGCTGGATGTCATGGTTTCAGGATCAGCAGGAGCAGAATCTGCCTGTCCTGTATTTGACGGTGAAGGATTTGTCATTAAACCAGAGGTATATGGAGTGATGTTTGATGCGGCAGAACAGAAGATCAGGCAGTGCCTCCGGGAACTGAAACCAGAACTCAACCTGTTGGAAGAGGGCTGCCTGGAAGTTCCGGATTTTCTCTCAGATTCCCCGGAGGTAGAAAAAGCATGCCAGGTCATGGAGCAATACTGCAAGGCGAGAATCATCTACACAATGGATCAGGAGGTGACTGTGGATGCGAAGGTTATCTCGGGATGGCTCGTCTGTGATGAGAAAATGAATGTCAGTCTGAATGAAGAGGCAGCGCGGGATTGGGTGTACAGCCTGGCAGAGAAGTATGATACAGCTGGCAGGACAAGGAACATCACTGCTCCTTCGGGAAAGACGGCAGAAGTTTCAGGCGGGACCTATGGATGGAGCATCAATATAGAAGCGGAGACCGCAGCTTTGACAGAAAATATAAGAAATGCTGAAATTGTGTCAAGGGAGCCCGTCTATTCACAGAGAGCAGCTGTACGGTCTGCGCAGGACTGGGGTGCCACCTATCTTGAAGTGGATCTTACGGCACAGTATATGTGGTATATAAAAGACGGAACCGTACAGCTTGAGACAGATGTAGTGACAGGCGAACCGGTGCCCGGAATGGAGACCCCGCAGGGAGTGTACAGCATACTTTACACACAGAGAGACGCAATCCTCACCGGAGACATTGACCCTGAGACAGGCGCTCCGCTCTACCGGACGGGAGTAAGATACTGGATGCCCTTTACTCAGCAGGGGCATGGCTTCCACGATGCAGACTGGCAGAGCTCGTTCGGCGGGAATGTGTACACCTATTCCGGATCACACGGATGCGTCAATATGCCCGTGGAAAAGGCAGGAGAGCTGTTCGCGATGCTGGAGGCAGGAACACCGGTAGTCATACACTATTAAATCTGGGTTTTCCGCCTCCCGTCCTCACACACAAATCCAGATTTCTCGATTGATTTTTAAATTTGAAAACAGTATAATTATCTGCATGGAAAACACAAATTTTGATATACAGGAAGAATTGAAAAAACTCCCCGCAAGACCCGGGGTATATATTATGCATGACGAGAAGGACCACATTATTTATGTGGGCAAGGCGATCAGTCTGAAGAACCGCGTGAGACAGTATTTTCAGAGCAGCCGGAATAAGGGAGTAAAGATCGAACAGATGGTGACCCATATCCGGCGGTTTGAGTATATTGTAACAGATTCGGAGCTGGAGGCGCTTGTGCTGGAGTGCAACCTAATCAAGGAGCACCATCCCAAATATAATACCATGCTCATGGATGACAAGACCTATCCATTTATTAAGGTGACGACCAATGAGGCATTCCCCCGAGTGATGTTATCCAGGAAGATGAGAAAGGACAAGGCGCGGTATTTCGGACCGTATACGAGCGCTCAGGCGGTGAGGGATACGATTGATCTGATCCATAAGCTGTACCATGTAAGAAGCTGCAGCAGAAGTCTTCCCCGAGATATCGGCAAGGAGCGCCCCTGCCTGAATTATCACATCAAACAGTGTGATGCTCCGTGCCAGGGGTATATTTCCCGGGAGGAATACAGAAAATCCATTGACGAGGTGATCCGGTTCCTGAACGGAAATTATGACGGGATTCTAAAAGATCTGGAAGAGAAGATGACCGCTGCGTCCGAGGCGCTTGAGTTTGAGCGGGCGATCGAGTACCGGGAGCTGCTGAACAGTGTAAAGAAGGTGGCGCAGAAGCAGAAGATTACGGATTCCAGCGGGGAGGACAGGGATGTGCTTGCCGTGGCGTCAGGAGAGGAAGACGCGGTGGTACAGGTATTCTTCATCCGGGGCGGGCGTCTGATCGGGCGTGACCATTTTTATCTGCGGATCTCTAGAGGAGATTCCGCGTCAGAAATACTCGACAGCTTTATCAAGCAGTATTATGCGGGCACGCCTTACATTCCGGGAGAGCTTATGCTCCAGGAAGAGGTGGAAGACCGGGAACTTCTTGAGACATGGCTCACATCCAAGAAGGGGCAGAAGGTGTCTTTAAGAATCCCGAAAAAGGGGACAAAGGAGAAACTGGTGGAACTGGCGGCTGAGAATGCCAGACTGGTGCTGAGCAAGGATAAAGAGCGGCTGAAGCGGGAAGAGGGACGTACGATCGGAGCGGTGAAAGAGATCGCCGCCCTGCTGGACCTGGATGAGATCACCCGTATGGAAGCCTATGACATTTCAAATACAAATGGCTTTGAGTCAGTGGGGTCTATGATCGCCTATGAAAGAGGAAAGCCAAAGCGGAATGATTACCGTAAATTTAAGATTCGCGGAATCAAGGGTGCTGATGACTATGGCAGTATGAGAGAGGTGCTGACCAGGCGTTTTACCCACGGACTCAGAGAGAGGGAAGAAAACGCGGAACTGGGGAAATTTACCGTGTTTCCTGATTTGATCCTCATGGATGGAGGTAAGGGGCAGGTGAATGTGGCTCTCCAGGTATTGGACGAACTTCATCTGAATATACCGGTGTGCGGCATGGTTAAGGATGACCATCACCGGACAAGGGGACTGTATTATCAGAATGTGGAGATCCCCATTGACCGCTCCTCGGAGGCATTCCGCCTGATTACGAGAATACAGGATGAAGCGCACCGGTTTGCCATTGAGTATCACAGGCAGCTCAGGAGCAAAGGGCAGGTGCATTCGATCCTCGATGACATTGAGGGAATCGGACCGACCCGGAGGAAGGCACTTATGCGTCATTATCTGAGCCTGGATGCGATCAGGGAGGCAAGCGTGGAGGAGCTTGCGAAAATCCCGTCTATGAATGAAAAAGCCGCTGAATCAGTATACAAGTTTTTGCATTAATATGTTATGATATAAAGAGGTGATGAGCGCAGGAAACAGTAAAAAAGAAATGTGCTCGGACAGGAAATGAAAGATAAAGGAGAAGATTATGGGACACGGGATCAGATTAAGCGAAATTGTTGAAAAAATGGATTTAAAGAATCTCACTCCCGAGGTGGATACGAGCGAGACAGAGGTGCATATCCCTGATGTAAACCGCCCGGCTCTGCAGCTGGCAGGATTTTTCGATCATTTTGATTCAAATCGGGTGCAGATCATAGGAAATGTGGAATACACATATGTACAGACTCTTACGGATGAACGAAGGAGAGAGATCTATGACAGGCTTCTGCAGCATCCGATCCCATGCATTGTATTCTGCCGGGATATGCAGCCGGAGGATGATTTTCTTGAACTGGCAAAACAGCACGGAGTGCCGGTGTATAAGACGGCAAAACAGACTTCAGATTTTACTGCGGAGATCATCCGCTGGATGAACGTAAGGCTCGCGCCCTGCATCTCTATTCACGGCGTTCTTGTGGACGTATACGGCGTGGGAGTTCTGATCATGGGGGAGAGCGGCATAGGAAAGAGTGAAGCCGCGCTTGAACTGATCAAGAGAGGGCATCGTCTTGTGACGGACGATGTGGTAGAGATCCGGAAGGTGAGTGACGAGACACTGGTCGGATCTGCTCCGGATATCACAAAACATTTTATCGAACTGCGAGGCATTGGCATTGTGGATGTGAAGTCCATGTTCGGTGTACAGAGCGTCAGAGAGACACAGAATATCGATTTGGTCATTACGCTGGAGGACTGGAGCAGAGATAAGGAATACGACAGACTGGGACTGGAAGAAGAGTATACAGAGTTCCTTGGAAACAAGGTCGTATGCCACAGCATTCCGATCCGGCCGGGAAGAAACCTGGCGATCATCGTAGAGTCAGCGGCTGTCAACCACAGACAGAAACAGATGGGGTATAATGCGGCTCAGGAGCTCTACAAGAGAGTGCAGGAGAATCTTGCGAAAAAGATGAAATAAGATCTGGGAAGGAGAGAAAGACCATGAAGTATTGTTTTGGAGTAGACATCGGGGGAACAACAGTGAAGATGGGGCTGTTTGAGGAAAACGGGACGATTGTGGACAAATGGGAGATCACCACAGATACGTCAGAGGAAGGAAAGTCGATCCTTCCGAATGTGGCAGCTTCCATAGCAAAAAAGATCGAGGAGCATCAGATAGCCAAAGAGGATATCGCGGGAGTCGGAGTCGGCGTTCCGGCGCCGGTAACAGCGGATGGAGTTGTCAACGGCAGTGCAAATCTCGGCTGGAAATACAAGGAGGTCAAACGGGAGCTGGAAGAGCTCACAGGACTTATGGCTGCCATCGGAAATGATGCCAATGTTGCTGCACTCGGTGAGATGTGGAAAGGCGGCGGCGCAGGAGAGAAGAATATGATCATGGTGACTCTCGGAACAGGAGTCGGCGGCGGCGTGATTATTGACGGAAAGATGCTTGTCGGACAGAACGGCGCGGGCGGGGAGATCGGTCATCTCTGTGTGAATTATGAAGAGACTGACCGCTGCGGATGCGGAAACAGAGGCTGCCTTGAACAGTATGCGTCAGCGACAGGTATTGTACGGCTTGCTAAGCAGAAGCTGGGGCAGGAGATGAGACCTACGATCCTGAATAAAGAGGATGTGACAGCTAAGGATGTGTTTGACGCTGTAAAAGCAGGAGATGAAGTGGCAAAAGAGATCGCGGTGGCATTTGGAAGATATCTGGGATATGGGCTGGCAAATCTCGCGGCAGTGGCAGACCCGGCGGTGTTTGTCATCGGCGGTGGTGTATCCAAGGCAGGAGAGGTGCTGATCCCGTATATTAGAGAGCCATATATGGAGAGGGCATTCTTTGCGGATAAAAACGTAAAATTCGTTCTCGCAGAACTGGGAAATGATGCGGGAATCTGCGGCGCGGCAAAGCTTGTGCTTGATGCTGAATAGAATTGAGAAAAAAGAAAAAGCAGCAGGATCTAATATTCGATCCTGCTGCTTTGTTTTTAGTACTGTCTAACGATAGGGGGGTAACCCGATGGCTCAGGGCGCCGGGGGAGTCGTAGTCTCTCCGGATCCTCCTCCTCCGCTGTCACCGCCGCCGGTATTGCCTCCTCCGCTGTCGCCTCCGCCGGTATTATCACCGCCGCCGGTATTATCTCCATCTCCGGTGTTGCCTCCGCTGTCGCCTGTGCCGTCGGATGGTGTGCCCGGAGTGGTTGTACTGTTACCGTTATCGCTGTCAGTGTTCTCGTCAGTATTGTCCTCTGTTTCTTCCGGTTCTTCTTCTTCGGTTTTGTGTCCCTCGCAGACTTCTTTCACAACAGTATCCTTGTCAAAATACTCTGTGAGTGACGGGCATCCGTCTACAGCAAGTTTACCTGTCTGCGTACAGATTGTTTTCTGGACTACAGAAGAGGGGACTGTAAAGTCCTTATACTCAAGACCTTCGTGGATGCGCTGCATGATATTTCTCCAGATGACCATATGCCATGACTGGCTCATGTTTTCCATGTGCTTATTCTCATCATATCCGCCCCATACGGAAGCTGTATAGTACGGAGTGTACGCAGAGAGCCAGAGGTCTGTACTGTTCTCGGTCGTACCGGTCTTTCCTGCCACCGGCATATTGCTCAGTCTTGCAGATGTACCTGTACCTCTTGTAATAACATCTTCCATCGCGCTTGTCAGGAGATAAGCCGTGGAGTCTTTGATCACTTGATGTGTCTCCGGCGCAGAGTTATCGATCAGTACATTTCCATCATGATCGAGGATTTCTGTATAAAGGATCGGCTCCGTGTATACCCCTCCATTTGCGATCGCTGCATATGCGGCTGTCATTTCAATGTTGTAAACACCGCGCGTGATTCCGCCAAGAGCAGTGGATTGCGCAACGTCTGACATTCCCGGATAGTCCGGATCATTGTTTACCAGTGTGGTAAAACCGAATTTCTGAAGGTACTGATAGCCTTTTTCAAGTCCCACAGTTTCTGTCAGAGTGCGGACCGCGCAGACGTTCATGGAATGCTCGATCGCATAGCGGACTCTTGCCTGACCGATATATTTGCCATCCCAGTTGTTGACCTGCTGGCCGCTGGCGTAACGGTACGGCTCGTCCTTGATCGTTGTGGCAAGGGTCATTCCGCATTCATTCAGACCCGGCGCATAGGTTGAGAGAACCTTAAAACAGGATCCGGGCTGCCTTGTGGAATCGGTCGCCCTGTTCAGAGAGAGGCTGGTGGTCTTTGTGCCGCGTCCTCCTACGATTGCTTTGACCTGTCCCGTATACTGATCCATGACGACAACAGAAGTCTGTGGCTGGAGAGTGATTGTCAGGTTTTCATCTACAATATCACCGGCTTCGGTATTAATGCCTAGCGTGCTTTTGTATTCTTCAACCATGGCGCGCGCTTCGTCTTCAGAGCTGAAGACAAGAGGGCTCGAGTCACCGTAAGTGCTGCTGATATAGGACCCGAGATTCTCTTTGCTGTAATTCTCTGCCGTGCCATCTGCCCGGTGGATTGTCAGAGCATATTCTACGCCATATTCAGTCATCGGATAGAGAGATTCGTCTGCCACCACCTCGTCGCAGATCTGCTGGATGGCGAGATCCTGGGTGGATTTGATCGTCAGACCGTTGCTGTACAGCTGATTGTATGCCTGAGTTTCAGTATATCCCTTTTCCTCCATGAGGTCATTGATCACATCCTCGATCATGGCGTCAGTAAAGTAGGAGTATGGCGTTGTGTCCTCTGTGATCGCCGCAGTCTGAAGGATCCTGTCGTAAACAGGGTCTGCAGCCGCCTCATCGTACTGGGCCTGGTCGATATAATCCTGTTCCAGCATTTTGTTGAGGACTTCTTCCCGCCTTTTTGCATTTTCTTCAGGGTTAGTCACCGGATCATACTTGGTCGGATTCTGCGTGATCGCTGCAATGACCGCGCACTCAGAGAGAGTCAGGTCAGCCACATCTTTGTTGAAATATCTTGTGGAAGCAGTCTGCACGCCGAGACATCCCTGCCCCAGGTTGATCGTATTCATATATGCTTCAAGGATCTCATCCTTGCTCATCTCTTTCTCAAACGCAAGTGCAAGATACTGCTCCTGAAGTTTACGTTCCACCCGGTCAAAGAGTGTATTCTCATTGACAAAGTCCGGGAATATGTTGTTTTTAATAACCTGCTGGGTAAGGGTGCTGGCGCCTTCGGTAAAATCAAATCCATTGGTAATGCCTACAAGACCGGCGCGGATGATACCCTGGATATCAATGCCGTTATGTTCATAAAAACGCTCATCCTCGATCGCCACAAATGCATGTGGAAGATAATCCGAATTTGCCGTGATCTCCTCGTAAGTCTTATAGACACGGTTGGAGTCGGAATCCTTCAGCGTATCGATCACGGTTCCGTTCTGGTCTACGATGGTGGTCGTAAATCCTTTGGGTTTGATATCGTCCGCTGAAACGGCCGGGGAATCATCAATGATCTTTTTGACAAAGACCGCTCCTCCGATGACACTGATAACTGCCAGAAGGAGAATACAGATGATAAGGGCTTTAAAAAAACGGACACCCACACGTTTCTGTTTCATCTTCTTTTTTGAAGAAATATTTTTCTTTCGCCTGGAAAGATTATTTTTCCCGTAATTCACGAATAACATCCTCCTTTTCAACTCCTATGATTATATCAAATATCATCTTTCAAATAAAGAAAAAAATGAAATCTTCATATTTTCTTAGGAATATTTAGAATTGTAAAATGTCGGAGACGACTGTTTATATTGTGCATTTTTTGTCAGTCTGGTATAGTAGAATCAGTTTGGGCGGGGCAGGACATGCCGCCGGAGGAGGTTGCAATGGATTGTTATCGTACAGTATATAAGTGCGGGTCCGGGGAGATCGTGGAAAAGAAATCCCGGTTTATCGCAGAAGTATATCCTGTTACAGGAGAGGAGGAAGCGTTTGCGCACCTGGAGGAAGTAAAAAAGAGATACTGGGACGCAAGACATCACTGCTGGGCGTATATAATCGGAAGAAATCCGGGACAGGAGCGCATGAGTGATGACGGGGAGCCTGCGGGAACTGCCGGAAAACCGATACTTGAAGTGATACGCGGCAGAGAACTGACAGATGTGTTTGTGGTGGTTACCAGGTATTTTGGAGGAACTCTTCTTGGGACAGGAGGGCTTGTCAGGGCATATACATCCGCGGCTGTGGAGGCGCTTGCGCACACTGAGATTATTACCAGGATACACGGTTTTAAACTGAAGATCACCACAGACTATACGGGTCTGGGAAAAATCCAGTACATTTTGGGACAACGGGGCCTTGCGGTGCTGGACACCTCATATACAGACCGGGTTGAGATTACGGCGCTTGTCCCGGACGGGGAAAAAGGCGCACTGACGAAAGCTCTCATGGAAGGCACTAACGGGCAGGTACAGATGGAAGATCTGGAAAACTGCTGGTTTGCGGAGTCGGAAGAAGGACTTCTTCTGGATTGAGTCAAACTGAAAAAAGCCTTAAAACGAGATGTAGTCAGAGACGATCTTGTTTTAAGGCTTTATATCATTTTATCTGCTTATGAGATTATGAGAAATCTATGAAAATTCAGGCTCGATCAGGCCAAAGGAGCCGTCTTTTCTTTTGTATACCACATTGACTTCCTCTGTATCCGCATTGGAGAAAACGAAAAAGCTGTGCCCGAGAAGCTCCATCTGGAGGCAGGCATCCTCAGGGAACATGGGCTTTATGCCGAATTTCTTTGTGCGAACGATACGGATCTCGTCATTTTCCGGAGATTCCTCTTGGGACTCAATGAATTCAGTCCGGATACTTCCGGAAGGAGTAGCTGCCGTGGGGTGTCCCTGGCTCTTTGCGACCAGCTTGTTCTTATATTTGCGGAGCTGGCGTTCAATGATCTCCTCCACGAGATCAATGGATACGTACATATCATTGCTTGTCTGCTCAGAGCGGATGATACTGCCTTTGACGGGGATCGTGACCTCGATTTTCTGGCGCCCTTTCTCCACGCTGAGAGTTACGATGATTTCTGTTTCAGGAGTGAAGTACCTTTCAAGTTTTCCTAATTTCTGCTCAATTGCATCTTTGAGTCCCTGGGTTACCTCAATATTCTTTCCGCTGATGATAAAATTCATGCTGTTCAACTCCTTTTTGTCAATATTTAACATAAACTTATGAAAAATATATGTTTATATTATGTAAATATTATAACACGGAACAGCGTCAATGTATAGAACGAATCACTTCAATCCGGGTGATTTTTCCGTCTTTTATTTTGGCAACGCGCAGACCCAGCCCCGAAAAGTATGCACAGGCACCTGTCCCCACCTCTGTACCATCCTCATCCAGCTTCTGCAGCAATACATCCAGAAGCGTGTCATCCTTATCCGAGCTGGGAATGTTCAGCTGGAAAAGACGGTTGATCTGGCAAACCTTCTGTGTTGCGCGGAATACCGTCTTGTCTGTTTCATCAAAAGAAGAGAACAGAAATTTCCTTGTGGCGAAGAGAATTGCTATGGCGATAACGCCAAGCAGGCTGTTCACCGGGGAAGAGTGGTCGATGATGATCTGTCTTGCAATGGCAAACATCAGCACTTCGAAAACTGTGAGAGGCGTGTGCAGATAGAGCATTCGGATCAGCTCTACGCCGATGATCAGGTTAAAACAGGCTGTGAGCAGGTCATCGTAGTTGGGATAAGTGCTGGCGTCTGTCAGCTCTCCCATAGAGAAGCCCAGCTTTACGGTCATGATGATAATGCCGCAGGCGAGCAGGGCCGCGATTACGAATTCCAGTATCTTTGTAAGGTATTTGAGAAAAAGATGCGCGTATTTCTGCATATGCGTCCTCCTTATAAGGGCGCCCCGCGCTTCCCAAAGGAGTATAGGGGAACGCGGATGCGGTATCCTGGGGTTTTATTTCATGTTACTTCTCTTGCGCAGCCTGGAGTCCAGTATCTTTTTGCGGATGCGCAGTGACTTTGGAGTGACTTCCAGAAGTTCGTCTGTGTCGATAAAGTCAAGCGCCTGTTCCAGGCTTAAGATCCTGGGCGGCGTGAGGCGGAGAGCCTCGTCCGCACTGGAAGAACGGGTATTGGTCAGATGCTTTGTCTTGCAGACGTTCAGCTCAATATCCTCAGCTTTGCCGTTCTGCCCGATAACCATGCCCGCGTATACCTTTTCACCAGGTCCTATGAACAGTGTACCACGCTCCTGGGCACTGTACAATCCGTAAGTCACAGATTCCCCGGTTTCAAATGCAATGAGAGAGCCCTGTTTACGGTACTGGATATCTCCCTTATAAGGCGCGTAACCCTCAAAGCTTGTGTTTAAGATTCCGTTTCCCTTTGTATCAGTAAGAAATTCTCCACGGTAACCGATCAGACCTCTGGACGGGATGGAAAATTCCAGGCGGGTGTAGCCTCCGTTCGATACGCCCATATTGCGGAGTTCGCCTTTTCTCTGTCCCAGTTTTTCGATCACGACGCCCGTAAATTCGTCCGGTACGTCGATGTAAGCGGTCTCCACAGGCTCCAGTTTTTTCCCGCTTTCATCGGTGTGATAGAGCACTTCTGCCTTGCTCACTGCGAATTCATAACCCTCGCGGCGCATGTTTTCAATGAGAACGGAAAGGTGGAGCTCACCTCTTCCGGACACTTTGAAGCTGTCCGTGTTTTCCATCTCCTCTACCCGGAGGCTGACATCTGTGTTCAGCTCGCGGAACAGTCGGTCGCGCAGATGCCGTGATGTCACATACTTTCCTTCCTGCCCTGCGAACGGACTGTCGTTGACAATGAACTGCATCGCAATCGTCGGCTCGGAGATCTTCTGGAACGGAATTGCCTCCGGCTTCTCCGGAGAGCAGAGCGTATCTCCGATGGAGATGTCTGAGATCCCGGAGATGGCTACAATGGAACCGATAGTCGCCTCTTTGACTTCTACCTTATTTAATCCGTCAAATTCATAGAGGCGGCTGATCTTGACTTTTTCCTGTTTGTCAGGATCGTGGTGATTGACAAGCACCATATCCTGGTTTACTGAAATGGTTCCGTTGTCAACTTTCCCGATGCCGATGCGGCCCACATATTCATTGTAGTCAATGGTGCTGATCAGCACCTGGGTGGGCGCTTCCGGGTCTCCTTCCGGAGCTGGGATATAGTCCAGGATCGTCTCAAAGAGAGGTTTCATGTCCCGCTCTTCGTCAGAGAGATCCAGCACGGCGACTCCTGCCTTTGCGGACGCGTAGACAAATGGGCATTCTAACTGCTCATCGGATGCTCCCAGGTCGATAAAGAGCTCAAGCACCTCGTCTATAACAGCGTCGGGGCGCGCCTCCGGGCGGTCGATCTTGTTGATACATACGATGACCGGGAGACTCAGTTCCAGCGCTTTCCTCAAAACAAATTTGGTCTGGGGCATCGCTCCCTCAAAGGCGTCCACAACGAGGATGACACCGTTTACCATCTTGAGGACACGCTCCACCTCGCCTCCGAAATCCGCGTGTCCGGGGGTATCGATGATATTGATCTTGACTCCCTTATAGTGGACGGCAGTGTTTTTGGACAGGATGGTGATGCCGCGCTCGCGCTCGATATCATTGGAGTCCATGACACGCTCCGCGACCTCCTGGTTTTCGCGGAATACCCCGCTTTGTTTTAACAGTTCGTCGACCAGGGTCGTCTTGCCGTGGTCAACATGGGCAATGATCGCAATATTTCTTACATCTTCACGTTTTGTCTTCATAATATTTGGCACTCTTTCCCTAATATATGTCATTTTTCATAACTGCAACTCCCTTATTCTATCACAAAAAATTTATTTTACAAGACTGTGACATTATCTGGTGTCGAAGAGAGGGCGGATTTTGTCGCACGATTCATGGGGGCGAGCGGTTCTGATACGATGTCCTGCCGCATACATTTAGTAGTGACTCAAAAATACCGAAAAGAGGAAGGGAGAGCAGCAAATTATGTCAGATAAGATCATTGAGAACAATCAGGTAACAGTCATAGGTATAGTGGTGTCGGAATTTACATACAGCCACGAGGTGTTCGGAGAGGGGTTCTATATGGTAGATATCCTTGTGAGGAGACTGAGCAGTTCAAATGACAGGATACCCGTGATGGTGTCGGAGCGACTGATCGATGTAAATCAGGATTACCGGGGAAAATGTATTATGGTGTCCGGTCAGTTCCGGTCGTACAACAGGCATGAGGAGCAGAAGAACAGGCTGGTGCTGTCGGTGTTTGCGCGGGAGATCGAGTTTATGGATGAAGAGCCGGACGGGGCAAGAACGAATCATATTCTTCTGGAAGGCTATATGTGCAAACGGCCGGTGTACCGCAAGACTCCGCTGGGCCGCGAGATCGCGGACCTTCTGCTGGCTGTGAACAGACCATATGGAAAGTCCGACTATATTCCGTGTATATGCTGGGGGAGGAATGCGAGGTATGCGTCCGGGTTTGACGTTGGAGAGCATGTACGGATCCTGGGGAGGATCCAGAGCAGAGAGTATGTGAAGAAGCTGTCAGAGAGCGAGACAGAGACAAGGACCGCCTATGAGGTATCCGTTAGCAAGCTGGAGTGCATGGATGACTGAGAGGCTGGATCAGTAAGCGGAGAGTAAACAGACACTGTGTTTGTTAAAAGGATATCATATGTTGAGATGCAGTCTCAAATGTGGTATCCTTTTTATATGATTCGCGGCAGAGGGCGGCATGTGCAGTGCCAGCCGGATGCCTGCGCTGACGACTAAGAGACAGGAGGATGGATGCTATGATAAAGATGATGATGCATGGATGCAACGGAAAGATGGGAAGGATGATCACAGAGATCGTAAAGGGAGATGACAATGCTGTGATCGCCGCCGGAGTGGATACATATACAGGAGTACAGAATGATTACCCGGTGTTTGAGTCCATTGACAAATGTGATGTGGACGTGGATGTTGTGATTGACTTTTCTACTGCCGGCGCGGTGGACGGACTGCTGGCTTACTGTGTGGAAAAGAAACTCCCGGTTGTGCTCTGTACGACAGGGCTTTCCGAGGAGCAGCAGACTAAGGTGGCTGAGGCGTCAAAGAGCATTGCAGTCCTCAAATCCGCAAACATGTCGCTTGGGATCAACCTGCTGCTGAAACTGTTGAAAGACGCGGCGAAGGTGCTGGCTCCGTCAGGATATGACGTGGAGCTGGTTGAACGCCACCATAATCAGAAACTGGACGCTCCGAGCGGTACGGCGCTGGCGCTGGCGGACTCTGTGAATGAAGCGCTGGGAAATGAGTATCATTATGTATATGACAGGAGCCAGGTGCGCAGGAAGAGAGAGGAAAAAGAGATCGGAATCAGCGCGGTGAGAGGCGGAACCATCGTAGGAGAACACGAGGTGATCTTTGCGGGTACGGACGAAGTGATCGAGTTTAAGCACACTGCGTATTCAAGAGGCGTATTTGCAAAAGGCGCTGTTGAGGCAGGGAAGTTTCTGGCAGGCAAAGAAGCCGGAATGTACGATATGGGAGATGTAATCGGCCTTTAAAAGAAGGAGCACTGTTGGAGGAAATATATGAAAGACTTAGAGACCAGATACCTGGAACGGCTGTCAGACTTATATCCCACCATTGCCGCCGCATCTACGGAGATCATCAATCTCCAGTCCATCCTGAACCTTCCGAAAGGGACGGAAAATTTTCTCACGGATGTGCACGGAGAATATGAGGCGTTTTCCCATGTGCTGAAGAATGGCTCGGGATCTGTACGGCGGAAGATCGAGGATGTGTTCGGGAACCGTATGAGCGACAGGGATAAACGATCCCTTGCCACGCTGATCTATTATCCGAAGGCAAAGATGGACCTTATCAGGCAGGAAGAGCCGAATATGGAGGATTGGTACAGAGTTCACCTGTATCTGCTCATTGAGGTGAGCAAGCGGGCGGCGAGCAAGTACACCAGATCCAAGGTCAGGAAAGCTCTGCCCAGGGATTTTGCCTATGTGATCGAGGAGCTGATTACGGAAAAGGCGGAGGTCAGCGACAAGGAATCCTATTATAACGAAATCATTTCCACTATTATCAGGATCGGCAGGGCTGAAGAATTTATATGCGCGATCTCGGAATTGATCCAGAGACTTGTTGTGGATCATCTGCATATAGTGGGGGATATTTATGACCGTGGACCGGGACCGCATATTATCATGGACAAACTCATGTCATACCATTCCGTGGATATCCAGTGGGGAAATCATGATGTGGTATGGATGGGCGCCGCCGCCGGACAGAGAGGATGCATTGCCAATGTGGTCCGCATCTGTGCGAGATACGGCAATCTGGATATCCTTGAAGACGGGTACGGCATTAACCTGCTCCCGCTGGCGACATTTGCCCTGCGCGTATACAGGGATGATCCCTGCACCTGTTTTAAACTGAAAGCTTCCGACAGAGCGGATTCGGAAGAAATGCAGATGAATCTGAGGATCCATAAGGCAATCTCTATTATTCAGTTTAAGCTGGAGGGGCAGATCATCCGGCGTCAGAAATCTTTTCACCTTGAGAACAGGGCGCTGCTCCACAGGATTGATTATGAAAAGGGGACTATCAATCTGAACGGAAAAGAATACCAGCTTCTTGATACGAATTTTCCGACTGTTGATCCCGGGGATCCTTATGCTCTCAGCGAAGAAGAAGAAGAAATCATGGACCGTCTCGAGAGAGCGTTCGAGAACTGCGGGAAGCTCCAGCAGCATATGAGATTCCTGCTTGCAAAGGGCGGGCTGTATAAAGTCTACAACGATAATCTTCTGTATCACGGATGCGTGCCCCTGACAGAGGATGGAGAACTGAAAGAAGTTGAGGTGTACGGAAAGAAGTACCGTGGGAAAGCTCTGTATGATGCTCTGGACTCCTATGTGAGAAAAGGATTTTTTGCCCTGGATGAAAAGGAGCGCCGGGATGGGAAAGATATCATGTGGTATATTTGGCTCCATCCGGATTCGCCGCTGTTCGGAAAGAACAGGATGGCAACCTTTGAGAGATATTTTCTCGCAGAGAAAGAAACTCATTTTGAAAAGAAAAACGCATATTACGATTTGATTGAAAACGAGGAAGTTATTGACCGGATCATGAGAGAATTCGGTCTGGATCCTGCGGGCGCGCACATTGTGAACGGGCATGTGCCGGTCAAGCGGAAGGATGGGGAGAGTCCCATCAAATGCGGAGGAAAGGTTCTAGTCATTGACGGTGGTTTTTCAAAAGCGTATCAGAAACAAACCGGGATCGCGGGGTACACGCTGATCTATAATTCCTACGGGATCCGTCTGGTAGCGCTGGAACCCTTTGAGTCCACGGAAGCCGCGATCAAAAAAGAAATCGATATCCACTCCGAGACTATGGTGGTCACCAGGGTAAGAGACCGCTGTCTTGTAGGTGACACGGATGTGGGAAGGGAGCTGAAGGAACAGATCCAGGACCTGGAACGTCTCCTGGCAGCATATAGAAACGGCGAGATCACAGAGAAGATATAGAAAAGCGAGGCAGAGATGGAAAAAGAACAGCACATATCAATAGAAGAGACTGTATCAGAACCGCTGAAGATCTATCTGCGGGAGATCGGGCAGATCCCGCTCCTCACTGAAGAGGAAGAAAAAGAACTGGGAAAAAAGAGCGCTGCCGGGGATGAGTCGGCGCGCCGGAGGCTTGAAGAGGGAAACCTTCGTCTGGTTGTTTCCCTTGCAAAACGTTATACCGGAAGAGGCGTACAGCTTATGGATCTGATCCAGGAAGGAAATATGGGGCTGATGCGGGCGGCAGAAAAGTATGACTATACAAAGGAAAACCGTTTTTCTACTTACGCGGCGTGGTGGATCAAAGAGGCGATGCAGCGGGCAATCGACCAGCAGTCCCGGGAGATCCGTGTTCCGGTCCATGTAGCAGAAAATATGAAAAAGGTCCAGAAGGCATCTAAAGAACTCCAGCAGGAGCTGGGAAGAGACGCCACTCCGAAAGAGATCGCGGAAAAAATGGGAGACCGCACAGAGGAAGATGTAAAAAATATCCTTACATATCTGCAGAGCCCGGTATCCCTGGAGACACCTGTCGGCGAGAACGGAGAGGACAGCCTGGGGGATCTGGTGGAGGACCGGTCAGAAGCGACGCCTGAGGAAGCCATGGATGTCCTTGTGCGCAAGGAAGAAGTGAAGGAACTGCTTGAGGCGCTCACTGACAGAGAAAGCCAGGTGATCCGGCTGAGATTTGGGCTGGAGGACGGCAGATCCCACACTTTGGAGGAGATCGGCGAGATGATGGGAGTGACCCGGGAGCGGGTGCGCCAGATTGAAGCGCGTGCCATGGAAAAACTGCGAAAAAAAGCAAAATAAAGCGTTCCCTGTGCATAAATATTGAAAAAGTGCAGATAGTAGAAATACAACAATATTTATGGAAAGGGAGACAATCTTATGAAGAAAATGAAAAAACTTCTTGTGCTCATGACCTGCGCTTTTGTGCTTTTCGGAACTGCCGCCTGCAGCAGCAGGGATAACGCTGACAATGGGGCGGATCAGTCAGCGACTGAAAATTCCGCCACAGACAATAATAGGACAGATAACAATACGGACACAAATGATCGGACAATGAATGACGCGACAGAGGGTGACGGGATTCTGGATGACGCCGTACATGATGTAACAGACGGCGTGGATGACGTTACAGATGATGTGACAGACGGCGTTGACAAGGCGGCGGATGAGCTGACTGATGATAACGGGGCGCAGAAAGACACGCAGAATAATCGATAATGAAAGAATCATAAGTCTTCTGAGGTCTATGAACGCCTCCGGAGAGGATGAACAGCTGCCGCGGCGCGGGGATTTTCCGCAGTCCTGCGGCAGCATGCATGTCTGTGGGCCGACTGTGAGCGGCCCTGCATATACGGGCGTCAGTCGAAGGAAAGCGGTAAGAGCATGCATGGATAATAAGTAGAAAGGGAGAGGGTGGATCATGAGGTTCAGACCCTGTATTGACATACATAACGGAAAAGTAAAACAGATCGTAGGAGGAAGCCTGCGGGATAAAGGGGACAGCGCCAGGACAAATTTTTCGTCTGAGCTGGGAGCGGACCATTATGCACGGCTGTATCAGAAAGACGGGCTGAAAGGCGGGCATATCATCATGCTGAATCACGCCGGTTCCGAGTATTACGAGGCGACCAGGCGGCAGGCGCTCTCGGCGCTGGCGGCCTATCCCGGGGGAATGCAGATCGGCGGAGGGATCACAGCTGAAAACGCGGCCGGATACCTGGAGGCAGGCGCGAGCCATGTGATCGTTACATCTTATGTTTTCAAGGATGGAGCCTTCTGCCGGGAGAATATGGAAAAGCTCGTGTCCGAGGTCGGAAAGGAGCATATTGTTCTTGATCTGAGCTGCAGAAAAAGGGAAGGAGCCTATTATATTGTGACAGACCGCTGGCAGAAATTCACAGAAGAAGTGCTTAGCGCAGACACACTGGAAGAGCTGGCGGAATCCTGCGGCGAGTTCCTGATCCACGGAGTGGATGTGGAGGGTATGAGGTCGGGCATGGAAGAGGATCTGGTACATATGCTGGGGAACTGGGACGGGATCCCTGTGACCTATGCGGGAGGGATCGGAAAGATGGAGGATCTGGAACGGTTCCGGGAGCTGAGCGGCGGCAGGCTGGATTTCACGATCGGAAGCGCCCTGGATCTGTTCGGCGGCAGTATCCCGTATGACGCGGTGAGAAGATACAGCCCGATGTCTGAACTGTTACGCTGATTTTGTTAACGATTTATGAATTGGTTGAATTACCCATCAGTTAGTGTTAGAATGGAGAACAGAGCGGCGTCGGTATTTTGCCCCGGCGTTAGATTTATACAAGGAGTTAATTGCGGAATATGGGCATTATAGAGAAGATTTTTGGAACCCACAGCCAGAACGAGCTGAAAAGGATCTATCCGATCGTTGACAGGATCGAGGCTATGGAGCCGGAGATGAAAGCGCTGTCAGACGAAGAACTCAGAGGAAAGACAAGAGAATTTAAGGAGCGTCTGGCGGAGGGAGAGACACTGGACGATATTCTCCCGGAAGCGTACGCTGTCGTGCGCGAGGCTGCATTCCGGAGCCTGGGCATGCGCCATTACAGAGTACAGATTATCGGCGGTATTATCCTTCACCAGGGACGTATCGCAGAGATGAAGACAGGAGAAGGAAAAACGCTCGTATCCACGCTTCCGGCGTATCTGAACGCGCTGGATGGAAAAGGCGTAAATATCGTTACTGTCAATGATTATCTGGCAAAACGTGATGCTGAGTGGATGGGAAAGGTGCATGAATTCCTCGGACTGACAGTGGGCGTGGTCTTAAACGGCATGGACAATAAGGAGCGCCGCGAGGCTTATGCATGCGACATCACTTATGTCACGAACAATGAACTCGGATTTGATTATCTGCGTGACAATATGGTTATTTATAAAGAACAGCTCGTGCAGAGGGGGCTGCATTTTGCAATCATCGATGAGGTGGACTCCGTATTGATCGATGAGGCAAGGACACCTCTTATCATTTCCGGGCAGAGCGGAAAATCCACAAAGCTCTATGAGGCCTGCGATATACTTGCCCGTCAGCTTGAGAGAGGCGAGGCAAGCGGCGAATTTTCCAAAATGAACGCTATTATGGGCGAGGACATCGAGGAGACCGGCGATTTCATCGTAAACGAGAAGGAAAAGGCGATCAACCTTACGGAAGACGGCGTGAGAAAGGTAGAGCAGTTCTTCCATATTGATAATCTTGCAGATCCGGAGAATCTGGAGATCCAGCACAATATTATCCTTGCTCTCCGCGCGCACAACCTGATGTTCAAGGATCAGGACTATGTGGTCACTCCTGAGGGCGAGGTCATGATCGTGGATGAGTTTACAGGACGTATCATGCCGGGACGCCGTTATTCTGACGGTCTTCACCAGGCGATCGAGGCGAAGGAACATGTGCAGGTACGAAGGGAAAGCAAGACACTTGCAACAATCACATTCCAGAACCTGTTCAATAAATTTGAAAAGAAGAGCGGTATGACAGGTACTGCTCTTACAGAGGAAAAAGAATTCCGTGATATTTACGGGATGGACGTAGTGGAGATCCCGACCAATGTCCCGGTACAGAGAGTGGATCTGGAAGACGCGGTTTACAAGACAAAAAAAGAAAAATACAAAGCGGTTATTGAAGAAGTAAAGAGGGCGCATGCCACAGGGCAGCCGGTCCTGGTCGGCACGATCACGATCGAGGTGTCGGAGCTCCTGAGCGGCATGCTCAAAAGAGAGGGCATCAAGCATAACGTGCTGAATGCAAAATACCACGAGCAGGAGGCTGCGATCGTTGCTGACGCCGGACTTCACGGCGCGGTTACCATTGCAACAAATATGGCGGGACGTGGTACGGATATTAAACTGGATGACGATGCGAGAGCAGCGGGCGGCTTAAAGATCATCGGTACAGAGCGTCACGAGTCAAGGCGTATTGATAACCAGTTGAGAGGCCGTTCCGGACGTCAGGGAGATCCGGGAGAGTCCCGATTCTATATATCCTTGGAGGATGACCTGCTCAGGCTGTTCGGCTCCGAACGCCTCATGGGAGTGTTCAACGCTCTGGGCGTAAAAGACGGCGAGCAGATCGAGCACAAAATGCTTTCCAATGCCATTGAGACAGCACAGAAAAAGCTGGAGATCAACAACTTTGGTATCCGTAAGAACCTGCTTGAGTATGATCAGGTCATGAATGAACAGAGAGAGATCATTTACGGCGAGAGACGCCGCGTGCTCGACGGTGAGAGCATGCGCGACACGATCTACAATATGATCACAGAGTATGTGGAAAATGTCACAGACCGGTTTGCTTCGCCGGAGGCAGATCCGGAAGAGTGGGATATCAAAGGGCTGGATGTGAATCTCCACAATGTGATTCCAATGATGGAACTTCCGTCTGCGAAAGAATGCCAGGGAATGCGTCAGAAAGAGCTGAAGCACCTTTTGAAGGAGCGCGCTGTGAAGGCGTATGAGGCAAAAGAAGCAGAGTTCCCGGAGGCAGAGCAGATCCGTGAGATCGAGCGTGTCGTTCTTTTGAAAGTTATTGACGCAAGGTGGATGGATCATATCGATGATATGGATCAGCTTCGCCAGGGTATCGGTCTCCAGGCATACGGACAGAGAGATCCGCTTGTAGAATATAAGATGACAGGATATAATATGTTCGGCGAGATGACGAACATGATTGCGGAGACAACGATCCGCACCCTGTTCAATATCCGTGTTGAGCAGAAGGTAGAAAGAGAGGAAGTCGCCAAGGTGACAGGAACGAACAAGGATGATACTTCTGTGCGCGCTCCGAAGAAACGCGAGGAAAAGAAGATCTATCCGAATGACCCCTGCCCGTGCGGAAGCGGAAAGAAATATAAACAGTGCTGCGGCAGGAAGAAGGTCGGATGATCGGACCCTGCGTACAGTAAAGCTCTCGGCGGAGAGTCATACTTCGATCATGAATAGAATTGAAATAAAAGAAAGAGGTGAATAAGGTGGTTTTATTAGATGAATTAAAATCAAGGCTGACAGCCTATGAAGAACCACTGAAAGATTTGAGGGATTCACTTTGACTTAGCGTCAAAGAAACTAAGAGTGGAAGAACTCCAGAAACGTCTGGAGGAGCCGGGATTCTGGGATGATCCGGAAGTGTCCCAGCAGGTCATGAAGGAATTGAAAGGTCTTCAGGACTCAGTGAAAGAGATAGAGAAACTGTATTCAGATTATGAAGATATGCTTCTCCTTATTGAGATGAGCGAGGAAGAAACGGACGAGGAAACTGTGCAGGAGATCGAAGAGGAACTCAGCGGATTTGAAGAAAAATTCGAAGAGCTTCGGATCAGCACGCTCCTCACGGGACCTTATGACCGCGACAATGCGATCGTTACGCTTCACGCCGGGGCGGGCGGCACAGAGTCCTGCGACTGGGCGGGGATGCTGTACCGCATGTACACGCGCTGGGCAGAAAAGAAAGGATATGATGTGGAAGTCCTTGATTATCTGGAAGGCGATGTGGCGGGGATCAAAGGGGTGACCTTTGAAGTAAAAGGGGAGAATGCTTACGGATATCTCCGCTCCGAAAAAGGGGTGCACCGCCTTGTACGTATCTCGCCTTTTAACGCGGCGGGCAAGCGGCAGACGTCCTTCGCATCCTGCGATGTGATACCGGATATTGAAGAGGATATTGACATTGAGATCAATGATGACGATCTGAAGATCGACACATACCGCTCCAGCGGCGCGGGGGGACAGCATATTAATAAAACTTCATCTGCGGTCCGCATTACCCATCTTCCGACAGGGATTGTGGTGCAGTGTCAGAACGAGCGGTCTCAGCACATGAATAAGGATAAGGCTATGCAGATGCTGAGGTCTAAACTGTATCTCATGAAGCAGCAGGAACAGGCTGAGAAAATGTCAGACATCCGAGGCGAAGTGAGAGATATCAACTTTGGCAATCAGATCCGCTCCTATGTGATGCAGCCATATACTCTGGTCAAGGATCACAGGACAAACGCGGAGGTCAGCAATGTGAACGGAGTGATGGATGGAAATATCGATCCGTTCATCAACGCATATCTGAGCGCAAATACACAACAGGCGCCCGAGCAGTGACCCGGGAGCCTGTTTCGGCTACTATAAAGAGAGTACAGAAAGGAAAAGAGAGCAATGGTAAATATAGCAGTAATGGGATATGGTACAGTAGGATCAGGCGTGGTCGAGGTCATCAACACCAACGGCGATATCATCAACCAGCGGGCGGGGGATGAGATCAACATAAAATATGTGCTCGATATCAGAGATTTTCCGGGAGACCCGGTCCAGGAAAAGATTGTCCACGATATCGATGTGATCATCAATGACCCGGAGGTTAAGATAGTAGTAGAGGTTATGGGAGGGATCGAGCCTGCCTACACTTTTGTAAAACGATGCCTGGAAGCAGGAAAAAGTGTTGCCACATCCAACAAAGCCCTTGTTGCAAAGCATGGGGCCGAGCTGCTCTCCATTGCAAGGGAAAGAGAACTGAACTTCCTTTTTGAGGCAAGTGTCGGGGGAGGCATCCCGATCATCCGCGCTCTGAATTCCAGCCTGACGGCTGACAGGATCGAGGAGATCACAGGGATCCTGAACGGAACTACTAACTATATGCTCAGCAAAATGTTCTATGACGGGGCGGACTATGACGAGGTGCTCAAGGAAGCGCAGGACAACGGCTATGCGGAGCGCAACCCGGAGGCGGACGTAGAAGGATATGACGCATGCCGCAAGATTGCGATCCTTTCATCCCTGATCTCAGGACAGCAGGTGGATTTTGAGGATATCTACACCGAAGGAATCACAAAGATCACGAAAGAAGATATGCTTTATGCAAAAGAGATGGGCATGACGATCAAGCTCCTGGCGTCCAGCAAGCGTCACGGAAGCCATCTCCATGCGATCGTAGCTCCGGCGCTCCTGAGCAAGGGACACCCGCTGTACAGTGTGGATGATGTCTTTAACGCTGTTTTCGTCCATGGCAATGTGCTGGGCGATGCGATGTTCTATGGAAGCGGCGCGGGCAAGCTGCCGACAGCCAGCGCTGTCGTTGCGGATGTAGTGGATGCTGCAAAGCATCTTCACAGAAATATAATGACTATGTGGAAGAGTGAGAAGCTTGAACTTCTTCCGATCGAAGATACAAGCAGGAAGTTCTTTGTGCGTATGTCAGGAGATGCAGAGGCGCGCAGAAACGAGGTCGAGAAACTGTTCGGCGAGGTGAAGATCCTGACAGTGGACGGAGCGGAAGGTGAGTTCGGTTTTGTCACAGGAGAGATGACAGAAGGCGAATATGGCAGAAAAGCGGCAGAGGCAGAAGGAATTCTGCATATGATCCGCATCGAAGAGTAGGAAAGAGGCTGAGCTGAAAATGAAATACATTGTGATCTTATGCGACGGAATGGCGGACGAACCGCTTGAGGAACTGGGCGGACGGACCCCGCTGGAAGCGGCGGAGACAGGGAATATGGACCGTCTGGCAGCAGATTCGGAGATCGGGATGGTCCGGACTGTCCCGGTGGGAATGGCTCCCGGAAGCGATACGGCAAATCTGTCTGTGATCGGCTATGACCCGCGAAAATATTATTCCGGACGTTCACCTCTGGAAGCACTGAGCATCGGTGCGGAAATGGGAGAAAAAGATGTGTCTTTCCGGTGTAATCTTGTTACTCTTTCCGAGGAGGAAGATAAGTATGAGGACAGGGTGATCCTGGATCACAGTTCGGGAGAGATCCCTACTGAAGAGGCGGCTGTTCTCGTGGAAGCGCTCCGGAAAGGTCTTGAGAGGGAAGGCTATACTTTTTATGCAGGGACCAGCTATCGGCATCTTCTTATCCAGAAAGATGGGAAAGTAACAGAGCTGACACCGCCTCATGATATCCTGACAAAAAGGATCGGGGGATACCTGCCCGGAGATCCGGTGCTCCGTGAGATGATGGTTAAAAGTTACGACATTCTGAAGGATCACCCTGTCAATGTACAGCGGCGCGCAGAAGGGAAAAATCCTGCAAACTCTGCATGGTTCTGGGGCGCGGGGACCCGTCCGGCGTTAACCTCCTTTGAAGAGAAAAACGGGGTAAAAGGCGCTATGATCTCAGCAGTAGATCTTTTAAAAGGGATCGCGGCCGGATCGGGGATGCATAATATCATCGTAGACGGTGCAAACGGAGGGCTTCACACCAATTATTCGGGGAAGGCGCAGGCCGCAGTGAAAGCTCTGACAGAAGACGGCTATGATTTTGTATATGTACATATTGAAGCTCCGGATGAGATGGGACATCAGGGAAGCGTGAAAGATAAGATCAAAGCCATTGAATATATCGATGACCAGGTGATCGGTCCCGTTGCGGAGAAACTCCGTCAATCAGGAGTTGATTTCAGGATGCTGATCCTTCCGGATCATCCTACGCCGGTGAGAGTGCGCACCCATACGTCGGATCCGGTACCGTATCTGCTGTATGACAGTACAGAAGTGCAGGAAGGGTGCGGTACATACTGCGAAAAGACAGGACGGGAGAGCGGGAAGATGCTGGAAGAAGGTTATCGGCTGATCGATCATCTTTTACAGAACTGAATCTGCATTTGGTCGGGGACCTTCCGACTTGAGCACTTCCAGAAAACAGCGGAGCGCCTTTTCGAAAAACTTTCTGCGAGGGGGCGTGGGTGTCTGAGGTGACTGCGGAATGGCTTACAAAACTTAAAATCCGAGACTATGCGTTGAAATTGGCAGGGGGATTGTCTGAGTCGAAGACGAGTTGCCCCCTGCCAATTTCTGCCTTTAGCATAGTTCCGGATTTCTTAGTTTTTTGTTGCCATGGAGCCCCGGAGCCGAAGCCACCCACAGCCCCGCGCAGAATACGTCTTCGACATCCCCGCTCCGGTGTTTTCGGATGATATACTCTATCGCAGCTCCCCGACAAATCCAGATTTCACAGCAACTGTTCAAAGGTGTCGTAGAATGTCGGATATGATACATCCACACATTTGCTGTCCAGTATTTTTGTGTTTCCCTCGGCGACCAGAGCGGCGATGCTGAATGCCATTGCGATACGGTGATCAAGGAGAGTGTGGATGGACGCGCCTTTGAGTTTTCCTCCGGTGATGATCATTCCGTCAGCTGTGGGAGTGACGTTGCAGCCCATAGCCTTTAAATTGTCTGTTACGGTTTCGATCCGGTCGGTTTCTTTTACCTTAAGTTCTTCCGCGTCTTTTATGATGGTTGTCCCTTCTGCAGCGGCAGCCATGACTGCGATCACGGGTATCTCATCGATGAGAGTCGGGATGATATCCCCTTCAATAGTGATGCCGTGAAGAGAACTGGTTTTTACGAGGATATCTGCAATCTTCTCTCCACCCTCTGTACGTTCATTGAGCAGTGTGATATTGCCTCCCATGTCTTCGCATACTTTCAAGATTCCGGCGCGTGTCGGGTTGATCCCTACGTTTTCGATCAGTATTTCGGAATCCGGGACAATGAGCCCTGCCGCGATAAAATAAGCGGCGGACGAAATGTCTCCGGGCACGGTGATCTTTTGTCCGAACAGCCTGCCGCAGGGATGTATGGAGGCTGTCGCCTCCGTGCTGTTAAGCGCGTGGGTGGTCCGGATATCTGCACCGAACTCCCTCAGCATCAGTTCTGTATGGTTGCGGGAGAGGGATGGTTCTGTGACAGAGGTCTCCCCTTCTGCATACAGTCCGGCAAGAAGGATGCATGATTTTACCTGCGCGGATGCCACAGGGGAATCGTAGTGGATTCCGTGGAGGGCGGAAGGCGCAATGTAGAGGGGAGCGCAGCCGTTTCTTAGTATGCTTGATATATGTGCCCCCATTTGGGTGAGCGGGTCCATGATGCGCTTCATGGGGCGGGAATTGAGGGATTCATCGCCGGAAAGCTTGGACTCAAAGGGCTGACCGGCAAGGATGCCTGAGAGAAGGCGGGTGGTAGTGCCGCTGTTTCCAACATCCAGGATGCTGTCCGGGGCAGAAAGCCCGTGAAGGCCTTTCCCGTGTACAATGACAGTGGTGTCCTTTTCTTCTATCTCAATCCCCATCGAGCGGAAGCAGCGGATTGTGGCGAGACAGTCCGCTCCCTCAAGGAAGTTACGGACCTCTGTCACTCCGTCTGCGATGGAGCCGAACATGATACATCTGTGTGAAATCGATTTATCTCCCGGGACAGTGACTCTTCCTTTCAGCCCGGTAATGCTGCATAATTCCATTTTAAAATCCTCTTTCTATATGATTTTTTATTTTCTGTGAACCCCTGGGGCCGGCATTTGGCACGGTCAGGTTTCATATACGACATATCGGTATTTCTGGAGAAGCGCGGCGGCTTTTGCCGAGGACGCTTCCTCGTAAAATTCGATCCTCAGGACTCCTTCTTCAAACTCTCTGTTATGTATGATTCCGATATTTTTGATATTGATATTGTTGCTGGCAAGGATCGTAGCGATCGTAGCGATTCCTCCTGCCTCGTCGATAATGTCGCAGTAAACGGCAAACTGTTTCTTGATCGGACCGGCGGAGCTGCTGGGCATGGAATCCCGGTAGTCCCTGGACGATTCGAACATAGAGTACAATGTTTCTTCATCTCCGCGGTCCACGGCCTGTTTCGCGCGTTCAAGGGCCTGAATATAACCCTCGAGGATATGGGAGATATTGCGGCTGTTTTTCAGACAGATCTGCTGCCACATGACAGGGGAGGAGGACGCGATCCTCGTAATGTCTTTGAAGCCCCCTGCGGCCAGCGCTTTCATCAACTCGTCTTTGGTGTCCGTGTCGTGTACAAAATTGACCAGCGAGGCAGCGATGATATGCGGGAGATGGCTTATCGTTCCGGTTATCAGATCATGCTCCTTATAATCAAGTACGACAGGAATCGCCTTCAGAGAGGAGACGAATTGCTGATATGTCTTCACCTTTTCCCCGGGTACTTTTGCAGAAGGAGTCAGGATATAATAAGCGTTTTCTATCAGATGTGCTTTGGAGTTTGCAAATCCGCTCTTTTCAGATCCAGCCATTGGGTGTCCGCCGATGAAACATTCCTCCATGCCAAGTGAGATGATTTCTTCATGGATTGAAGTCTTTACACTCCCAACATCCGTCAGAATGCAGCCGCTGCCGATCAAGTCTTTAAGCTGGGAGAGATAAGCAGTGTTCCAGGAAACAGGAGCACACAGAAAGATATAACTGCATCCTTTGAAATTATCATCGATAGATGAGCACGCTGTGTCTATGATCCCTTCCTGGACTGCAAGCGCAAGGGTTTCCCTGTTTTTGTCAAATGCGATCAGTTCATATTCAGGGTAGTAGCTTCGGATCGCCTTGGCGATTGAGCCGCCGATTAACCCCAGTCCGATAAATCCTGCTTTTGGTGATGTCATATATGTCGTCCTTTCTGCTTTTGAAAATAAATCTGTCTATGCTTCTGTGACATCCCTGCGATAAAAGTAATATTATGGGACTGCACAGCATAGAGACATTTTAGCACGTTGCATTATAAAAGTAAACGAAAGAAAAACTATACTGACTGATGACAGAGAGAAAAACCCTTTTTTACTGTCAAAATATAAGTCGTATGTGAAAAATACATAAAATAGTTGTAATTTCAAAAAGATTTTAGTACAATATATCCATGATGTGCATGCGTGAAAGATTTTAGTACATGCATAATAACTACATATCAAGGAGGCAGCAGCATGAAGGTTTACAGAACGGACGAAATCAGGAACGTGGTATTGCTCGGGCACGGCGGGAGCGGAAAGACAAGTCTTGTCGAGGCAATGCTCTATGTATCGGGCGCCACGAACCGTATGGGCAAGGTCACAGAGTCCAACACAGTCAGTGATTTTGATAAAGAGGAGCAGAAACGCGGATTTTCTATCAGCACAAGCCTGATCCCGATCGAGTGGGAAAAAGCGAAGATAAATATCCTTGATACGCCGGGATATTTTGACTTTGTGGGAGAGGTAGAAGAAGCGGTCAGCGCGGCAGACGCGGCGGTCATCGTTGTTTCCGGCAAGGCTGGCGTGCAGGTTGGTACGGAAAAAGCCTGGGAGCTTTGTGATAAGTATAATCTTCCCAGGATGATCTATGTGACAGAGATGGATGTGGACGATGCAAGTTTCCGTCAGGTAGTGGAAGACCTGACAGCTAAATACGGCAAGAAGATCGCTCCGCATTTCCAGCCGATCCGCGAGAATGAAAAACTGGTCGGTTATATCAATGTCATTAAGAATGCAGGACGCAGGTATACTGGGATCGGACAGAGGGAAGAGTGCGAGATCCCGGATTACTGTAAACCGAACCTTCAGATCCTCAGAGATTCCCTTATGGAGGCAGTCGCTGAGACCAGCGAAGAATTTATGGAGAGGTATTTCAACGGCGAGGAATTCTCTATCGAGGAGATCAGGGCTGCAATGCGTACTGAGGTTATGGACGGGGATATCGTCCCGGTTGCAATGGGATCCAACGTACAGGCTCAGGGCGTTGCAAATCTTCTGTCCGATATCGTAAGATTCTTCCCGAGTCCGGACAAGAGGACGTGCGCGGGCATCAACCGCAGGACAAATGACATCTTTGAGGCAAACTATGATTTCTCAAAGGCTAAGACAGCATATGTGTTTAAGACAATGGTAGATCCGTTTATCGGAAAATATTCCTTTGTAAAGGTGTGCTCCGGAGTGCTCAAAGGGGATGATATCCTTTATAATGCCGATACGGAAGCAGAGGAGAAGCCGGGCAAGCTGTATACGATGTGCGGGAATAAGCCGTCAGAGGTATCCGAGCTGTTCGCAGGGGATATCGGTGCGATTGCAAAGCTTACAAATACACGGACAGGGGACACGCTCTCAACGAAAGCGACTCCCGTATCCTATGCAAAGACAGATTATTCGGTACCATATACATACATGAGATACCGCGTGAAAAATAAAGGAGACGAGGATAAAGTTTCCCAGGCTCTTGCAAGGATGACTGCTGAGGATGTGACGCTTAAATCAGTTAATGACAGTGAGAACCGCCAGACGCTGCTATACGGAATGGGCGACCAGCATCTGGAGATCGCGGCAAGCAAGCTTGCTGCCAGATATAAAGTGGAGATTGTGCTCGAGACTCCGAAGGTTGCTTTCCGCGAGACAATCCGCAAGACATCGGATGTGGACATGAAATATAAGAAGCAGACCGGAGGACATGGTCAGTACGGACATGTTAAGATGAAATTCGAACCGTCACATGATCTGGATACGCCGTATATTTTTGAAGAATGCGTTGTCGGAGGAGCTGTTCCGAAAAACTACTTCCCGGCAGTGGAAAAAGGACTTCAGGAATCTGTGGTGAAGGGTCCCCTTGCCGGCTATCCGGTAGTCGGAGTGAAAGCGGTCCTCTATGATGGATCCTACCACCCGGTAGACTCTTCGGAGATGGCTTTCAAAACCGCTACGAGCCAGGCGTTTAAGAAAGGCTTCATGGAGGCTTCCCCGGTTCTGCTTGAGCCGATCGCTTCTATTAAAGTGACTGTGCCGGACGATTACACCGGCGATGTGATGGGCGACCTGAATAAGAGGAGAGGAAGAGTTCTCGGCATGACTCCGGTAGCGGGAGGCAGGCAGGTGATCGAAGCCGATATCCCGATGACGGGATTGTTTGGCTACTGCACAGTGCTCCGCTCCATGACAGGCGGACGGGGAACTTATGAGTATCAGTTCGCAAGGTATGAGCAGGCTCCGTCAGATGTGCAGGAGAAAGAGATTGCTGCACGGGCGTCAGAGGAATAAAATGAAATAAAAAGACAATAAACAGATGCTCCGGGTAGAACGGTATTTGCTGTTCTGTTCCGGGGCATTTTATGTCCTTGTACTCTATGAATAAAAATGCTATAATTGCCGTACTATTTAAGCATCAGGGCAGCCCGGATACAGATGGGTCGTCCCGGGTGGGAATCCGCTCTATTGAAGGGGAGGAGGAAAGGAAAGACTATGAAAAAAATCAGAACGAAACTGCTGCTCGTGCTTTTGGTCATTGCAGCGCTGGGAATCTATTACTATGCGGCTCTGCCGGCGATCAATATCCATTCGACAGAATTTTGGGTATTTCTGCTCGTGCTTGGGATCCTCGCCGCGCTGATCTTTATCAAGAAGAAGAATCTGAGCAGGTATGAGCTGAGAGAATCGAAAGGGCTGAAAGTGATAATCGGCGTGGTCGCTCTTATCGTGATCGTGTATCTTGTGGGGGCGCTTTTGTCTTCGCCAATTGTAAATGCTAAGAAATATCAGCAGTTGATGACCGTGGAGACGGGAGAGTTTACAACGGATATCGAGGAGCTGTCTTTTGACCAGATTCCTCTTCTTGACAAAGACTCTGCGGAGCTTCTTGGGGACAGGAAGATGGGCAGTATGGTGGATATGGTGTCCCAATTTGAGGTGGACAGTCTGTATTCTCAGATCAACTACCAGGACCGTCCGGTCAGGGTATCTCCGTTAAAATATGCAAGCCTTATCAAATGGTTCACAAATCAGAGCGAAGGGATCCCCGCGTATATTAAGATCGATATGGCGACGCAGAACACGGAGCTTGTCAAACTGGATGAAGGCATGAAGTATACGACAAGTGATCATTTTAACAGGAATATTTACCGTCATCTCAGATTCAAATATCCAACGTATATTTTTAATAATCTCAGTTTTGAAGTAGATGAGGAAGGGGTACCGTATTGGATCTGCCCCGTAAAGAAATTTAATATTGGACTGTTCGGCGGAGAGACGATCGGGCGTGTTGTACTGTGCAATGCAATTACCGGCGAGACACAGGATTATGCTATTGAGGATGCCCCGCAGTGGATCGACCGCGCGTATTCTGCAGATCTGCTGGTACAGCTGTATGATTATTACGGCACACTGAAACATGGATTTTTTAACAGTGTGCTCGGGCAGAAGGACTGCCTGCACACTACGGACGGATATAATTATCTTGCGATCAATGACGATGTGTGGGTCTATACGGGAGTTACTTCGATTACGGGAGACCAGTCCAATGTGGGGTTTGTACTTATGAACCAGCGGACTATGGAGACACGGTTCTACGAGGTTGAAGGGGCTACAGAAGCCTCGGCAATGTCATCTGCTGAAGGGCAGGTGCAGAACCTTCATTATACCGCCACTTTTCCGCTTCTGCTCAATATTTCAGGAGAACCGACATATTTTATCGCTCTGAAGGACGATGCCGGACTGGTGAAGAAATATGCAATGGTAAATGTACAGAAATATCAGATTGTAGCGATCGGAGATACAGTGAGCGAATGCGAGGAAAACTATAATACCCTGATGTATGAAAACGGGATCAAGCAAACCCCTGAAGACACCCGGGATGTAAAGAGCATTACTGCCCGGATCACAAAGATCGCACAGGGTGTTGTGGATGGCAATTCTCATTATTATATCATGATGGAAGGATCCGATGCGATCTTTGATATACCGGTCGTGGATTTCATTGATATCATCCGCTGTGATGTGGGGGATGAAGTCACCATTGAATATAAAGAAGGTGAGAAGAGCAATACCGTCCTGTCTGTAAATGGGATAGAGAGGGCGCCTTCAGAAAATACAGAATAGTATGACAACATAAAAAAGGAAGTACAGTCTGAACCGGACGTACTTCCTTTTTTTCAGGCAAAAGCCTGTTCGTATCAAAATATTTTCCCCTGGATCAGCATATCACATTGCAGTCGTGGGAATCTATACCGGGAATATCTTTCTTCTCTGCGCTGACGCTGAGATAGAAATCGATATTGTTTTCTGTGGAAATCTTGTTCAACTTCTGAAGGAAAGCTGCAAGGCTTTCAAGGGTAATGTTTGCCTGTTTTAATACGCTGTCGATAAAGATTGCTTCAATATCATGGTTGCCGGCTGCCATGCCGTAAAGGAAACCTACGAATTCTTCGAGTGTGAGGATATCTGGATAATCTGCCATACGGATCACGCGGATATTAAAGTCCACAGTGTATGTATCCTTAGGGCTCTTTTTGATCAAAACCACATTTCCGTTAGATGTCTTGACCTTTTCGTTTGCAAGGTCGATCATTTTTTGTGTCTTTCCACTGCCTCTTGGACCTGTTACTAAATTTACCATGGCGAATCTCTCCTTTATGTAATTATTGTTTGAGACTTTCACCTCTCAAATGTTAAACACATTATACACCATATTTATGTAGGGAACAACTAAAAAAGCGATAAAAAAATAAAATTTTTTGAGCAATCTGCCCATAACAAATGTGGGAACCAGAAATACTGAACTTATAAGCCGTTTTGGAGAAGAAAGGAGAAAATGAGAAATGTTCTCATATACTATATTGAAAAGAAAAATAAAATATGTTAACATCTCATCAATTGAAAACCATTCTCAAAAATATGGAGGGATTATGTCAACAGAAACGCTGTCATATTTTTTGAAAAATAATGATCAAAGGTTGCGGCTGGGTTTCCAGATCGTTTTGCAGTGCGCCCCGCTTTTGAAAGGTCTTAAAGTTTCCTGCGTGATATCAGTTGATGCTGAGCTTTACGACAGGCTCGCTGAGATGTTTTCGGATATGAATATCTCGTACCGCAGGCTTTCCTGCTCGGAAGGAAGATGCCTTGTCCTGTTTTATCGTCCGGAAGAGCTGGAAAAATATCTGAAGGAGCCTGGTGTCTATGAACTCATACAGAAATACGGATATACAGATATGTGTCTGGACAGGGTGCTTGAACATCTGATTGACCGGATCGGGCAGTTTGCGCGGAGAGGAATGGGATTTCCGCACGAGATCGGAGTGTTCCTCGGATATCCGCTGAATGATGTAAAAGGCTTTATTGAAAATGCGGGACAAAGATATCTGATGATCGGATATTGGAAAGTGTACAGCAACCCTGCGGGCGCGAGAATGGTCTTCAAGGAATATGACCGGGCAAAGAACTGTGCGGTCAATGAATTCCTGACCGGAAAAAGTATCCGGGAAATAGCTCTGTGATCAAAGAATGGAGGGAAAAAATGAGTGTATCAGTAGTATATTGGAGTGGAACAGGGAATACTCAGGCTATGGCAGAAGCTGTGGCGGATGGTATCCGTGAGGCAGGCGCGCAGGCAGAGGTGATCGAAGTGGGAAATGCATCCGCAGCGGTCCTTGTATCTGAAAGTGCCTTTGCACTTGGCTGCCCGTCGATGGGGGCAGAACAATTGGAAGAAACAGAGATGGAGCCTTTCGTAGAAGAACTGGAGCCTCTTGTGTCCGGAAAAAAGATCCTGCTCTTCGGATCATATGGATGGGGAGACGGAGAGTGGATGAGAGACTGGGCAGAGCGCATGAAAAAAGCAGGGGCTGTTCTCGTGAGGAAAGAGGGCGTGATCGCAAATGACGCTCCTGATGAAGAAGCTCTGGCAGAGTGCCGCGCCGCGGGAAAGGAGCTGGCGGTCGTGTAAACAGCTGTAAGCGGGAAGCGCGATGAGGATGTAAGCGTAAGGTATTGACAAATTCTCTCGGTGATGCATATGATAGGATACCGATAAAAAATATCGACATATAGAATACGTCAACGGAGGGAAAATATGAATCAGAATACTTTGCTCGGGATATTGATACCATTTGCCGGGACTGCATTGGGCTCGGCAATGGTATTTTTTATGAAAAAGGAGATGGACAGACGGCTTGAAAAGCTGCTGCTGGGATTTGCTTCCGGCGTGATGATGGCAGCATCTGTCTGGTCTCTTCTGATACCGGCTATCGATATGGCAGGGCAGGAGGGAGGCGCCGCCTGGTTCCCTCCTGCGGTGGGATTTCTTCTGGGAATGGGCTTCCTGCTTGTCCTCGATACATTAACCCCGCACCTGCATTATACGGATGATAAACCAGAGGGCGTTCCCGCCCATTTAAAAAAAACGACCATGCTTGTCCTTGCAGTTACCCTGCATAATATCCCGGAAGGGATGGCTGTCGGCGTGACCTTTGCGGGCGTGCTTGCGGACAATACGATGATGACTCTGGCGGGAGCTTTCGCCCTTTCCATCGGGATCGCGATCCAGAATTTCCCTGAGGGAGCGATCATTTCCATGCCCCTTAAAAGCCAGGGACTGTCAAAGAAACGGTCATTTGTGTATGGCGCCTTATCCGGAATCGTAGAACCAATCGCGGCGCTCATTACGATTCTTTTGACCGGGCTTGTCGTACCATTACTTCCATATCTGCTTTCATTTGCGGCAGGAGCGATGATCTATGTCGTGGTAGAGGAGCTGATACCGGAAGCCCAGACGGGTAAACATTCCAATATCAGCACCGTGGGAGTGGCTGTGGGATTCGTGCTCATGATGATACTGGATGTGGCATTAGGGTAGACAAATCCGGATTTACCTCTCGTGTATTTGGATATCCCCGGATTCTGCGGTGAATTCTATTTTCTTATCTCCGCTGCTCTCTGATGTGAAGGACATTTCCCCGGTGTTTGGTAAGGAAAGCCTGCCGGGGATATCATCGGAGAGTGTGATCTCCCCAAATTCGGTTACAAGGTCAAAGGCGTAATCTTCTGCATCGCTGAGTACGAATACTGTGTCTCCGAATTCGTTTACCCCGGTCAGCGTCTCAAGACCGCTGGCTGCGAAATAGAGGCTGCCGGACTCTATGGTCAGGTCTGCCGAGCGCACTGTCATGCCCTGCAGAGATGCATCGCCGTAATTATCAGTGAGCACCAGGGTGTCGATTGAGGTATCCTGTGTTTCGATGTTTCCGGAAGCGGCTGTGATCTCCGCGTCAGTGAAGCTGCATCCTTTTATGCCCAGGTCTCCGTAATCCAGATAGATTTCCGAGGTATCCGCGGTTATATTCTCCATGTCCAGATTTCCGAAATCCAGGTAAATATCGGCTGTACCGGCGCTGATGTCTTTTATGTCCAGGTCGCCGTACTCCAGGTTCAGAGTGAGTGTATCGGCAGAAAAACCGCTTACATCCATATTCCCGAAATCGCTGCTGATATCAACGTCGGAGTATGACGCGCCTTCAGGGAGATACAGGCGGATCACGGGGTCAGAGAGCCTGGACTGGAATCCCATATCGAGAAATATTCCTCCGGATATGACCCCTTTCTGGCTTACAGTGAGCGTATCGTCCGAGACATCCCATACAGGTTCTGCACCGTTCCCGTCCAGAGAGTATTCCAGGTAGCAGGAATTGTCCTCTGACGGAAGAAATTCGATATCAGCCTCAGATCCGATGTCGATCTTTATTTCTGAAAAGTTATCCAGTTTTGTCTTTTTCAGGATATAGGGCTCATTATCGGAGGAGGCGGAGCGGATGCCGTCCCGGGTGATCTGGATCCCGAACCAGCCGCCGGCAGCGAGCCCTGCCGCTGCGGCGAGGATGCCTGTGCCCATGCAGCAGGCGGATATGATCAGGATATTTCTAGTTGTTTTTTTCATGTTTTTTACCCCCTTTTGTCATTTTGCCGAGAGATACGGATGCTTTTCTGATACACCATTTAAACAGAAGTATCACTCCGTATACAATAAGAACGCCGATACCGCTGGCAAAGAGCCCCAGACCGATGTTGCACAGCCCGTCGCCTGGAGAGTGGAACAGCACTGCAATCCCGCCAAAGAGGCTGAGGATTCCTGAGGCTATAAATGCAATGGCAGAGACTGCAGCGGTAAACAAAACAACTCCTATGCAGAGAAGAATGACTGCAAAAACGATCAGCGTGCAGATGGCAAAAGGAACAGTGACCGGCGCCGCGCACAGGGCGAGGATCGCGATCCAGAGGGTGGACAAGCCCCTCTTTACGGTTCTCGGTTTTTCTTTGATATTCTGGGCGGCAAGCCCCATGATCAGTTCTTTTGCCGCTTCTTCCGGACTGCCGAGATCTGAGACTGCCTGCTGTTCGTTCTCTGGTCCTGCCTCCGCGAAATATTCTTCAAAATACTCGATCGCTCTGTCATAGTCCTCCTTTGGAAGACGGCGCAGTTTGTGAGCGAGTATTTTCATGTATTCTGTTTTAGTCATTTGAGTTTCCTCCTTTTACAATATCATCGATAATGAATTTGTACTCTTCCCATTCTTTCAGAAGCTCTGCCTGCCGCTGTTTTCCCTCCGGGGTGATCCGGTAGTATTTTCGGTTGCGTCCCTGGTACTGCTGGTCATAGGTCATAACGAAACGGTTTTCCTGAAGCCGTTTCAGGATCGGGTAGAGCGTGGAATCCTTTGTGTTGGACGCTCTTTTGATGATCTGGCTGATCTGGTAGCCGTAAGCATCTCCCTCGGCAATGACGGACAGTACGAGGAAATCCATCATGGGAGCGTTAAGCGTAAACGTCATAACATCATTCCTCTCATATATAAATTTGAAATATATATTTAATTTATGTATATTATATTTTGTATAATATATAAAGTCAATACTTATTTATAATAATTGAAGAGGGAAGCAGAAGAAATATTAACTGCAGGAATCTTGCCAGAAAACTGAAAAAACTGTATCATGGACTGAGAATATTTTAATTTATCAGGAAGGACAGGGTTTAGAAGGGACTGTTTCATGTATAAGATTTATATTGTAGAAGACGATGCGACCATTGCCCGGACGCTGAAAGAGCATTTGGAAAAATGGGATTACCAGGTACAGTGTGCGAAAGATTTTCGGAATATTACAGAAGAATTCGCAAGATTTTCGCCGGAGCTGGTCCTCATGGATATTCTTCTTCCTTTTTATAACGGGTATCACTGGTGTACTCAGATCCGCAGGATATCTAAAGTTCCCATTCTATTCCTCTCATCCGCAGGGGATAATATGAATATTGTGATGGCAATGAATATGGGCGGGGATGATTTTGTGGAGAAGCCCTTTGAGCTGAACGTGCTGACTGCAAAGATCCAGGCAATGCTCCGGCGCGCATATTCTTTTCAGGGCAGGGTCAGTCTGATCGAACACAGCGGAGTGATACTGAACCTGAATGATACTTGCGTAAGTTTTGAGGGAAAAAAGCTGGAGCTTACTAAAAATGATTTCAAGATCATGCAGGTGCTCATGGAGAATGCAGGGCGGGTCGTGAAGCGGGATGAGCTTATGCAGAGGCTCTGGGAAAGTGATGAATTTATTGACGATAACACTCTGACAGTGAATGTGACAAGGCTGCGCAGAAAATTGGAAGAGATCGGGGTTACTGATCTGATCAAGACGAAAAAAGGAAGCGGGTATCTGATACAATGACACACATGATCTTCACTTATCTGAAAAAGAACAGAAAGCCAATCCTGTTTTATCTTTTATTCCTGGGGGTGTTTTACCTTGTTCTGTATCTCTACGGAGTGCGCGCGGACGCCCTGGGATATGCGGTATTCCTGTCCCTGGCCACATTCATTGTTCTCGGGCTTTTTGACCTTAGGCGCTATCAGGCAAGGATAAAGACGATCGGGGAGGCGTTCCGCAATATGCCCTATGAACTGGGAAGCCTGCCGGCACCTCTGGACATTCCCGAGGAAAAGTACCAGGAAGAGGTGCGGATGCTGGGGGAGCGGCTTGTCTTACAGGAAAACGACTCCCGCAGAAGCAGACAGGAGATGCTTGATTTTTACAGCCTGTGGGCGCACCAGATCAAGACGCCCCTTGCGGCGATGAACCTGCTGCTGCAGTCCGAGGAAGCCAGGGAGGATAAAGATGCGAAAATCTTTCAGGAGATGCGCATGGAGCTGTTTAAGACCGGGCAGTATGTGGATATGGTGCTGTCATATCTGCGTGCGGAGGATATGTCGTCGGATCTGCTCCTTAAGGAATATTCTCTGGATGAGATCGTGCGGCAGGCAGTGCGCAAGTATTCGGGCATGTTTATTTTAAAGAAGATCCGGCTGGAATATGAACCCTGTAAAGAAATGGTCCTGACAGATGAGAAATGGCTCCTTTTTGTGTTGGAGCAGCTTCTGTCAAACGCTCTGAAATATACAGAAAAGGGGTTCATACGTATCCGCATGGAGCAGGGAAGTCCTGCGGTCCTTCTGATCGAAGACAGCGGGATCGGCATCCAGGCGGAGGATCTGCCCCGGGTATTTGAAAAAGGGTTTACCGGGTACAACGGAAGGCAGGATAAGAAATCTACCGGCATCGGGCTGTACCTGTGCCGGATGATCTGTGAGAAGCTGAATCATACTGTAACGATCACATCCAATCCGGGAAAAGGCACGGCAGTGCGCCTTGATCTTACGAGAAAAGAGATGAGGCATGAGTAGGCTGCGCGGAAAGTGACAGAAATGTAAGGATAGAGGAATGAATGTAAGGCAGGCTTATGGAAGGCTGCCTTCTGTCTTTTTATAATAAAACCATAATAAAAAGACAGGGAGGAGATAACAGATGACATTGCTGGAAGTGAAAAATCTAAAAAAGATATATACAACAAGGTTCGGCGCAAGCCAGGTGCAGGCGCTCTCAGACGTAAGCTTTTCAGTGGAGAAGGGAGAGTATGTGGCGATCATGGGTGAGAGCGGGTCCGGAAAGACGACCCTCCTTAACATCCTTGCCGCGCTCGACAAACCTTCCGGAGGGACGGTACTGCTGAACGGGAGAGATATAAAGGGGATCAAGGATAAGGAGATGGCTGCATTCAGAAGGAAGAACCTGGGCTTCGTCTTCCAGGAGTTTAACCTGCTGGATACGTTTTCTATTGAAGATAATATTTATCTGCCCCTTGTACTTGCAGGCGAGAAATATGGACAGATGAGGGAGAAACTGGATCAGATTGCTGGCAGGCTCGGACTTGCGGAGCTGCTGAAGAAGTACCCTTACGAAGTCTCAGGCGGACAAAAACAGAGGGCGGCGGTGGCAAGGGCCCTGATCACCCGCCCTCAGCTTATCCTGGCAGATGAGCCGACAGGAGCGTTGGATTCCCGGTCGTCAGATGAGCTGATGAAGCTGTTTTCACAGGTCAACCGGGAGGGACAGACCATCCTTATGGTAACGCACAGTGTCAAGGCGGCAAGCAGTGCGGGCAGAGTACTCTTTATCCGCGACGGGCAGGTGTATCATCAGATCTACAGGGGGAATCTGACAGACGAAGAGATGTACCAGAAGATATCAGCTGCGCTGACAGTCCTGGCGACAGGAGGTGAGGTGCGTGAATAAGTTGTTTTATCCAAAGCTTGCTTTTATGAACCTTAAGAAAAACCATAAGACCTATGCGCCGTATCTTTTTACCTGTATTCTGACCATTATGCTCTTTTACGCCCTTAGCGCCATCGGCATGAATAACGGACTGGAACAGATAAGAGGCGGAACGGCCATCGGCACAGTAATGGAGTGGGTGACAGCTCTTACTGGAGGATTCTCGGTGATTTTCCTGTTCTATACGAACAGCTTCCTCATTAAGCAGAGGAAAAAAGAACTGGGGCTGTATCAGGTGATGGGGATGGACAAGAAAAATCTGAGTCTGATGATGCTCTGGGAAACGCTGATCACTGCAGCGGTCAGTCTCGGGGCGGGGCTCCTTCTTGGTATGGCTCTTGGGAAGCTTATGTTTCTCATTTTCCTGAAAGTTGTACATTTCCCCGTGCCGCTGGATTTTGCGGTGGAGCCGGAAGCGCTCTTGAAAACGGCGAGGCTGTTTCTGGCAGTATTTCTGATTAACCTTGCCTGGAATCTGTTCCGGGTGGCGCGCTCTGCGATTTCTGAACTGGCAGGGGCGTCCCGGGCAGGGGAGAGGGAGCCGAGGGGGAAATGGCTTCTTGCAGTTTTCGGTCTGGCATCGCTTGGAGGAGGGTATTATATCGCGCAGACGGCAGATTCGCCGCTGACTGCAGTCAATGTTTTCTTTTTTGCGGTGATCCTTGTTATCATCGGAACCTATCTGCTTTTTATGTCGGGGAGTATTGTTCTTTTAAAGGCGCTTAAAAAGAAGAAAACCTATTATTATAAAATAAAGCATTTTACGGCGGTGTCCGGTATGCTCTACCGGATGAAGCAGAATGCGGCGGGGCTTGCCAACATCTGCATTATGAGTACGGCTGTGATCGTGGTGCTGTCTGTGTGCGTCTGCCTTTATGCGGGAATTGAGGATTCTCTGAAAAACCAGTTCCCCAAGGAAGTATCTGTAAGTATCCCGGATGGTTCGGACGAGACTGCGGCAGAGGCGGCGCGTCTTATTCAGGAAACCGCAAAGGAGGCAGGGGTCAAAGTGAAAGGGGAGCTTGGCTACCGGTCCTTCCTGCTTCCGTGCATGCTCAAAGGCGATGCGGCGATGTTTGGCAATGCTGTGACCTACGGGGATGAGGAAGGATTTACCGAGTCGTACCGCGGCATGGTTTTGATCCCGCTGGAAGACTATAATGCAGTGACCGGTGAGAATGCGACTCTTCAGGAGGGGGAGGCGCTGGTCTACGCGCCGGAGGATGAGTATGCATATGACACGATCCTCCTGGGTGATGTTCCGTACACGGTGAAAGAAGTGCTGGAAAACGCGCCTCTCATAGCAGAAGGCATGATGTCCCATGTAGTGGGAATGTTCTATGTGATCCTGCCGGATGTGAGCTCTGTTGAGTATCTGGCTAAAGAGTATGGATTCTCTTCCGAAGAGCTGAACCATGTGGGCTATGACGCCTGGTTTGACATGGAAGGTGATGCACAGGATAAAGAGGAAATGGTAAGGCGGCTTGAAGAAAGTATTGTGCAGGAAAACCCGGATTCCATTGTCCAGTATAAAGAAGACTACCGCGAATCTACTTATGTCATGAACGGCGGAGCTCTGTTTATCGGGATATTTGCAGGCGCGCTGTTCCTCATATCCACAGTGCTGATCATTTACTATAAGCAGATATCAGAAGGGTATGATGACAGGGAGAATTACCAGATCATGCAGAAGGTCGGTATGGACAGAAGAGAAGTCCGCCGGACTATACGGAGCCAGATACTGGCAGTATTTTTCCTGCCTCTTCTGGGAGCATTCCTCCATGTGGCATTTGCATTCCGGGTGATGACGATGCTTCTTGAGGTCATGTATGTGCTGAATGTGCCTCTTTTTCTTAAGTGTACTGCAGGAGTAACGGCGGTATTTACTCTGTTCTATGTGATCGTATATATGGTGACATCCCGGGAATACTACCGCATTGTCCGTTAAATATGCATGGTCAGGTCCGCGCCATTCGGAAACCCGCTCCGGTTTTGTGAAATGGGCTCATCCCCTTGTGGGAACACCGGACGGTGTGGTACACTGACGATACAGTGTGTACTCGAAATTATGTGAAAAAGGAGAGCGAAAATGATACACAGACTTACGGAAAATGACAGAGATGTTTATATTGAGATGGCAAGGGAGTTTTACCACTCAGATGCGGTCCTCCATCCTATTCCGGACGAGTATTTCGTGCGGACAGTGGAAGAGGCGATCCGGTCGGATGCCTATGCAGAGATATTTCTGTTTGAGTGCGGCGGGGAGACGGCTGGTTACGGTCTGATTGCAAAAACCTTTTCCCAGGAAGCGGGAGGTTATGTGTGGTGGATCGAGGAGGTCTATATACGTGAAAAGTTTCGTTCCAGAGGTCTGGGAAGGGAGTTTTTCCGTTATCTGGAAGAGCAGAAGGGAAAGGAAGTTACCCGTCTGCGTCTGGAGGTGGAGGAGGAGAATACAAGAGCTGTGTCCCTCTATGAAAGGCTTGGATATGAGGTGCTGGATTACGTGCAGATGGTCAAAGATGAGACATAATAGAAGAAATGCATACATGTATACGATTTGAAGGAAATTCTTTGAATACACCGTTGCAAGATCCTGTCGAACAATGCTATAATTCAAAGTAGCGTACTTTTGCCTTTAGGCAGGAGAAGAATTGTGAGTAGGTGACTGATTTGAAGAATAAGATCAAGCGATTTGCCAAAGGGGATTTCCACATCCCGCAGCCGGAGATCATATTCCCCGAGACCCGGATCACGATGCGTGTCGGCGAGGGAGAAAAATACAGGGGGAGTTTTTCGCTCCAGAACCAGGGGGAAGGGACTATCCGGGGTCTTGTCTATCCCTCCTCTTATCGTGTCCACTGTGATGAACAGGGGTTTGACGGCAATCCGGTCAATATCTATTATACATATGACGGCAGCGGGCTTATGCCGGGGCATGTGGAGCATGGCAAATTTACGATCGTCTGCAACGGAGGAGAATTTGATGTGGCGTTTACCGCCATTATAGAAAAGCCTTTTGTGATGACGAGCTATGGCAAGATTCAGAGCCTGGAGGATTTTAAGAAGCTTTCTTTCAGGGATGCCGCCGAGGCGGTGAAGCTGTTTCGTTCCAGAGACTTTTACGAAATCCTGAAATATGAGGATAAACGGATCCAGGCTCTCTATGATAATATGAGAAAGTGGGAGCTGGACCAGCAGGCGCTTGAAGAATTTCTTGTGGGCTGCAAGCAGAAAGAGAAGATCTTCCTGACTCTGGAGGAAGAGAGCAGAGCGTTCATCTCTCTGACAGAAGCGCGTAAAGAGACATTTACGGTTAAGAAAAATACATGGGGGTATCTGGAGATCGATGTGCGTACGGAGGGAGAGTTCCTTTCTGTGGAGCACACCAGGGTTACCACAGAAGAATTCATCGGCAATTCTTACCGGCTGGAGTATTTCCTGGATGTGGACAAGCTGCACGAGGGAAGTAATTTCGGCAGGATTATCCTGGAGTCGCCGTATGAGACGCTTACCTATGAGGTCGTGGTGGAAAAAGACGTAAAGAGGGATGAGGAGCGCCGTGCCAATGATCGTGAGTTCGCGGGGATTATTCGCAATTACCTGAAATATGAGAGCGGGAAGATGGAACTGTCGGACTGGGTGCAGGAGGCAGTCAGGCGGATCAGCCATTTGCGGGATATGGATCCCAGAAACGAATTTTATCTTCTTTTCCATGCCCATATCTGCCTGATCGGCGGACAGACGGACGAGGCAAAATGGCTCCTCGAGTCCTATAATTATAATCGATTTGCCATCGGGAAAGATGTGGAACTCAGCTCTTATTATCTTTATCTGACGACCTTCCTGTCCAATGATACGATCGGTCAGCGTAAGGTGGCGGAAGAGCTTTCAAGGACTTTTATGAAGCACCCGGAGAGCTGGAAGATCCTCTGTATGCTCGTAGAGGTGGATTCAGAGTATAAAATTTACAGCGAGAGGCTGCGCGCTCTGGAAAAGCAGTTTTATGAAGAGAAGTCCCATAGTATCTGGTTTTATCTCCAGGCGTTCAAATGCTTCCGGGACAAAAGCTCCTCACTTAAGAAACTGGGGGAATTCGAGGTACGCGTTCTGCTGTTTGCAGTAAAGCATAAGCTGATGACACGGGAACTGGCTCTCTATACTGCGAATCTGGCGAGCCAGATGAAGGTATTTGACCGTCATCTTTACGATGTCCTTGTGCTTTCTTATAAAATTTATCATGAGTCGATGATCCTGACATCCATCTGTACCCTGCTTATCAAGGGAAACTGTGTGGACAGGGAGTATTTTAAATGGTTTCAGAAGGCGGTGGAAGCTGAGCTGAAGATTGCTCAGCTCTATGAGTATTATATGGCTTCTGTGGTGCCGTCTCAGTTTCACAAGCCTCTGCCGAGGTCTGTGTACCTGTATTTTATGCATGGTAATTCTCTGGATTATCACAAATGCGCTTTTCTCTATTCCAATCTGATCACTTATGAGGACGAGTCAAGTGAGATTTATGCGCATTACCGGGACGAGATGGAGGCATTTGCATGGAACCAGCTGGACCGCAGGAATGTGGATGAGCAGCTTCGGATCATATACAAGCGTTTTGTGGTCGAATCCGCCATGAACCCGGAAAGAGTGAAAGCGCTGTACGATGTATGCCACGCATACTGGATCACAACGAAAGTGCCGAATATGAAATACATCCATGTGATCGCGGAGGATGGCACTATCACTCAGAAAGCTGCTTATACGGAGAACGGCGCCCGCGTATTCCTGTATGCAAAGACAGATCGGCTTGTCTGGGAATCAAAAGACGGCAGACATTATACGGACTCCATTCCTTATGAGAGTAAACGGCTTTTTTATGAACTCCGCTATATGGATATGTGCAGGAAATATATCAATGGCCTTCGAAGGAACCGGGAGGAAGAAGAAGCCCAGGAACTTACTTTGGACGTTGTCCGTGAAAAAGGACTTGAGAATTATACCGAGGAAGAGATGCTCGGGCTGTGCAGCAGGACGATCAGGGAGAATAATTATGAAAATGATGATTTCCTGACTTATGTATGTTTTGAATTGTTTAAGAAACAGCAGTATGACAAAGTTATTTTGACTTATCTTGCAAATTATTACTGCGGAGCGACACCTGACATGAAGGTGCTCTGGAGAGAAGCGCGCGATTATGAGGTGCATACGCACAAACTGGCAGAGAGGATACTTACCCAGATGCTGTTTTCGGAAGAGCTTTTCCAGGAGGCGCAGATTTTCGAGCAGTATTATGCAGAAGGAGCGTATTTCAGGCTTCAGGAGGCGTATCTTGCATATGTTTCCAGAGAGTATGTGGTGGAAGAGAGAAAGATCGGCAGAAGCGTGATCGATATTATCTGCAGGGAATATGAAAAGGGCGAGAATACAATTGATATCTGTAAGATCGCGGTGCTCAAATATTATTCGGGAAGAGAATATAACGCGCAGACCCGCAAGACTTTGAAAAAATTCCTTCAGGAACTGTGCGGAAAACAGATATATTTCCCATTCTTCCTCTCCTATGAAAAAGACTGGCTGATCGAGCTGCAGCTCTGGGACAAAACGCTGATCGAGTACAAAGGGCAGAAGGGCAGCAGGGTTATGCTCTACTATCAGCTCCAGAAAGGCGGGGAAGAGCAGGCGGATTATTCTACAGAGGTACTGACTCCGATGTATGAAAATCTTTATGTGAAGAAGTTTGTGCTTTTCGCCAACGAGAAATTGAAATACTATTTTAAGGAGACGATAGACGGAAACTCCTACCGCAGCGATAAAGAGACGTGCATAAGGGAGACAGAGCCCGGAGAACAGGGCAGATACGGAAGGCTGAATGATATCCTCATGGAGACCGGCAGCAGGGAACGCCGGAAGATGATGCAGGAATATGCACTGGAGGATGCGGCGGCGAATCATATGTTCACACAGGAATAAGGAGGGTGTCTTTCCATGGGACAAGGCAGTATCATCGGTTATGAAATAAATGAAAAGACATGCCAGATCAGTTTTTATAATGACCAGGAGCTGGAGCCGGATACTCTGGAAGTGGATTCGGATAATTACCAGATCCCGCTGATCATCGGGAAACTGAGGGATACATGGGCGTACGGCAAGGAGGCGAAAAGACTGGTCACGATCAAGGAAGGCTTTACCGTGACAAGACTTTTGAGCAAAAGCCTTGCGGGGGACAAGATCGAATTCGGCGAGGAAACATACGATGCGGTCTGGCTCCTTTCCCAGTTCATCCAGATGTCGCTACAGCCCTTTCCGGAGATAGAGGGGATCGTGTTCACTGTGCCCGCCCTGACGGAGGAGCTGGCCCAGATGCTCCGGGGGATCGCGGTGCGTATGAATATCGACAAGAGGCATATCTTTATCCAGGACTATAAGGAGAGTTTCTGCAATTATCTGTTTTATCAGCCAAAGGAGCTGTGGCAGTATGACGCGGCGCTTTTCTGCTGTGACCGCAATGAGATACGGGCGTATATGCTGAGACGTCTGCGGCCCGGACTGGGCGGCGGCAAGACAACGTTTGTGACAGTGGATGAGGTGGCAAGCGCGCACATGAAGGAGCTGGCGGCGGTCTACCCGGTGCTGAACGAAGATAAGGCAAAGGAAGCGGATGCTATGTTCTGCAAGTTTATCGAGAGCGTGTTCGACAAGCGGATCGTTTCTTCGGTATTCCTTACAGGCGAGGGATTTGAGAATAACTGGTATCCGAAAGCCCTCAGGGTGCTCTGTAATGGCCGGCGCGCCTTTATCGGAAATAATCTGTACAGCAAAGGCGCCTGCTATACCGCGTATCGGAAGCTGTTCATGCATATCGAGAACCCGGTCTATCTGTCAGACGATAAGCTGACAGACCAGATCACGGTGAATATGAGAGTGGACGGGCAGGAGATGTGGTATCCGATCGTTTCCTGGGGAGCGCACTGGTATGAGTCCAATAATCAGTGGGAAGTCCTCATGGAGGATGTGGAGGATATTGAGTTTCACATTGAATCACTGATCCAGGGGAATGTGAGGACGGAGAAGATCTCCCTCGAGAAATTTCCGAGACGCGCGGAATATTCCATGCGGCTTCAGATCGAGACACTGTTCCTGGACGAGAAGACATGTAAGATCACGGTGCGTGACGCGGGATTTGGAGACTTCTTCCCGCCGACGGATTTCCATGAGGAAAAGATCATACATTTAGGAGGCAATGATGGGAAATTTAATTCTTTGTCATGACAGACACGCGGCACATCCCTATGAGATCACAAGGATCCACAGCAGGATCTTTACGATCGAGGAGCTGTGCTATTATCTGTGCAATAATCTTTATCTGATCGATTACACGATCATGAACGAACAGCTCTGCGACTGGCTTGACGAAGAATTGGGCATGGAAGAACTGGCGGGAGCGCTTAAGGATGTCCTGCGTCTGAGGGGCTCTGTGGAGAAGTTTGTCCTGACTATATTGAAAGCTTCCAGAATATACAGGGAGCCGGAAATGATACGGATCCAGAACGTGCTGGAGCATCTGAAAAACCAGAAGGACATCGAGCGCCAGAAGTTCAAAGGCGACAACCTGCTGGAGAGCGGGGAGCTGGAGGAGGCGATCCTCGTATACCAGGCCATCTTAAACCAGGAAAAAGACGAGACTGTGGACGACAAATTCTACGGCAGGATCTACGCGGGGCTGGGAGCGGCATACGGAAGGCTCTTCCTCTATCAGGAGTCGGCGCGCATGTATGACAGAGCTTATCAGATGTGCGGGGATAAAGCCTTGCTCAAACCCTATCTGTATGCGTCTTATAAATATATGTCGCTGGAGGAATACCATATCCTGATCACGAAGAATGAGGAATATATGGAGATCAACGCGCAGATGCGGCGGGAACTGGATGAGATCAGGAAGAGCCTGCCTGCGGATCTGGACCTCTCTGTCATAGAAAAGTGGAAAAGACAGCACAGAAGAAGCCACACATAATATTATTAATAAACAAGAAGAGCTGACCTGACCGGGATGGAATATCGTCACGGTCAGGTCAACAAGTGTTTGACACGGTTCTCCCTATATGATAGAATGCAAGGGTAACTTTACTGTAGTACAGTGACTCATTGGTAGAGAAAAGAAGTAAATGCCGGTTTTCCGGCGAGGGAGGAAATCATGAAGAAAAGAGTATTGAGTATGCTGCTCTGTGCAGGACTTGTTGCCACCATGCTTGCGGGATGCGGTTCTAAAGCCGGATCAGACGGAGACACCGCTGAGACAAGCGATATGGATTATGTAAAAGAAAAAGGCACTCTGGTTGTGGGAATCACGAATTTCGAGCCCATGGACTACAAGGATGAGAGCGGCGAGTGGATCGGCTTTGACGCTGACCTGGCAAAGGCATTTGCGGAGGAACTCGGAGTTGAAGTGGAATTTGTTGAGATCGACTGGGAAAATAAGATTCTGGAACTCAATGGCAAAACGATTGACTGCGTGTGGAATGGAATGACCCTTACGCCGGAAGTGACAAGCTCCATGGATTGTACGGACGCATATCTTGAAAACGCTCAGGTCGTTGTAGTACCTTCAGATGTGGCAGACCAGTATCAGGATGAGGACAGCCTGAAAGATTTAAGCTTTGCCGCTGAGGCGGGAAGCGCCGGCGAGGAGGAGCTTGAGGCGAGAGAACTGAACGTCACGCCGGTAACCGCGCAGGCAGATGCACTGATGGAAGTGGCGGCAGGTACTTCTGACGCGGCGGTCATTGACCTTCTTATGGCAGCGGCTATGATCGGAGAGGGGACAAGCTATGCGGATCTTACATATACAGTACATTTAAACAGCGAGGAATACGGCGTGGGATTCAGACAGGGATCTGACCTTACGGCAGAACTTAATGATTTCTTTACCGCATGCTATGAGGATGGATCTATTCAGGAGCTGGCTGAGAAGTACGGCGTACAGGCTGCGCTGATTCAGTAATTCTGCTGCTGTTTACAGACGGACTTTGAAAAATAAACTGACAGACGGAGTTATATCATGACATTTACAGAACAATTTCCAATTGTCGTTCAGGCTTTGAATGTGGGATTTCTGCAGACACTAAAGTTGTTTTTCGTGACGCTTCTGGGGGCGATCCCGCTGGGGCTGATCATCTCATTCGGATCGATGTCCCGCTTTAAGCCGCTAAGTTATTTTACAAAGATTATTGTGTGGATCATCAGAGGAACCCCTCTGATGATCCAGCTTTTGATCGTATATTTTATGCCCGGATTGATGGGCAACAATATATGGGGCGGAGGTGAAAGCGGCCGTTTTCTTGCGGCTTCTGTTGCGTTTGTGTTCAATTATTCCTGTTATTTTTCGGAGATCTACCGGGGAGGGATCCAGGGAGTTCCGGCTGGGCAGGAAGAGGCAGGACTTGTACTGGGCATGACAAAGAGGCAGATCTTTTTTAAGGTCAAACTTCTTCAGATGGTCAAGCGCATCGTCCCTCCTATGTCAAATGAGATCATCACACTGGTGAAGGATACTTCCCTTTCGCGTATTATTGCTCTCCAGGAGATCATCTGGGCGGGTCAGTCCTTTATGAAAGGCAATATGGGGATCGCGGGCGTGATCTGGCCTCTGTTCTTTACGGCAGTGTACTATCTGATCTTTAACGGCATCCTGACTGTCCTGCTGGGACGGTTAGAGAAAAAACTGGAGTATTTCAGATAGGAGGCGGAGCATATGGCGATATTGGAAGTACAGCATGTAAGCAAAAGTTTTGGGAATACTGAGGTATTGAAAGATATCAGTTTTTCTTTGGAAAAGGGGCAGGTGCTCTCTCTTATCGGATCTTCGGGAAGCGGAAAGACGACACTCCTGCGCTGCCTGAATTTCCTGGAGCGGCCGGATGGAGGCGTGATCCGCGTAAACGCGGAGACGCTTTTCGATGCGGATGATCCTGCTACAATGCAGGAAAATGAGATCAGGAGAAAGAGACTCCATTTCGGGCTGGTGTTCCAGTCGTTCAATCTGTTCCCCCAGTATACTGCGCTGCAGAATGTAATGCTGGCGAAGGAACTCCTGGAGAAAGAAAAACCGGATTATAAAACAAGAAAGAAAGAGATACATGCACAGATCGAGAAGGAGGCAAAGATCCTTCTGGACCAGATGGGGCTGTCGGACCGTGTGGACAATTATCCGCACCAGCTTTCCGGCGGTCAGTGCCAGAGGGTCGCGATCGCCCGTGCCCTGGCGCTCAAACCGGATATTCTCTGCTTTGACGAGCCTACTTCAGCGCTTGATCCGGAGCTCACGGGAGAGGTGCTTAAAGTGATCAGGGGACTGGCGGACCAGGAGACAACAATGATCATTGTTACACATGAGATGGCATTTGCGAGAGATGTATCCAGCCAGGTGATCTTTATGGATGGAGGATGCATCATGGAGCAGGGAACTCCGGCGGATGTGTTTGAGAATCCGCGGGAAGAGCGGACAAAACAGTTTTTATCACGTTTTACAAATCAATAAGGAGCGGGACCTAAATGACACGATATGAATATATTACCACAGGAACAGGAGAAGAATGTGGGGTCTTTGGAGCCTATGACCTGGATGGACGCGACGTTGCCGCGTCCATCTATTATGGGCTTTTTGCACTCCAGCACAGAGGACAGGAGAGCTGCGGCATCGCGGTGACCGATACGTTTGGAGAGAGGAAAGTATTGTCCAGGAAAGGCCTGGGACTTGTCAACGATGTGTTTGACGAAGAAGAGCTGTCAAAGCTGAAGGGCAACCTGGGAGTGGGGCATGTCCGTTACTCTACGGCTGGGGGGACAAGGGTAGAGAATGCCCAGCCGCTTGTCATTAATTATGTCAAGGGCACTCTCGCCATCGCACACAACGGGAACCTTGTCAATGCGGTAGAATTAAGGCGCGAGCTGGAGTATACGGGAGCCATTTTTCAGACGACTATCGATTCCGAGGTCATCGCCTATCATATAGCAAGGGAACGGCTGAATACAAAGACCGCGGAGGATGCAGTGAAAAATGCAATGAAAAAGATCCGGGGCGCCTACGCCCTGGCAGTCATCAGCCCCCGAAAGATGATCGGAGCCAGAGACCCGTTCGGACTGAAGCCGCTCTGTATAGGGAAAAGAGATAACACATATTTTCTGGCTTCCGAGAGCTGTGCCATTGCAGCAGTGGATGCGGAGTTTGTAAGGGATGTGCAGCCCGGGGAGATCGTGACGATCACAAAAGAAGGGATCGCCTCGGATATGGGTATGGCAATCCCAAAGGAACAGCATGCAAGATGTATTTTTGAGTATATTTATTTCGCCCGCACGGACAGCACGATCGATGGTGTGAACGTCTATCACGCGCGTATCCTGGCAGGAAAAGCGCTGGCGGAGTCCTATCCGGTGGATGCGGATCTTGTGGTGGGCGTGCCGGATTCCGGGCTGGTGGCGGCGAAAGGATATTCCGAGCGTTCGGGTATTCCCTACGGCATGGCATTTCACAAGAACAGCTATGTGGGAAGGACATTTATCAAGCCGAAACAGAGCGACAGGGAGTCCAGTGTGAAAATCAAGCTGAATGTGATACCGGAGGTCGTAAAGGGGAAGAGGATCGTTATGGTGGATGATTCTATTGTCAGAGGCACCACCTGCGCGAATATCATTAAGATGCTGAAAAATGCCGGAGCAGTTGAGGTCCATGTCCGTATCAGCTCCCCGCCGTTCCTGCATCCGTGTTATTTCGGCACGGACGTGCCGTCGGATGAACAGCTGATCGCCCATTCCCATACAACAGAAGAGATCAGGAAGATGATCGGCGCGGATTCTCTCGGATATATGGAGGTCTCAAAGCTGAAAGATATGGCAGGAGATCTGAAATACTGCGATGCCTGCTTTACGGGAAATTATCCGATGGAAGTGCCGGGATGTGATATCAGCCATGCCTTTGAGTAGGTTTGGCAAGAAAGTGTTGCCTGTTGGGAGCGGGAATGTTACTATAATAGACGGACAGATCCCGGTACGCCTGTGAAGCGGAGACGGAAAGAGACCGGCACGTCTGGCGGACACAGGGATCATGAGATAAGTATAGAGGATAAAGGAGATCAGGAATATGTCAAATGACCGTTATGTAAGCCCTCTTTCCGAGCGCTACGCAAGCAGGGAGATGCAGTATATCTTTTCACCGGACAAAAAGTTCCGTACATGGAGAAGACTGTGGATCGCGCTGGCGGAGACGGAGAAGGAGCTTGGACTCAATATCACAGACGAGCAGATCGAGGAGCTCAAAAGCCATGCGGATGATATCAATTATGATGTGGCCCGTGAAAGAGAGAAAGATGTGCGCCATGATGTAATGTCGCATGTCTATGCTTACGGCGTGCAGTGCCCGAAGGCAAAAGGCATTATCCATCTTGGGGCAACGTCCTGCTATGTAGGGGATAATACAGACATAATCATCATGTCTGAGGCTCTGAAACTGGTGCGTAAGAAGCTGGTCAATGTGATCGCGGAGCTTGCAAAATTTGCGGAGGAGCAGAAGGCTCAGCCCACGCTTGCCTTTACACATTTCCAGCCGGCCCAGCCTACTACGGTAGGAAAAAGAGCGACCCTGTGGATGCAGGAATTTGCCATGGACCTTGAGGATCTGGACTATGTACTCGGAAGCTTAAAGCTCCTGGGATCAAAGGGAACGACAGGAACCCAGGCAAGTTTTCTGGAGCTTTTTGACGGCGACCAGGAGAAGATCGACAAGATCGATCCCATGATCGCGGAAAAAATGGGATTCAAAGCGTGCTATCCTGTATCGGGGCAGACATATTCAAGAAAAGTAGATACAAGAGTGCTGAACATTCTTGCCGGGATCGCGGCAAGCGCACACAAATTTTCAAATGATATCCGTCTGCTTCAGCATTTAAAGGAAGTGGAGGAGCCGTTTGAGAAGACACAGATCGGATCATCCGCTATGGCATATAAGAGGAATCCGATGCGCAGCGAGCGTATCGCATCCCTGTCGCGCTATGTAATGATCGACGCGCTGAATCCTGCAGTGACATCTGCAACACAGTGGTTCGAGAGAACGCTGGACGACTCTGCAAATAAAAGACTCAGCGTTCCGGAAGGATTCCTTGCTATTGACGGTATCCTGGATCTGTGCCTGAATGTGGTAGACGGACTTGTGGTTTACCCGAAGGTGATCGAGAAACGCCTGATGTCCGAGCTTCCGTTTATGGCAACTGAAAATATCATGATGGATGCGGTAAAGGCAGGAGGCGACCGCCAGGAACTCCACGAGAGGATCCGGGAGCTTTCTATGGAAGCCGGAAGGAATGTAAAGGAAAAGGGATTGGAAAATAATCTTTTGGAGCTCATCGCTGCGGATCCGGCGTTTAACCTGAGCCTTGAAGATCTGAAAAAGACCATGGATCCCGCAAAATATGTGGGACGCGCAAAGGAACAGGTAGACGCATACCTGAAAAATGTTATTTACCCGCTGCTCAAAGAAAATGAGGACGAGCTGGGGATGAAGGCAGAGATCAACGTTTAGTACAGGCGGAAAATTCAAGAAAAAGCGCAAAGGAATGTTGCAGGGGATTGCGGCATTCCTTTTTCTCTGATACCTTATCCTGGGAAAGCTGATGGAAATTATTTCCAGAGTAAGTTGTGGTGTAGAAAGGAAAGGGATCAAAATGGAGTGGTGTGAAAAGATTTACGGGGGATGGAGAGCGTCAGAAGTATTCCACAGGGTGGAACGGGTAACGGCAGTCCTCATCCTGCTTGTACTTGCTGTTATCGGCATTGAAGACGGGGATGCCGGAAGTTCAGAACTGACCGGCGTATATTCGATTGAGATGAAAACAGGCGCGGCGGGGAGCGCGCTGACGGGAAGCGAAGCAGCGCTTTCCGGTGCAGATGAAATATTATCTGAGGATATCAAAGCAGTATTTACAGAGATTCCGGCAGAACTCCCTGTGAAACCGGTACAAGAAATGAAAACTGCAGCCGGGACAGTGGAGATTCCTGCGACAGCGCTGATCCCGGAAGATAAAAATCCGTCAGTCCCGGAGATATCTCTTCCGGAGACAGCGGTTCCTTCTCTTCCGGAAGATGAAACAGCTCCGTCTGTTCCGATTGAAGAATTCCCGGCGGACAATTTTCCGCAGGAGGATGCGCCGGACAGCAGCCCGTCAAATATAGCAGGCTTTCTTGTGGACAGCTCCGGTATGATCTGCGGGATCGCGGATATGGATGTGATTTCTGACGGGTATCTTGTCCTTCCCGCAGAGGGGTGCTCCGGTATCAGAGTGTCAGCCTTTGCGGATGTTTCGGAGCTGATCACTGAAATTTATATTCCTGCGAATATCACCCAGATAGAAGAGGGAGCTTTTGCGTGTCTCAGCTGTCTGGAATGGCTGGAGGCAGAAGGATCAGACTCCTGCTTTACAGAAGACGGTGTATTGTTTTCGGAAAACGGAACGTGTATTCTCGGTTTTCCATCTGCAAGGACAGGCGGTTATAAAGTACCTCAGAGAGTGACACGGTTTGCTGCAGATGCCTTTGCCACGGCTCAGATCGAGACTCTGGACGCGGTCGGATGCAGCCTGTCAGATACAGGAAATCTTCCGTCATCCATCCGGCTGCTCCTATCTGGAGACCTGGCAGGGGGATTTTAGTGAAATATACGGAAACGCACTGTTTTCCGGGTCCAGTTGTTTGTTGAAGAATCCTCCGATATGTTCTATAATACCATGTATAGGAACATTGATTGCCGGGAATCATGCGGCAGAAGGGAGGGGACTTTATGAGAGAGAAAAACATATTTCACGTACTCAGGGACAGCAGGTATACAGTTGTCTTGAGCGGCGCAGGCCTGATGGCGGAAAGCGGGTATCCGCTCCTGCGCGACGGGGAGGAATCCTACGAGATCGAGGATAAATACGGCTATTCTTTCGAGGAGATTTTCAGCAGCGGATTTTATTCTGCGCGAAAAGAACTGTTCTTTCGCTTTTATAAAGAGGTCATCCTGAAAGCAGTGGATATTCCTCCGGGAAAGGGCTTTTCTATGCTGAAGAAGCTTCAGGATCACGGGCTGGTGGATTCTATCATCACCCGGCGGATCGCGGGGCTGGAGGACCGGGCAGGATGCAGGAATGTGGTAAATATGAAAGGCACGGTCTTTGACAATGTATGCCCGTCCTGCGGGAGACATTATCCGATGGAATATGTCAGAGATTCAAAAGGTGTTCCTCTGTGTGAACATTGTCTTGTCGCCCTGCGCCCTCAGGTATGTCTGTTTGGCGAGATGATCGACAATGGCATTATGACACGCGCGGCAGGCGAGGTGGAGAAGGCGGACGTGCTTCTTGTGCTCGGGGCAAGCCTGAATTCCCCGCTGTGCAGCCAGATGCTGCAATATTATTCGGGCACGAACCTGATCCTTGTGACAGGGTCAGAGCACTATGCCGACCAGAGAGCGGATTTCGTCGTATACGGAAGATGCGATGACTTTCTTGAGCGCCTGGCAGCTGAGTGCGAAAATTAAAATACAGACCAGGATTGGAGAAAAAAGATGAGTAACAAAGTGAGGACAAGATTTGCTCCCAGCCCGACAGGGCGCATGCATGTAGGAAATCTGAGGACGGCGCTCTATGCGTATCTGATCGCAAAGCACGAGGGCGGAGACTTCATCCTCCGCGTGGAGGACACAGACCAGGAGCGTTTTGTAGAGGGAGCGCTGGATATTATATACAGGACATTGGAGAAGACCGGACTGAAACATGACGAGGGACCGGACAAAGACGGGGGATGCGGACCGTATGTACAGAGCGAAAGGCAGGCTTCAGGACTTTATCTGAAATATGCAAAGCAGCTTGTGGAGCAGGGGGATGCATATTACTGTTTCTGCGACAAAGAGCGCCTGGAATCACTGAAAACCTCTGTATCGGATGACGGCACGGATATCGTTGTCTATGACAAGCACTGCCTGGGCTTAAGCAGGGAAGAGATTGAGGCGAACCTGGCGGCCGGAAAGCCGTGGGTAATCCGCCTGAATGTTCCGAATGAAGGGGAGACGACCTTCCACGATGAGATATACGGAGATATTACAGTGCCCAACAATGAGCTGGACGATATGATCCTGATCAAGTCAGACGGATTTCCGACTTATAATTTTGCAAACGTGATCGACGACCATCTGATGGGGATCACTCACGTGGTGAGAGGAAATGAATATCTGTCCTCCGCGCCGAAATACAACCGGCTCTATGAGGCATTCGGATGGGATATCCCGGTGTATGTGCACTGTCCGCTCATTACGGATGAAAACCATAAGAAGCTGAGCAAACGCTGCGGACATTCGTCCTATGAAGATCTGATCGATCAGGGATATGTATCTGAAGCAGTGGTCAACTATGTGGCGCTGCTGGGGTGGTGTCCGTCCGACAACAGGGAGATCTTTTCTCTGGAAGAGCTGGTGGAGGCATTTGATTACCGCCATATGAGCAAGTCCCCGGCAGTCTTTGATACAGTGAAGCTGAAATGGATGAATGGCGAATACTTAAAGGCAATGGATTTTGACCGGTTCTATGAGCTGGCAGAGCCCTATATCCGCATGACAGTCACAAAGGATTATGACCTTAAGAAGATCGCCGCTCTGGTAAAGACAAGGATCGAGATACTTCCGGATATCTGCGGGCAGATCGACTTTTTTGAGGAACTGCCGGAATATGACAATGAGCTTTACAGACACAAAAAGATGAAGACAGATCCTGAGAAGGGGCTTGCCCTTCTCAAAGAGGTACTGCCGCTTCTCGAAGCTCAGGATGATTACAGCAACGACGCTCTTTTTGAGATGCTCAAAGCGTTTGCTGGAGAGAAGGAATATAAGATCGGCTATGTAATGTGGCCTTTGAGAACTGCTGTTTCAGGCAAACAGAACACTCCGGGAGGCGCTACAGAGCTGATGGAAGTGTTTGGAAAAGAAGAATCTCTGAGCAGGATCCGGAAAGGGATCGAGAAGCTCAGCCGGGAGCTTATGGCATAGGGCAGCAGGATACAGACAGAGAGGAAACAGATGGGATTTAATCAGGCTCAGAAAAGAGCGGTCACACACGGGGCGGGGCCCTGCCAGGTTCTGGCGGGGCCCGGTTCCGGGAAGACGCTTACAATTGTAAACAGGATCAGGTATCTGATCGAAGAATGTCACATAAGGCCAGAAGAAATTCTGGTCGTTACTTTTACCCGTTTTGCGGCGGCAGAGATGAAGGAAAGGCTCAGCAGTCTGATGGGGAGGAGAGAAATCCCGGTGACAGCGGGCACGTTCCACGGGATCTATTATGGTATCCTGAAATGGGCGTACCGTTTCGGTCCCCAAAATATTCTGTCAGAAGAGGAAAAGTACCAGCTCCTGCGCCCTATTGTGGGCAGGCAGGAGCTGGAGCCGTCTGACGAGGAAGATTTCCTCAGAGATATAGCGGAGGAGATCGGACGGGTCAAGAACAACAGAATCAATATCTCTGAATTTGTCTCATCAAAGTGCGGTGCTGAGACATTCCGCGATATATACAGGGAATACGAAAAGGAGAGAAAAGCGCTGCGAAAGATCGATTTTGACGATATGCTCGTAGTCTGCTATGAGCTTTTTGCCTCCAGGCCTGATGTGCTTGCAATGTGGCAGAAGCGGTTTCGCTATATCCTGGTAGACGAATTTCAAGATATCAACCGGGTACAGTACGATGTGCTCCGGATGCTGTCGCTCCCGGAGAATAATCTGTTCGTGGTAGGGGATGACGACCAGGCGATCTACGGGTTCAGAGGAGCTGACCCGGAGATTATGTTCCGCTTCGAAGAGGATTATCCGGGGGCAGAGCAGATCCTTCTGGATGTGAATTATCGTTCCACTTCCAATATCGTCAGAAACTCCCTTAAAGTTATCGGCAATAATGTAAAGCGGTTTGATAAAAAAATCGAGACAGTGAGAGATAAAGGAGATTTTCTGCATGTACAGGAGTTAAAAGATTCCAATGAGGAAGCGCAGTATGTGGCGGATGAGATTGAAAAACGTGTGGAAAGCGGAGTTCCCGCAGAAGATATCGCTGTACTTTTCCGAATCCATACAGATGCGCGTCCCGTGGCAGAAGAGCTGATCCGGCGGAAGATCCCCTTTCAGATGCGGGAACATCTTCCGAATCTTTATGATCATTTTATCGCAAAGGATATCCAGGCATATTTCCACCTTGCCATGGGGGAGGTCAGCAGAGGAGACCTTCTGCGTGTTATGAACCGGCCCAAGCGCTATATCGGGAGGGACAGCCTTTCCGGAGGGACGGCGTCTTTTGAGGGGATCAGGAATTTTTACTGCGATAAAGACTGGATGATGGACAGGATCGACCAGTTTGAGTGGGACGTGAAGATGCTTGCCCGCATGGCTCCGTATGCGGCGATACAATATCTGAGAAAACGGATTGGATATGATGATTTTCTGAAAGACTATGCCTTTACAAATAAAATCGAGCGCTCTGCCCTGAATGAAGTGCTGGCTGAAATCGAAGAAGCGGCGCGCCCGTATGCCTCTATTGAAGAGTGGTTCACGCATATCGAGGAATATACAGAGGCGTTGAAAAAGAAAGAACGGATGAGAGGGGCATCCCGGGAAGGGGTGCGTCTGATGACGCTGCACGCGGCAAAGGGACTGGAGTTTGATACAGTGCTGCTGATCGGGGCAAACGAGGGAAGGATGCCCTATAAGAAGGCTGTGAGCGAAAAGGCTGAGGAGGAAGAACGCAGACTCTTTTACGTAGGTATGACCCGCGCTAAAAATGTGCTGAAGATTTGTTATGTAAAAGAAAAAAACGGGAAAGAGACAGCTCCTTCCCGCTTTGTGGATGAACTTCTGGACGAAGAATAGGTTTATTCGATATCGTCCAGGTCAATGTCGCCGAAATCCTGTTCCTCCATCCAGTCATTGAATGCTTCTGAAACACGCTCGAACTCTTCGTCCTCAAGGATATTCTCAAGTCCCGGCTCTTCGTTCTCGCCGTTGTCGATAAAACGGTAAAGATATACCTGACCGTCGTCATTGTCCCCGTTTTCATCCAGGGGAAGAAGGGCAATGTACTCCCTGCCGTCTGTCTCAAAAATTGTCAGTACGGCGCATTCCAGTTCTTCGTCATTTTCCAGTGTCAGTGTTACTGTGAGTGATTCATTTTCATTCATATGTGCTTCTCCTTTAAGTCTGCTGCAGCAGTATCGTACCATGATGGTATCAGAAAGAAATCGAAAAAGCAAGAGATAAGATTATTGACATTCCTCTGAAACACGATAGAATGAAAGAGTGAACGACAACAAGACCAGCACGGAGAGGAACTCAGATGAATAATAAACGGATCAGAATCATACTTATGGCAGTTTTTGCCGTTATTTTTATTTGCGGATGCAAACAGAACGTAGGAACACCCGAGGACAATGCCGTTGTGGAAGAAACAGAGGAAGATACAGAGGATCCGGAAGAAAAACGTCTTTTCGGATACAGCTGTCCGGATCTGTCAAATCCCTTCTATCAGGTCCTGAAAGATTCTATAGCGACAGAATTGGAAAATCGGGAAAATCCGATCCTGGTGCGGGATGCGCAGATGAATCCTGACATGCAGGCAGAACAGATACAGGAGATGATAGACGCCCGGGTGGATCTTGTCTTTCTGTGTCCCGTTGATCCGGAACAGATCACGGAATCCCTGGAAGCGCTGAAAGAAGCAGATATACCTGTGATCAATCTGGATGTGCGTGCGGATGAACAGAATCTGGCAGACGCGTTTATCGGATCAGATGATGAAAACGCAGGAAAGGTCTGCGCACAGAATCTGACGGAGAGAAAGCCTGACGGCGGAAAAATGGTTCTTGTCGAAAATCCGCAGAATGCTGCGATCAATGCCCGCATCACAGGATTTGAAGAGGCAGTCAGGAATAAAGGGTTTGAGGTAGTTAAAAGGATAGACGCGGGAAGCACAGAGAGCGGAGTACAGGCGGAGATGGCGGCTGCCCTGGCAGAGGATCCTCAGATTGACGCCGTTATGTGCGGGGATGACAGGATGGCCTTACAGGTACTTCAGGCGCTGAACGATGCGGGGCGAAATGATATTCTTGTATACAGTGTGGGCGGATCGCCGGAAGTAAAAAGTGCATTGGCGGATCCGGAAAGCCCTATGGCAGGAATCGGTGCGCAGTCCCCTATCAACATAGGGAAGACCGCAGTCAAGACAGCGGAAGCTCTCCTTGATGGAGGAGCATATGAAAAGGAGATCAGTGTTGAGACATTTTTTATCAACAGGGATAATCTTGAGATGTATGGAACTGACGGATGGCAGTAGGAAAGGAACAGACTATGAATAGGACAACAGGAAGACCGCAGCCGTTCGGCGCGGCAGTAGAACAGGACAGGATCAATTTTTCCGTGCAGGTCCCGAAAGGGAAATCCTGCGCACTCCTGCTGTACCGAAAAGGCAAAATGCAGCCGGCAGTGCGATTTGAGATGCCAGAGGAAGAAGGAATAGGGGAGGTGCGTTTCCTCGCTGTAGAGGGCATTGATGCAGGAAAATATGAATATAATTTTGAGATCAACGGGAAAGTGACGATCGATCCTTATGTGAGGGAGATTACCGGAAAGAAGGTATTTGGACGGGAGAGAGATCTGTCCGCCCATGAAATCCGGGGGAAACTTATCTCTTCGGAGTATGACTGGGAAGATGACAAGAGGCTTCACCTGCGCTGGGATGAAGTGGTGGCGTACAGCCTCCATGTTCGCGGGTTTACGAAGCACGGCTCCTCTAAGGCGCGGCACAAAGGCACTTATCTGGGGGTGGTCGAGAAGCTTCCCTATCTGAAAGAGCTGGGGATCAATCAGATCCAGTGTATGCCTGTCTATGAATTTGAAGATTGTAAAAAAGGAAAAATCAATTACTGGGGGTATGGTCCGGCATATTATTTCGCGCCCAAAGAGGCATATGCCGCGGGAGACTCTGCGGTCAGGGAATTAAAGGATATGGTCCGGTGGTGCCACCGTGAGGGGATCGAAGTGGTGCTGGAAATGCCTTTTGCGGAAGGAATTCCGGTTCAGACCGTTCTGGAGTGCCTGCGCTTCTATATGCTGGAATACCATGTGGACGGGTTTGTGGTTAATCCGTATACTGTTCCGTGGGAGATTCTCTGCGCGGATCCGTTCCTGAAGGACGTTAAGCTGATGCGTAAGGACGATGCGTTTCAGAATGTGATGCGACGTTTTCTCAAAGGCGATGAGAACATGGTCAATGATGTCATGTGGGCTCTGTCACACAATTCGTCATCAGACGGAAAGTGCAATTATATTACTGCACAGACAGGTTTTACGCTGTGGGATCTTGTATCATATGACAGTAAGCATAATGAGGCAAACGGAGAAAACAATACAGACGGTCCTGATTACAATTACAGCTGGAACTGCGGGGCGGAAGGAACGAGCCGGAAGCGGGCAGTCATGGCGCTTAGAAAAAACCAGGTGATGAACGCGTTTTTTCTCTTACTGACCGCCCAGGGTACTCCGTGTATCTTGGCTGGCGATGAGTTCTATAATACGCAGAAAGGGAATAACAATGTTTACTGTCAGGACAATGAGATCGGATGGGTGGACTGGAGCAAGCTCAAAACAGATCAGATTTTATTCGAATTTGTAAAAGAACTGATCGCCCTACGCAGGGGACATCCGTGTCTGCATCGCGAGGAAGAGCTCAAAGGTCTGGACCGCACGGCGTGCGGCGTGCCGGACGTATCCTATCATGGGGAAAGTGCATGGCAGGTGAAAAACGAAGTGTCCAGCCGTCAGCTGGGAGTTCTTTATTCCGGTACAGGCGCAGGTGACCAGGAGTGCTTTATCGCTTATAACATGCACTGGATTCCCCATACGTTTGCCCTTCCGTCTCCGGGAAAAGGCAGGGGATGGAAGCTTGCGGCTGACACACAGCAGGGGATCCTTAAGGAGCCGGCAGCCCTGGAGGATCAGAAGTGTATTGAGCTGAAAGAAAGAAGCATTGCGATCCTGACAGGGACAGAGCTTGAAAAGAAACCGGATAAAGGAAAAGGGCGGAAAAAGCCATGAAGCCGCTGAAGCATTTTTGTACGATAACAAAACATAAGTTTCTTGTGATGAAAGAGTGTTTCCGAGTAGGTCTTTACCGTCAGGGACTCCTCCATGATCTCTCAAAATACGGATGGACAGAATTCCGCGTGGGGTGCAGATATTATCAGGGGGATCGCAGCCCCAACAATGCGGAGAGGGAAGAGAACGGTTATTCTTCTGCATGGCTGCATCATAAGGGAAGGAATAAGCATCACTATGAATACTGGATCGACTACAACCTGAGCGGAACCGGGATTCTGACAGGGATGAAGATGCCGGTCAGGTATGTGGTGGAAATGTTTCTTGACCGGATCGCGGCAAGCAAGGTATACAAGGGGAGTCAATATAAAGACAGTGATCCCCTGGAATACTATATGAACGGAAAAGCGGGTGAGCTGATGCACCCGGAGACACGCAGGCTTCTGGAAAAGCTGCTCCATATGCTTGCCGAGCAGGGAGAAGAGACCACTTATGAGTTTATCAGGAGAGACGTACTGAAGAAACACAGATGATCCCGGAATATCACCGCCGGAATGTTCCCGGATGCCTTTGAAAGGCGTGAGACCGGGAACATGACTCGGCGGTTTTACTATTCTGGCTGATTTTTATTCGGGATAATAAAGCTGAGAATCCTGGATATCTGTCAGGACTTCCGCCAGGAATTTTTTCGCCAGGTAGTTTGCCATGGGAAGGTTCATATCCAGATAATTGCCGCAGTCGCGCGCTGACGCTCCGGGGATCTCCCCTTCGTAGCATGCGATAAAGGTGAACATTTCCTTCATGAGCGGGACGATGTCAGCAGAATCGTAATCCCCGGCAAGGAGGAGATAAAAGCCCGTCCGGCATCCCATGGGACCGAAATAGATGACACGGTCTTTCCAGGTCTCATGATTGCGCAGGAACGTGGCGCCAAGATGTTCGATAGTGTGGACCTCTGCTGTGTTCATGACCGGCTCGTCATTGGGGCTGGTCATGCGGATATCAAATGTGGTGATGACCGCGCCGCTGACTGTATCCTTCCTGGAAACATAGATGCCGGGCATAAGCCGGATATGGTCGATTGTAAAACTGGTGATCTTATTCATTTGAGTATCATTCCTTTCTGTCAGGGAGCTGCTCCCTGGAAGTACAGGTTTCATTATAGACTCAGGGAAAGAAAAACACAAGGATGCAAAGGAGAAAATGCTATGAGGTTGTATATTGTCCGCCACGGAGAAACGGACTGGAACAGGATACACAGAGTACAGGGACGTACGGATATCCCGCTGAATGATTACGGCAGACGCCTTGCGCGCGAGACCGCTGAAGGCATGAAAGAAGTAAGGATCGATCTGGGGTACACAAGCCCGCTCTTAAGGGCAAAAGAGACGGCTCAGATCATACTTGCAGACCGTGGCGTTCCGCTTTATGAGGACAGCCGGATCGAGGAACTCTCATTCGGGAGTTACGAAGGAATGAGGACCGGCGGGGAGGCAAAGGAACCGGGGAGTGAAGCGTTTAACCGTTTTTTTACTGACACAGCCAATTATGTCCCGCCGCAGGATGCGGAATCGATTCCTCAGCTTTACGAACGGACCGGAAAATTTCTTGCGGAAATATGTGGAAGGGAGGACCTGAAGGACAGGTCCATTCTCGTATCCACGCATGGGGCTGCGATGACGGCTCTGTTAAATCGGATCAGGGGAAACCTTTCTGTTTCAGAGTTCTGGAAGGACGAAGTCCCGCCTAACTGTTCTGTCACGGAAGTGGAAGTCAGCGGCGGAAAGGCCCGGATCATCCGGGAGGGTGTCATCTATTATAAAGAGAAGGTCAGGAAATGGAAAACAGTGTGAGAAAGCCGAGCTTAAGGACAGGAAGGAGAGAAGGATGAGGAAAGTTACAGTCAGAAATGTTGAGATAGGGGCAGGCAGGCCGAAGATCTGTGTTCCCATTACGGGAAAGGAAGAGCAGGAGATCCTGTCCGCTGCGGAGACCGTAAAGGCTTCGCCCGCGGATTTGATTGAATGGCGCGCGGACTGGTTTGAAGGAATCTTTGATCCGGAGAGGACTCAGAAGATGCTGCAATATCTGCGGAATACGCTGGGGAATCTTCCGCTGCTGTTTACATTCCGCACCGCAGAGGAGGGCGGAGAGAAAGAAATAGATGTTTCTTCCTATGCGGGGCTGAACATAAGGATCGCGCAGAGCGGAATGGCAGACCTGATCGATGTGGAAGCGTTTACCGGAGGGGACGCCGCGGGAGAGGTTATCGAAGCCGCGCATTCTGCGGGTATAAAGGTTATAGCTTCTAATCATGATTTTCATAAGACCCCGCCTCGGGAAGAAATCGTATCCCGGCTTGTAAAAATGCAGGAGATGGGAGCTGATATCGCTAAGATCGCTGTCATGCCGCAGAGCAGGAGGGACGTGATCACATTATTGTCTGCCACTGAGGAGATGACGTCAGAGCATGCGCGGATTCCGGTTATTACCATGTCAATGGGAAAGACGGGCGTGATCAGCCGCATCTGCGGTGAAACGTTCGGATCCGCGGTGACATTCGGCTCTGCGGGCAGAAGCTCAGCGCCGGGGCAGCTGGATGCGGAAGAGTTGGAGAAGGTGCTCTCAATCCTCCATAAAATGTAAAAAAGCGCTGTTAGTAAGAAGGGGAGGCTCTGAAAAGGGCTTCCTTATTTTGGGGTTGCAATATACCTGGATAGGGTATATAATGTCTTTGACAGAACGATATACCCCCATGGGGTTTACAGAAACACAGGAGGAAATCAGCATGGAAGATATGAACAATGTCTGTCCCGGATGCAGTCACAGGACAAAGGATCGTTCGGAGAAAGAGAAGAGGAGCATGCTCAATCGCTTAAGCCGTATCGAAGGCCAGGTGCGAGGGATCAGGAAAATGGTGGAGAATGACGCCTACTGCCCGGATATTCTTATCCAGGTGTCAGCGGTAAATGCCGCGCTCAACAGTTTTAACAAGGTGCTCCTTGCAGAACATATCCGTACCTGCGTGACAGACGATATCAGGGAAGGGAAGGAAGGGACTATTGACGAACTGGTTCTTGTCCTTCAGAAATTGATGAAATAGGAGTGATATTTATTTATGGAACAATACAACGTGACGGGCATGAGCTGCGCAGCGTGCAGCGCCCGAGTAGAAAAAGCAGTGTCCAAGATCCCTGGCGTGACCTCCTGCTCGGTAAGCCTGCTGACTAATTCCATGGGAGTGGAGGGAACAGCGGACCCTGCCCAGATCATCGCTGCCGTGGAAGAGGCAGGATACGGAGCTTCCGAAAAAGGATCGGAAGGGCAGGACCGGGCACATGCTTCAGCGTCCTCTCTTTCAGCGGGTGAGGATGCCCTGAAAGACAGGGAGACGCCCAGGATGAAGAGACGTCTGATCGCATCTCTCTGCTTTCTGATTCCGCTGATGTATTTCTCGATGGGACATATGATGTGGAACTGGCCTGTGCCGTCATTCCTGGAAGGCAATCATGTGGCAATGGGACTGATCCAGCTTTTGCTGACTACCGCGGTTATGGTAATCAATCAGAAATTCTTTATCAGTGGCTTTAAGGGTCTGATCCACCGCGCCCCCAATATGGATACCCTCGTTGCGCTAGGCGCAGGAGCGTCCTACGGATACAGCCTGTACGCGCTGTTTGCGATGACGGATGCCCAGATGCGGGGCAACGCCGCGGGGGTCATGTCATATATGCATGAGTTCTATTTTGAATCGGCGGCGATGATCCTGACGCTGATCACAGTCGGAAAGATGCTTGAGGCGCGTTCTAAAGGGAAGACAACAGATGCCCTTAAAAGCCTGATGAAGCTTGCGCCTAAGACTGCCACAGTGATAAGGAACGGCGCGGAGGAGACTGTCTCCATAGAGCAGGTAAGAAAAGGCGATATCTTCGTTGTGAGACCGGGGGAGAATATCCCTGTGGACGGCGTGATCCTTGAAGGGCACAGCGCGGTGAATGAATCCGCTCTCACCGGTGAGAGTATCCCTGTGGATAAGGATGCAGGGGACGCTGTCTCCGCTGCTACATTGAATCAGTCCGGCTTCCTCCGCTGCGAGGCGACGCGGGTGGGAGAGGATACGACCCTCTCCCAGATCATCCAGATGGTGAGTGACGCCGCGGCGACCAAAGCGCCCATCGCTAAGGTGGCGGACCGGGTATCCGGCGTGTTTGTGCCGGCTGTCATCGGGATCGCTCTGGTGACCATCGCTGTATGGCTGATCGCGGGACAGACGATCGGGTTTGCGCTGGCAAGAGGCATTTCGGTCCTTGTCATAAGCTGTCCCTGTGCCCTCGGACTTGCCACGCCTGTGGCGATCATGGTAGGAAACGGGATGGGGGCGAAAAACGGAATCATGTTTAAGACCGCTGTTTCTCTTGAAGAGACAGGCAAGACACAGATCGTAGCCCTGGATAAGACAGGAACCATCACCAGCGGAGAACCCAGGGTTACGGATATGATCCCCGCGGCAGGCGTGACAGAGGAAGAACTTCTCGCCTATGCGTATGCGCTTGAGAAAAAGAGCGAGCATCCGCTGGCGCGGGCGGTTATCACAAAAGCAGAGGAAGAGAACGCTGTCTGTGTCCGTGAGGCAGAAGATTTCCATGCGGTCCCCGGAAACGGTCTGACAGGTATACTTGCCGGCGTGAAGCTTGCCGGAGGAAACTTAAGCTTTATAAGCAGGAATGCTGTGATCCCGGACGAGGCGGTAAAGAGGGCGGAGAAGCTCTCGGCAGAGGGAAAGACTCCCCTGTTCTTCAGCAGGAACGGTATGTTCATCGGCATGATCGCCGTGGCGGATGTGATCAAGGAAGACAGCCCGAGAGCGGTAAAAGAGCTTCAGAATATGGGTATCCATGTGGTAATGCTCACAGGGGACAACGAGCGGACGGCAAAAGCGATCGGCGCACAGGCGGGCGTGGACGAGGTGATCGCAGGCGTACTTCCTGATGGTAAGGAGAGCGTGATCCGGTCTCTGAAGAAGAAGGGAAGAGTCGCTATGGTCGGAGACGGGATAAATGATGCCCCGGCGCTTACCAGGGCAGATATGGGCATTGCGATCGGAGCGGGGACAGATATCGCCATCGATGCAGCGGATGTTGTGCTCATGAAGAGCCGCCTGAGCGACGTGCCTGCGGCAATCAGGCTGAGCCGCGCCGCGCTCAGGAATATCCATGAGAATCTGTTCTGGGCATTTTTCTATAACGTGATCGGAATTCCGCTGGCAGCAGGAGTATGGATCCCGATCTTCGGGTGGCAGCTAAACCCCATGTTCGGTGCCGCGGCAATGAGCCTTTCCAGCTTCTGCGTGGTCAGCAACGCGCTGCGTCTCAACTGGTTTAAGATGTATGACGCCGGCAGGGATAAAAAAATAAAAGTAAAAAACAAGGAGGAATCAACAATGACAAAAACAATGAAGATTGAAGGAATGATGTGCGGACACTGCGAGGCAAGAGTGAAAAAAACTCTGGAAGCTCTGGCGGGAGTGGATAGTGCGGAGGTGAGCCACGAGGCAGGGACAGCCGTTGTCACGCTGAATGAGGAGGTCAGCGATGACGTCCTGAAAAAAGCGGTGGAGGATCAGGATTACAAGGTACTGGAGATCCGTTGAATGGCAGATTAATATGGTTTGTGCGGCAGCCGGCGCAAAAGCGCGCCGGCTGCCGTCTGCTGTCCGAAAGACGGTATTGCCGGGGCAGTAATGGCAGTATAAAGAGAGGACTTTGCAGGAAGTACAAAATATATTGACTTATACGCAGGCAGAATGTAAAATGATTACGAAAAGGCTATCCGTGTACACAGATGATCTGGATAGCGTTTTTTAACTTATAAGCAGGTTCCGGGACTGCCCCGGACGATGACAAGAGAAGGAGGAAAAATATGAAAAAGAGGATTGTCAGCGTATTTTTGTGCGCAGCTATGGCAGTCACCCTGATCGCAGGGTGCGGAGCTCCGGCTGCGGAGACTGGCGGAAATGAGGATGGAGGCTCTTCTGCAGCGGCTTCCGAAGGGATCCCGAAAGATGAGATCAAGGTAGGATTTGTGCACATTTCAGATCCGAGCGATATGGGATACACATACAATCAGGATCTGGGAACACAGGAGATGCAGGAGGCACTTGGATTAAGCGATGACCAGATCATTAACAAATATAATGTGGCAGAAGACGCGTCATGTGATACGGCTTTGAGAGAGCTGGTTGACGCGGGATGTAATATTATCTTTGCTACAAGCTTCGGCTTCGAAGATTATGTAGTGGAAGTGGCGAGAGAGTACCCGGAGGTACAGTTCTGCCATGCTACAGGTTATCAGGCAAAGGATGCCGGTCTTGATAATTTCCATAACTATTTTGCATCAATCTACGAAGGACGTTATCTTGCGGGTATCGCGGCAGGGATGAAGACAGAGACGAACAAGCTGGGGTATGTGGCGGCATTCCCGTTTGCCGAGGTTATCAGCGGATATACAGCATTCTATCTCGGTGCAAAGAGTGTAAATCCGGATGTGACAATGGAAATCATGTACACAAACTCATGGAATGATCCGACAGTAGAGTCTCAGGTGGCAAAGGCTCTGATCGACCGCGGATGCGATGTGATCTCACAGCACTCCGACTCCACAGCTCCGGCTACGACAGCAGAGGATAACGGAGTTTGGCAGGTTGGTTACAACAATGATATGATCGAGGCTGCTCCGAATGCATCCCTGATCTCCCCGCGTATCGACTGGGGCATCTATGTGACAGAAGCTGTGCAGGCAATGATCGACGGCGAGGAGATCCCGATTGACTGGTGCAAGGGTCTGGCGGACGGCGCTGTTTATCTGTCGCCGCTGAACGAAAACATTGCGGCAGAGGGGACGCAGGAGGCAATCGACGAGGCGGCAGAGAAGATCAAATCCGGCGAGCTTCATGTATTTGCAGGACCGCTCAAGGGCGTGAGCCCGGAGGGCGAAGAGTATGAAGTAGCGGAGGGAGAATACTATCATGAGCAGGAAGAGGCTTCTGCTCCATCCTGGCTGTATATCGTTGACGGATGTACCGTTGTTGAATAAAATCTGAAAAACAGAATAAAAAGAATGTGACAGAGCCGTCTTCGGACGGCTTTGTTCGTATCAGGCATCTATTGCAGGACAAAGAATATACAAGAAGAGAAGGAGGATGAGAGCTTGAGTGTGGGAGCTGAGTATGCGGTAAAAATGCATCATGTGACAAAGACGTTCGGAAAAGTGACCGCGAACAAGGACGTCAACCTTGAACTGAGGACAGGAGAGATCCTTGCGCTCCTCGGGGAAAACGGAAGTGGGAAGACGACTCTGATGAACATGCTGTCAGGGATTTATTTCCCGGACCACGGAGAGATCTATGTGAAGGGAGAAGAGGTGACGATCCGTTCCCCGAAGGACTCTTTTGCACTGGGTATCGGCATGATCCACCAGCATTTTAAACTGGTGGACGTCCTGACAGCGGCAGAAAATATCGTGCTTGGGCTGGATGGCAAGGTCACTGTAAACCGCAGGGAGATCAATAAAAAGGTGGGAGAACTTGCGCAGAAATACGGATTTGACCTTGATCCTTCCAAAAAGGTCTATAATATGTCTGTCTCAGAAAAGCAGACTGTGGAGATTTTGAAAGTTCTCTATAAAGGAGCGGATATACTGATCCTGGACGAGCCTACGGCAGTGCTGACTCCTCAGGAGACGGAACGGCTCTTTACCGTGCTGCGGAATATGAAAAAGGACGGGAAGTCTATTATCATCATTACCCATAAGCTTAACGAAGTGCTTGCAATCTCAGACCGGGTGGCGATCCTCCGTAAGGGAGAGTACATCGGTGTGGTCAATACAGCGGAGACAGATCAGGCGCAGCTCACGGAGATGATGGTAGGGCGTCCTATCAGTCTTGAGATCGATCGCCCCCAGGTGGATCGCGGAGAGAAGCGTCTCCAGGTGATCGACCTGACCTGTCTGAACGGAGACGGGGTGAAGGCTCTGGACAATGTATCTTTTGAGGCATACGGCGGGGAGATCCTCGGGATCGCAGGTATTGCAGGCAGCGGTCAGAGGGAATTGTGCGAGACTATCGCAGGGCTTTATCCTTCTATCGGAGGTTCTGTGCTCTATTCAGGCGTCCGCGAGGGCGTTCCCGTGCAGGAGCGGATCCTCGGACTGAAGCCGGATGAGATCGTTAAAAAGGGAATTTCCATGGCATTCGTCCCGGAGGACAGGCTTGGTATGGGCCTTGTGGCAGGAATGGATATGACGGACAATGTGATGCTTCGGAGCTATAAGTCAAATAAAGGAATTTTTGTAGACCGCAAGGCCCCGAGAGAGCTGGCGGAAAAGCTGATCGAAGAGCTGGAGATCGTGACTCCCGGCGTGGATACTCCCGTGGGAAGGCTCTCCGGCGGAAATGTGCAGAAAGTCCTTCTGGGCAGGGAGATCGCATGCCAGCCGTCCGTGCTGATCGTAGCTTATCCGGTGCGCGGGCTGGATATCAACTCTTCATACCGGATTTATGACCTGCTCAACGAGCAGAAGAAAAAAGGTGTTGCAGTTATCTTTATCGGTGAGGATCTGGATGTGCTCATGCAGCTTTCCGACCGCATTATGGTCATGTGCGGCGGAAAAGTGAGCGGTATCGTGGATCCGCGGAAAGTGACGAAAGAAGATATCGGACTGATGATGATCCATGCAGAGGGAGCAGAGTCTGTCAGCAAGGATAAGGAGGTGACCGCATGAGCGCACATACACACACAGCACAGGCAAAAGAGCCGCTTCTGAGAATGGTCAGACGGGATACGATCTCCAGCCAGAAATCCTGGGGGATCCGCGCGGCGGCATTCCTTCTCTCACTTGTGACAGGCGGGATCGTGATCCTGATGCTGGGACACAACCCGATTTCAGTATATATTTCCATGGTAAAAGGAGCCTGGGGGTCAAAGACCGTGATTTACGAGACGGTTAAGATCGCGATCCCTCTGCTTATCACAGCCATTGGTATTTCGTTTGCATTTAAGATGAAGTTCTGGAATATCGGCGGCGAGGGACAGATCCTTGTGGGAGCAGTTGCGGCAGGAGCGTTCGGACTCTTTACAGCCCACATTTTCCCTAAGCTTCCGCTGGTTCTTCTGATGATGCTGGCTGCTATCGTGGCGGGAGGTCTGTACGGGCTTCTGCCTGCCGTATGTAAAGCAAAATGGGGGACGAACGAGACTCTGTTTACCCTGATGCTCAATTATATTGCCCTTGCGTTTATCAAGTATCTGATGAACGGTCCGTGGAAAGCGCCGGGCAGCAGCTATCCGAAGATCGCGATGCTTGTCCCGGGCGCCCGCCTCACAAAGGTGCTGGGAGTGCACTGGGGATGGATCCTGGCGCTCATACTTGTTGTGGCGGCCTATATCTATTTTAATAAAACAAAACAGGGCTATGAGATTGCTGTTGTAGGCGAGAGTAATAACACTGCCCGGTATGCGGGAATCAATGTGGGAAAGGTTTTCCGGAGGACGATGTTCATATCCGGAGCTCTCTGCGGTCTGGTCGGGATGCTTCAGTTCGCGGGTTCTGACTATACGATCACGGAAGGCACAGCCGGCGGCGTAGGATTCACTGCGATCACTGTGGCATGGCTGGCAAAGATGAATCCGTACGGGATGCTTGTGGTATCAGTATTCATCGCTATGCTGGAAAGAGGGTCCAATGCGATCCAGACACAATTTAAGATCCCTGCATCGGCGGCAGATCTGCTCATCGGCATCATTCTGTTCTTCATGCTGGGATGTGAGTTCTTTATCTCATACAGGCTGATCGGAAGAGGAAAGGAGGAACATCATGCTTAATACATTAAATGGTCTGTTTATCGCGGCAGTGCTGGCAGGAACGCCTCTTCTGCTCGGAGCGCTGGGAGAGATCCTGACCGAAAAGTCGGGCAACCTGAATCTCGGTGTGGAAGGTATGATGTTCATGGGCGCCATCACAGGGCTTGCAGGTTCTTACTACTATGAACAGGCAGTGATCAGTGCGGGAGGAAATCCAAACGGAGTCCTCTCAGCGGCGATCGCGCTTCTGACTTCGTTCCTGGCAGGCGCGGGCGGAGCGCTGATATACAGCTTCCTTACCATTACCCTCAGGGCGAATCAGAACGTGACCGGACTGACGCTGACGATCTTCGGCACCGGTTTCGGAAATTTCTTCGGCGAGTACATCGGGCAGAAAGCCGGCGGGTATGTGGCTGTTTCAGAGACGACAAAGAAAGCATTCTCAGGTCTGCATATCCCGGGACTTTCCGATATCCCGGTGATCGGCCCGCTCCTCTTTGAGTACAACTGGCTTGTCTATTTTGCCATCATCGCAGCTGTGGCCATGGCGTGGTTCTTCAACCGCTCCCGAGTGGGACTGAACCTGCGCGCGGTCGGAGAAGATCCGGCGACTGCGGATGCGGCCGGGATCAATACGACTCTGTACAAATATCTCGCAACCGTCATCGGCGGAGGCATCTGCGGGATCGGAGGTATGTACATGAGCATGGTGACCACTTCGGGCGTATGGGTTCATGACTGTGTCAGCGGATACGGATGGCTTGCAGTTGCGCTCGTTATCTTTGCGACATGGAGTCCTGCAAGAGGAATGGTCGTAGCGCTGATCTTCGGCGGGCTGACCATTATGCGCATGTATGTCAATATTCCGGGTCTGCCGGCGCAGATTTACGATATGTTCCCGTATATCGCTACAATTCTCGTGCTCGTGATCACAAGCATGAGACAGAGCAGGGAACACGCTCAGCCAAAGAGCTGCGGACTCAACTACTTCCGGGAGGAGAGATAGGAAATCTGGATTTGTGTGTGAGGACGGGAGGAGGAAAAACGTCCGAAAACCGCGGAGTATTTTATGGCGTATTCGCGGCGGGCGGGGATATGGCTCAGATTACGGAACCGGAACCTGAGCCATATCCCTGCCCGCCGCGAAAGGCACCCAAAATAGGTCCGCGGTTTTCTGCGTTCATCCGGGGAATTTTTTATCACTTCCCGTGGAAAGAAAGAGATGTATCTTTGGAAAAAGGATGGTACAATATAAGAAAAGTGAAAAAGGGCGGTGAGACTATGAAACTTACTTTTATCGGAGCTGCCCATGAAGTTACGGGAAGCTGCCATTTCCTCCAGGCGGCGGGGAAAAATATCCTGATCGACTGCGGTATGGAGCAGGGACCGGATCTGTATGAGAATCCGGGGCTGCCGATCCCGGAGAAGGATATTGACTATGTGTTCCTTACCCATGCGCACATTGACCACTCGGGGATGCTGCCCCGGCTTGCGAAGAATGGATTTAAGGGACAGATTTTTTCCACATTCGCGACAGCGGGTCTCTGCAACATTATGCTGCGTGACAGCGCGCACATCCAGGAATTTGAGGCAGAGTGGCGCAACCGCAAGGGCAGAAGAGCAGGACAGCCGGAGTATGAGCCGGTGTATGTGATGCAGGATGCCCTGGATGCCATAGAGCTGCTTGTGCCATGCCAGTACGGAGAGCGGATCACGATCTGCGACGGCATTCAGATCCGTTTTACGGATGTGGGGCATCTTCTCGGATCCGCAAGCATTGAAGTCTGGACGACAGAGAACGGAGTCACAAAGAAGATCGTATTTTCCGGGGATGTGGGGAATCTGGATCAGCCTATCATCAAAGATCCGACCTATACGGACGCAGCGGACTATGTGGTGGTGGAATCTACCTATGGCAACCGGGTCCACACAGCGGAGAAGCCGGACTATATCGGAGAATTTACAAGGATCCTCAAAGAGACGTTCGGCCGGGGAGGAAATGTGGTGATCCCCTCGTTTGCAGTGGGCAGGACTCAGGAAATGCTGTACTTTATCCGAGAGATCAAAGAGAAGAACCTGCTTCCGGAATACGAAGATTTTGATGTATACCTGGATAGTCCTCTTGCAATCGAGGCGACAAAAGTATTCACCATGAACATGAGGGACTGCTTTGACGAAGAGGCGATGGCACTGGTCAATTCGGGAGTGAATCCCTTAGTATTTCCGGGGCTTCATACATCGACCACAAGCGACGACTCCAAGATGATCAATTTTATCGAAAAGCCGAAAGTGATCATATCCGCTTCGGGAATGTGCGACGCGGGGCGTATACGCCATCATCTGAAGCATAATCTCTGGAGACCGGAATGTACGGTGCTCTTTGTGGGATATCAGGCAAACGGTACCCTGGGACGCAGGCTGCTTGAAGGAGAGAAGAATATCAAGCTGTTTGGCGAGCCCATCGAGGTACACGCCAGGATCGAGAGCCTTCACGGCGTCAGCGGGCATGCAGATATGAACGGACTGCTGAAATGGATCGGAGCGTTCCGGACGCCTGTTGAGAGGGTGTTTGTGGTTCACGGCGAGGACAGTGTGACCGAAGAATTTGCACAGACTATCACAGAGAAATTCGGATACAGCACATGGGCTCCGTACCCTTGCTGCGAGGCTGACCTTTTGACGAACCAGATCGTCAATGAGGGCGTGCGGATCCCGGTGAAGGCAAAGAAGCCGGCGCAGCGCAGGGCGGATTCGGCGTTCGACCGTCTGGTGGCGGCAGGAAAGCGGCTGCTTGACGTGATCTACCGCAATGAAGGGCTTTCCAATAAGGATAAAGCAAAATTCGAGACACAGATCAATAATCTTGCCGATAAGTGGGAAGAGTAGCTGAATGTAATTTTGTCAAGGACTAAAACTTTATAAAATTTTCCTGCTCCCGGAATATCTTTCCGTCTGGGTGAGAATCATTCTAAGTAGAAAATGCTTAGGAGGATTCTTGGGATGATGGTGAACAAGGTTGAACTGTGCGGAGTAAATACATCGAAGCTCCCGCTTTTAAAAGAAAAGGAAAAGGCGGAGCTCTTCGAGAGGATCAAAGCCGGGGACGAGGAGGCCCGGGAGCAGTATATTAAAGGAAATCTTCGGCTGGTATTAAGTGTGATCAAACGTTTTGAGAGCAGCAGCGAAAATGCGGATGACCTGTTCCAGATCGGCTGTGTCGGATTGATGAAAGCGGTGGATCATTTTGACCCGACAAGGCTTGTGAAGTTTTCCACATACGCGGTGCCTATGATCATCGGAGAAATCCGGAGATATCTGAGGGACAACAGTCCCATGAGAGTCAGCAGGTCGCTGAGAGATACAGCGTACAAAGCAATTTACGCCAAGGAAGGGTATATCCGCCAGCATATGAAGGAGCCTACGGTACAGGAGATCGCAGATGAGATCGGGATCTCAAAGGAAGATGTGGTCTATGCCCTGGACGCGATCCAGATGCCAGTCAGCCTGCACGAGCCTGTGTATAGCGACGGTGGAGATACACTGTACGTGATGGACCAGGTAAGTGACAAGAAAAATAAGGAAGAAAACTGGGTGGAAGAGCTCTCTCTGGAAGCGGCTATGGAAAGGCTCAATGAGAGAGAGCGGTATATCATTACCCTTCGGTTCTTTGAGGGGAAGACGCAGATGGAAGTGGCGGAGCAGATCAATATCTCTCAGGCACAGGTGAGCCGTCTGGAGAAAAATGCCCTGAAGATCATGAGAAAGTATCTTCTCGGGGACTGAAGCTGTCCGAGGACAAAAAACGGATCATACAAAAATCATTACAGAAGAAAAGACAGACGAAAGGAAGAGCAATACAATGGACTATAAAGCATGCATATTTGACCTGGACGGGACTCTGACAGATACGCTGGAATCCCTGACATTTTCCGTCAACGAGACTATGAAAGAGATCGGATTCCCCAGTATTACACAGGATCAGTGCAGACAGTTTGTGGGAAACGGGGCAAAGGTGCTGATCGAAAAGGCGCTTCGCGCGGGCGGGGATGAGGAATTGAGCCGCTTTGACGAGGCATTCGCCGCTTATGGGCGCATCTTTGATGAGAACTGCACTTACCGCGTAGCGCCTTATAAAGGGATCCCGGAACTTTTGAAGGCTCTGAAGGACAGGGGGCTCAGGCTGGGCGTCCTGTCCAACAAACCGGACCGCCAGGCAGTGCATGTGGTGGAAACGATCTTTGGAAGAGATGTTTTCGATATAGTGAGGGGGCAGAGGGATGGAGTTCCGAGAAAGCCGGACCCGGCTGCAGCTCTCGCTATTGCAGAAGCATTTGGCGCGGCGCCGGATGAGACTGTCTATGTCGGGGATTCCGAGGTGGACGCAGCTACGGGAGCAGCGGCAGGAATGGTGACGGTGCTGGTGTCCTGGGGATTCCGCCCGAGGGAAGTGCTGGAGAGCGCAGGGGCAGGGCGCGCGCGGATCGCAGATACTGCGGAGGAAATCCTTGAGATGATAGATGAGAGGAGGAAGGTACATGAGTGATTACAGAGAGATCTGCCTGAAGACTTTTTTGAAGGACCAGGGAAAGCTTTTTGACGAGCCGGTAGCAGAGAATCTGGAAGAAGCACAGGCTTTCCTGGAGGACTGCATGGCAGTCGTCGTTGATTCCCTGGATGAGGTGAGGGAATACTTTGAAGAAGAGGGCGTTGACGTGGATGGAATGACTCCGGAAGAGCTGGAGGAAGCCTCTGAGGTGTTCCCTCTCCCGGACGGGACGTATTTGATCGTAGAAGGATAACAGGAATTAATATCTCTAAGAAAAGAAACATCTGGAGAAGCCGCAGTTTATTCGACTGCGGCTTTTCCTACGGCTTCCTTTATGGCGTCCAGTATGATCTGGGATGTATAAGGCGCGTCTTCAGACAGGGAGATATCATCCAAGGACTGTGTCTCATACACCTGTTCCGCGATATCTTCTATGGCGGGCTGGATGAGCGGGAACATAGTGGTCACGGTTTCATCCAGGTTAGAGAATCGTATAGAATTAATGCGCGAACTGTCAACAGACACTTCAACCTCCAGGTTCGTATTATTTAGGGTAAGGGTGGATGTATAGATCCCTGGGGTATACTGTTTCCCCGTATCCGCG
>ERZ791922.91-NODE-91-length-82237-cov-3.799360_pt1 | contig 82237 bp, 75 predicted proteins | sample MGYA00510134_ERZ791922 | MGnify/ENA primary metagenome ERZ791922 (study PRJEB30046, sample SAMN00792101) | human gut metagenome | study: EMG produced TPA metagenomics assembly of the A metagenome-wide association study of gut microbiota in type 2... | reverse complement strand
CATAATGAGATGTCGCTAAAACAATATCTTTATGCATTAAGGTGTAGTAATCAGGATGTTTTGTTTGAAAGAGAAATTAAATTGCTTGTGGATAATAGAGAATTATTAAAACAAATAGAAGAAGAGCTTTATCATGCCTTGGATGCCTCGGAATATACTGGACTTTATGCCGAGGTGATAAGACTTTCAGAGCTAAAAGAAAGTGGTAAGTTCACAGAGTTTTATGAACGCTTGAACGAGCTTATTACTCAGCTAAAAACAGAATACCGCAAGGATAGTATATAGAAAAGAGGAATGATATGGGTTTATTTTCATCTCGAAAGAAGAATATAGAAGACGAACGAATAGAAACTACAGATTTTGTTCAGATGTCTGTGGAGGAGGCGTTAAAAAAGTATGCAAGTTCCTCCCTGGATCAATCTCAAGATCTTATTGAGGAGGAGAATCTTTCTTTTCGAGAGAAGAGGAAAAGGAAAAAAGAGCAGGCAAAGAATAAGAAAAATAGTAAGCTACTAGAAACAAATGGCTTGAATCCATTTCAAGGTGAATTAAAAGAGGAAGACATCGGAAATGTGATTAAGGACCATAAAAGCCAGATACTTGAGTTAACTGCTCAGCTAGAAGAAACGAAACAAGAGTATGAAGCAGTGACTGCCTATCTCTCTGATATTCAAAAAATTGAGCAAATTCCAGATGGTCAAAAAAAGCCTTATTTGGATGCGGCTAATAAAATAATCAACTTTGAAAAAGAGAGAAAGATGTATCTAAACATCGATCGTAAGCTATCAGAATCTCAGTTTGCAGAGATGAACAGGTTGGAGGAGGATATTAAGCGAGAACTTCCAAAGTTAAGGGAGCAGGAACAATATCAGCAACTGATTAAAGAAGATCTTCGTCAGCTTGAGGGAGAGAAAGGTGTATTAAATTACGACAGAGAACAGGCAATTTCGAAAACAAAATTTCTAAAAAAATTAGCAAGTTGGGGCTTTATTTTGATTCTTTTCTTATTTGCAGGATTATTCTTATTGGATAGTAAGGTAGAGGTTAATTTATCGTTGCCAATAATAATGACTGGTTTTTTCGGAGTTTTTCTCGTTGCCTATATCATCTACGATACTAGAAGATGCTCCTATAAGCTAAAGATGGCAGAACTAAAATTAAATCGTGCGGTTGCATTAATTAATAAAGTAAAATTAAAGTATGTAAATTGTACTGCAACCTTAGAATATTCTTATGAGAAATACCATACCACTGGATACCAAGAGCTTATGGTTAGATATCAATTGTTTTTAAAAGAGAGGGAAGAATTAGAGCGGTTAGAGCAAAATACCGAACTATTGGGTTACTATCAAGAAGAGTTAGTGAAGGAACTTCGAAAGCATGGGATAGATGATGCAGAAGTCTGGGGATATCAAGCAGATGCCTTACTTGATAAAAAAGAGATGGTTGAGGTTCGCCACCGACTTAATGTGCGTAGACAAAAGCTTCGTGAGCGTATCGATTTATGTGCGAAACAACTGGATTTAGTTCGTAATTCATTGGAAGGAATACGAACTAGAAATCCTGGGTATGAGAGTGAAATGATATAGGGAAATAACAGCTGTCGTACAATGAATCTGCGATAGTACTTGTTACAAAGGATTATATTAACAGTATAACAAAGCGTCTTAAAATGAAGTGAACTCCGTTATCAGACAAACGATATTGTCTAAGGAAAGGGATTCACTTTATATTAAGACGCATTTTTTGTATTTTTTTCTATGATGCTATTTTACAGAACCTTTATTGGTATTTCTATAGTTCATAATGGCAGTATTTGATAATTGATAAATAAGTGAGGCCATTTCCTTGCTTTTAATATTATATTCACACTGAATCCAGTGTTGAATGACACTTAAGCTTCCCATAATTACAAAATTATAGATATATTCTGAGATATCAGGAGGGCAGTTTAGCATGACAGCAGCATTTAGATGAGCTAAGATGTTCTTCATAAATTTTGTCTGGAACGATAAGTTTTCCTGCGGTCTTAATAATGTATTAAAAATCATGGAGTTATCTTTGATATAATCTAAAAATGTAATTAGATAAGGAAGCGTATCTTGATTAGAATCCACTTTTCCGAGAAATTCTTTGGCATTATCTAAAACTTCATTCTCTAATTCCACTAACAAGGAAACTGGATCAGTATAATAAAGATAGAATGTGGAGCGATTAATACCTGCATTTTCACAGAGCTCTTTCACAGTGATTTTTTCTACGGGTTTCTCATGCATTATTTCTATAAGGCTATTCTTTAATAACATTTTTGATAATTTCACTCTTTGGTTACTTTTTTCTGCCATGCAAGAATCCTCCATACAAAAAGAATAATTTTTGTTCGTAATACGACATCTGCAGAATATTTGTTGAGATAACAACAGATGAAGTTAAACTGATGGTTGTTAATCCAACACAGTGTAGATATGATTAGTAATAAGATAACCGATCAAATCGTAACAATAAATTCTTTGCTATTTATGATAGTTGAAATAAATGGAACTGTCAACAGGGTTCAATTAGAGGATGTGAAACAATAAAATATTCAAAAATAGCTTATCGACATGTGTGCTAAAGCATACAAAAAGGAGTTCGTGTGAAAAACTAATTTTTTCTCACACGAGTTTGAGCTGTTACCCAAGTTCGCAGGATTGCGACAGAACGGAGGTAAGCATGAAAAAGACAAGAGTCTTATTAACTGGATCTACTGGCACTATGGGATACAGTGTTCTGAAAGAACTGGTGAAGGAGCTAGATAAGTTTGAGTTAATACTAATGGTCCGCCACATGGATCCAAGGAAAGAGTTAATACAGCCCTACGAGAAAGTAAGTGGTGTGGAAATATATTGGGGAGATTTAACAAATTATGCAGAGGTATTCGCTTGTGTGAAACGTGCAGATATCATATTACATGTTGCTGCCTTTGTTTCACCGGCAGCAGATTATGATCCACTTCTTGCAATGAAAACCAACTATGGTTCCACAAAAAATATACTAACTGCAATCAAGGAGCAAAATCGTTTAGCAGAAGCAAAACTTGTGTATATTGGTACAGTCGCAGAGACGGGAGATCGAAGGCCTCCGATACATTGGGGAAGAGTAGGTGATCCGATAAAACCAAGTATTTTTGATTATTATGCAGTGTCAAAGGTCGCAGCAGAACGCATTGTGATTGAGTCAGGATTAACTTACTGGGTAAGTCTTAGACAAACTGGGATCATGGGGGCGGCAATGAGTAAAATCAATGATCCAATCCTATTCCATAATGGACTTCATAATGTATTGGAATATGTTTCTGATCGTGATTCGGGGAGGTTACTGCGAAATCTTTGTATGATGGAACATCAAGGAGAGTTAAGTCCAGAGTTTTGGAAACATATCTACAATGTTGGTGGCGGTGAGACTTGTCGTGTTGATACTTATTCAATGTTTCAAGATGTATTTGGTGCTATTGGGATAAAAGAGTTAGATTATGTGATTAGCCCAAAATGGTTTGCTACGAAAAATTTTCATGGTCAATATTATTTGGATTCAGATAAGCTTGAGGAGTTTCTTCATTTTCGTCAAGATTCCATGACGTATTTTTATGAAGAGTATATTAAGAATTTAGGGATAACAGCATCGATATCAAAAGTTATCTGTAAGCTGCCAGGTGGTCAGAAGTTAATGGGAGGTATCTTAAAGAAAGTTTTTTTAAAGATGGCAAGAACAGAACATGGGACGATACACTTTATAGAGAATCATATGGAGAATCAAATTGCTGCATATTGGGGAAGTAAAAGTGAGTGGGAGCAGATACCAGAATCGGTTCATGACTTGGTAAGACCAAAAGACTGGAACCAAATAACAGTGCTGGACCATGGATATGACGAAGAAAAACCTAAGAACAAGTTAAAACTTAGTGATATGAGTGAAGCTGCCATATTTCGTGGAGGAAAACTGGATTCAATTAGCATGGAACAGGGAGACTTAAGTACTCCGCTTACCTATACATGTGCATTTGGACATACCTTTGAAGCTAGTCCAAAGCTTATATTAGAGGGAGGTCACTGGTGTCCTGTATGTGAACGAGAAAGTTGGAATTATGGAAGGAGGGCAATGGTAGATCCATTTTTTGCGCAAGTATGGAAACCGCTACATGATGGGGAGGAGCCACAGAAGGAATATAAAAAGATAGTGAATGAACTTATGGTTTAAAAAATGCCCAGTAGAATACTACTAATAAGTGGATATAGTATTCTACTGGGCATTCACATAGATGAAGTATTTCATAATAAGATATAAAGTAGATAACAAAGAGCACGGATTGTTAGTTAGGCTTTAAATGCTAGGAGAATGAACAATTATGTTCGATTTACTGTATATCTTTATAACACCAATACCAATCCTTACATTCTAATCCTTCTCCTGTTGGATTGTTTTCTCTGTTTACCAATTGATCATAAGTGGCAGGAGCGGGTACCATAACTGGATCGCCAGGGTGCCAGCATGCAGGTGTAACAACATTAAATTCATCTGTAGTCTGAAGTGCATGTAATAAACGAATAATTTCTGCGATACAGCGACCATTCGTGAGTGGGTAGATTAAGATAGCGCGAACAACTTGTTTTGGGTCAATAAAATATACATTACGGACAGTTGAAGTAGTACTTACATCAGGAGCGATCATGCCGTATAACCTTGCGATATCGCCGGAGCGATCCGCTATTATTGGGAATGGAATCTGAACACCAGTATTTAGGTAAATGTTATTCACCCAAGCAAGGTGAGATGGATTACTATCAATACTAAGTCCAATCAGACTAGTATTTAGTTTATCGAAGGTTGGAGCGTGCTGTGCAAATGCGATAAATTCAGTAGTACATACTGGGGTGAAATCACCAGGATGAGAAAATAAAATAACCCAACGTCCTTTATAATCAGACATTTTCATTGGACCAAAGGTCGTTACTGCTTTGAAATCCGGTGCAGTCATACCGATACTAAGATGATTATTTTCCAAGGAAGTGCCTCCAAAGAATAGCTTATCAGTAATATGATATGCAGAGGAAATAAAGCCGTTACAGCAGAGTGACAAGTAAAATAAGTTCTATTCCTAGATTTTTTAGATATGCAGTTTAAAATTGACTCTAGAGAGGCGTTCTAGTTATAAAAAATCCTTTCGAAATTCCCGTGGTGATGATTTCACTAGCTGAAAAAACACACGATTAAAGGTACGTTGTGTAGCAAACCCACATTCATATGCTATTTCGGTGATAGTTTTTTCTGTATTTTGAAGCAAGTGTTTTGCATAACTAACTCTCAATTCCATTACATAATGAGTTAAGGTACAATGAACTCGCTCAGAAAATAACCGTGACACATAAGAAGGATGGAAGCCTAAATGGGAAGCCAAATCCTTCAGAGTAAACTGTTCTAAATAGTGCGCTTCTACAAAAAGCAATAGGGAAGGGAGGATATCGCAACAAGGAGAAGTTGCTTTTTCTGTAAAGGTTGCTTGTTTTAGGATAAGAGAGAAAATAACGGAGAGATAACTTAACATTAACTCTTGATTACGGTCGATTCTCCATTCTTCTAATAGCATCTGAATAAAAGGTGTTATTTTTTTTGTCTGTTCCTTTTGAAAAAAAGGTGAAGTAAATTCTTTTTGGTAATAAGGTTTAAACATAGGCAGTGTACTCGGAGATATAATGCAGAGTATATATTCGCAGTTATCTGGTGTCTCATAGGAATGGATTGAATTTGGTAAAGCAACCATTATTTCAGATTCTTGTAGTATATATGTTTGTTGATTGCAGGTGGCTTCTACAGCCCCCTTTTTACAGATCAATATTTCGATTTCCTTATGTAGATGAGGAGGAAATGTCATATCGGTACCCTCATATAAATTAATCATTTGTGACTTCTTTTCGTAAAATAGTTTCACTGATAATCCTCCCTATATGCTCATCTATTATTTATATTATACAGAAATATTAAATAACTTACAATGTCTTATAGGTAAAAATATGACTACTTTATCTAAGCTATTTTCTTTCACTTATTTCCTTTTATTGTTACACTAAGAATTAATCAAGGGAGTCAATCGTTACTTGTATTCGCAGGCAAGATTGCTAATATTATGAGTAGCGAAAAAACGTAGAAAAGAGGTAAGGCTTAAAATATTAGATACTAATTTTAAACCTCCCAAGTTGTAAACGTGCAAGAGCACGCAGAAAGGAGTAACGATGAAAAAAGCATTAATAGTTCAAGGTGGATGGGATGGTCATGAGCCAGTTTTAGTTAGTAAGGTATTTCGAAAAATGTTAGAAGAGGAAGGCTTTTTGGTAGAAGTATACGATACCCTAGAATGTTTATCGGATGCTGAAAAGTTAAAAAGTTATAACTTAATTGTTCCAGTTTGGACAATGGGAACTATTCCATCTTCTTATGTACATAATGTATCATTAGCGGTTTCCTCAGGTACTGGACTTGCAGGATGTCATGGTGGAATGTGTGATGCGTTTCGTAATGAGGTGGAGTGGCAGTTTATGACGGGCGCTCAGTGGGTAGCTCATCCTGGAAATGATGGTGTTGAGTATATGGTGCATGTATCAAATGATGACTACTTTACGAAAGGACTTTCTGATTTTAAAGTCTGCTCTGAACAATATTATCTTCATGTTGATCCAGCGATCAAAATCTATGCTACCACCACATTTCCAGTAGTGGATGGACCTCATGCTGCGAATGGAAATGTAGAAATGCCTGTTGTTTATACAAAGATGTTTGGAGAAGGAAAAGTATTCTATACCTCACTCGGACATCATGCGGATATATTTGATATTCCAGAAGCGTATGAGATTATGAGACGTGGATTTTGCTATGCAGCGAGACAGTAGCAACAAGAAGAATTTCATATAAGCAATGAATTATAGAGAGTTACTCTTAGAAAACAAGTAGGAATCGGAGATTTCATGGAGAAAGTTAACGTTGGAATTATAGGCTGTGGAAACATTAGTAATATTTATATGCAAAATATTACGAAACTTTTTATCAATTTAAATCTTTATGCGGTTTGTGATTTGGACGAAGAGAAAGCGAAGGTAGCGGCTGAAAAGTTCCAAATAGAGCATGTACTAACCTATGAGGAAATGATACATTCCTCAGAAATAACTATGATATTAAATTTAACGACACCGAAAAGTCATTATTCCATATGCAAAGATGCGCTATTAGCTGGAAAACATGTCTATGTGGAAAAACCTCTTTCGTTGAAATTAGAAGAAGGTAAGGAGTTAGTCGTCTTAGCCAGAGAAAAGAAATTATTGCTTGGATGTGCACCAGATACTTTTCTCGGAGCAGGTATCCAGACTTGCATCAAAGCAATTAACGATGGCTATATCGGAGAGGTAATTGGAGCTACAGCATTTATGATGTGTCATGGACATGAAAGCTGGCATCCAGATCCAGAGTTTTATTATCAGACAGGTGGTGGACCGATGTTTGATATGGGGCCATATTACCTAACTGCTCTGGTTTCCATGATTGGACCTGTGAAAGAAGTAGTTGGAATGAATTCGATTACGTTTCCAACTAGAACAATAACGAGTGAGAAAAAGTTTGGAGAGGTAGTCCCAGTAGAAGTTCCAACGCATGTTACTGGGTTGCTGCGCTTTGAAAATGGAGCAATTGGTAATATCATTACAAGCTTTGATGTATGGGGATCCACTTTACCGAGAATTGAAGTTTATGGTACGAGAGGTAGTTTAATTGTACCTGATCCAAATTGTTTTGATGGAGAAGTTCTTATGAAACAGTATTTTTCCAAATCCTTTGAAGCTTTTCCTTTAAGCAGTATCTATAACATGAATAGCCGTGGCGCTGGATTATCAGATATGGCAAACTGCGTATTAAATCAAACAGATCATAATCGGGCCAGTGGGGAATTGGCTTGTCATGTGTTAGAGATTATGCATGCTTTGCATACCAGTCAGAAGACAAAAGCTTTTGTTGAGTTAACCACGCATTGTAACCCTCCGAAACCTTTAGAGATGAATCTGATACAAGGTAGTATTTCATAAATAATTATTTTTTCATGGCAGTATTGAATCTACGAAAAGATTCCGTACTGCCATGAATACCATAGTGAAAAACCTAGATACTACATAACAGAGATTATTGTAATTTATAATAGATGATGTTAGGTAGGTAAGTGTACATGTTTCAGCCAGAAAGAGTGATTTTTGAAAAAGAAGCCCTACAATACCCTTTAGGGCAAAAGCTTTATCAAAGCTTTTTGACAGAGTCCAAGGTAGAGCTATATGAAGCAGCTGGGAATCGGATTAACACGCATATCCCAGGGGCGGGATTATTTGATAAATACCGTGCGGGAAAGCAAACCTTAGTTGTTGGTGTTAAGAAAAGTTTAAAATTTCAAACCTGTAAGCCTTCTGCCCATTATCAATTACCGATTGTTAGTGGTTGTATGGGTCAGTGTGAATACTGTTATTTAAATACACAACTGGGTGATAAACCTTTTGTAAAAGTCCATGTAAATATTGAGGAGATTTTAGAGCAAGCGATGAAATATACGAGGGAGCGGGTACCTAATATCACAATATTTGAAGGATCAGCGACTTCAGATCCAGTTCCAGTTGAAAACTATACGAATGCACTTTCAAAATGCATCACTTATTTTGGGGAGCAAGAACTGACTAGGTTTCGTTTTGTAAGCAAGTATACGGATGTGGATTCCCTTCTTAAGCTAAAACATAATGGACATACGGAAATAAGATTTAGTATCAACACAGAGAGAATAATCCAAAATTATGAACATCATACACCGAAAGCAGTCCATCGTATTGAGGCAGCAGCAAAGGTAGCAAGAAGTGGTTATCCGGTTGGTTTTTTAATTGCACCGGTTTTCCTATATGAAAACTGGAAGGAAGAGTATACTGACCTAATTAGTTATTTAAGTGAACAGTTTTCTAAGAATTTATGTTCCACGCTGACCTTTGAAGTTATTTCTCATCGATATACCTTAAGAGCTAAAGATAGGATTTTTGAGGTTTTCCCAGAAACTAAGTTGCCTATGGAAGAAAAAGACAGAGTATTTCAATATGGTCAATTCGGATATGGAAAATACAAATACACCAAAGATCAATTAAAGGAGATGGAGCAGTTTTTTACGGAAGTAATAAAGAGGAAGATACCTGAGAGTAAGATATTGTATATTATATAAAAATAGTGGGATAGAAATAGACCTGTGATATGAGTCGTGGTTAAAGTGGATGAAGTATAGTAAAAAAGTAGTTTTCTGTAGGCAGAATAGAAGAACAAAAAAATAGGGGAATATACAAAGCAAAATACAACGTAAATACAAAATACAGAATAATATACAGCGTAAATGACAGTAATATAAAAGAGGTATTAGGTAGAGCATGCAAATTATTGGAACTCTACCTTTTAGCTCTTTTCTTATAGTCTTGCTTTTTGTTACAGTTACAAGTTATAATAAACCTAGAATTATAGTTGCTGCATTGGAGTGTTAAGTGTGAGTAAAGGCATCTACTTATCATTTGGATTTGATGTCAATGCCACAGATTGGAGAAATTATGAAAGTAACCTATATTTATCACAGTTGCTTTACAGTGGAAGAACAGGATGTTGTATTAATTTTTGACTATTTCAAAGGTGACTTACCTCAGTTTGATAATGAGAAGAAGATTTATGTTTTTTCCAGTCATAAGCACGCGGATCATTTTAATAGAATGATATTTGAACTTGCTAAGGATTATAAGAATATTTCATTTTTATTATCAAATGACATTAAAATGAACGAAAAATATATGGAGCGAATTCAAATCCCACAAGAAGCAAGAGATAAAATACAATATATGCATAAAAATGAAACCTATCAGATATCTAAGGATCTAAAGGTGGAAACCTTAACCTCTACGGATGAGGGGGTAGCTTTTGTTGTAACATTATTTGATAAGATCATTTACTTTGCAGGCGATTTAAATTGGTGGACCTGGAAAGGGGAGACCGAAGAGGAATATCAGGATATGACGAACCGTTTCTTAACTGAAATAAAGAAACTAAAGGGACGACATCTTGATCTTGCATTTCTACCACTGGATGGAAGACAGGAAGAAAGATTTTATCTAGGATTTGATCATGTTATGCGAGAAGCGAAGGTTTGTAATGCATTTCCTATGCATTATTGGGAAAAACCAGAGGTTATTAAGAAATTAAAAGAGATGGATGTTTCGAAAGATTATAGAGATAGAATATTAGATGTGGTGGAACCAGGACAAGTGTTTGAGTGCTAACACATTAATAAAAGTCAGGCTTTTTTTTATTAGAACCATAATATAACGATCATTCAGAAATGGGAAAAGGAGATTTTATGAATTTTAAATTTGCACATAATAATTTTAACGTATTAGATTTAGAAAAATCATTAGCATTCTATGAGGAAGCGCTAGGACTAAAGGAAGTGCGTAGACATGAGTCAAAAGATTTCACACTAGTTTACTTAGGAGATGGAAGTACAACACATAGCCTCGAGTTAACCTATCTTCATGACCGCAAAGAAGCTTATAACTTAGGAGAAAATGAGTTTCATTTGGCCTTTGTGGTTGATGATTACGAAGCAGCTTTAAAGAAGCATAAAGAAATGAATTGTGTGATTTATGAAAATCCTAACATGAACATTTACTTTATTGTAGATCCAGATGGTTATTGGTTAGAGATTGTTCCAACGAAAAAATAGTTTTTCTGGGAAAATTTTCAGGAGCAAATTTTACTTCTGATAATGAAAAAGCCTTGACAATTAAGAGAAGTTTGCATATGATAAGAAATAGTTAAATTTCCTAAAAAATTGTCATAATTTCATAGGATAAATGTAGTGATGGAGAGGATTACATAAGTAACCTTGTCAGAGAGAACAATCCATTGGCTGTAAGGTTGTTTCAAGAAGTACTTATCGAAGGTAGCTCCGGAACAGTGTTTCTGAAACTTTAAGTAGCGTGTAGGAAATGCCGGGAAGTCCCGTTATAGACGAGCGTTTTTGTTAGAAGACGCGAAAGAGGTGAATTCTAGAATAGTTTATTGTCACAATCGGTGACAAGGTTAGAAATAGTTCTAGTTCACAAATTAAGGTGGTACCACGGTTCTTCGTCCTTATCGGCGAAGAACCTTTTTTTATGTGAGTATCTTTGTGGAAAGCTAATGTTTAGAGTAAGTTTATATTATTGGTAAATTTAGTTGAATAATTTTGAACGATAGGAAAGGAGATTCTTATGCAGAAAGAGTTAGCAAAAACCTATGCTCCAAAGGACATAGAAGACAGATTGTATGAGAAATGGCTGGAAAAGAAGTATTTTCATGCCGAAGTTGATAAGACAAAGAAACCATTTACGATTGTGATTCCACCACCAAATATCACTGGACAGCTTCACATGGGGCATGCACTTGACAATACCATGCAGGACATTTTAATCCGTTTTAAGAGAATGCAAGGTTTTAATGCACTTTGGCAACCAGGTACAGACCATGCTTCCATTGCAACAGAAGTTAAGATTATTGAGGCTCTAAAGAAGGAAGGCATTGATAAAGACCAGCTTGGGCGAGAAGGCTTCTTAAAGAGAGCCTGGGAGTGGAAAGACGAATACGGCGGACGTATTATTGAACAGCTTAAGAAATTAGGTTCTTCCTGTGACTGGGACAGAGAAAGATTTACGATGGATGAAGGCTGCTCAAAGGCAGTAGAAGAAGTATTTGTAAAGATGTATGAGAAGGGAATGATTTATAAAGGTTCTCGTATCATTAACTGGTGTCCGGTTTGCCATACTTCTATCTCTGATGCTGAGGTTGAATATGAAGATCAGGCAGGTCATTTCTGGCATATTAAGTATCCGGTAGTAGGTACAGATGAGTATCTTTGTTTTGCAACTACAAGACCAGAGACTATGCTTGGTGATACAGCGGTTGCGGTTCATCCAGAAGATGAGCGTTACATGCACCTTATCGGTAAGAAGGTAAAACTTCCTTTTGTTGACCGTGAAATCCCAATCATCGGAGATAGCTATGTTGAGAAAGATTTCGGAACAGGTGTTGTTAAGATTACTCCAGCACATGATCCGAATGACTTTGAAGTTGGTAAGAGACATAACCTTCCAGAAATCAATATCATGAATGATGATGCTACGATTAACGCAAATGGTGGCAAGTTTAACGGTATGGATCGTTATGCTGCGAGAAAGCAAATCGTAAAAGAGTTAGATGAGATGGGTTTACTTGTGAAAGTAGAAGATTATTCTCATAATGTAGGTACTCATGACCGTTGTAAGACTACAATTGAGCCATTAATCAAACAGCAATGGTTTGTAAAGATGGAGGAGTTAATTAAGCCAGCGGTGGAAGCCGTTAAGAATAAAGAAGTTGAGTTAGTACCAGAGCGTATGGAGAAAACATACTTTAACTGGACGGATAACATCAGAGATTGGTGTATCAGCCGTCAGCTATGGTGGGGACATCGTATTCCAGCTTATTATTGCGATAAGTGTGGAAAGGTAGTAGTTTCTAAGACAGCTCCAACTGCTTGCGAATGTGGACATGATCACTTTACACAAGACCCAGACACCCTAGATACTTGGTTTAGTTCTGCATTATGGCCATTCTCCACTCTTGGCTGGCCTGATAAAACAGAAGACTTAGAATATTTCTATCCAACCGATGTTTTAGTTACTGGATATGATATTATCTTCTTCTGGGTTATCCGTATGATTTTCTCTGGATACGAACAGATGAATGAAAAACCATTTAAGACGGTATTATTCCATGGTTTAGTTCGTGACTCACAGGGAAGAAAGATGAGTAAGTCCCTTGGAAATGGTATTGATCCATTAGAGATTATTGACCAGTATGGTGCAGATGCGCTCCGTTTTATGTTAATTACAGGAAATGCACCTGGTAATGATATGCGTTTCTATATGGAACGTGTGGAAGCAGCAAGAAACTTTGCTAATAAGGTATGGAATGCTTCCCGTTTCATCATGATGAACATGCAACAGATGGAAGAAGCAGGAATGGATGCTAAGGTAACTTCTGTGGATATGTCTACTTTAACAGACGCGGATAAGTGGATTATTTCTAAGGTGAATACTTTGGCTAAAGATGTAACAGAAAATCTCGAAAAGTTCGAGCTTGGTATTGCAGCACAGAAAGTTTACGATTTCATCTGGGAAGAGTTCTGCGACTGGTATATCGAAATGGTAAAACCTAGATTATACGGAGAAGCTAAGGAAACAAAGACCGCGGCAATCTATACCTTAAGAACAGTTTTAAGTTCTGCCTTAAAGTTACTTCACCCTTATATGCCATTTATCACGGAAGAAATCTTCTGTACCTTAAAGGAAATGGAAGGAAGACTGTCTGAGGATGAGTCTATTATGGTTTCCAAGTGGCCAGAGTACAAGGAAGAATTTAACTTTGCGAAGGAAGAGGAAGCGGTTGAAATCATTAAGGAAGCGGTAAAGGCAATCCGTAATGTTCGTACTGAAATGAATGTACCACCAAGTAGAAAAGCAAAAGTTATTGTTGTTTCTGATAACGAAAAGGTAAGAGAAATCTTTGCTGACAGTAAGGTATTTTTTGCAACCTTAGGTTATGCAAGTGAAATCGTTATTCAGAGCGATAAGAATGGTATTGATTCTGATGCGGTTTCTGTTGTTACAGCTGTAGCTACCATCTATATTCCATTCGCTGACTTAGTAGATATAGAAAAAGAAATCGAACGTCTAAATAAGGAAAAAGAGCGTTTAGCTGGAGAGCTAAAGAGAGTAAATGGAATGCTTGCGAATCCAAACTTCGTTAATAAAGCACCAGAAGCAAAATTAGCAGAAGAGAGAGCGAAGTTAGAGAAATATAATTCTATGATGGTTCAGGTGGAGGAACGTTTGGCTCATTTTCAAAAATAATATAGATGTTTAGAATCAGATCATAACACTTATCACTTATTAAGTATTTAATTGTAATAATAAAATTATAAAAGCCTGTAGGAATTTTCTATAATTTACTTTGTGGTAAAAGGAAAGCCAACAACCCCAGAACTAAAAAGTTATAAAGTAAATGCTACCTCTATTAGCGGAAAAGCTGATGCAGGAACTATGGTTTTTGTCAAAATAGGTTCAAAAACTCAAACTGTTATTGCAAGAGATGATAATACATTTACTTTGAAAGTAGCCAAATTGACGAAAGGTAATAAGATAGCAGTCTATGCGAAAGATAATGCGGGAAATAAGAGCAATACTAAGACATATACTGTAAAGTAGTTTAAATTGTAGTTCGTTAGAGTTATATTAGGCATCAGAGCAATTAGATTAGTTTATTGCTCTGATGCTTTTTAAATTCTTATCCGATATATTATTAAAAATCTTATGAAGGTACTTAGGGGGTCCTTTTCTGATGATGAATGATTGGTCAAAACCAACCAAAGAATTGATGTTTAAAAATACAAAAGTAGATTTTCGCAATAATAAATTGGAAGCATATATTACTCTATATGCACCAGTGGGTAAAGATCGTTATACAAAGGAAATGATATATGAGATTCTACGCTACCATCATGTTATCTATGGTATTGATGATGAGGTAATTGACAGGATTTGCGAAAAACCTTGCTATGGAAAAGAAATGTTAATAGCAAAAGGCAAGGAAGAGGTAGATGGAAGTGATGGATACTTTGTCTATTTTTTTGATACAAGTGTTGATACCAAACCTAGAATCTTAGAGGATGGTACTGTAGATTATTATGCAATGACTAGAATTGTTACAGTTTCTCAAGGAGAGATTGTAGTAAGATATCACAAAGCAATTGAGGGGATGGATGGAATTGATGTATGTGGGTATCTTCGAAAGGCGAAGAAAGGTAAGGAGTTACCGCCACTAAAAGTAAAAGGGATTAAGTTATCAGAAGATCGACTAATCTATACGGCATTGATTACAGGAAAAATAGAGCTTTTTGGAGATCGTATTACGATTAGTAATGTTTTAGAGATTAAAGAAGATATCGATTATTTACAAGGTGATATTCACTTCAAGGGAGATCTGGTGATTTACGGTAATATATCATCTGGTAAGGTTGTGGAATCAGAGGGTAGTATTGTTGTTCGAGGGCATGTAGAGGGTGCAACCATAAGGGCAGGAAGAGACGTTATCTTAGAAAGCGGAATGCAAGGAGCAGGGAAAGGAAGTATAAGTTGTGGAGGTTCCATCTCTGGTAAATTCTTTGAGCAAGTACTGATGAAGGCAAAGGAAAATATAACAGCGAACACGATAATGAATTGTACGATGATTGCTGGGAATGAAATCATAGTGACAGGGAGAAGAGGAATATTACTGGGAGGTAGTGCCTATGCGGGAAAGAAAATAACAGCTTCCATCATCGGTAATTATGCATCCATTAAGACAGAATTAGTAGTGGGAGCACGAGGAGCTTTTCATAAGAAGTTCCTACGATTAGAAGGGGAAATCAAAGAACTTAAGGAACGGCTTTCTCAAGTAGAAGCAGCAATTGCAATGATTACAGAGAGAGATCTACCAGATAGCATTAGTCCTCTTCGGGAACAGAAATTGAGATTAATCAGAACAAAAATAAACATAAATTCTGAGATTGCAGAGAAAGTAGATGAGTGGAGCGACTTAATGGACTTTATTAAGAATAGCAAAGAAGCAAAAATCGTTGTTCAAAAACTAATGTATCCAGGTTGTAAGCTTGCTGTGAATGGTTTATCTATGGAAATTAAAGATGAGATCGCTCTCACATCTTTTCAACGTAATGGTGATAAGATAGAGATGATACCGTTAGTTTAAACGAATGCTGTAATATTTTGCGATGGAAAAAGATTGCAATCATGGACAGGTATACTATAATAAAGAAAAAGTCGTCCTATTTCCCATAAATCCCCGTGCATATCACATTCTAAAGTAGATATGATACTGCTAAAAATAAAAAGTGTGAAAAATGCTTTATTTTCACACTAACTACTTGATTTTTCGTGGTCTTCTCTGTATGATAGTACTAGAATGCAGAAATTATATGTAATCAAAGAAAAGTCAATGTTCTGTTGAAAAGAGGTATCCTATGATTAATTTTGATGAAGAAATAGCGAAATTTCAACCGAGTCTGGAAGTAGATCAAGCGGAAGAAGCAATTTTTAATAATGACTTGACGGATATCACAGACATGATAGAGTCTATTCTGAATGAGAAAAAGGGATAGAGAAATTAGTACAACGTGACGTTAGTCACAAGCTGGACAAGCAAGGAAATGCAAGCCAGCAAAGAAGCGGACCATGGGGGGAATACGATGAATTGTCCAAAGTGCGGCAATGTGGTCGCAGTTCGAAGAAACAGATGTGAATTTTGTGGGAAAGATCTAACGATAGCAAGAAAAGCTGACCTAATATCCAACACTTATTATAATCGAGGGTTGGAAAAGGCGAAAGTTAGGGACTTGACCGGTGCTGTACTTATGCTTAAGAAGAGCCTAGAGATGAATAAAAGAAATACCAATGCTAGAAATTTGCTTGGGCTTGTATTTTTTGAGATGGGAGAGACAGTAGCAGCACTTAGTGAATGGGTTATTAGTAAACATTTTCAGGCAAAAGACAACGAAGCCGATGTCTATATTGGTGCAGTGCAGGCGAATCCAACAAAATTGGACTCGATGAATCAAGCCATTAAAAAATATAATATTGCGTTAGATTCTGCAAAGCAAGGTAGCGATGATCTAGCGATTCTTCAATTAAAAAAGGTGATCAACTTAAATCCGCACTTTATCCGTGCACTTCAATTATTAGCATTGATTTATATGAAAAACAATGAGTTTGAACGTGCAAGAAGGTGCTTAGTAAAAGCAAACAAGATAGATTTAGCGAATACTACAACATTACGCTACTTAAATGAATTAAATCAGTTGGTAAGTGGTGGGGAGAATACGTCTGCGCCATACTGGAGTGATGGTGAGGTAAATCCAGAACCATTAGGAAGACCAATATCTCCAATATCCTCTTATAAGGAAGATAAGCCAAATGTTTGGCTCTTTATTAATCTTATTTTAGGCGTTATCATTGGTGTTTCTGTACTCTTTTTCTTAATTGTTCCAACAGTAAAGAAAAATGCTCAGAATGAATACATGCAAAAGCAACGTGACTTTGATAGCGAACTTCTAGTGTATCGTACCAAACTTACCTCCAGTGAGAGAGAAGTGGAAGACTTAAAAGCAAAACTTGCCCAAAAGCAGAAAGAACTAGATAGTATCGAGATTCCAGAATACGATAAAAATATGTACGATAGTGTATTAAGCGCTGTATATCGTTATATTGAATTGGAATCATCGAATAGTCTGACTCCAGAAAATTCTCTTGAAGTTGCTGATTTGCTAACAAAGGTTGATCCAGCAAAGTTAGAAAATCAAGATGCTGTTAAGTTATATGAGATGGTAAAGCAAGAAATAGCTCCTATAGCATCCAAAGAAGCATACCAGCAGGGAAGAGCAGCATTTGATAAAAAGGAGTACGAGAATGCATTAACTTTGTTAACACAGGCCTATTCACTTGGTGATCCAGATGATTCTACCCTCTATTATTTAGGGAAGACTCATCAAGAGTTAGAGCAATACGAGGAAGCAAAAACGTATTATAACCAGCTATTAACGGATTATCCGAATTCCTCACTGGTGCAATATGCAAAACAACGTTTGAGAGATTTAGAATAAGAAAGAAACGATTGGCAACCGCTTTTTTGTTGCATGCAGATAAAAGATACAAAAAGACATTTCTCATTAGGAGTGTCTTTTTTTCTGAGTACGAGATGTAAAAAAATTACAATAATGGAAAGGAAAGATTTTATGTATGAATTCTAAGGACGAATTTATGTGGTTGGATTTTCAAAAAGTTGGTTGTGCAGATTTTGAAATTCTAAAATCTACGCTAATTATTCATATGAAGGAGGATTTGGATCACCATAGTGCCATTTTTATCAGAGAGCAAGCGGACAAGTTGATAGAACAAAAAAATGTCAAAAATGTTATTTTTGATTTTAGTAAAGTATCATTTATGGACAGTTCAGGCATTGGCGTGATTATGGGACGTTATAAGAAATTGCTTCATGTTGGAGGAGGTGCCCTTGCTGTCATAGGGGTAACTGATCGGATTGACCGTATTCTAAAGCTCTCTGGTTTATATAAGATTATGAGCCGATATCAGGATATGCAAGAAGCATTAAACTGTATGTAATTTTCCGTATGTCACAAGCAGAGTGATAATTCTTATGGAGGTGTAAATATATGGATCAGGAATTACAGAATAAAGAAATGAGGAATAACATAGAAATGGAATGTGACAATGAGATGGTATTGGAATTTGACGCTATTTCTAAAAATGAAAGTTTTGCTCGTACCGTTGTTGCCGCTTTTACAGCTCAGTTGAATCCGACAATAGAGGAACTTGCAGATATAAAAACTGCTGTTTCGGAAGCAGTAACCAATTGTATTATTCATGGTTATGATAACAAGAAGGGAAAGATAAAACTTCATTGTACCATAACAGGAGATGAACTAATGATTGAAATAGTGGATTATGGAGTTGGGATTGCGAATATACCACTTGCTATGGAACCGATGTTTACTTCCAGGCCAGAATTAGAACGTTCCGGAATGGGCTTTTCCTTTATGGATGCCTTTATGGATGAGCTAACTGTAAATTCTGAGGTTTCGGTAGGGACGACAGTCCGTATGAGAAAAAGGATCAGTACTACATAAATTCTTTTGCCGATTAGGTAGAAGGGAGGTCATTTGTGGACACACTGGATTTAATACGTTTGTCTAAACAGGGAGATAAAGCAGCGAGAGACCGTGTAGTAACTGAAAATGTTGGCTTAGTTTGGAGTATCGTCCGAAGATTTATGGGGCGAGGCCATGAAGCAGAAGATTTATTTCAAATTGGAAGCATTGGGCTTATGAAGGCAATTGATAAATTTGACTTAAGCTATGAAGTAAAATTCTCAACTTATGCGGTTCCTATGATAACGGGGGAAATAAAAAGATTTCTTCGAGATGATGGTATGATCAAGGTAAGCCGGTCATTAAAAGAAACAGCAGGGAAAATACGACTTATGAGAGAAACCTTAGAATCAAAAAATGGAAGGGAACCAACGATTGAGGAAATTGGGGAAGCTTTAGAGATAGCAAAAGAAGAAGTTGTTATGGCTCTTGAGTCAGGTGCTGAGGTAGAGTCACTTTATAAAACAATCTATCAAGGTGATGGCAATGCAATTTTTTTAATTGATAAAATCGAGCAAACCGATGATACAAGTGAAGAAATGATAGATCATATGGCATTAAGGGAAGTAATGGATTCACTTGATGAAAAAGAAAAGGATATCATACGATTACGTTATTTTAAAGATAAAACACAAACAGAGATTGCAAAGCAACTAGGGATATCTCAAGTACAGGTGTCTAGGTTGGAACGAAAAATATTAAGAACAATGAGAGAACGTATGTTAGGTTAAAGAAGTAACTATTTACCAGCATATTATAAATAGAATCAGAGATAATAGTAACAGATCACTTAATAAAGGGAGGCTGTTGCAAATCGTGAATGGAATACGATAGAACTTAAAAGTTGTTCTGTTGTTATACCTTAAAGAGCGGTTTGCAACAGCCTATTTTCTTGAATAATAATTGTGAAATTCGCTTGGACATCTGGTTAGGAGGAGTAAGAATGAAAGCGAAAAAAATATGTGTTATGTCACTTATATTACTTGCAGTTGCAATTGTTGTAGGATGTGTATGTTATTATACCCAGAATACAGAACAAGTATTTGAAGGGACATTTATCTGCATAGACAAATTTAATATAGGAGGTCTTTATGGCAGACGATAAGAATAAGGTTTCAGCATCCCAGGTTGCCAATGAAAAAAATCAACAAGAACGTGATAAACTTTACAATAAGTATGTAAAACAGGTGACACCAAAACATAGTTGGTTTGCGAATATGTGTAAAGCATTTGTATCTGGTGGTATTATCTGTGCTATTGGTCAGGGATTTATCAATCTATACTCTTCTTATGGTGCTGAAAAAGAATTAGCAGGTGCTTATACTACAATGTCATTGGTTTTACTAGCCATCATTTTTACCGGTTTTAATTGGTACCAAAAGATTGCAAAATTTGCCGGAGCAGGTAGTGTAGTGCCGATTACTGGATTTGCTAATTCAGTGGCTGCACCAGCCATCGAGTTTAAGAAAGAGGGACAGGTGTTTGGCATAGGCTGTAAGATATTTACGATAGCAGGTCCTGTAATATTATATGGTATCTTCTCCTCTTGGCTATTAGGAGTTGTATACTATATCTTTACATTGTTTCAGAAATAAAATGGAATACAATTTATAGTGCTTAACAGCCTGCTAATAAATTATATAGAAAGAAGGGACAGCCTATGACTCAAACGTCAGCCAAACAATCGAAAATGGTAGGTAAGCAGAGCCTACAATTTTCTAATCCACCCGCTATTATTGGATGTGCCTCCATCGCAGGAAAAAAAGAGGGTGAGGGACCATTGGGTGCATTTTTTAATGTAGTGGAAGAAGATCCTATGTTTGGGCAAAAAACATGGGAAGAAGCAGAGAGTAAGATGCTAGGGATGGCAGTTGATGTAGCAATACACAATGCTGGACTAAAAAAGTCAGATATCCGCTACTTAGTTGGTGGTGACCTGCTAGGACAATTAATTGCTACAAGCTTTGGTATTGAAAATTTTGAGATACCTCTTCTGGGAGTTTATGGAGCATGCTCTACGATGGGAGAATCTATCGTTGTTGCTTCCATGATTATAGATGGTGGATTTGCGGATAAAACACTTGCAATCACATCCAGCCATTTTGCTGGTGCTGAAAAACAATTCCGATTTCCGCTTGCTTATGGTAGCCAAAGGCCAAAGGCAGCAACATGGACAGTAACAGGAAGTGGTGCAGTGATCTTAGGACAGGAACCTGAAAAAGACAGTGAATTTGCAAAGCAATTTTCTCCGGTTATGATAAAAGTAAAGGGTGTTACCATAGGAAAAATCGTGGATTACGGATTAAAGGACTCTTTAAATATGGGTGCCTGTATGGCGCCAGCAGCGTGTGAAACGATTGCACAAAATCTAAAGGATTTTAAGATACAACCAGATTACTACGATCGTATTATTACCGGTGATTTAGGTGTGGTTGGTAAGGATATACTAATTGATTTATTAAAGCAAAAGGGATATGACATCAGTAGTAATCACATGGATTGTGGTATTGAAATCTTTGATTCTGAAGCACAGGATACTCATGCTGGTGGAAGCGGTTGCGGCTGTAGTGCAATCACTTTAACAGGATATATTTTACAAAAATTACGAAAACAAGATTGGAATAGAGTTTTGTTTGTACCAACCGGTGCACTTCTTTCTACGGTAAGCTACAACGAGGGACAGAGTGTTCCTGGAATCGCACATGCAGTGATGTTGGAATCTTGCTAGAAAGGAGGAGACATGGATTATTTGATTTCATTTTTAGTTGGTGGTGCTATCTGCGCAATCGTACAAATTGTGATGGACAATACAAAATTAATGCCAGGCCGTATTATGGTTATTCTTGTATGTTTAGGTGCATTCTTAGGAGCGATTGGAGTTTATCAGCCGTTTGTAGAATGGGCGGGAGCAGGAGCTTCCGTTCCTTTGGTTGGGTTTGGTAATGTGTTATTTAAAGGAATTAAGGAAGCGGTTGATAAGGAAGGATTTATTGGGCTATTTAAAGGTGGTTTTACATCATCTGCTGTGGGAATATCCTCTGCACTTATCTTTGGGTATCTTGCTTCATTAATTTTTAGTCCTAAGATGAAAGAATAAATAATGATTTTTTTATAGATATTAAGATTTATTATTGTATACCAACGGAATATCGAGAAAAGTTAAGTATTAAAAACGAGTGGATGACGTTTTTACAAAACGTTTCCACTCGTTTTCATGATACGTGAGGTAATATACTATTCTTTTTTATCGTTTTTATAATGTTGTATAATTACTTTAATTAGTGCAGACTTATGGTCGATTATCCGATGGTGGAATAATTATTACCGGAGGAGGAGTTGTCGTTGGCGCCCAAGGTGTTTCTATATCTTCATTATCTGGATACTCTGGACCTACTGGTATCCCATTTTCATCCCCATCCATCGGTGGTGCAATAGTTCCTTCGCTATGGATTGGACAAGAGGTTGTGATATCTCCCTTTGGTAAGATATAAGGAGTATCATCGGTTGTACCGGTTTCCTCTTTTATCAAGTAAACTCTTTCCTCGATGGAATCGAGTGGGCAATAAGGACTTGCAAAATTTCCAGAAACCTTACAGATACTTACCTTTGTGTGAGTAGTACAGTTTTGTATTGGTTCGGTTCCTTTCGCGAAATATTCGGTTCTTGTGCAGTCACCACTTAGTGATTTATCACAAAGTCCTGCAACTGCTTTCTGACCAGATTTTGTACATATCTTAGCAGATATAATAGAGTCTGGTTTCACAAATGCTTTGTTCTCTAACTGAAGCGTAGCGTGGATTTCCTCCATAATATTTTTCCATAAAACCTTGTGGTAGGATTTCTCCTTTTGTGAGAAAGGATAGTCAAATCCTGTCCAGATAGCAGAAGTATAATAAGGAGTGAATCCAACAAACCATAAATCATAATCTTTCGTCGAGGTACCTGTTTTGCCTGCAATTGGCATGGCATAATTTCGGAAGGTTATGCTTATAGCAGTACCTCTCTTAATGGTATCTTCCATTGCATTGGTTAATAACCATGAGGTTGAAGTGTACATTACTTGTTTTGAATTTGGTTCGTTTGAGAGAATAACTTTTCCATTTTGGTCTACGACCTTGGTATAATAAATAGGCTCATTATAAATACCGCCATTCGCAATTGCAGCATATCCAGCGGTTAAGTCTACGTTTGTTACACCTTCTGTGATACCGCCTAAGGCAAGAGGAACAACGATATCAGAATATGGTTTTCCATTTATCTCTTTATATTCAATTAAATCAAATCCAAGATTAGTTAAATAATCGAACCCTTTCCTTGGTGTCACTGCCTCCATAAAGCGACAGGCTATGATATTCATGGAATTATAGATGGCTTCACGCATTGTACTTAAACCTTTGTATTTCTTATTCCAGTTTGTGACGGTACCACCATCTTTGGGATAGGAATATTCTGAGTCATCCATTACACTGGCAAGGGTATAGCGACCAGAATCGAGAGCCGGAAGGAAAGAAGCAAGTACCTTAAAGGTAGAACCAACCTGACGCTTGGAGTTTGATGCACGATTGGTTGTAAGATTACCGGTCTTAGTACCACGGCCACCATAAAGTGCTACAACATGACCAGTATGCTGATCCATAATAGTTATTGAGGTCTGTGGCTGTAAGGTGATTTGCTTATTTTCCTTAAAATCCTGGTCAGCGTTTACTTTCGCATCACGGAACTCATTAATCTTTGCTTCCATATCTTCCTTACTAAATGAAAGAGTGTTAATACCCACCTTCGGGGTATAAGTTTCATGGTAGTAAAGGCCTTCTGTATCCTTAAAATCTTTAAAATATTCAAGTAGATCGTTCGTATGGTAATGAGTAACGTTTTCTTTCTCATCATAAACGGATAGGTCATATTTCATCTCATAATAAGAACCTTCCCCAATGGCCGGGAAATTAGATTCCTCTTGAAAATACTTATCTACAATGCTTTGAATTGTTTTATCCTGAGTAGTATAGATATCTAAACCTTCACTATATAGCATATTAGTGGCATCATCCAGAGTATATCCTTTCTTCGTCTGAAGGTCGGATAAGACTTGTTCATAAACTTCATCTGTAAAATAAGAATAATACGTACTTGGTGCCTTTTCGTCATTGTATTGTTTGATACGGCTGTACACATCATCGGCTAAAGCAGTATCATATTCCTCTTTTGTAATGAAGCCAAGACGCAACATAATATCTAAGCAGTCCAGCCTGCGTTTTGCATTTCTTTCAGGGTTATTAATAGGATTACAATTAACAGGAGAAAGAGCAATAGGAGCAATCACTGTGGATTCTGATAAAGTAAGTTCAGAGACATCTTTACCAAAATAGCTTTGGGCTGCAGTCTGCACACCATGGGCACTGTTACTAAGGTAGATATTATTCAGATAAGCTTCTAAAATTTCGTCTTTCGTGTAGATATCTTCTAATTTAATTGCGAGGTACTGCTCTTGTAATTTGCGAGTAATCTTATCTATAGCATTTTTTTCATTACCGTAATTAAATACTTTTATCTTCAATAATTGCTGTGTTATCGTACTTCCCCCAAAACCAAGGCCTTTTGTTTTTAATACGGAGAAACCGGCACGAAAAATACCATAGACATCAATTCCATCGTGCTCGTAATAACGTTCATCCTCGAGTGCAATAAACGCTTGTTGAAGATGTATAGGGATATCTTCAATGGATACTAAGACTCGATTGGATCCCGCACCGATTAACTCTTGTGCTAAGGTTCCATCGCTATAATAAATGTGGCTTGCAAAGCCTTTCGGATCGATGCTTACCTGATTTATGTCAGGAGCTGATTCTATAATCCCCTTAACTGCTCCGGATACGGCTACTACGCCTATGATGCCTAGAAAAACTATAGACATCATAGCAACCCGAAATAACGTTATGCGAATCTTAGAATTCAATCGCTTACTTGTAGACTTGATATCTCGCTGTTTTTTTATAACACCTTTTCTACTAAAATCCATAGGTAACCTCCTAATGTTAGGGATACTTTATAGTTGCAGATAGAAAATATTACCATTTTTTATTATTGACTGATTATCCAATTTTATCATAACACTGTAAAATTTGCAATAAATGTAAGGGAAACGGCTGCTTTACAGGGATGATAGATCCAATTTATGTATCCTCCATTCGATTTTCTCCAACAAGAAAAAGTAATCTTTACGAGCTTTTCCATGTGATGAACAAAAAAAGAATGAAAAGCATAGTTACGATTATGCTTTTCATTCTTTTTGTAAAAGTAAGTTAGTATGAACTATCTCGTATTTATATTTTATTAATTGCCTAAATCATTATTCCTTTAAGGTTGATTATCTGTAGGTGGAATAATAATAACTGGAGGAGGCGTTGTCGTTGGTTCCTCCGGTGTTTCATTCTCCTCACCGTCCTCAGGAATCTCTGGCACTTCCGGTGTCTCATTCTCTTCTTCGTCTGTTGGTGGAGCAACAGTGCCTTCACTATGGATTGGACAAGGAGTTGCGATATCACCTGTAGGTAAGATATAAGGAGTATCATCGGTTGGGCTGGTTTCCTCTTTAATCAGGTAAACTTTTTCCTCTAAAGTATCAAGTGGGCAATAAGGACTTGCAAAATGTCCGGATTCCTTACAGATACTTACCTTCATATGAACGGTACAGTTCTGTGTTGGTTCGGTTCCCTTTGCAAAATATTCGGTTCTTGTGCAGTCACCGCTTAAGGCTTTATCACAAAGTCCAGGAACTGCTAATTGGCCTGATTTCGTACAGATTTTAGCAGATACAATGGAGTCTGGTTTTGCAAATGATTTGTTCTCTAGCTTAAGAGTTGAGTGGATTTCCTCCATGATATTTCTCCATAATGCCTTGTGGTAGGATTTTTCTTTTTGTGGGAAATTATAATCAAATCCTGTCCAAATAGCAGAGGTATAGTATGGAGTGTATCCAACAAACCATAGGTCATAATCTTTCGTTGAGGTTCCAGTCTTACCTGCGATTGGCATAGGGTAATTACGGAATCCAATACTTGTTGCAGTACCTCTTTTAATAGTATCTTCCATTGCATTTGTTAATAACCATGCAGTAGAAGTATACATTACCTGTTTGGAACTTGGCTCATTGGAAAGAATAACTTTACCATTCTGGTCTACGACTTTGGTGTAATAAATAGGCTCATTATAAACGCCACCATTGGCGATAGCAGCATATCCAGCAGTTAATTCTACATTTGTTACACCTTCTGTAATACCGCCTAAGGCAAGCGGAACACCGATATCAGAATATGTTTTTCCATTTTCTAATACTTTTAATTCAATTAAGTCGAATCCAAGACTAGTTAAATAATCGAATCCCTTTCTTGGTGTCACTGCCTCTATAAAACGGCAGGCAATAATATTCATAGAATTATAGATGGCTTCACGCATTGTACTTAAGCCTTTGTACTTCTTATTCCAGTTGGTTACGGTATCGGTACTGTTTGGATACGTGTATTCTGAGTCATCCATTACACTGGCAAGTGTATAACGACCAGAATCAAGAGCTGGAAGGAAGGAAGCAAGTACCTTAAAGGTAGAACCAACCTGACGCTGCGAATTTGATGCACGGTTTGTTGTACGGTTACCAGTCTTAGTTCCACGACCACCATATAAAGCTACAACATTACCATTGTGCTGATCCATAATGGTCATTGAGGTCTGTGGCTGTAAGGTAATCTGTTTATTTTCAACATATTCCTGATCATCTTTTACTTTCGCATTACGGAATTCTTCAATCTTTGCTTCCATATCTTCTTTACTAAATCCAAGGGAGTTAATACCCACCTTCGAGGTATAAGGTTCATGGTAGTAAAGACCTTCGGTATCCTTAAAATCCTTAAAGTATTCCAGTAAATCATTGAGATGGTAGTGAGTTACATTATCCTCATCATCATAAACGGATAGGTCATATTTCATTTCATAATAAGAACCTTCCCCTATGGCTGGGAAATTTGATTCATCTTGAAAATACTTATCTACGATACCCTGAATCGTTTTATCCTGAGTGGTATAGATTTTTAAACCGCCACTATAAAGCATATAAGCAGCATCATCCTGTGTATATCCTTTTTTTGTCTGAAGATCAGATAGTACTTGTTCAATTACTTCGTCTGTAAAGTAAGAATAATACGTACTAGGTGCCTTTTCTTCATTGTATTGTTTGATACGACTATACACATCATCAGCTAAAGCAGCATCATATTCCTCTTTCGTAATAAAGCCAATACGTAGCATATTATCCAAACAATTTTTTCTACGTTCTGCATTCTTTTCTGGATAGTTAATTGGATTACAACGTACTGGAGAAAGAGCAATTGGAGCAATAACAGAAGCCTCTGATAAGGTTAACTCAGAAACATCTTTTCCAAAGTAGCTTTGTGCTGCAGTTTGTACGCCAAACGCGCCATTACCAAGGTTAATGTTATTTAGATAAGCCTCTAAAATCTCATCCTTAGAATAGATGTCCTCAAGTTTAATTGCAAGGTATTGCTCTTGTATCTTGCGGACAATCTTATCTACGGCATTAGCCTCATTACCATAATTAAATACTTTTATCTTGAGTAACTGTTGTGTAATGGTACTTCCACCAAAGCCTAAGCCTTTGGTTTTTAATACAGAGAAACCAGCACGGAAAATACCATAGACATCGATTCCATCATGTTCGTAAAAACGTTCATCCTCCAGAGCGATAAAAGCATGCTCGAGTACATCTGGGATTTCTTCAATGGAAACTAAGATACGGTTCGATTCTGCACCAATTAACTCTTGTGCTAAAGTGCCATCGCTATAATAAATGTGGCTAGCAAAGCCTTCCGGATCGATGTTAACCTGACTGATGTCTGGGGCTGATTCAATAATCCCCTTAACGGCTCCGGATACGGCTACTGCACCAACGATGCCTAGAAAAACAATGCATATCAGACTTACACGAAATAGCGTGATACGAATTTTTGAATTCAATCGCTTACTTGTAGATTTGATATCGCGTTGTTTTTTCACAACACCCTTTCTACTAAAATCCATAGGTAACCTCCTAATTCTAAAGCAGCTATAAAATTTACAATACAGTAATATACTGATATGTAATTCATCTTGTAGATTTTTTATAGCCTGGGTAAATCTCTTAACAGTTCCGGTAAAAATTAAATATAGAAATATCTTCCCATATTTATTATTGACCGATCACTACATTTTAGCATAGCGCTTTAAATTTTGCAATAAAGTTAGAGATGCGATACTTTCCAAGGAATATTGTACCAATTATGCTTTCTCAATCAGAATTTCTTGATCTAAAAAAGCATAAAAAACATCATCGAGTTCCTCCATAATGGCACGTCCATTCGTAGCTTCAGTTATTTTTTTCATAAATAATCCCAAAGAATCTGGTGGGATTAATAAAGTAGCTTTTACAATATCGGTATAATCTGTTGATAATATTGTTAAATTCATTGTAGAAGCAATATATTGAAGCTTACCGATACCGTTATAGTCGGTAGTAATTTCAAGTTGTTTTCCATATTGTTTTTCTATGATTACGCTATTGGCTAAGCCCTCTTTCGTTGCGCCTTGATAAGCGCGTACTAACCCTCCAGTACCTAGTAAGGTACCACCAAAATAACGTGTCACTACAACGGCTGTATTATGAATTCCTTCTCCTAATAATACATCAAGCATAGGTCGTCCTGCTGTCTTGCTAGGTTCACCATCATCACTGCAACGCTGTAATTCATGATTTGAACCAAGAACATATGCAAAACAGTTGTGTGCGGCATCCCAATATTTTTTCTTCATCTGTTCTATAAAGGATAAGGCTTCTTCTTCTGATGTGATAGGAATCACTGTGGCAATGAAACGAGATTTCTTTTCTATAATTTCTCCGGTTCCCCCGGCATAAACTGTTTTATAGGAAGTTGGCATAATAGACCTCTATTCTGGCGCTTAGCGCCTTTATTAATAATGTTTTGGATGCTTTACTTTTGTACTCTTGTGCGATACAATAAGTACAAACAAGTGTACGCAGTAATCATTATTATATCAATAGCGAATTTGATGCGCAAGTTATTCATAAGGGAGAGAGAGCGAAAAGTAATTCCCGGTAAGGTGATAGCTTGCTAATTTTATGAAATCCAATGGTTATGCGAATCTATTTTTATAAGAATATCTATGTAATAACCAGGTTACCTAAAACTGTTACAAATCTACCAGGCTATTATATTATAGTATATTAAGATAAAACTATTCAGTTATAAACGAAGTTCTTGAAAAAAGAAGAAGTTTGATACAATATCGTAGTTAACCTATGATGTTATTGTAAAAAATTTCATTATAGAAAGATGGAATATAAAATTAAGTTATCTATGACATTGATAGCGCGTATAGGTGACGATTTCAGAGTGATTGAAAATGGTTTCATCCGTAAGATGTCTTAGAATTTAGAAAATAAAGGGAGTGGAGATTTAGCTATTATATGAAGTTATTAATGGAAAAGAATACATCAAGAAAACAACGGTTTATGGCAGCTATCCCGATGTTATGCATGATGGTTATTATATTTTTATTTTCAGCGAAGACAGCCACGGAATCGGATGGGACAAGTATTCCAATCGCGCAGGTTTTTTTAAATATTTATCAAAGAATATTTGGGAGTATGGGAGCGGATTCTTATGATATTACACTTAGAGTAGCGAATGTCCTGATTAGGAAAGCAGCTCATGTTACCGAATATGGAATTTTGTCCATCTTTGTAAGCTATTATATATGGGTTAGTGGACATCGTGGTAAGAGCTTCTACATCATAACCTTACTTATCTCAGTAGGTTACGCAGTAACGGATGAAATTCATCAGCTTTTTGTTCCTGGAAGAAGCGGGAGGATCTCAGATGTTTTGATAGACTCCGTTGGTTGTATCTTAGGAGTATTATTATTCTTATTAATATGCCATCTGATAAATAACAGGAGTCTAAAAAAACAACTATCGAGCCATCTAGTAAAATAGATTTTATGAATTAAGAAGCCTCTGTTATAGAAAAATTAGAGAAATTGATTACGTTCTTTGGAATAGTGGTAGTCAAGTTTATCTAAGGTCTCTATCAGTGTTTCTTCCTTTATATCTAGACTTTTACAAAAATCTTCAAGGCTTTGAAATTCATCTCTTAGTTTTGTGTTCACATAACTTAATAAAATTATTGGATCGGTTGGTAACATGGAAGTCATCCTTTCATTCAGTTTAAGATGGTCTTATCATACTGCATGGTTTTTTCTCACGTCAAGGTATTAGTGTGAAAAAATCAATTATTTACTTTGAAAGAAAGGTATCAAATCACCAGATTGGAGGTTATTATGGATCTATTTGAATATATGAGAGAAAATACGAAGGAGAAAGAATCTCCACTTGCCTCTCGTCTTCGTCCAACGAAGTTATCAGAGGTGGTCGGACAGAGCCATATCATAGGAGAAGATAAGTTGTTATACCGAGCAATCATGGCGGATAAACTTGGTTCGGTTATTTTTTATGGTCCTCCTGGAACTGGAAAAACTACGCTTGCAAAGGTGATTGCCAATACCACCAGTTCAAACTTTCATCAAATTAATGCAACTTCTGCCGGTAAAAAAGATATGGAAGAGGTTATTGAGAAAGCGAAACAAACACTTGGTATGTATGGAAAGAAGACCATTCTTTTTGTGGATGAGATTCATCGTTTTAATAAAGGGCAACAAGATTATTTGCTGCCTTTTGTTGAGGATGGTACCATTGTCTTAGTTGGAGCTACGACGGAAAATCCTTATTTTGAAGTTAATAGCGCGCTTATCTCAAGATCAATTGTATTCGAATTAAAACCTTTGGAGCAAAAGGATATCAAAGAACTTTTAATTCGTGCGATTACGGATAAAGAAAAAGGGCTAGGAGCTTATCGAGCGGTAATGGAGGAAGACGCTTTAGACTTTTTAGCAAGTGCAGCAAATGGAGATGCAAGGTCAGCCTTAAATGCGATTGAGTTAGGTGTATTAACAACAAAACGGAGTGAAGATGACTTAATTCATATTACGTTAGAAGTGGCATCGGAGTGTATCCAAAAACGAGTATTAAAATACGATAAGTCGGGGGATAATCACTACGATACAATTTCTGCATTTATAAAGAGTATGCGCGGAAGTGATCCAGATGCTGCAATCTATTATTTAGCGAAGATGCTATATGCGGGAGAAGATGTTGCATTTATTGCACGAAGAATTATGATATGTGCTGCGGAGGATGTATCGAATGCCGATCCGAATGCACTTGTAGTTGCAACAGCAGCAGCGCAGGCAGTGGAGAGGCTTGGTTTGCCAGAGGGACGTATAGTTCTTGCACAAGCTGCCGCTTACGTGGCATGCGCACCAAAGAGCAATTCAGCAATCGTAGCCATCGATGAGGCATCAGAGCTGGTTGCTAAGGATAAAACACCTCCGATTCCTTCTCATTTACAGGATGCTCACTACAAAGGGGCTGCGAAACTAAACCATGGAGTAGGTTATTTATATGCGCATAACTATGAAAATCATTATGTAAAACAGCAATACCTACCAGATCCTTATGTCGGCCGTACTTTTTATCGTCCGAGTGATAATGGCTATGAAAAGACGATTAAAGAGTATTTTCATAGAATAAAAGGAAATGAAACCTGATTGTGTTTGGAAGGGATGTTTATGACAAATAGAGAGTGATAAGAATTAGCAAAAAAGGATTTTGAGAAAAGAAAGGATTTGGAATGAAGACAAGTAAAACAAAACGAGTATTAGCAATCGTTGGCATTATCATATTACTGGGATTATATATATTTTCCCTTGTAGCAGCAATTATGGCAAAGCCATACGCCAACGGGTTATTTTTAGCAAGCATATTTGCAACCTTTATTATTCCAGTTTTCATCTACGTATTTTTATTGATGAGTCGTACCTTTGGAAAAGGCAAGGAAGGGTACACTATGCATGAAATCAATCAGATGAAGAAAAAAGGGTTTAAAGAAGCGAATCAGTCGAAGAAAGAGAAGGAATAAATTAATTGTTATTATCCTCCGTTTCCTCTACGATTTCTTCCAGAATACGAACCAAGTCTTTCGTATCATGAATGGTAACGTCACGTTCTAAGATGCGGTTTTTTAAATCTATCGACAGAGTTTCAAACTTTGCCTGCATTTTGGGTGCAATATAAGACATGTGGATACCTCTTTCTTAATTTATAGAATTACTACTTGCCAAACGAATAGAAAGCCTTTATAATTAGGTTTTGACGAATATTAAGCCTGTGACTCCGTTGCCACAGGCTTAATCAAAAAGGGGAGGATAAGTATTTAACTCTTCTTTTGTATTGTTGCTTTTCATTGGAGGGGGAATCCAACTATTGAAAGAGCATACGCTAATCTAACCGTACTTCTAAGTCTCGCGATAGGCTGTTAGATATCGTGATTCCCAGAAATATCATTAGACTAATTATAGTATTAGCGTATAAAATCTTTTTATACACACAAAAATAAGAAAACATACATTTTTGAAAGGATGAATAAAATGAGCTTATTAACTGACTGGAGAGACGTTGCGTACGCAGAAGATATGGATCAGAAAACCGGACAAGTTTTCTGGGGAAATTATTTCACAATTGAGAAGGGAATCTATGAGCAGCTTTTATCAAATCCAGAGGAAGTAGTTACTGGAACTGTAGAAGAGCTTGCTAACAAATATAATACAACACTACAGATTATGACTGGTTTCTTAGATGGAATTAATGAAAGCTTAAAAGAGCCAAATCCAATTGAGACTATGGAAGCAAATACTGTAGTTAATTTAGGATTTGATTTAGAAAAGCTTTATTACAATATGGTAGAAGCTAGTGCAGACTGGTTATATACTCTTCCACAGTGGGAGAACTTATTATCCGATGCACGTAGAAAAGAATTATATCTTACTCAGAAGAAGTCCGGAACTATCGTGAAGGAAAAGAAAGTTGGACGTAATGATCCATGTCCATGTGGAAGTGGTAAAAAGTATAAATTCTGTTGTGGGAAATAGTGATAAATGAATAAAATGCAGGTGGTGAGATTCGTTCTAACTACCTGCATTTTTCACGCATTGCGAACTTTTCCTTGTCATGAATAAAAAAAGCCCAAACGAAGTAACTTCGGTTGGGCTTTCTAATATATCTATGGGACATTGGAACTCTTGGTCTTGGGGCTACCCCACTTATGCGATCTTACTCGTTTGAAGATTCCTGTTTGTATAGTAGATAGTTTGCGAAATTCTTCAATTCTGCTGCATTATTAGAATCTAATTGCTGATATAGATTAAAGAAATCCACGATATCTTTATCTAATACTTCACCGCCAACAGGAAGGTAGGCATCAGAAATACCAAGCAAGTAATCACACGATACATCAAAATATCTGGAGAGTGCGATTAGTTTTTCAAAAGATGGCTCGTTTCTACGTGACTCATAATTTGATACGGCAGTTGGCTTTAAGCCTAGAATCTCAGCAAGCTCGCTCTGTGTCAACTTATGCTTTTGACGCAATTGCTTTAAACGTATATTAAAATTCATATTTGACCTCCAAGTCCTTTTCTTAGCGCTTGCATTTAATCTTTCGTGTAGCGCATACGTATTTCTTCATTTATTATAACAAAATATGGCAAAATGTCAACATATTTTCCAAAGATTGATATACTAATCGCTATCACATTGACAAACTTTTTTTGGTGAATTATCATATTGTTAAGAATACGACAAGGGGGGTGCATCATGAGCAATATTCCTTATGATTTAGTGTTTCAATATTGTACAGAGGGAATTTTTATTTTTAATCAAATAGGCCAGATTATTTATGCCAATGATGCTGCCAAGCAAGAAACTGGTTATTTGGATGAGTTAGAAAATACGAATATAATAGACATATTTCCAAAAGCGTTAAGAGTACATAATAATAACGTATTTATAAATCGTTTTGAAGTAGAAGACGTGAAAGAGACACAGGAATATTCGATCATTGAAACGTTTGCTTATCGAAAAAACCAGACCTGTTATCCAGTGCGTATGAAATTAATTTTTAGCAATAAATCAGAAGAGAATGCGGTTGTTTGCTTCATTCAGAATATGACAGAGTTAAATGCTGTGATAAAGAGAGAAAAGAATGCCAAGGAAGAATTAAAGGAAGCAACTGGTGTCAAAAATGAATTTTTGGCTAATATCACACATGAATTAAGAACGCCAGTAAACGGTATGAAAGGGTTAGCAGATGTTTTACTAGATTCGGAGTTAACACAAAGACAGAGAGAAAGTGTAAATATTATCAGACGTTGCTGTGATAATATGACAAATATAATTAATGGAATCTTAGATTTCTCAAAAATTGCTGCTGGCAAGATGCAGCTTGAAAATAAAATAATTGATATTTCAGATTTTCTTAAAAATACACTATCTTATCATTTACCAAAGTTAAATGAGAAAGGGTTAAAGCTTCAAGTAAATATTGGGGATAACGTACCTAAAAAAATACTAGGTGACGAACTTCGGTTAGAACAAGTACTTAGTAATTTGATTTCCAATGCAATTAAATTTACCTCTGTGGGACAAATTGTGATTGAAGTAATCAATACATATCAAAATGAAGAGGAAGTAGAACTGTTTTTTATGGTGATCGATAGCGGGATTGGAATTTCGAAGGAAGATACAGATAAGCTTTTTCAAAGTTTTTCTCAAGTGGATAGTTCTATTACTAGAAAATATGGCGGAACAGGACTTGGTCTTGCAATCAGTAAAAGCTTAGTAGAATTAATGGGTGGTACGATTCATGTAAGTAGTGAGTTGGGAAGAGGAAGTACCTTTTCTTTTTCTATTCGATTTAAGGTCGTGAAAGAAGATTACGGAATGGATGCAGAACCTAAACTGGAAGGTAATCGTGAATTCACTATGGAAAATACTACGTGGAATGTAGTATCTGGTGATAGGCAGAGTGTGACAACATCAAGGGTGCCAGTACCATATGTACTTGATAAAGAGGCAATTGCAGAATATTTAGAAAAGCTAATTATTTGTGTGGAGTTAGAAACTTGGGAAAAGGCGGAGAATTTTGCTAGTATAATAAAAAAAATGATACCGGAGTCTGAGAAGGAAGGAAGAAGGAGCGCCTTTCGTTTAGAGTTGGCAGTAAGAAAAGAAGACTATGAGAGAACACAGAAACAGATGCAAGAATTGCAGGATTACTTACAGTCGTAACATCGGGTGGCGAAGGAAAGAATACATGAGGTGATTGGTTTGGTATTAACAGAGAAGATAGAACAGGAAGTAAACATTCTTATAGTGGATGATGTGATTGCAAATCTTGTTGTGTTGACAGAAATGATACGAAAGTCTGGTTATGTGGCACGTCCGGTTACCAGTGTAAAACAAGCAATACAGGCAATGGAGGTAACACTCCCACAACTGATTTTGTTAGATATCTCTATGCCGGATATGGATGGTTTTGAGTGGTGTGAGAGATTGAAAAAAGATGCAACAACAAGAGATATCCCAATTATTTTTATTTCAGCGCTAAATTCTACCGAGGACAAAATACGAGGGTTTAAACTTGGTGCAGTTGATTTTATTAGTAAGCCATTTGAACATGAGGAAGTGTCTCTTAGGATTAGTACTCATCTTAAAATACATCGAATGCAACAAGAGCTTGAAATGTATAACCAAAAGCTTCAAAAGTTAGTGAAAGAACAGATGGAAAAGATAGCAACAGAGGAGAGAAATCTGATCTATGCGATGGCTAGGATGTGCGAAGCAAGAGATAAAGGAAGAGCAAATCATATTGAAAATATAGGTAAGAATAGTAGACTTCTTGCTATGAGCTTGCAATTTTCAGGGTTGTTTGAAGATGAGATTTCACAAGATTATATTGATACAATCGAACTAGCTGCTGCACTTCACGATATTGGTAAAATATTTATACCTGATAATATTTTGCAAAAAAGAGGGAAACTTACTATAGAAGAAGAAAAAGTGCTGGAATCACATGCAGAACTTGGTGCAAAGAATCTAAGTGAAGCTTATGCTCAAAGTGAATATAATGATTTTTTAAAGATGGCAATCGACATTGCTAAGTTTCATCATGAGAAGTTTGATGGTACAGGATATCCAATGGGGTTAAGAGAAACGGAGATACCACTATCAGCCCGCATTGTAGCTGTTGTAAATATGTATGATAATTTGTTAAAATGTTATGAAAAGGAAGGAGACGGTGCACACGAAGAAGCACTACGACGTATGAAGCTTGAAGCAAATCGTAGCCTTGACCCGGAGATTTTAGAAGTATTTTTAAAAGTACAAAGGCAACTAAAAAGATAAACGAAAACCCAAGATTCCAGGCTAATAGTCCGAAGGAAAGACAGATAGATCTCGGACTTACTATAAGATTAGGAAGAGGAATAAGGAATGAGAAAGAAAGATCATTATCTTAATTTTGATGCAAAACGTAGGAAACGAAAATTTACTTCGAAAAGAGGAATGAAAGGCTTCCTGGGAAGAGGGATAAAGGCACTTCTTATTTTAGTAATTGCGTTAGGACTTGGTACTTGTGTGTTTTTTTATGCAAAAGCAAAAATGGAGGATACGGATAAAAAGAATTTTGCTGATAATGAACTGATTAAACGAAAGTTAGAGGAGTTATCGGATCGAACCTCATCGGGACCATATGGGATGTGGATTACGAATCCAGTACAAGAAGAGATTATAGAACCTGTAGAAGACCAAGAAGTCTGGATGGCGAACTTTACAGATAATCGAAAAGCTGTAAAAGCAAAGGGAATATATATTACTGCGTCGAAAGCGAATAGTAGTATTGATGATTTGTTAAAGTTAGTAGATGATACGGAACTTAATGCAATGGTAATTGATATCAAAGATGATGATGGGAGAATCACATATCAGATGGATTATCAACCTGCTATTGATATCAATGCAACTAGGGGCTATATTAGTGATATTGAAGGGTTAATAAAGAAGTTAAAAGAACACGATGTTTATCTAATTGCCCGAGTTGTAGCATTTAAGGACCCTGTTCTTGCAGAAAAAAGACCTGAACTTGCGCTTAAGTATAAAGATGGTTCTACCTTTCGTGATAAGGATAAATTAGCGTGGGTAAACCCATTTAAAAAAGAAGTGTGGGACTACTTGGTAGGAGTAGCTTCAAAATGCGCTGAAATTGGTTTTGATGAGGTAAATTTTGACTACATTCGATTTTCAACGGATAGTGGAATGTCAAATGTTGATTTTGGTGCTGAGGCTTCTAATAAAACCAAAATAGAAACGATCACAGAGTTTGTAAAATATGCTTGTGAAGAGTTAAGACCATTAGGTATTTTTGTATCCGCAGATGTTTATGGAGCAATTATCAGTAGCTCTGTGGATGCAAAGATAGTTGGGCAAAGCTATATAGAGATGTCAAAATATCTAGATTATATTTGTCCGATGATTTACCCTTCTCATTATGGGGATGGGTATTATGGAATTAAGTATCCAGATACCGAGCCTTATAATCTTATACTGGCAGCGCTAGATGCTTCCAGAAAGTCATTAAATCAGATACCAGAGGGGGAACATCGGGCGAAGGTACGACCTTGGCTTCAGGATTTTACTGCTTCTTGGATTAAACATTATATTCGATATGGGCCAAAGGAAGTCAGAGATCAGATAGAGGCTGTCTATGATTCGGATTATTCGGAGTGGCTCCTATGGAATGGTTCTATGAATTATACCAAGGGAGCGTTATATACGGAGGAAGAAGCAGCGTTTCACTATGCGAATCGACCAACCCCAACTCCTCTTCCAACCCCAACCGAAGTTCCACTACCAACCAGAGTTCCAAACTCTGGGAAGTATTATGAATCACCATGGAAATCGGGTAATTAAAAAATTATTGCAAGATATTTTTATTTGATGGGTATTTATAGATAGGCATACGATATTTAGTGTGCACATTGTCGTATTCCACTTTAATATCGTACGATATTAGTGTGTGTGACATTGTCGTATTCCACTATAATATCATATACTCGAAGGAGGCAGTTAACTTGACGGATGAAGAAATTCTTTCTCTGATATATAAGAAAAATCAACTAGGGCTCTCCTTGTTAGCAGAGAAGTACGAGAAACTGCTAGTATATATCGCAGCTGGTATCCTTGGAAACCATGTTAGGGATATCGAGGAGTGTGTAAACGATACTTACTTTAAATTCTGGAAGAATGCAGAGAAATATGATTATACCAAAGCCTCATTATCTACTTACCTTAAGGTGATTGTCAGAAACACCGCAATCAATCGTTTACGCGACATAAAGAGGCATGAGGATCGAACGCATTCTGAGGATGTAGCAGAGCTTGCATCGGTGCTTCCAGATGTAAGTGTGAACATTGAAAATCAAATGATGCGCAGAGAAAATGTAAAAAGACTAAATAAAATGATTGCAAGTCTCCCGGAGAAAGATCGGGAATTAATGATAAGAAAGTATTTTTATGTGCAGTCCTCTAAAGTAATTGCACATGCGATGAGCATGTCGGTTACTGCAGTGGATAGTAGACTTTCACGATTACGTACAAAGATGAAAAATGAATTTCAACTAAATTAAAGAAGGGAGAAGCCAATGACTGAAAATTACTTAATTGATCTAATGGGTAATCTGGATACTAGATTTTTAGAAAATGAGTACCCTGAGAGGGACATACAAAAACAAAAAGCCTTCACCAATAGAAGTCGAACATTAAGACCTTTTAAGAAGGGGAATGTGTTCGTAATTTCGGATACCTTAAATCGAACAATAAATGAACAAAGAGAGCTATATGATAACATTGTTGCACATCCATACGAACCTGTATCAGAACGTGCGGCTCATGCAAAAGCACAAGTAAAAGAGAAGGTAGGTGCTGTTCAGGCAAAGATGAAAGCTCTAGTAGCAATAGTATCAGGAGTAGCAGCCATGTTAGTAGTTATCATTAGTATAGTGCGAATGGTTGCTAAGAAGAAATGGTTAAACAAATTATTTGGAAAGAGAGTACAAACAGCATAAGGAAGTTGGGTGTATTCGTTCATTGAATCAATACAAGAAAGCTTATGAGAAGAATCTTGTTATTCGAAGTCTAGTAGCAAGCTTTCAGTTTATAATAATAAGAAATAGGGGAGAAACGGAAGAATCCTCCGTGAAGCTTACACGCTTCTCTTCGGAATAATTTCGTTTCTCTCCTCGTTTTAAATTGAAATAAATCAAGCGCGTATACGCAGAATTGAGGTTAAGTATGAACCAAATAGCGTTTCTTTTTCCTGGACAGGGAGCTCAATATGCTGGTATGGGAAAAGATTTTTATGATACCTATAAAGAATCTAGAGAGGTATTTGAACTAGCGAGAGATGTTCTATCGCTTGATATGACAAAATTGATTTTTGAAGAGGATGAAAGACTTCATATCACAGAATATACGCAGGCAGCAATGGTTATAACCATGGCAGCAATGTTAATGGCGATAAAGGAGAAGAACATAACACCAGCGGTATGCGCTGGACTTAGTTTAGGAGAGTATGTAGCCCTTTATCAGAGTGGAGTCCTTAGCTTAAAAGATGTGATTTATCTTGTAAGAAAAAGAGGAATCTATATGCAAGAAGCAGTTCCAGTATCGGTTGGAACTATGGCAGCAGTTTTAGGGCTTAGCAATGAAAAAGTCGAAGAAATTTGTGCCAATACCGAAGGAATAGTAACGGTTGCAAATTATAATTGTCCAGGTCAGGTTGTAATCTCTGGCGAGAAATCATCAGTTGAAGCTGCAAAGATTAGTCTTTTGGCTGCAGGAGCGAAAAGAGTACTACCACTTAATGTTAGCGGACCATTCCATTCGCCAATGCTTCTCACAGCTGGGGAAAAGCTTCGAATGGAATTAGAAAAAGTGACGATAAATGACCCAGTTATTCCATATGTTGCGAATACCACCGCGGAATATGTAACAAAGAAAGATTCAATCGTAGATCTATTGGCAACTCAGGTTTCCTCTTCAGTACGTTGGCAGCAAAGTGTGGAAATGATGATTGCAAATGGTATCACAACTTTTGTTGAGATAGGACCAGGGAAAACGTTATCCTCATTTGTAAAAAAGATAGATCGTACCATGCAGGTAATTAATATAGAAAAAGTGGAAGATTTAGATAAGTTAAACGCTTTATAAATAATAAACTAATATTGGTCATTTTTATACGCATAAATGGAGGAATGATATGTTAGAGAATAAAGTTGCAGTGGTGACTGGTGCGAGCCGTGGAATAGGACGCCAGGTTGCGTTGACACTTGCTAATTATGGAGCAACAGTGATTGTGAATTATTGTGGTTCCAAGGAACGAGCAGAAGAAGTAGTTCAAACAATTAGAAACAATGGTGGCAGAGCCATTGCTTATCAGGCAGATGTTGCAGATGCGAAGGCAACAGAAGTTATGTTTGCAGACATACTAAAAGAGTTTAAACAGATTGATATCTTAGTAAATAACGCTGGCATCACAAGGGATAACCTTATCATGAAGATGTCAGAGGAAGACTTTAATGCGGTCATTGACACAAATTTGAAAGGTTGCTTTCACTGTATCAAGCAAGTAACCCGTCCAATGCTAAAGCAAAGAAGTGGAAGAATCATTAATATTTCTTCTGTTGTGGGTGTGATTGGAAATATCGGGCAATTGAATTATTGTGCGTCGAAGGCTGGTGTGATAGGAATGACAAAATCAGCAGCGAGAGAATTAGGATCACGTGGAATTACCGTGAATGCAGTAGCACCAGGATTTATACAAACAGAAATGACAGATGTTTTACCAGAGAATGCAAAAGAGATGGTACTTACCCAGATACCACTAAAAAAGTTTGGTGAAGTTTCTCATATTGCTGAAACAGTTGCATTTTTAGCATCGGAGAAAGCGGCTTATATTACAGGGCAAGTAATACAGGTAGATGGCGGCATGGGAATGTAGTTAGAAAATTGAATCGCTGTCAGAATTCGTGGTTGATGACAGAATGGAGGACTTAAATGAAACGAGTAGTAGTCACAGGTATGGGAGTAATCACTCCGATAGGAAATAACATGGAGGATTTTTGGAGTAATATCAAAAAAGGAACGACAGGTTTTGGACCGATTACCTACTTTGATACGACTGATTATCGAGCGAAGCTTGCAGCAGAAGTAAAAGATTTCAAAGCAAGCGACTATATGGATGGAAAGTCTGCAAGACGTATGGAAAAATTTTGTCAATATGCTGTTGCAGCTACAAAAGAAGCAATTGAGTCTAGTGGTCTTAATTTGGAAAAAGAAGATCGGACAAGAATTGGCGTGTCTGTTGGTTCTGGTATCGGTGATCTAATGATCATTGAAAAGGAATATGAGAAAGTCTTAAATAATAACGGACCGAAGAGAACCAATCCATTATTTGTACCTCTGATGATAAGTAATATGGCAGCAGGTAATGTATCCATTAATTTTGGTTTAAAAGGAAAATGTATCAACGTGGTAACTGCTTGCGCTACAGGGACACACTCAATAGGTGAGGCTTACCGTGCAATCCAATGTGGCGATGCAGATGTTATGGTCTGTGGTGGGACAGAAGCCGCGATATCAAAGCTTGGAGTTGCAGGATTTGGGGCACTCACTGCATTAAGTCCATCAGAAGATCCAAAGCGTGCATCCATTCCTTTTGATAAAGAGCGTAACGGCTTTGTTATGGGAGAGGGAGCTGGTGTCGTTGTGATTGAGTCCTTAGAGCATGCCAAGGCAAGAGGTGCAAAGATCTTAGCAGAGGTGGCTGGATATGGAGCAACCGCAGATGCATTTCACATTACTTCCCCTTCCGAAGATGGTGAAGGCGCTATGAGAGCTATGCTTCTTGCTGTGAAGGAAGCAGGCTTAAAGCCAGAGGATGTGGATTACATTAATGCTCACGGAACAAGTACGCATCACAATGACTTATTTGAGACAAAATCGATAAAAGGTGCTTTTGGAGAGTACGCATATCACCTGAATGTGAACTCCACAAAATCGATGACAGGTCACATGTTAGGTGCTGCCGGTGCTGTTGAATTCATTGTATGTGTGAAATCGGTACAGGAAGATTTTATTCATGCAACTGTGGGGTATAGCGTACCAGACGAAGAACTTGATTTGGATTATACAAAAGAAGCAAGAACTGATAAAAAGGTTAATGTGGCGATTAGCAATTCGCTAGGATTTGGTGGTCACAATGGAACTCTTCTTGTAAAAAAATATGTAGAGTAAGGAGTTGGCGCAAAGCGCCAGAATTGAGAATCATATGGAAATTAAAGATATTATTGCATTGATAGAGGCGGTTTCCTCATCAAAGCTAACTTCTTTTACTTATGAAGAGGGAGAGACAAAGCTTTCCTTTGAATTAGATCATGAACTGCTAGGTTCGTCTGCTTCTAAGGTAGTGGCAGCGACAGCAATCAGCGAACAAAGTTGTATACAGAAAGAGACCGTACCATGTAATATCATTACTTCTCCAATGGTGGGCACATTCTACCACGCGAAGGGAGAAGGAGAAGAACCATTTATTCAGGTTGGTGATAGAGTAACTAAGGGGCAGGTAGTTGGTATCGTTGAGGCTATGAAGCTAATGAATGAGATTGAATCTCCATACGATGGTATAGTAGAAGAAATCTTAGTAAAAAACCAAGAGATGGTTGGATTTGAACAGAAGCTAGTCCGTATTCGTCCGCTTTCATAAAGCAAGATTGGTTAGGATAACTAAACTATCAACTGGCAATTTGTATTAGTGTAAGATTGTCATTGATATGAAATGGCGCTAAAGTGCCAGAATAGAGGGTAGAATAATGTTAAATTGTAAAGAAATTATGGATATCATTCCACATCGCAGTCCATTTTTATTAGTAGATAGAATCTTAGAGTTAGTTCCAGGAATTCGTGCTATCGGAAGAAAGTGTGTCACTTTTAATGAACCTTTTTTTACCGGACATTATCCAGGTAATCCAGTGATGCCAGGAGTTTTAATCATTGAAGCCTTAGCACAAGTAGGTTCTGTGGTTATGTTATCTGTAGATGAAAATAAGGGCAAGAGCCCTTTCTTTGGAGGAATTGATAAGGCAAAGTTTCGTAACATGGTAACACCTGGCGATGTGTTAACCTTAGAGGTTGAATTACTAAAGCAAAAGGGACCAGTTGGTGTAGCTACCGCGAAAGCATACGATGATGAAAAGGTTTTTGCTGAGGCAGAATTAACGTTTGTAATACGTTAGCAGGGTAACGAAGGAATGGGGGTTCTTATGTTTAAGAAGATTTTAGTAGCCAACCGTGGTGAAATTGCAGTTCGTATTATTCGTGCCTGTAGAGAGATGGGGATTCAAACGGTTGCGGTATATTCTACAGCAGATGAACAAGCACTGCATGCCCAATTAGCAGATGAAGCGATATGTATCGGACCAGCATATGCCAAGGATAGTTATTTAAAGATGGAGCGAATCTTAAGTGCAACATTGGCTTCTGGTGCTGAAGCGATACATCCAGGTTTCGGTTTTTTAGCAGAAAATAGTAAGTTTGCACAGCTGTGTGAAAAATGTAATATTGCATTTATTGGTCCAAATAAGGATGTAATTGATCGCATGGGAGATAAAGCATGTGCAAGAAACACCATGATGGAGGCTAAAGTTCCAGTAGTACCAGGAACCAAAGAACCACTTCATGAGTTAAAGAGAGCCAAAGTTCTAGCCAATGAAATCGGATATCCGATAATGATTAAAGCAAGTGCTGGCGGCGGTGGCAGGGGTATGCGAATCGCGCATTCAGAAGAGGAATTTGAGAATTTATTTGAAACTGCTAGGCAAGAGGCAAAAAATGCTTTCGGTGATGATACAATGTATCTGGAACGATACATTTCTGGTGCAAGACATATTGAATTTCAGATTCTAGCGGATCAGTTTGGCAATGTAGTACATCTTGGGGAACGTGACTGTTCCGTCCAAAGAAGACATCAAAAGATGATTGAAGAAGCACCATCGGTTGCTCTTAATGAAACTCTGAGAAAAGAAATGGGAGAGATAGCAGTTAGGGCAGCAAAAGCAGCGAACTATACGAATGCAGGTACAATAGAATTTTTGCTAGATGATAAAGGAAGATACTATTTTATTGAGATGAATACAAGAATTCAGGTAGAGCATGGGATTACAGAGCTTGTTACTGGAATTGATTTGATAAAGGAACAAATTAAAATAGCAGCAGGAAAGCCTCTTAGTTTTACACAGGAGGATATTAAAATTGAGGGACACGCAATCGAATGCAGAATCAATGCGGAGTGTCCGGAACGAGGTTTCTTACCGTCTCCTGGTACTGTAACAGAATTTCATATGCCGGGAGGTTTTGGAGTTCGTATTGATACGATGTTGTATGAAGGATATATAATTCCTAGGTATTATGATTCCCTGATAGCAAAAGTAATGGTACATGATAAAACGAGAGAAGAAGCGATTGCTAAGATGCGAGGTGTCCTTGGTGAACTCATTATTGATGGTGTTGAAACGAATACTGATTTTCTATATCAATTAATCCAGAATAATGAATTTCAAGCAGGAAAGATTACGACTGATTTTGTAGAACAATTTCTTTATAAAAATAGTGTGAAATAAAAGAAATTTACACTTCTTATTATCTGGTATCAAAGGGTGTTATCTAAAAAGCGTAAGTGTGTTAGCGCACAAAGTATGGTTATGAGAAGGCGCTAAAGCGCTAGAATAGAGGTTACAATGGGAATGTTTAAGAAAACTGGAAACACGTCGGAGAAAGAAACCAGAAGGAATGAAAAAGTGAAAAATATGATGAATGAGCCACAAGTTCCCGATGGATTGTTTCAAAAATGTGAAAAATGTGGTGAAATTATTTATGCGGAAGATATAATAGCAAATTACTATATCTGCCCAAACTGTAATAATTACTTTCGAATCGCTCCCAAAACGAGACTTAGTATGGTTCTGGATAAAGGAAGCTTTATCGAATTTGATGTGGATTTACCAATTAGTAATCCACTTGATTTCCCAGGTTATGAAGCTAAGCTATCTCATATGAAGTCTGTCAATAATCTTGACGAAGCAATTATAACAGGAGAAGGAAGAATCTGTGGTGCAAGCGTTTCCATCGGTGTTATGGCCTCAACCTTCTTGATGGGAAGTATGGGCGGAGTAGTCGGTGAAAAAATCACTAGGTTGATTGAATATGCAACTGAGAAACGACAACCGCTGATATTATTTTGTTGTTCTGGTGGAGCAAGGATGCAGGAGGGAATTATATCTCTTATGCAGATGGCAAAGACAAGTGCAGCCTTAAAACGTCATTCCGATGCTGGATTAATTTATATCCCAATTCTAACAGATCCAACTACCGGAGGTGTTGTTGCAAGTTTTGCAATGCTTGGTGATGTGATTCTTGCAGAGCCAGGAGCTTTAATTGGTTTTGCTGGACCACGTGTAATTGAACAGACGATTGGTCAGAAATTACCAGAAGGATTTCAACGTGCTGAGTTTTTATTAGAGCATGGGTTTATCGATAAAATTGTGAAACGAAGCAGATTAAAACAAGTATTATCCTTCTTAATCAAAACAAGTATGAACCCTACTTATGAATCCATCTATGAAGAGGAGGAGCAAGTAGAAACGTCCGAACTAGATGAGTTCTTATAGGAGAACCGTGTGAAATAAAAGAAATTTTTCACGAAAAGAACTCCAAAATAAAATCCATTTGATTTTATTTTGTGCTTTTATTATTTGTGCAAGGAGGTAAATATGGAAAATAAAATATCTGCTTGGGAACGTGTGAAGATTGCAAGAGGAACAGAACGTCCAACAAGTATAGATTATATAAGTCATATATTTGACCGCTTTTTAGAGTTGCATGGTGACCGTTATTGCCGAGATGATGGTGCAATAGTTGGTGGAATCGCAACGATAGATGGAATACCAGTTACTGTGATTGGGCAGCAAAAGGGACGTAATATCAAGCAAAACATGAAACGTAATTTTGGAATGCCAAATCCAGAAGGTTATCGTAAGGCACTTCGCCTTATGAAACAAGCGGAAAAGTTTCACCGTCCTGTTGTTTGTTTCGTGGATACACCTGGAGCATTTTGCGGTATCGAAGCTGAGATGAGAGGGCAAGGAGAAGCCATTGCAAAAAATCTTTATGAGATGTCCGCTTTAAAGACACCAATCCTATCCATCGTAATAGGGGAAGGCGGAAGTGGTGGTGCATTAGCATTAGCAGTAGCAGATGAGGTGTGGATGCTAGAAAATGCTACGTATTCCATTCTTTCTCCAGAAGGATTTGCATCGATATTATGGAAAGATAGTAAGAGAGCAGATGAAGCCGCTGGAATCATGAAAATAACCGGGGAAGACTTATTAGAATTAAAAATTATTGATCAAGTAATTCCTGAACTTTTAATGGAAGAGGCACCCAAGGAAACGTCGACACGTTTCGGTGAGGAGTCGGAACCAATCTCTGAATTTATCACTGATTTAGAGGAAAAGAATGAGGATAACGAAGTTAAAGTTACCTTAAATACAGGTAATATGGAGCATGTTGCGTGGTCATTAAAACAAGAAATATTAGAATTCATTAAGCGTTACTCTGATAAGGGGGAAGCTCTTATAGAAAACCGTTATCAAAGATTTCGTAAGTTCTAATACTTTTAAAGGATGAATACTATTTTGATATTAAAAATTGTAGGTACATTCAGTACTCTAGTGCGAAAGGAGCTTTTAAGTTCCCTTTCCTTATAGGGTACTTTTTCTTGTTGGTAGGAAATTGCGATACAAGGAAGCAAGTATGGCAAAGGTACTTTGTTCTTACGATAATAGCCACTATAGTTATTTTTCTACCATTGACATAATATTACTGATAAGCTAAAATAATCCTAGAGATTATAATAATGATTCTCAATTAATGTATTTAACGAAGGAAGGACGATACTATGGCTAATTTAAAAGGAACAAAGACAGAAGCTAACCTAAAGGCAGCATTTGCTGGGGAATCCGAAGCAAGAAACAAATACACTTATTATGCAAGTAAGGCAAAGAAAGAAGGATATGAGCAGATTGCCTCATTATTCTTAGAAACTGCAGAGAACGAGAAAGAGCATGCTAAGTTATGGTTTAAATTACTACATAACGGTATTGGCGATACTGCGCAGAATCTTAAAGATGCAGCAGCAGGCGAGAACTATGAATGGACTGATATGTATGCAAGCTTTGCAAAAGAAGCAAGAGAAGAGGGCTTCGATCACATTGCAGATTTATTTGAAGGCGTAGCAAAGATTGAGAAAGAACACGAAGAAAGATACCTTAAGCTTCTTGAGAACGTGGAGAAAGGCTTAGTTTTCTCTAAAGATGGAGATGCTATCTGGAAATGTAGAAATTGCGGACATATCGTGATTGGCAAGGAAGCTCCACAGATTTGTCCAGTTTGTGCTCATCCACAGGCTTATTTCCAGGTGAAGGAAGAAAATTACTAAGATTTAAATCTTAGGATGTAAACTTTGTAATATAATTTGGGTTAAATTAGTTAAGTGATAAAAATCATAGGGCTGATTTAGCCCATTTTTAAATTGATAAGAAAATTATTTGCAATTATCTATTAAGATAAAACTATTAGAAGGAAGCACCTCACCCTGTTTGGTCATCAAGATACAAAATCTATGCTTTCATAATGTGAGTCCACTCACATATCCAGTGATGGGATGTGTGGCATACAAGGAAAATTAATAAACAAGTACAAAAACAATATAAAATACTACATTGTAAACAAGATGGGTTATGTTATATTACCATTACAAATAACTCTCAGGGGTAAGTGATAGGAGAACCACTACGATGATTATTGGAGAAAATCTACCGAATATTCCATGGCAAGATAGACCAGCCGGATGTACAGATATTGTATGGCGCTATAGCAACAATCCAATTATAAAAAGAAACCAAATACCAGGTGCAAACAGTATTTTTAATAGTGCGGTAATTGTAAAGGATGGAAAGTTTGTCGGAATATTCCGCAGTGATAACACAGCAATGGAACAGCATCTATTTCTTGGGAAAAGCGAGAACGGAATTGATTGGGATATTGAACATGAGCCGTTGCCTTTATATGATAAACAGGGGAATTATACAGGCGTTGCTTGTGGTTATGACCCCAGAGTGTGTTATATCGAAGATCGTTATTACGTGACTTGGTGTAAGGATTACCATGGACCAACGATTGGTGTGGCATATTCCTATGATTTTAAACAATTTTTTCTATTAGAGAATGCATTTTTACCATTTAACCGAAATGGAGTATTGTTTCCAAAGAAGATTCAGAATAAATTCTTAATGCTTTCCAGGCCTTCCGATAATGGACATACACCATTTGGCGATATGTATCTAAGCCAGAGTCCAGATATGGAGCATTGGGGGTATCACCGATATGTAATGAAAGCTGAGGGATGGGCTTGGACTAAAATTGGTGCAGGGCCAATTCCGATTGAACTTTCCGATGGCTGGTTATTAATCTTTCATGGTGTAGGAACCACTTGTAATGGTATGATATACAGTATGGGAGCCGCTATTCTTGATAAAGAGGAGCCATGGAAGGTAACCTATCGTTGTAAACCATATATCTTTCATCCATCAGAGCTTTATGAGTGTGTTGGTGATGTTCCAAATGTTACATTTCCTTGTGCAACAGTCCATGATGCAGCTACTGGGCGAATTGCTATTTATTATGGTGCAGCAGATACCGTGGTTGGATTAGCGTTTACTCAGGTGGATGAGTTGGTGGATTTTATTAAAAAGAATGCAAAGGAATAAGAATGTAAATATAATTTAGATTCCAGTTTGTCGAAGCCATTGATACTTAAATGGCTTCGACATTTTTCATATAAGATGAACAGTAAATTTTACTTATTATCTGCTTTTGCTTTATTATTAATTTATGTACTTATGATCTGCTCTAATCATTATAGAACTGAACTATACTAGAATATATTTGAATGAAAGTACGAAGATATGAATGAAAGTACGAAGATATAATGCTAAATATGGTTTTAGTAGTAAGATTAGAAAAATAAGAATATATTAAAGATAAGAATTAGAACCAGAGGATAAGTTGAAAAAAGAAATTCATTTTTCAACACCTTGTTTTGCTATTGCGTGCTAATGCACGCAGACGGGAGTTTGCATGAATAGCGGAAAAGCAGATAATCAGCTGAATTTAGCACTAGATACAACGAATCGTGAACGTGAGCAAACACAAGACTTAGATGTTGGGTACAATCCAGAAACGAGACAATGGGAGTTAATCGTTAAATTTAATAGTAGTTTGCAAAGAGTTGCGGATGAATTAGGATTTTTATTCGTAGAATTATTAGGTAATTATGCGATTATTACCATTGATCAGGATAAAATTGATCGATTAGTTGGATATAGTGAGATTGAATTTGTTGAGAAGCCAAAACAGTTAACCTTTGAAGTAACGGAGGGCAAGGTAGCTTCTTGTGTTACAGCAGTACAGGCTCCGCCTTTTAATTTAGAAGGGGAGGGTGTTATTGTAGCTGTTATCGACTCAGGAATTGATTATTCTCATCCAGACTTTAGAAAGGAAGATGGAAAGACCAGAATTATAGGGATTTGGGATCAAACAATTCCAGCTACTGAAGATCGTAAACCCCCAGAAGGTTTTGTAGAAGGAACTTTGTACACTGAGGAAGATATTAACGCTGCTCTAGCAATTAACAATATGTCGGAACGAATGAGACTCGTGCCAAGTACTGATTTATCGGGGCATGGTACCCATGTGGGGTAGCTGAAAAACAATAGGTTAGATACTCGCTTAAAGAATAAGCCGCCCATAGCTTGGACGGTTTATTTTTGTTCTGTAGAAAGATATAAAAATGGTCAATGGAGGACAACTATATGTAGTTATTAGCTACCACATGGAGGCAGTGATGTTAATGATTTCCCGACGATGAAGAACAAGGAGTAAAAAACCTAGTAAAATCAAGGGTTTGAGGGTGTTGAATTTCCTAAGGACAACAAAAAGACAACTTTTTTGACTCGCATAATACGTGGTAATGCCCTATAATGCGGAGTTCCCTCTAAAAGAAATCAATTTAATATTTTGCACTACTTGGACACTTTTCTAAAAGTTAACTTTTAGAAAAGTGTCCTTTTTTCGTTGCAGGAAGAATTTACAGAGTAAATTCTATGAATGAAGATATAAGTCATAGTCAAAGTCGAAGTAATCAATCATTTTTACCACATGAGGGTAGGTTTTATACAAACTTTACCACGCTGCGGAATTTCCAGATGGGGGAATAGGAGGTAAACTTAATTCAACAACGGCAGAGATGCCAAAGCTGTTACAAATTTATCTTATGGCAGAAAAAGCCTTTTACCACAGACACGTTGGTGCAAGCTCATATCAAAGCGTATGATAGAAAGTGGGTTTTATAAAGATGGAGAACATAGTGTAATTAAAATATTTAACCACACGCCAAAAACCATCGTCAGAGAAACAACCTTCAGTAAGAAGACAGTGTATATGAGGATTCCATTCTAGTGGTCGTCCAAAAGTGTGAAGAACGCAGACAAAGCCAGGAACAAAGTTTTTAGACTTATTAATCTTATGAAACATGTTGAGAATAACACTGCGAACTGATTGGAAAAGGCAGTTAAGAAGGTTGCGATCTTCAAGAAAAAAGTGCCGTAATTCGTCATCAATGGTGAAAACACAATGACGATGAGTGCAGCGAATAAGCTTAAAAGACATTTTAATAGATCTATCAGAACAATATTTGACCCCGCAGGTAGGACAGAATTTAGAGTGGCAACGAAAAGGAACAAATTTAAGCTCACCACAATGAGAGCAGCCATATATCGTGCCACCGAAGGAAGGGTCACCACAATTAATCATTTTAGTTATGTTTTCCATAACAACATTTCTGGAGGTGAAGAGAATATTGAATTATTTCGTAATTATCATTGAATATTTTCTGAAGTATGTTCATGAAACCATTATGAAATATATTGAAACAAAAAACAAGTCAAACCCCTCATGAATGAGGGGCAGGGGAGTTGATGTGTCGTAGACAATATTTTTATTGCATGTTTTTATCTGATTTGTCGAAATGAAGAGGAATTGTAAAAAAACGTAAATGAAAAAGTAAATTCTAGTTATCTCAAGTGCTGATTTGTGTAGGACTTAAAGCTGTTTTTCGTACTTAACATATCATGATTTTTCATCTATAATGAACTTAAAGTAGCAGAAAAGATTACTTTTAAACATAGCAAATAAGCAACTGGAGTTTTGTGTGCTAGACTAAATTCCACCTGCTGAAATGTTTGAATGATAAGTGGAATCTGTCTGTGCTTTACCCTTAGTGTTTAAGTAATGCCGGTTTCAGCATTACGTCATCTGGAGCTACTTCCATGATTGACAGCTTCCCTAGAAGGGAACTGCCGAACAACAGGCGGGACAGCTGATATGGTGTACAGCCATTCAGGCTGTCCCGAGCTGTATTATTTATGTGGCTCATCATAAGTGCTATCTCTTTTTGTGTATAACAATCTAACGAATTCCCTTTTGGAATAACATAACGGACGTATTCATGGTTTTTTTCTATCATACCTTTCTGCCAAGAACAGTTCGGATGGCAGTAGTAAATCCTTGTCCTGATTTCTCCGTTACTGTCGCACTCAAGTCCGTCTGTATCCTGGAACTCTGTCCCGTTGTCCGTCAGGATGATGGGGAAAAGCTTTTGAAACATCTCAATGCCCAGTATATCGGTAAGATAATTGAAGACTTCTTTCACGCATTCCTGACTTATTTCCTCTATCAGGTAGGCAAGCATCAGGCTGCAGCTCCTGAAGAATAGTGTAAGTAGCACCTTTCCGCCTTTTTGGCCTTCAACAGTATCCATCTCTACTAACCGTGTATCAGGGAACTCCTGCAGTTTTCTGGTGAAATCCTCATAAGTTCTTCCCAACCTTGCAGCACGCTTTGTTGCTTTAGGAATGCTTCTTTTCTTCCTTGGTTTATATTTTACTTTCCTCGGAAGGTCTCCATTTCTGGCTGTGAATACCCGGAGATCGATATATTTGTAAAGAGTACGTCGGGAGCATCCCAATTCTCCTCCGTGGCTGGCATAGATAGGTGACAATGACTGTCCTTTTCTAAGCAGAGGGGATACTATCATGTCTATTTCCTGCATTTTCTCCGGCTGCTGGTTGATACCTTCTCTTGATGAGCTTAAAAGCTCATGATAGGCATCATCAGCATACTTGGCTATATAAATCCATCTGTTTTTGGGGCAACAGGCGAGACTTTTGCACGAGTTGCAGATATATGGTGGCTTGAAAATTCTCCTGCATTCATGGATTTCATACCGGGAACAGAGGCTATAGCATTTACCGCAGTCCCTGCAGTACTTATAACAGGTGATATCTTTTCAGATATGCTGGATATGACAGATTTGAAGATGGATACAGTTAGGTTTACGGGCTTTCCATGTGTGCTGTTTGATAGTACGGTGTTTCCTGACTTCTTTTGATACGGTAGTGGGATCTTTTCCGATGGATGATGATATCACAGAAAAGGTCTGACCTGCATTTAATCCCTGTTCAATTGCTATACGGTCACTTAATGTCAAATGTTTGTGGTTGTTTTCATTAATCCTCTTTCCGCACAGGCAGACAACCATACCTGAATTATAACGGAAAATGTGCATTAGTAAAATCCAGTTCTATTTGTCCTACCGGAATTTGGTCATGCAAACTGGAATTTAGTTTTTCATTTTAGAATCGTTAAAAAAAATTTCCCGATTTGTATTGACATAAAATTCTAAAAATGGTAAAGTATGGAATATCTAATATACATTTTATGTCACAATAATACATATTTTGTCATGTTTAAAACATGATACTCTTAGCCTTTTGGCTGATTATGTCGGCAGATGCCGGAGAGGGTACCCATTCAATAGTTATCCAAATGGATAAGAATACATTAGCACATACAGCGTGGGAATGCAAATATCATATAGTATTTGCACTGAAATACAGAAGACAAATAGTATATGGAACTATTAAAGCAGATGTAGCAAATATTTTGAGTACATTATGTAAAAGAAAGGGCGTTGAAATAATAGAGGCAGAATGTTGCAAAGACCACATACACATGCTTGTAAGAATTCCGCCCAATATGAGTGTATCAAGTTTTATGGGATATTTAAAAGGAAAAAGTTCATTAATGATTTTCGATAGACATGCAAATTTGAAGTATAAGTATGGAAATTGAAAGTTCTAGAGGTTATTTTGTAGATACAGTCGGAAAAATGCAAAGAAAATAGAGGCGTATATACAAAATCAATTAATGGACGATCAAGCAGAGGATCAACTTACGTTGAAAGAATTCACAGACCCGTTCACGGGGGAGCCAGTAATCAAAGGCAAAAATAAACCCTTGTAAGGGTTAGCCGGAGAAAGTGGTGCGGTTGAGGCCTTTCTTTCGTAGGACCTTTGAGGTTCATGCCGGTAATAGCCCCTTACAGGGGCAGAGCAAACCACCAGTTCACACTGGTGGTCGTGATTATATGAATTATGCCATAGTGAGCTGAGGTGGGAAATTAAGGATTGTTTGATCTGTGAAGTATAAATTCATTGTATTTCTGCATTTTGACAAAAGAAACTAAATAATAATAAAGCCGAGATTTTAATTAAACTCACTCATATAATGTTTCTGAAACGAAACTTTAGAAAATATGTAGAGCTGAGCAAAATGAAAGCAAAAATGTAAAAGGCAGGATCAAGTACAGTCTAGAGTTTTTTATTATGTTGTTTGAAAAACGATTAATTGGGCGAGTACGTGTTAAAAAACCGCGTGAACTTATTTTAAAATAGAAAGGAGTTTTTACATATGCCAAACTTAAATAGAATGCTAGAATATGTAGAGATAGAGACATGTAGTTCATGTACTAGAAAATGTCCTTGGTGTTTATATGGACAAGTTGAAGGATTTGCAGATCAACCATTTGAAATACTAAAAACATCCTATATTGAAAAAATATTATACGAGCTTCTTGAAAATAACTTTAAGGGTACTGTATCATTTTATTCAATGAATGAACCGTTACTAGATGAAAGAATAATTGATGGGAGCCTATTTAGAATTTGTAAAAAAATACTGGGAGATGCTGTAAAGATTAAGCTTAATACAAACGCTGATCTTTTAACTGAAGAAATTTTGAAAGGTATGAAGGAATCGGGGTTAGATTTCGCAAGTATTAGTTGTTATGATATGGAAGTGTTAAATAAAGTAAAGGAATACTATCACAAATTTAAAGGGGTAAATTGCCGTGATTACACAAATGAAAATCAAAATAAGTTAAAATATAATAGGGCTGGCAGTATTGAAAGTATTACTGATCTTGATAATACAAATTTTGCAACTTGCCATATGCCTTATTACACTACCGTCATAGGCTATGATGGTAAAGTTCGTTTGTGTGCTTTTGATTCATTAGGACAGATTGACATAGGTAGTATTAAAGAACAAAATCTTTTTGATATTCTTAACAGCGACAGAATGAAAAAGTTGAGAAAAGAAATTCTAAACAATCGAATGAATATTGCTCCGTGTAATAAATGTAACTTCTATAATTTTAATTAAAGAAACATTTTTATATAAAAACAGTAATTTGATATCAGTTTTGAAAAGATAATAAACAGGCTCTTAAAGTGGTGAGCCGGGTATGTTGCTGAACTTATTCTTTTTGCAGACTCCCGTTCATAATACACATTTTGGGGCAGCAAGGAATCAGGCGTTTATGCTAAAAACATGATCAGATGGGAGATGTAAAAATGCAGGTATGTTTAATTAATCCTTATTCAGATGTCTTAACCTATGCGATACGGACTTCGTCCGTCATAAGCCTCGGGCTTGGATATATCGCTTCCACTTTGGAACAGGGCGGGCATGAAGTTGAAATTATTGAATGCAATTTGCAAAAAATTGGTAGAACGGAATTAGCGGATATACTGAAAAATACGACTTGCAAAATATTTGGTCTTTCAGTTTTCAATAACAATTTTATGAGTGTAACACGTATAATTAATGACATCCGTAAGTATGTCCCTGACGCCAGCATCTTTTTGGGAGGTTATATGGCGACGTTTGAATACGGGCAGATTCTAAACAACCTTAAAGTCGATGCCTGCGTACTGGGGGAGGGAGAGAAAACATTCCTTAACATCATCAATGCAATTGATCAGGGGTCGGATTGGAAGATAGTGGGCGGTATCGCTTACAAGAATGAAAACAGTATTGTCATAAATCCTAGCCACGAAACGATTAATAACCTCGATGAATTGCCGTTCCCTAAAAGAGTTTATTATCATGATGGGCCGCTAGGCAAATCAAGCTCGATGATAACATTGAGGGGGTGTAGTTATGGTAAATGCATATTTTGCGGGACTGATGAATTTTATCAAACAGTGCCAAGCAAACGATACAGGCTTAGAAGCGTCGGAAATGTCCTCATAGAAATCAAAAATCTCATTCGTGATGGTGTGGATTTTATATATTTCCAGGACGACACCTTCCCCATTTCAAACAAACGGTGGATAAACGAGTTCATGGAGGGAATTGAAAAAAGCGGAATGAAGTTTCGTTTCCAAATTTTCTCAAGGGCGGTTGATGTTATACATAATCAAAAGGTATACGCGCGTCTATCTGAAATTGGAATGGAAATGGTATTCTTGGGCATTGAAAGCTTTTGCGATCGTCAGCTGAAATATTACAATAAAATGACTACGGCGATAGATAATATCAATGCAATAAATGAATTGAAAAAAATGGGGATAAAATATGTTCTGGGCATGATATTGCTGGACCCATATGTTACTATAGATGAATTACTTCTAAATCTCGAAACAATAACCAAGCTTAATGTAGCAGAAAATTTTCATCATGAGCAATATCCTTTATCCGGATTATCCGGTTTGTATGGAAGGCCCTTTACCCCTTTTTACCAAATGCTTAAAGACGAGAACATCCTTGATACCAGTCAACCCCTGAACTACAAATTTCAAAATGAAGGAATCGATGTTTATTTTGAAATAACGCAGAAGTGGCGCGAGTATATCGATGAATTTATGGTCTATATCGAAACAATATTAGGTAAACAGGATGATTTATATAATATTGTGAGGAAATTCCATGATATTGATATCCAATTCATGCTTGATCTGGCTTCTAGAATACAACGAAAGGAAGATTTGACCAACTATCTTGAACTAAAAAAGGAAGAATTATATGCATTTTATCATTCTTTTATGGAAGCATGTGAGATTGCCGGATCATAATTTTTATTTTTTCGCGATGTATCAACTTTACAATCGACAATATCGAAAAGATGTGGGAACCCGAGAGTTATTGGCATACTAATCTTGAGTTATTTACTTATAAAAATCCTCAAGGAGATTACTTAAGGTTGAACATAAATCAAATTAATAATAGCTGCGAGGACTACCTTTTATCTAACTATCCGACTGTTTTTGGATTCAAGCGAACTTGTATTACAGGATTGAACGCACTAAAATTTGAAGCTAACCGGATTGTTAAAAAAGAAATATTAGTTATAAGAGCTTATCATTTGTTTTATGAACATAAAGTTCTTATGGCTAAAAGAATTAAGACTTAATCTAAATTTAGGTTATTGTCTAATCATGATATGCATCTATCACATTATGAAGAATTGCTAAATGAATATTTTATTATGCGGAACATAGTTCTAAAATATAATTAGAAACACGATGTGAACCTGGCTTGTCGCATCAAAGAGCTATTCGATGAACTGATTGGAAAAGAAAAAACTATATTACTTCGCTAAAAACGATCTCTTGGATAGTGTTGACTAACTAAAAATGATACCAAGAAGCAAAAAATGAGTTCGGAAATCAAATTACAGTTGGGAGATTAGGTAATATGCTGGCAACCTTTAAGACATATCGTTGCAACATCTATTCCTAATATATCAACGGATTCTGAAAAAAACTGATAGTCCGATAATTATATACAAGAGTATGGTTAGGAGCTAACATGCTAAAAATAATTCAAGATAAACTTTCAGACAATATACTATGTGAGTTTGGAAAGCGATATGGTGCTATTGAAGGATCTCTGAAACCATGTGGTGGAAATGAGGCCGCTGTTTATAGTTTTCAGAAATCAAATGATGAGTATATTATGAAGATCACCCACAATACTATAAAAGACAAAATTGAAGTTGCTGGAGAAATAGAATTTGTCAATTATTTGTATGATAACGGTGCTAAAGTTTCAAATGTTATAAATTCTCACAAAGGGAATCTCATTGAAATAATAGACGATGATGATGGTTATTTATATGCACGTTGCTATTCAAAAGCTAGAGGATATCGAATAACGGATCAGTGGAGTACATCATTGTTTACTAAATGGGGGCAGACTATGGGTAAATTGCATAAGTTGTCAAAACAATTCCAACCAAGCCAATATTTCTATTGTCCACACTGGAATAAAAATAAGCGTTTAAATAATTTTTTGTGGAAACAAGAAGCTATTATCGACAGTGTGAACGAAGTCACTAATTACTTACAGTCTCTGCCGCGCTCAAATGACAATTATGGAGTTGTACACAATGATTTTCATCAAGACAACTTTTTAATTGATGATAATCAATTGACCGTTTTTGATTTTGATGATATGGGATATTCATGGTATATAAACGATATATCTATCGTATTATATTACTCGATTTACCAAAATGCGTTTATGAAACAGGAAAAGGATTTTATGCGACGTTTTTTTAATAGTTTTATGGAGGGATATAGTAAGGAAAATTATATTGAGCGGGATTGGTTTAGCCAGATACCCTATTTCCTACGATTGCGTCACATAATTCTTTATTCTGCATATTGCCAGCTTGTTGATTTTGATAACTTAGAGAAGTATGAAGAGCGGTTATTATTGAAATTTCGTCGAGATATACATAATAAAAGAGAATTAATTGATATATCTCATTTATTGTAGGAGAAAATAAAATGAATTTTGATTTGACTAAAGAGCAAAAACAATATCAAACAGAAGTATACAATTTTGCACATAATAATTTAAATAATGAGGTTGACCTAGATTGTTTTTCAAAAGATTTATGGCATGCCATGTCTCAATTTGGACTTATGGGTATCAAAACAAGTTCGGAATTTGGTGGACTAGATGAGACTTACTTAACGGCTGCCATAGTAACCGAAGCCCTGGGACATGGCAGTAAAAATAATGGACTTAATTTTGTGTTAACGAATCACATATGGGTCGCACAGAACATCATAGAGGTATATGGAAATGATATGCAAAAGAAAAAATATATCCCGGGTATGCTTTCAGGAGATTTAATTGGTTGCTTTGCCTTAACAGAGGCCGATTCTGGTTCTGATGCTATGGCGCTTACTACTTTTGCAGAACCAGTAGAAGGCGGCTACATTTTAAATGGTAGCAAAATGTTTATTTCAAATGCCCCTATTGCTGACATATTCATTGTACTTGCATTAACGAAGCTTAAACCCAAAGAATATACCGCATTTATAGTTGAAAAACAGTTTGAGGGAATAAAAGTGGGAAGTGAAATATCTAAAATGGGGCTGGATGCCTGCCCAATATCAGAAGTGACATTTGATAAATGTTTCATTCCTTCAGAAAATGTACTAGGTAAATGTGGATTTGGAAGTATTCTAGTAAACGAAATTATAACTTGGGAACGAATTTATGAGTTTGCGCCTCACGTTGGAGCAATGCAAAGAGTTATGGAGGATTGTATTTCATACGTAAATGAAAGAAAACAATCTGGCAGATACATAAAAGATTTTCAAGCGGTATCGCACAAAATTGCAAATATGAAAGTGTCCATTGAGCTATCACAGAATATGCTGTATAAAGTTGCTTGGTTAAAAGATCAAGGGAAAAAGGCTTATTCAGAAGCAGCTATTTTCAAATTATTTGTTAGTGAAAGCTATATTAAAATATGTCAGGACGCGCTTCAGATTTTTGGTGCGTACGGTTACACGAAGGAATATGGTATTGAGAGAGAATTAAGAGATGCAATGGCTTGTAGTATATACTCAGGCACTTCTGAAATTATGAGGAACACAATTTTTCAATTGTTATAGCGAATTGTATGAAAAGTTGTTTATCCTGATCTACCCTTTTTTCGCACTAAAGACTATTGAAGTTTCATGGAAACAAAGGAATGAAAAATAGTTCTGAGGCGTTGGTGAACTTTGAGGCTTTATCACAGAGTAATATTGTCACAAAAATAATTTTAGGAGAGTTTTGATGTTAACAATAGCAGCGTGTTTAAAATTTGTGAACACTAATCTGTTTTATGGCAAAAATCAAGCGTTAAGTTCATATGTTTTAAATCCATATGATTTATATATGGTTGAGCGATTGACTGATTTAAAAAAAACAATTCAATGTAAAATCGTAGCAATCACTATGGGGCCGATGGGTTGTCTTGATCATATTAAAAGGATGAAAGCTATTGGTATTGATGAGATTTATCTAATCAGCGATCCTTGTTTTGCTGGATCGGATACCTACTCATCCTCCTATATTCTATCTAAGGCGTTAGAACATATAGGGAAATTTGATATTTACGCATTTGGCGAGAAATCACTCGATGGAGAGACTGGTCAAGTGCCTATAGGAGTATCAACTAATATCGGGCTATTTTGTCATGTGAAAATCGAATCTATAAAAATATGCGATAATTCCAAAATTATGATGCGAAAAGTTAAATCGGATCGAGTTGATATCATTGAGGGAAAGTTTCCTTTAGCGATAAGTTTTTCAGGGTTCTCAACAACCGATATCCCAATTAGTTTATTACAACTAAAGCAAATTAATCGTTATCAGCCTATTGTATTAGATAAAGCTTCAATGCAGATTGATGAGCGTCAATGTGGACAGAGCGGCTCGAAAACAAAAGCGTCTATCATTACTAATACCATTAAAAAGAGAAAATCAATATTGATAGACGGTGATAGTGCTAATAAAATTCAAACTTTTAATAGTTTAATGGAATCCGGAGGAATTCAGAATTGAAAACAATGATATGGGTTATATGTTGTGAAGATTCCAAACGGATCAGTATGCACTCCTGCCAAATGTTATATAAGGCACGTGAATTAGTCAATATGGATGACGGCATGATTTCGGCAATTTGTATGCATGATATTGACGATGGTATCCTAAAATTACTTACACAACATGGTGCTGACGAAGTGATATATTGTAAATGCGAAGATATGGAATATATGCAGATATCTCGGATTTTAGATGATATGATCCAAAGCAGTGACAACAAACCGACACTGATTTTATTTCCAGCAACGGAATTGGGTAAATGTATAGCAGCACATGTGGCAGTTAAAATCAAAGCTGGATTGACAGCAGAATGCATCAACATTGATTCTCAAAATGTCGGTGATCGATATCAATTCACATTTACTCGTGCTGCCGTTAATTCCTCAATTTTGGCTCGAATAGAATGCATTAACACGGAAATCGGTATGTGTACATGTAAAGAAAATGTTTTTAAGATTTCAGAGCTGTTTCCTGAGAAGCAAATTCCAGTACTAGAATGGGAAATAAAATCTGAGTATCAATATATTGATACAGCACGAATTATAGATACAGAATTAGCTGGCCCCAAAAAGAATAATCTAGCATTGGAAAGAGCGCGAATTGTATTTGGAATTGGCCGTGGTGTGAAAAATGAAAATGATCTTCAGTTGATAAAGCAAGTTGCTGAAATCTATGGTGCAGCAATAGCAGGTACAAGAGCTGTTGTAGAAGAAGGGATCATAGAGAAAGAATGTCAAGTCGGGCAGTCTGGTATAAGTATATCACCTGAAATATATGTGGCAATTAGTATATCTGGTGCAACGCAACATATCGTCGGGATTAAGAATTCAGGAAAGATAATATCGATTAATAATGATCCAAATGCCACTATATTTGCTTATTCCGACTATTGTTTTGTTGATGACTATAGAAACATATTCAAGCAACTACTAATAACGAAATAGAGAGGTAGAGTGATTTATGATGCACGTTGGTGTAATTGGAGCGGGAGTTATGGGAAGAGGTGTAACTCAAAATCTTATACAATCTGGAATGAAAACCATATTAGTTGATATATCTGATTCTGTGTTAAAAGCAGCAAAAAAAGAAATACATAGGAATATGCGATTTTCGACTCTCTTAACAGGATCAAAGGAAATCGACAATATAGATCGTTTCATGGAGAATGTTTCTTTTACAACAGATATGGCTTTGCTAAAAGATTCAGATTTTATTATTGAAAATATAACGGAGGATTTGGAAGCAAAAGAAAAAGTCTATGAACAACTAAACGATATTTGTTCAGAAAATTCTGTTATTTTGATAAATACTTCTTGTATCTCTATTACGAAGTTGGCTGCAATTTATCAATTCCCTGAAAAGGTAATTGGTACACATTTTATGAATCCTGTCCCCTTAATGACGGCAGTAGAAGTAATCAGAGGATTTTATACATCGGATCAAACCATTGAAGAAACAAAGATATTTTTAAAAAATTTAGGGAAAGAAAGCATTCTTGTGAAAGATTATCCAGGCTTTGTTTCTAACCGTATTTCTCATCTTTATATGAACGAAGCCGCATTTATAGTTCAAGATGGAGTCACAACACCATATGTTGTAGATGAAATCTTCAAAAAATGTTATGGACATAAAATGGGACCTCTGGAAACAGCTGATTTAATTGGTTTGGATACAGTTGTTAAATCATTAAAAATTTTGTATGAAAGTTATCAAGATCCCAAATTCAGATGCTGTCCATTGTTAAAGAAAATGGTTGATGCAGGTCTATATGGAAGAAAAACAGGTCGAGGGTTTTATGAATACTAAGTCAAGATGTGAAGATGTGAAGATGAATGCTCATACTTGATGAAAAAAGGGAGATGAATCTATTGGAAGAAATTAAAGCGAAGATCAGAAAATTTTTAGTTCGTTTTTCGGGACAACGAGAATTACAGGATGATGAGAACTTATTTGAAGTTGGTTTTGTAAATTCATTATTTTCAATGCAGCTTGTGACATTTGTAGAAAACAATTTCGATTTTGAAATTGCAAATGAGGACTTGGATGTTAAAAACTTTTCCACAATCAATAGCATTTGTCAATTTATACAAAGCAAAAGTGGCGATGGTTCGGAAGTGAATCTGGATTAACGATAAGTATAATGTTCTACCTCTAGGGAGTATTTATATACAAGCATTTTGTGGCCTTTCGTAAGAAATAATTACGAGAATGTGTGCTAAAACATTGTAAAGAGGGATTTTATATGAATTCATTGAGCAACAATCAACAGAAAGCAAAGAGTGTAAAAATCAAATGTGTTGTATGGGATTTGGACAATACATTGTGGAATGGAACTCTGTTAGAAGATAAACTGGTTACATTGAAAGAAGGTATTTCGGATTTAATTATTGAACTAGATCAAAGAGGTATTGTACAATCAATAGCAAGTAAGAACAACAATGAAGATGCAATGAATCAACTGAAAGAATTTGGCCTGTATGAATACTTTATATATCCTGAGATTAATTGGAATCAAAAATCCCAAATGATTAGTTCTATTGCAAAAATTATCAATATAAGCACGAACGCCATTGCGTTTATTGATGATCAGTCCTTTGAACGAGACGAGGTTAGTTATGCATTGCCAGATGTACTTTGCGTTGATGCCATTCATATCGATTCGATTTTAGACGATCCACTGTTCAATCCTGATTATATTACCGAAGATACAAAAAACAGACGTAAGATGTATCAAGATGCCATTGTACGAGATCAGGTGGAGAAAGAATTTACAGGGAATCCGGATGAATTTTTAGCTACACTGAATATCGTGCTTTACGTTTCGGAAGTGATGGATGGCGATCTCCAACGTGTTGAAGAATTGACTACAAGAACACATCAACTAAATTCCACAGGATACACTTACTCGTATGAGGAGCTTAAAACCCTGAGCCAATCCAAGAATCATAAGTTGTTAATAGCTAGTCTAAAGGATAAATATGGGTCATATGGGAAGATTGGCATCATCCTTATTGAATGCGAAGATGATACTTGGACATTGAAACTTTTGTTGGTATCATGTCGGGTATTATCTAGGGGAATTGGAACGATTCTACTTAATTACATTATTAATGAAGCAAAAATGGAAAATAAAAAGCTAAAGGCAGAATTCGTGCAGACTGACAGAAATCGTATCATGTATATTGCATATAGATTTGCAGGGTTTAAAGAGACGGAGAAGTATGATCAGTTGACAGTTTTTATGCATGATTTATCGAACACGCCTTCTTTACCATCTTATATTCAATTATATGTGAATGATAAAAAGGTTATTTTCTAAAATTAAAATATAGTTCTAATAAATGAAAGGTTATAAACCATAACGTATGAAAAAATCATATTTAAGTTATCCATATAAGCCATTTCTTCTAACATCGGATAATTACGATGAATTAGAGAACCAGTACAATACATTATGCAAGACTCCTCAGTCCCAAATTGATCCTGCACTTATATTTGATCTTGCGAAACACAGTGGATCAGGTCTGTATCGAAAAGTGGTATTGTTTAACGAAGAGTCCAAAGAATTTGATAAGATATTTGAACAAACTGAGCCATGTAGTTCAAAGAGGCCCTTGGCTTTTATGTTTGCTGGAATCGGCAACCAATATAGAAACATGACTTATGGATTATATAACAATGTCGATTATTTTAAAGAGCTATTCGATGAATGCAGTGTATATTTAGAGACTATTTTAGAATGCGATATTCGAGATATTGTTTTTGGGGGTGATGATCCTTTAGTTGATGAAGAGAATTATTCTCCAACTAGTAATTACATAGATTTCAAATTATCCATATCGAAATTTAACGATACGGATTCTACTAGTAAGGAGCTGCTTTATCAGACGAAATATTCCCATGCCATATTATTTACTGTGGAATATTGTTTGGCTAAGACAATAATGCATATGGGAATTGTCCCGGATGCATTGATCGGTCATAGCGTAGGAGAATATACTGCAGTAGCCGTATCGGGTGTTATGCCGCTCAACGACGTCCTAACTCTTGTCGCAAGAAGAGCATTAATGATCGATAAACTACAATCTGGACAAATGATGACAATACTAACGGAAGATACAGAACTTAGGAAGCTTTTAGCTATTATAAACGGTTTATATTTAGCTGCTGAGAACAGTCCTATATCGTACACTGTTTCTGGTACGAAGGACGCAATCGCAAATGCCGAGAAATACCTGGAAGAAGCAGATATATTATTTTATAAACTTCCTGCTAACAGAGCTTTTCATTCAGTGTACATGGAACCTATTGAAAAAGAATTTAAAGCGATGTTAAGTAATCTTAAAATCATTGAACCAAAGATACCATTTCTATCAAATGTTACTGGGGATTGGATAACAAAACAACAGCTTTCCGATGCAGATAATTGGTTTATGCATACTTGTAAAACGGTGCGCTTTTCATCAGGAATTCAAAAGCTGATTCATGAACAGAACTCTATACTTGTGGAAATAGGACCTGGACAGGTGTTATCAAGTTTTGTTTATCAACATCGTTTTGATAAAAATCAAAAAATAACTACGATTTCATCACTACGAGATGTCAGTGTAAGCATTTCTGATTCTGTTAATCTACTCTTTATGCTGTGTAAACTGTGGGTTAACGGGTGCAATGTTGATTGGAATTTATTTTTGAATCTATAGAATATGTCGGAAGCGTTAGACTACTCGGAGTGGCGAAATCTTTTAAAAACCTCCCATTAAAAACAGCTACGTGATAGGTATTTGCCAGGATGGATGGAGAGGTGATACCTAGACTACAATTAATATTACTAGCTTTTTAGTCGTGTAATTATAAATATACAATAGTTAAAAAATCTCAGTGATCAAGAAGGAGGGAAACACTATCTGTTATATAGATAATGACAATAACATGAAAAATAAAAATATTGTATTAGAAGAGCTTTGTGCACTACTTGGTAAATACACATGTTTAAACCGCGAACAGATTAATACGGATATCCCATTTTTAGAATTAGGAGTAGATTCTATTGTTTTAGTTCGTATGTCCCGAGAAATTATGAAAACTTATGGAATAAAGATAACAATACGTACATTATATGAAAAACTAAACAATGTGAATGCTTTAGCAAAGTTTATTAGCGAGAACGCTACCGATGAGCCGGCAATACAATGCAATCTAGAAGAAAAAAACAGCACAAAAACTGATTCCAACATATCAAAAGATAATGAACCACATACGAAATCACCAGACTATAAGAGATTGGAACCAGCGGTATCTTGGCAAACTACAAAGGTAGAAACTAAATTAAGAGCATATTCCCCATCCCAGCAGCAGCATGTAGATGATTTGATCAGACGTTATAATCGAAAAACTCAGAGGTCAAAGTATCAAACACAGAAATATAGAGCATATGTAGCTGATAGTAAAGCAACTGTAGGCTTTCGAATGTCCATTAAAGAACTTCTTTATCCTATTGTTGCAAAAAAAACAGAAGGTTCTCGGATTTGGGATATTGATGATAACGAGTATATCGATATCACTATGGGGTTTGGTACGCATATATTTGGATATCGTCCTAAATTTGTAATTGATACTCTCCAAAAGTATATCAATGAAGGGACACAGCTGGGTCCAAGATCGCCAATGCTTGGAGAAACAGCAGAACTTATTTGTGAAATTACTGGAGGGGAGCGTGTAGCATTTACCAATACCGGAACAGAAGCGAATATGTCTGTTATGCGTATCATCAGAGCCGTAACAGGCAAATCCAAAATTGTAATATTCCGTAATTCTTATCATGGTCATTCCGATTATGCATTGGCAGAAGGACAATTTCAGCTGAGTGATGGAACGCTTGCAGGAGTGACACCGGGAATTCCTGACAGTGTTATGGGTGAGGTAATGGTTCTTGATTATGAAGATCCGGCTGCCCTGGATGAAATTGCGAAACATCACCATGAGTTAGCAGGGGTTTTTGTGGAACCGGTACAAGGAAAAAATCTCTCACTGCAACCTGCCGAGTTCTTGCATTCATTGAGAAAGCTAACTCTGGAATTAGATATTCCTTTAGTTTTTGACGAGATGATCACAGGATTCAGATGTCATATTGGTGGTGCACAAAGCTATTTTGGGATTCAAGCAGATATTGCTACATATGGAAAAGCTATTGGAGGGGGTCTATCTATAGGTATCATTGTTGGGAAGGCGAAATATCTTGATGCAATAGATGGTGGTTTTTGGAATTATGGCGATCAATCCTATCCACAAACCGATCGAACATTCTTTGTTGGAACCTATTGTCAGCATCCAATGGTCATTCCTGTTATCAATACGATATTAAGACATATGAAAGAACAGGGCAATCAGTTACAAAAGGAATTGAATCGTAAAACGGATCGCCTGACAAATACACTAAATGCTTATTTTGACGAAAACAAAATTCCAATCCATGTTGCTCATTTTGCTTCTGTCTTTCGATTTGAAATGAAAGGAAATTTGGATATCTTCTACTTCCATATGATAGAAAGAGGTGTATATATATGGGAGTTACGTATGTGCTTTCTATCAGCAGCACATACAGACAAAGATGTGGATTATATTATACAAGCAGCGAAGGAAAGTGCAGAGGATTTGCGTCGAGGAGGGTTCTTACCTAGTGATGTTCCGGTGCCTTCCGATCTTGTTTATAAACCATGTGAAGAGATTCAAGCGTTAAATGAAGAGCAAAAGCAGTTGTGCATGATAACAAATTTCGGAAGAAATGAAAAAGCGTCAACGGCTTATAACGTTATTATCAGTCTTAAAATTGACGGTGATTTATATTATAACGTGTTGAAGAATGCATTACAAAAAGTATCTGATCGTTATGAGACGTTAAGAAGTACAATTGATATGAAAAATATTGCTCTACGAATTCACAAGTCCACTGCTATTGAACTAAAAGAAATCGATTTCTCCTCATGTGACGAAGCAATAAAAGAAGAAACGGTAAACAATTGGATTAAAGAATACAATAAGCAGAAGTTTAACCTATCAAGTGAACCAGCCTTTGAAGCCTGTGTTCTAAAATTGAGTATGAAAGAACATATATTAGTATTAAAAACTCATCATATTTATGTTGATGGGATTGCTTTAATGATCATATTAGAAGAACTAGCTGAAATCTATTCTGCAGGCTGTGAGATTAGGATTCCGAACCTATTAAAAAGTGTCAATACATTGCCTTATGATGAGCTGGAAGAAGAAAGTAAAAGAGAAAACTTAAACTATTGGGACAAAAAATATTCAACCAATGTCAAGACATGCACTCCTGCTTATGATTATCCAAGACCAGAAAAAAGAATTCATCAAGGAGCTGATAGGCAAGTTATTTTCGATGAAAGTTTTTGTGAAAGAATATCTTCTTTGGCATCACAAAATAATGTGTCAATCTATATGGTTTTACTTTCATTATTTTCATCCTTCTTATCACGCATTACAGAAAATGACGATATAGCAATCTCAATACCTACAACAGGTCGTAATATTCCAGGTTCTGAACGTCTAGTAGGACATTATGCTGCAATTCTTCCTTTCCGTACAAATGTTAATACGGACGATACAGTGGAAGAACTTATGAATAAAATATCATATGAATTCATGGAAGCTCTTGAACATCAAGATTATTCATTCGCGGAGTTATGCGGGAAAGTACGTGAGTCTTGGCCAGAGCTTGTGAGTCCTGAAAAATATCCGATTTCACCTGTTCTTTTCAATTATGACAATATGGGAGCAATGCCGAATTTTTCAGATGCGAAAGCAACTATTTATACCTCTCATGTGGTTCATTATATCGATAAAGATATGTACATTAATTTCATTAGTGATCAAGACAGGCTCATACTTGATTGTCAATATAGTACAGAACTGTATAGCGATGAAACGATGAATTGGTTCATACAGTCATTGATGGAATTTATGTCGGATTCTATAAATGACCCGCATAAGAGGATTAAAGACTTACGAATTCTACCTAGAAGAAAAGAGTTGTAATTAAACAAAACAGGATTGGTATGATATGGACAGATGATAACTTACTAAGGTAGAGTGAGGTATGGAGATGAATGCTTTTTATGGAACAACGAATAATCCTAATAAAGTTTTAAAAGAGCAGAAAGGAAAAGTTGCAGTTATAGGAATGGGGTGTCGTTTTCCAGGTGCGAACAATTTGAAGGAATATTGGGATTTGTTGATCAATGGGAAATGTGCTACAAGAGAGTTACCAGAATCAAGAGCTCCTTTGGACTTCCGGGTTGAGAATAAACACAAAAGACCTATATGTGGTTACATTGATGGAATAGACCTATTCGATCCGCTTTTTTTTGGAATCACACCTCGTGAAGCAATGCGCATGGATCCTCAACAAAGATTACTGCTAGAAGTATTGTGGGAGGCCATTGAGGATGCCGGAATTGATGTGAAAGATTATGCTGGCTATGATACGGGTGTATTTATTGGAGCTGGAGCCATGTTTGCATCTGCTCATTACTTTATGCATCAAATTAATAATAAAACAGCGGATATTTACTCTTATACTGGGGCGGAAGGTTCCACACTCGCTAACAAAATATCCTATCTATTTGATTTTCGCGGACCATGTTTTGCGATAGATTCTGCATGTTCTTCTTCATTAACGATTATTGATGAAGCATATATACGCATTTGTAGTGGACAGTGCAATGTAGCTGTGGTAGGAAGTTCCAATCTTTTACTTTCCTCAAGTATAACAGATATGTTTCAAAATACTCGTGTGCTTACAACAGATGGTAAATGTAAGGCATTTGATGAAAAAGCAGATGGCTATGCTCGGGGAGAAGGAGCAGGAGTAGTAATTTTAAAATCTCTTGAAAAGGCACTGGAAGATAGAAATGATATTTGGGCTGTTATTTCTGGTACGGCAGTCAACCACGGCGGACGAAATGGGAGAGGATTTACCTATCCCAATTCTGAAGCTCAGGAGTCACTGTTAAAAAGCGCATATAAACATGCGAATATTTTGCCAAGTAAAGTACACTATATTGAAGCTCATGGAACAGCTACACCTGTAGGCGATGAGATTGAACTTACAGGAATTAGAAACGCCATATCAGAGGGCCGTGCAGATGGAGATTTATGTAAAATTGGTTCGGTTAAAACAAATATAGGTCATTTAGAATATGCAGCCGGTGTTGCAGCACTTATTAAAACGTGTTTAATGCTTAAAAATAAGAAATTGGTACCTAGTCTCAATTTCCATAACTTTAAGAAAAATGCTGGTATGGAAAATGCACGAATAAAAGTCCAGACAAAGTTCGAACCGTGGCCTGATGATAAAAAGCTGATCGCTGGGGTAAGTTCTTTTGGAATAGGTGGTAGCAATGCACATGTAGTTCTAGAGAGCATTGAGTATTATGCTTCCAATTTATCAAGTGAGCACAAGCAAGAGATATCAAGAAATAAGCAATATGTATTTCCAATGTCTTCACATAATATGGATGCTTTAAGAGACAATGCAAAAAACTATATTCGTTTTATAGAACTGAATAATGATTTGGATTTTTATGATATATGTTATTCAGTTAGTGTTCACAAAAATCATTTAAGTCATCGACTTGGGATTTTATGTCAAAACAAACAAGAGTTAGTCAGTAAATTGAAAAAGTTTGTGAATGAGCAAGACTACTCAAGTGTATTTTATTCAAATGCATCGGATAGAAAATCAAAGAATTTAGCGTTTGTGTTCTCAGATAGTAAGAGTAAATGGCTTGATGAGAAAACATTACTGTTATTCAATGAAATGCCGATTTTGGAAGCTTTAAAGGAGGTAGATACTGTATACCAATCGATCTATGGAAAATCCCTGCAAGTAATTATGAATGAAATGGACTATGAACTTATTGAAACGCAGCCCATGTTAACTAATGTTTATTATTTTATCTATCAAATTGCTTTATATTATATATGGAGAGAGAAAGGAATAATTCCAACTCGGCTGGTAGGGTATAGGCAGGGGGAAATCGCAGCAGCATACTTAGCTGGTATATTGCCACTTGCCACGGCGATTCGATTGATCGCACTTCATACGCAAACGGAATCAGATGCATCTTATAGATCTTTTAATGTAATGGCTTCCATTGACGAGCTTAATGAAATCGTATGCAATTACAATAAAGCTGTTTTTATCTCAGCAGTCAATTCACCAAATATACAGGAGGTCTCCGTAAAAAACGAGTATGTTGAGCAATTCATGAAGGATTTAGATGACAAAGAATACTATTATAAAGAATTGAAGGATAACATAAATGAAACTGACTCACAAAGTCTGGATGGCGTAAATATGTTGGAAATACATGCGGAAAAAGCAAATTTCAAAGTGTACTCCACAACTGTTAATAGTAAAGGAGAATTTATTGATTTATCCGAGCAAAATTGGAAAGAAAAAGGAAGAAGAACAATAAATTTCTCGAAAAGAATTTGTGAGCTGATTGAGGATGATTGTTATAGGTTTATCGAAATTGGAAATGATACACTTTTAAGTTTTTATATTTCTGATATATTTCAAAGTGTTCCATCAAGAACAGAGAGAGAGGTAGTAATCAGTTCAAATAATAAGGAGACTTCTATTGAAGATAGTGTTACACAAGGTATTGCAGAGTTATATACAGTAGGATATCCAATAGACTGGACAAAAATTTATAAAGACGGTAATTTCATTAAAATGCCTTCTTACGCATGGCAAAGGCAATCGTATTGGATTTAGTTGATCTACAACTATTATTTCAAAATAAATAATATGAATGAAAGGTGGTAATAAAATGACAGGGAAAATGGAAGGAAAAGAAAACGGTGAGTGGGGCGATTCTAATTTAGTAACCCAGCAGAAATCAGGATTTGATACAACTGACATGACTAAGAATCAGGAAAGAATATTCACGATTTTAAAAGAAAATCTCGATACAAAAATATCAAATGACCTATCTTTAACGACTAACTTATCGAAAGCAGGTATTGATTCAATCGCTTCAATTAAAATGGTAGTTGCGCTAGAATCTGAGTTTGATTTTGAATTTGATGATGAGATGATACTGATTTCTAAGTATCCAACGATAAAGTCGTTGATAGATTATGTTGAGTCAAAAGGAACATTTTAATCGAACTATATCATTTAATATCATCAGCAATGATGGTATTAAATGATATTATATTGTTTGAAAAGGGGGATATACGTATGGAACTATACAGCATTTTCGAAAATATAGCAAAAAATAATACCGAGCAAATGGCTGTAATTTTTGAGAATCGTGAAATCAGCTTTGGACAGTTATTATCTGAAATAGAGCAAGCTAGGGAGAATCTTGTTAGCAGTCATGTGAATACTGGTGATACTGTGGTTCTACATAGTTGTAAGAGCATGTATTATTGCGTATATGCATTGGCTCTTCTGCAACTAAATTGTACCGTAGTTCCTGTGATGGAGAATACACCATCAAGGAAATATGAGAATATGCTTAAAGTTTGTCAACCGCAGCATATTGTAGAAATTCGGAATAATGCCAATCCTTGTATCGTACAACGAAAAGATTACCTTCAATCGGTATCCAAAGCGGCTTATATTCTCTTTACATCTGGAACGACAGGAGAACCTAAGGGTGTTGAAATTACACACAAAGGTCTCTCTATTTATCTCATGGAGGCATATAAGAATTTGGAATATGAAAACACGAGTCGACATTTATCTTGTTGTGCCTACAGTTTTGATGTCCATTTTACTGAAATATTTATTCCACTATTTCATGGAAAAACCGTTGTTATCGCAAATGATGAAGAATCGCACAACCCTAGGCTTTTGATGAAGCTAATCGAACAACACAATGTTGATACGATTTGGATCACACCTTCGAAGATGAAATGGTTATTAGCCGCAAGTAGGAAGGTAGTATTTCCGACTCTCAAAAACATTTTTTTCGCAGGAGAGGTATTAGACGCAAATTTATTTGAACAAATCTCTCATATTAAAGCGCAAATCTGGAATGCATATGGGCCAACAGAGGCCACAAATTATGTGACTATCAAGAAAATTGTGGACAAGAATAGTATTACAATTGGTTATTCTGTTCCGTGGTGTAAAATTATCATATGTGATCAAGATTTTAATAATGTTAATGTTGGAAGTACTGGTGAAATCTGTATTATTAGTGAGACCTTGTCATCTGGTTATTGTAACAATCCCGAGGTAACCCAAAAAAGCTTCATTTGTAGTCAAACAGGAGAGAAATTATATCGTACAGGGGATTTTGGATATCAAGATGAAAAGGGTGAAATTTATTACATTGGACGAATGGATCGTCAGATCAAATTGTACGGTCACCGACTTGAGTTAGATGGAATCGAAGCACATTTACACAATCACACAAATGTGACACAATGTGGTGCTTATTACAACAAGGATACGGGGAAAATAATCATTCTCTATACTGGTAACGTAGAAGCGAATGACATTCAAGAATATTTATCCACTTACATTGACATTTATTCTCTACCAAATTGTATAGCCCACGTGTCCGAGTATACATACAATACAAACGGAAAAATAGATCGTCAAGCTACCTATCAGCATTGGTTAAATGAACATGAATAGAGGGCAATGATATAAAAACGGAGAGTGTTCATTTATATAGAGCTAGGGAACCACTAATTTAATCAAAAAAACACTACCAAAAAACTACATAATTAGTATCATAAACGGGAGGTGTGAATTATTCAGAGAAATAAGTTCAACACATACTATACAAAATATGTCGTGAAAAGTCCCTTAGTGTTTGGAGGCTTTATATTCATCGGTCTAATCTTGTTTTTTTCGCTTACACTCACAAATAAAGTAAAAATTATGAAAACTTACGATGGACGATTTAGCATCTCAAACGGTAAATGTACGATTGATTTTACTGAACAAACACCGCAGACAACGAGTGGATACATATATATAGATAGAAATGAAGCAATGTATCCGGTTGAGCTTGTGTCCTTATCATCAAACATATATGAGGTGATCAGTGATAAGAAGCTTCCATTTGATGACGGCGTAGAGGTAAAAGTCGACATAATCGAGCAAGAAGTGTCACTCCTCTACCTTATATTCGTAAAGGGGGGAGGCGCATGAAAAAGGAGAATAAGTTCGGATATTTCAACGCTATACGATTCCTTGCGCCGTATATCAAACCGCATATCAAACATTTTGTCAGGTACTATCTGGGATGGTTTTTTGATACCATCCTTTCGCTTACGATCCCCATTCTTTTTGGGGTTATGATCAATGCAATTGTTTATTATGGGGATACGGACACGTTTTTCAGGGCTGGCATTGTGTTTACGATTCTCTCGATTTTCTCATGCGTTCTTTATATCTTAATATACGCGCAGCACCAATACATCATGGGACGTTATATGTTTGACATTAGGATGAGCATTTTGGATTCGATGTATAACGCGACTGCAGAACGTTTAAGTTCTCTTCGTGCAGGCGATGTCGTCAATTTGGTGCAGCGTTATGTTGAAGAATGCGTGCACTTTATTACCCGAAATGTGATTCGAGTATCAAATAATGTCTTAATCACTATTTTATATATCTATTATGTGTTTATACTAAGTCCAGAAATGGGTTTTTTTATGCTTGCCGCAGTGCCGATTTCTGTCTTCAGTTCTGTGAAGTTCGGAAAAAAGATACGGGTATATCAAGATTTACGTAGAGTGAAGTATGATAATTTCACGAGCTGGGCATTCGAAATGTTTTCTGGGATAAGGGATTTGCGGATGCTCGGTGCACAACGAAAAATCAACAAACGCTTTGTTGGTGAAAACCGAGAACTTATCCATACGGACATAAAATCAGGGGTATCCATATTATCTGCAAGTAAGATGACTGAATTTGTTAATTTGATCGTACAGCTCGGAATATTCGTCATTGCTGCATACATGACATCCCAAGGGCGTATGTTGATGGGAACGCTGTTAATCATTTTTACTTTTTTTAAATTTTTAACTGAAAGAGTTAAGATGCTATCGGAAAGTTATATGGATATGCAGATGCGTATACCAATTTTGGAGAACATAAAAAAATTCATTGATGCACCCTCTGAAGACGAATGGAAGGGCAAGGTTGAATTAAAGGTTGAATCAGGCAACGTTGAGATACGCGATATCTTTTTTCAATATAAGGGAGCGGAAATGCTTTTCTCGGGCCTTTCACTCAACATTAAAGCGGGCGAACATTTGGCTATCGTCGGAAAAAGCGGATGCGGGAAAAGTACCCTCGCATATATGCTACTTGGGTTTTATTTGCCCTGCAAAGGTAGCATATCAATAGACGGTATAAACATAGAAAAATGTTCGTTAAAATCAATAAGAAGAACCATAGGACTAGTCGCGCAGGATGTATTATTATTCGACGGAACGATCAAAGAAAACTTACTGCTGAGCAGGCGAACAGCAAGCGATGCGGAGATTGAAAGAGCATGCCGCGCCGCTGGAATATATGAGTTTACAGATGCACTTCCCGACGGGATAAATACCAAGGTTGGTCCAAACGGTATATCGCTTTCGGGTGGGCAACGGCAACGTATTGCGATTGCACGAATCTATTTAAAGGAAGCTAAAATCCTTATTTTCGACGAGGCTACCTCCTCTCTTGACAGCGAAACGGAAGAGAAAGTCCATAAGGCGTGGGGGGAGCTTCTAAACGGTAGAACATCGGTTATGATCGCGCATCGATTAAGCTCCGTCATGATGTGTGATCGGGTATTAATGATGGAAGAAGGTAAAATTGTCGAATCAGGAACACCCGAGGAACTTATAAAAGACAGCGCTAAATTTAAAGAGTTATTTGCGATTGGGGAGAAAGGCGGCGAAGACGATGAATAGCTTAAAATACCGCACAAAAGTTTTGAAAATGATTTTTAAGTATGCCAATGGGCTCAAGTGCTTTTTTATCATTGCATGCATTGCGAGTGTGCTTATGATGGCAACGTCTTTAACCATTCCTTTATTCTATAAGATTTTTATTAATGATGTCATTTTTATGGGGCACATATCTTCTTTATATATCGTATGCGCGGGATATCTCGGGGGTTTCGTACTAAACACCGTCTTTTCCTATATAAAACTTTATTGCCAAAACCGCTTTGGGGAAAAAACAATATTCAAGATTAGGTACAAAATATGGAGAAATATGTTCTTGCGCGACTTTACTAGTTATGAAAAGCAGAACCCGAGCGATATGAATATGCGTATCAGTGCGGATCTCGAAAAGTTAAAGCCCTTCGTCGCAAATCAATCAATCGATTATATCATCGCGGTACTGACGTTTATCAGTTCTGCCGTCTTACTAATCGTCATAAATCCTCTACTTGCATTGATTGCCTCAATTGTTATACCAGTATCATTTTGGCTGAGCGCGATCATCTGCCGAAAGGAAGAGACCTACGTAGATTGTATGCGAGAGTGCAATATCGGTTTTTCGGATTTGATGCATGAATCCGCACATAATTGGCGCGAAATAAAGGCTCTTGGGCTTGAGCGGCACGAGAAGACTAGGTTTGTACAGCTTGCAAAAAAATGGGCCTACGCGAACTCGCATTTTGTCAATTTTTGTGTGTTGCGGGTAGACATTATTCCCAAAATTCAAAATGAGTTTATCATGCAGTTCTTAATCTATTTCATCGGCGGATTGTTCATATTAAACGGAAATCTCACAATAGGCGAACTTTTTGTTTTCACGCAATATTACGATATGCTATCCACCGCCGTTAAGAAGCTTGCAACATTAAACTCAGACTTTGAAGTATCGCGACCGCATATTGATAAAGTGCTGGAGGAGCTTTCTGTATCGTTCCCAAAACGCAGCGTGAGAAAACTTGCCGACGGAAAAATAACAAGTGTTCACTTGGATCATGTGTGTTTTTCTTACCCAGGTGCTACTGATGAGGTTGTCGCATCCGCCAATTTATTAGTAACTGCAGGGCAAAAGGTTGCGATTATAGGGAAAAGTGGATGTGGTAAAACCACGATTTTAAAGCTGATATCTGGACTCATTAAGCCAAGTGGAGGTAAAGTATATATATCAGGAGAGCAATTGGATCAAATGGACTTGGGAGGAGTGCATGAAAAGCTGGGCTTTATTATGCAGGACAACATTTTATTTAATGATACGATTAAAGAGAATTTACTGTACGGAAAATCAAGCGCTTCTGATAAAGAGATCAAAAATGCTTGCATGAAAGCAAGCATTTACGATTTCGTGATAAAATTGCCAAACGGATTTGATACGGTAATCGGTGAGCGGGGGATCAAACTATCAGGTGGGCAAAAACAGCGTATTATTTTGGCTCGGACTTTCCTTCGTGATCCTGACTTTTACCTGCTTGATGAGGCGACAAGCGCACTTGATCAATATAGCGAGAACATTATATATGACGCGTTGAGGGCGATAGATAGCAGCAAAACGGTGATAGTGGTGGCTCATAGGCAATCTTCCATAGATCTTTGCAAGAATAAATATGAAATGAGAGACGGTATGCTTAGGAATATTGAGTGATACATTGAGCGAGAAATTATGATGTATTAGCTTTATATTAGCTTAAATTATAGAAAGGCATTCAAAGAGGGTCTGCATGTAAAACAGCTATTTGTACATTTAAAGGTTGTACTCTAAACAGTTGTATAAAATGATTTTTAAAAAGGCAATAGAAGCCACATTAATGAGATTGAAAGTTTGTGGGGTTAATATCCAATTATTACTTCTTATCCAGGAGTATGTAATACTTTTGCTATGATAAGTCATGATTTAGATATTACAGCACCATGGATTTGTGACCGCTATATACAATTGATGTCTGCTAAAGGATAGGAACACGAGAACGATTTCTACGGAACTTTTTACGAAGAACAAATTGGTGTGCCAGCACAGAAATGATTTACAATCAAAATTGACCACCACTTTACAAGTAAAACATGCCATCTTGCAAAGGAGTTATCGCAGTTGTCAGATGAACATTTAATGTTTATCTGACAATTATAACTGTTTTAAATGGCCATATTTTAATTAGAACTATATAAAAGTGAAACTTCCACTTACAAAAGTTGTTTAGCTAGCTAATGGAACCCTAAGTTATGCCAATTGATTTAAACTAAGGACATAGAATTTTAATCGAAGTGAAAGGAATCAATAAAACATGAAAAAAAAATTGTTTATGGGAGAACCCTCAAACTATGTTTATAATATTGAAGCTTCAATATTTTCAATGGTACAAAATCCTATTGATATAAAGAGCTGGATAGCTAATAATTTCATTCAAATTGAGTACGTGCAAAGTTGGAATAGTTATTTTTTTGACAATCATCATATGTTGATATATCAATGTCCTTTTATACAGTATGGCGAAATAGATAGGGATTTACTTAAAGATAAATGGGACGGTGATATTATACGGTTTATTATCGAAATGATTAACAAAGAGAAGTACGTATATCTATTTTTAGAATATAAATTATTGAATAGTGTGATTTATGAAACTATAAAAAATAGTTTCATTCATGAAATATTTGTTTATGGATATGATACTGATTCAGAGGTAATATACTGTGCAAATAATATGAATAAAGGAACATATGAATGCTTTAAAATCACCTTTAACGAAATTAAGTTATCATATTGGGAGATAAGAACCCCTTGGGAAAAAGAAGGATGTGAGGCTCATTTTTTCACATCCTTAAGAACATTAAAATACGCACCAATAAAAGTTTCTGATTATAAAATTAATGTAAATCAAATCAGATTTAGCTTGGAAAGGTATCTTAATTCGTTACCCTCATGTTACATGAATTTCGATCAAGATATAATTAGTGGTATAGATGCTATATATGTAACTTTAAATCAAATTAAAGAGTCCATATCTAATAAAAATACATGTAAACTGGATAGAAGAGCTTTTCATTTATTTTATATTCATAAAAAATTCATGGTTATGAGATTGAAGTATTTAAATGAAGAAGGGGTGATAACGAATCAGGGCAATATATTTGATGATTATGTATTGTTAGAAAATGACTTTTTAATATTACGTAGTTTAGTATTAAAATACAATATAAGTCCTAGGTTAGATGTTTTAAATAAGGTGGAACAAAAGTTTGAGACGTGTTTAAAGGAAGAAAAAAGAATATGTGAAAAGTTATTATCTACTCTACCTAACTAATGATTGCTGATTGTGACATGAAACACAATCAATTTGTTTTATATAAATGTTATATTAGATGTCTAAGTATGGATAATTACATGCTTACACTCATGTTTACGCAGAGCTGTCGGTTCGAAATGAATTATTTCATAAAAATCAAGGTTTGAAGGCTCTTTTAATAAAGGTAAGCGTCAACTAAAGCACGCCTATTAACAATACCACAGTCCAGTATAATATTTCTGGATGTGGTATTGTTTGTGTGCCCGGTGGGCACACATTCTAACGGGTGAAAGTCCCCAATCCGCCCGGCAGTGGGAAGGATAAGGATACAGCCGAAGCCATGACCTGCTAAGTTTTGTCAAGATAAAAAGTAAGAAAATTTGGAATAAAAAATGTATGCTAAATAGACCACCATCTCTGCTGGTCTAAAAATAATGTTAAGGATTATTCTTATAGCGTATTTATATATTCCTTGACTCTTACATAGTAAATACGAGGAAATTTATTGGCACCAGCCATCATATAGACATAATAGTGCTTACCTTCGCTGCGTTTCTTGTCAAAAAATAAATAAACAGAATCATTACCTAGCTTTTGCCGCAGAATGCAGTCCATTACTTGAAAAAGTGTTTTTCGGAGTAAAGCAGAGCCTCTTTTTGAAATACTTCTCCCCTTTACATCAATTATTCCGGATTGATAGGGACATGAGTCTATACCTGCATAGGCAATAAGTAAGCGCCTAATTGGTTCTTTCCGAACTTAGTTGATTTGATAAAAATATTCATTTAGTAGAACCTTCGCTTTTAGTAAGTGAAAACTGTTTCTGCAATACATGATTCGTTTTATCAGCTTAATTTTATTAACACTACCACGGCTAGCCCGTTATTGTATTTATAACGAATTGCATTTTTGACAGCGGCTAAATCATTTTTTAGCCCAGATATGTATGTATTAATTTCGTCGATATTCAACTGACTTGACTTAATCAACCACTCATCAAGTTCATCACTTTTTTGAGTGAATACAATTCGATGGAACTCCTTTAGCATAGAATAAAGCTGACCAAGCATCGGATATATTTTTATTGCGTAGTCATATTGTTCAGAGGTTATACCTTTCACCTTTTCCAGCTCACGGTATATTAACTGGCACATAAATTTTCTGGGCATATATTCCTTCGGTTCAGAGGAAGCGGAACTTACAGATTTACGATGAGTACGCTCCTTTTGCATGAACATACGTAGGGATGCCACTGTTCCATCATATCCTTTTGCACAAATCACTTCATGAATTTTTGAATATGTAATCCCCTCAGCACGCAAAGTTATAACTTCATCCTCATATGGTGCAAGCTTACCTGGCATTCGATTGTCATAGTGCCCATTATTTATTGAACGAGCTGCTTTAAGATAATTCTTTACGGTCACTGTTGTATGCCCGGTTATTCGGGTAATCTCATCGACAGCATATCCGTCAGAATATAATTTCCTGACCTCATCAATTGCCTTTTGCTTTTGTGGCATATAATCTAGATGCTGAATTTCCCTAGCAATGACATACTCTTTGGGGATTTTGTCTTTAGGGATTGCGAGATATTTTTTTATTGTTGTTACTGATGAGTGCAGTAATAATGCAATATCGTTTATAGTATAACCTTCGTCACGTTTTGCTTGTGCAAACCTTATCCGCTCATAGCGGTTGCGTGTATCGTATAATGCTTACATCTGTGGGCTTTGAGTTGTGGCGGTGGCAGGGATTTCAAGACGAGAAGGGAAAAGGCGTCTCATATATCTTTCAACGGCTTCTGAAAGGTTTTTTAACAAATGAAACCTGTCACTAATCTGTATCGCCTCAGGATGGGAATTTGACGAGGCAGAAGAGTAAGCCTGTGCTCCATCTGTTGATATAATCTCAATGTTTGGATATGTTTTTAACCATTCAGCGACCTTGGTAGCTTCGCGTGTGTCAATAATATCGATGATCCGGTGAGATTCCAGATCAACCATAACGGTACCATAAGTATATCTTTTGCGAAAACAAAGTCATCAACATAAATCCTTTTTACAGATGATTTATCCACATTGGATGGCATTTTTTTTAAGCAGATCACAGATGCTACTTTTGCCTACTTTTATAGAGTTTAATTTCAACAAGACTGAGGCGCTAACTGAACTTAACTTTGTTGAAGTTGTCAGAATTTTAGACACCAGCCGTTTTGTTCTTTTCCCGTGCGATTCGTCAAAATCAAATGTTTCTGCGAAAGTCTTATGATTGCATTCGGGATTTGTGCAGAAAACCTTTCGTGTGCTAATCAGCAAAATCACTTGTTTGTCCTGTATAGGCAAATCTTGAATCTCGCGCTGATATAAGGAATGTGTTTTTGAATTCAAGGTATTACAGTAAGGGCAGCGTACTTCATGTTCTGAAGACTGTAAAGTAAATATGTATTGATTGTCTTTGATCTTATAATCAATACATAGAAGATTAGAAGATAATGATTTGATAATTTCATCCAACATATAAGTGCCCTCCAGATATAATATACTATATTGAATTAAATTCAACCAAGTCTGGAAAGAACCCATTAAGCGCTTACTTTAAGAGAGCATACGCATCTGCTACGCTTGTGATGTTGTTATCTGTAATAAACTGTCGTAATTGTTCTTTTGCTAGGACCCTTATAAAAACTCCTTATTGGTTTTGAATTCATATCTTGATTTCTTACAATAAGGATCCTTTTCTACCGGAGACACATAATTTATTTACACTACCCATTAATCTGTCCCTAAAGTCCTCACAAATTCATTCATATAACACTCGTGAAATACTTTATCTTTATTTATGAATAAACAAACAATTTGAATAGAATTCTTTATATTTTAATTTAGTTATTAGTTTATATATTACATAATTTTATATAGTCTGCCATTTCTTTTGAGTAAGAGTTGATAAAGAAATGTCCTGAATCATAATACTTAAAATCACATTTTGCATTTGTATAATCTCTCCATGAATCTACATTATCTATAATATCATCATCTATTCCATATTGAATACTGATTGGACACTCTAATCTTTTACGATGTTTCATATAAGTATAAGAATTCATCACTTTAAAGTCAGCTCGCATAATTGGAATAATATATTCCATTATTTCTGGATTATTAAGTATAATTTTATCTGTCCCACCTAAATTAATCATCTCATTTATTATAGATTTACTGTCCAACTTATGTTTATTTAACACTTCCTTTGGTGGATTTGACGCACAGAAAAACATCATTTCTGGAGTATTCCATTTTTTTCTCTCTATTCCATAATATAATTCATATATTATTAAACTTCCCATACTATATCCAAATAACGCATATTTGTCTCCATTATTAATTATCTCAAATATCTGTGGTAATATGTCATCCATTACTTCGTTAAAATTTGTTAGAAGTTTTTCTCCACTCCTTCGACCTCTACCAGGTAATTCAATTGGCACAATATCAATTCCCACTCCCATATATTTTCTAAGTTTGTTAGCTATAATCTGCGCCGAACCACCTGCATATGGTAACACTAATAGCTTTTTCATATTATTTAAGCTTTCTTTTGATAAAGATCACACATTTCCTTTTCTTATTATCCTAATTATAAAACGAACTATACAACTCAATATTATTCTATAACTAACTATTTAACAGAATCATTTTACTTTCTCAGCATAACTAATAGTGCTAGTATATAACAGTGGACACGAAAAGTTTAACACGTTAGAATAGCTTC
>ERZ791922.90-NODE-90-length-83413-cov-4.681590_pt1 | contig 83413 bp, 65 predicted proteins | sample MGYA00510134_ERZ791922 | MGnify/ENA primary metagenome ERZ791922 (study PRJEB30046, sample SAMN00792101) | human gut metagenome | study: EMG produced TPA metagenomics assembly of the A metagenome-wide association study of gut microbiota in type 2... | reverse complement strand
TGAAAAACATATCAAAATCTTTTTCAAAAAGTTCTTGACATATCACCAGAATGCTGTATGTGCGTTAAAATTTATTCTCTGCCGTTGCCTGTCTCGTCTGCTGGACGGCACGGTAAGATTTTTCATAATTTTTAAATGCTATAATCGATACCATAGAGTCGATCATGGAAAGCTGGGCTATCCTGGTGCTGGCTGATTCCGAACGGAACATCGTTTTCTCAGAGGCCACATAGAGGGCGATATCCGCTGTATTGGCAATCGGAGTCTTTCCTTGGCCGGTCAGCGCAATCGTCGTGGCCCCTTTATCGTGCGCCAGCTTCAGGCCGCTCAGGATATTACGGTTGCTCCCTGAATGGGAGATACAAATTGCCACGTCTTTCTCCGTCAGAAGGGAGGCTGCCATCATCTGCAAGTCGATATCGTCATGGACAAATGACTGAATCCCTATTTTCATCAGTTTATGCTGCATATCCTTCGCCACAATCAGACTGCCCCCGCTGCCCATTGCCAGCACCTTATCCGCTTTGCTGATGGCCTCGCAGGCCGCTTCCATATCGATAAAATTAATCAGAGAGAAGGTTCTGTTGAGGGCCGCCATCTCCAGATTAAATATTTTTTTGCATATTGTCATCACATCGTCATTCTGTTCCAGGCTCGGATTAAAATAGCGGTCCCGCGGCAGAATATCCTGCGCAGCGCTGATTTTAAAATCCTGGAACCCCTTGTAACCAAGACTCTTGCAGAAACGGACGACGGAGGCGTCGCTGACTCCGGCCTTGTCCGCCAGTTCAGACACATTATAATTCAGCGTTTCATTGAAATTATCAAGGACGTATTTTGCTATTTTACTCTCACTGTTGGTCAGCAGATGCATGCTTCCCATAATCTTTTCTTTACAGCTTACTTCAACCACACATATTCCCCCTATCTTCCTTTACTGCCTTGTGCTGCCTGATGCCGCCGGCGGCTTTTTATTTTACCATTATATCATACTGCGGGCACTTTTTAAGATATTTCACGAAAAGACAAAAAGGACTTTTCAACTTCCGCTGAAAAATCCCTGTTATTGTTTACACGGTTCTATTCCGTGAGGTGTTTTCGTGCGTATTCTGCATAAAATTCCCGAGTCACACGGCGCGAAGCTGCGTTTTGGCAGTTTCTGTGCATTGATTACGGATTCACCACATTGACCGGAGTTCCGGAAAGAAACGCTTTTAAGTTATCCACGGCAATATTCATCAGACGTTGTCTTGATTCTTTCGGCGCCCAGGAAATATGGGGGGTAATGAAACAATTCTTTGCCTTTAAAAGAGGATTATCATCACGAATCGGCTCAGCGGACACCACGTCCAGACCGGCAGCATAAACTTTGCCGGAATTCAGGGCCTGCGCCAGATCCGCTTCATTAATCAGCGGTCCCCTGGAATTATTGATAATAATCACGCCGTCCTTCATTTTCTCAATCGTTTCCCTGCAGACAAGCCCCGTATTCTCCGGCGTCAGGGGACAGTGCAGGGCAATGACGTCTGACTGCTCTAAAAGCTCCGTGAGGCCGACATAGGTTCCCAGTTCTTCCCCCTCCGGGCTTGGATATTCGTCACAGGCTATGACCTTCATGCCCATTGCTTTTGCAATTCTGCCCGTCGCCCTGCCGATACGGCCGAAACCGATAATCCCCATCGTCTTGCCTGACAGCTCAATCAGCGGGTAATCCCAGAAACACCAGTCGGGATTATCCCCCCAGCGGCCCTCATAGACAGCATTGCTGTGGTGGGCAACGTGATGGCAGATTTCCAGCAGCAGCGCGACGGCAAACTGGCCGACCGCATCCGTTCCGTATGTTGGGATATTAGCCACCACGATACCGGCCTTTTTACATGCCTCTGTATCCACAACATTAAATCCGGTGGCCAGCACGCCGATATATTTCAAATTCCTGCACGCGGCAATTGTTTCCCCGGTGATCGGCGCCTTGTTCATGATGACTATCTCGGCATCCCCAATCCGCTCCGCAATTTTATCTTCCGGAGTCCTGTCGTATACCGTCACATTCCCCAGCGCCTCAAAACCTTCCCAGCTCAAATCGCCCGGGTTTTCCGTATATCCGTCCAATATAACAATTTTCAACATTATTACCTCCTATTTTTCCCTCTCGTTTATGAACCGAACCGTTACTGTTCACATGGTTATGTCCCGCGAGGTGTTTTTGTGCGTTTTCTGCACGAAAATCCCGAGTTACACGGCGCGAAACTGCGTTTTTTGCAGTTTCTGTGCATCGCGAAGCGTGTTATTGTTTGCAGCATGCCGCTTTATGGCATGGTGTGAACAGCAACACCGAACAGCATTCCCACCGGCCCGGTAATAATTCCGGGAAACAGGATGAAAATACACAGCGCTATTGCAATCAGAATGATCCACGGCACCGACGCTTTAATTATCTTTTCCAGTGTCAGGCCCGTGACATTTTGAGCTGCATACAGGCACACGCCGACCGGCGGTGTAATTAATCCGAAGGACAGTGTGATTACAAGGAATACCACAAAAAACAGCGGCGATACTCCAACTGAAATCACAGCCGGAAGAAGAATCGGAACCAGTATGTAGATAGCAGCCGTTGCATCCATAAACATACCTACAAGTATCAGGAATGCATACAGAATAAACATGATAACGATGCGGTTATCGGATACTCCGATGATCATATTCGCCACGCGTCCGGGAAGTCCGTCCATCTCAAAAATCAGGGAGGCAGGTTTGGCCGTAATGGCCACAAACAGAATCGTTCCCGTCGTTCTCGCATTTTTGCAGATAATCCTCGGAATATCACTCCACTTTAAATCCCTGTATACATAAATAGACACAAGAATCGTGTAGCCTACGCCGATTGCGGCGCCTTCGGTCGGCGTATAAAATCCGGTAAATACCCCGCCCAACAGAATCACAGGGGTGAGAAGCGCAGGAATGGCGGTGAGAAATGCCTTTCCAAGCCGTTTCAGCTCAAAGCTTGAGCGGTCTCCGATTCCGTGTTTTTTACAGTAAGCAAAGTTGTACGCCATAAAGATAAGGCCGATGATAATTCCGGGGATAAGACCGGCAATCAGCGCCTGGCCGATGGAGACATTGGCCGTGGAGGCCGCCACAATCATCAGAATGCTGGGCGGAATCACCGAGGCCAGCATGGAGCCCGAAAGATTGATCGCCGTCGCATACTCTTTAGGATAGCCCTTTTTAGCCAGGGCGTTGATGCTCATCTTTCCGATAGAGGCGATTGCCGCTACGGAAGAGCCGGACATTCCGGCAAAGAGCATGTTAACCACTACGGAAACATGGCCGAGTCCGCCGTAAATCCAGCCAACGCCCGCATCTGCCAGTTCATAAATCCGGTCTGCCACGCCGCCCTCATCCATCAGCGAGCCGCAGAGGATAAACAGCGGAACCGCTACCATGATGAAGCTGTTCATCGAGGTAAACATCGACTGCACCGCCATGCTCAGCGGCAGATCCGACATCGTGATAATCGTAATAACCGAGGCTGCTCCGAGGGAAACCGCGATCGGCACGCCCAAAAACATCAGCACGATAAAAAGTACAAGAAGAACTAAACTCATGCTTCATTCCCCCCTTCTGCTTTGGTATCATCGGAAATTGCAACATTGCCCCTGTATTCCAGAAAGCTCTGGATCGTGCCTGTTATCCCCAGAACACCGGAGAGCGGTACGCAAAATCCTATAATCGTCATAGGAATCCGCAGCGCGGTTCCCATCTCATTCAGCATTTTCTGCTGCATAACCAGCTCCCAGCCGTAAATCACCATAAAACCGAAAAAGCCGATTACAATTACCGCATATAAAACCTCACTGAATTTTTTCAGCCATTTCGGCCCCAGATTCAGGAACAAAACGACTCTTGAAGACTCCGCCTTATTAAAACCGGCAGCCAGGGCGATAAACATCATCCAGATAAACAGATATCGTGTTGTCTCTTCTGTCCATGGAAACGGATGTGCTACCAATCGTCCGATAATCTGGGCCATAATTGTAAAAAACATCCCTGTAAGTGCAACCCCAACTATAACATTCTCTAAAAAGTCCACGCAGTCAAATAATTTATAAAGCGGTGATTTCTTCCGTCCCATTTCGCAATCCCTCCCGTCTGCCGGCCTCTGCCCTACTGTTTGCCGCAGAATTCGGCTGTGGCGTTAAATAATTCCTCATCTTCAATCAGCTCTTTGAATACAGGATAGCAGCTCTTGGAAATGTCGATAAACAGCTGGCGGTTCTCGGCAGAAACTTCATTATATTCCATACCGTTGTCAAGCAGTGTCTGAAGAGCGGTCTGATCTTCTTTTTCCATAAATTCCACATTCCACTGCTGCACCTCTTCACCGGCCTTTGTGATCGCGTTTTTCTGTTCATCCGTCAGTTTATCAAATTTTGCCGTGTTGAATCCAACCAGCCAGGCGTCCGCCATATGGTCGGTCTGGGAAATATATTTCTGCACCTCGTAAAACTTATTGGAGTACGGTACGTCAATCGGATTCTCCTGGCCGTCCAGTGTCTTAAGCTGAAGTGCATTGTATACCTCGCTGAAGTTCATCGGCGTACAGGTAGCGCCGCATGCCTTGAAGAATTCCACATAAAGGGAATTGTTCGGCACTCTCAGCACAAGTCCTTTGATATCCTCGGGCGTATTGACCGGACGTTTGGAATTTGTGACCTTCCGAAACGATCTGGTCCAGCTTCCCACCGTTGTGATTCCCATCTCAGATACGCTGTTCATCAGCCCTTTTCCCGTATCGCTGTTCAGGTAATTGAGAAGCTGGGCCTGATCGTCGAACATGTACGGTACGGAGATCACGTTGAATCCCGGGTTAAAGCTGGCATAGACCGAGGTGGCCAGAATAACCATGTCAAGTGAACCGGCCGAAAGCTGTTTGATGCCTGCCGCCGTATCCCCGCCGTAGAGGGAACCGTTTCCCGATATTGTAAAGGTCAGAGTGCCGCCTGAATATTCTTCCGCACGTTTTGCAAACTCCTGAGCCGCCTGATAGATATAAGACGCCTCCGGATCCGGCACGCAAATCGTAATTTTTGTTGCTTCGGCAGAGGGCGCTGCACCGTTGTCTCCCCCAGTTGCCGCCGTCGATGTCCCTTTGCCCTGGCATCCTGCCAGCCCGGTCATTGCCATTGCCGCAGCCATAACGACCGCCAAAATTTTTTTGCTCATAATGAAATCCTCCTCTTAATGCAAATTGCTTGTTATTTTATACAGGTCTTTAATCCGGGGATACAGCTCCGTATAGACCCGGTACCCCCGCTCATATACATCATCATTGCTGTGGGAGGCCGTCACCTCGCGGCAGACCTTCCTCTCCACCTTCGCGGACGCTTCATAGACATCTGCAAAGCATCCGGCCCCGACTCCGGCTAAAAGCGCCGCCCCGATGGGAGCCATATCATTCAGATCCAGGACTTTTATGTTTACCCCCATAATATCCGCCTTAATCTGTGCCCACACCTCACTCTTGGCGCCTCCGCCGATGGAGACAAATTCCCCGATATGCTTTCCCGTCACTCGTCCGGCTATCTCCGCCAGCTGGCGGAGTCCGTATCCGCAGCCCTCCATAATGGCGCGGTTAAAATCTTTTCTGGTGGTATGAAGGGAAATCCCGAAAAAGACTCCTCTCGCATACGGGTCCCATACCGGGCTGCGCTCCCCCAGCATATAGGGAAGGAACACAAGGCCTCCGCAGCCCGGCTTTGCTTTTGCCGCCTCTTCGTTCATCCGGATAAATACATCCTGGTGCGTCAGTTCCGATTCATCCTGAAGATCCTTGCAGAACTCATCCTTGAACCACTGGTAGGCCGCTCCCGTATGGGACATTGCCCCCTGGTAGATCCAGGTTCCGTCCACCACATGGCACCGGTTGATGAAGCCGTGGTCAAATTTGGGCTGATCCACGCAGATTGTCAGCACATTGGTGGTTCCGACCGACTCACATACATCCCCGTTCCTTGTCACTCCCACCGCCAGGGAGGCGCAGGCCGTATCACCGCCTCCTATCACCACAGGCGTCCCCTGTTTCAGCCCCATTCCAATCAGCTCCTGATTGATAAGACCGCCCACCACATCAGTGGAATGGAGAAGAGGAGGCAGTTTTTCCATGTCGATCCCGACCTTGTCACAGATATGGGAAGACCATTTGAAGCCGCCGGCCGTCTCGAAAAAATTGCTGTAGGACGCGTTGGAATAATCAATTGCGTACCGTCCGGTCATCCTCAGGGCCATCAGCGTATTGACATGGCCGAAATATTTCGTTTTTTCATAAATCTCCGGCAGATTGCGTTTAATCCAAAGCATGGAGGTTCCGGATGTAGCTCCCGCCATCGCGGTGTTGGCCGTTATCTCAAACAGCTTATCGCTTCCCACCGCGCTCAGGATTATCTCTGCCTCTTCTGTGCTTCTTCTGTCGGAATACAGAATCGGGTCTACCAGCACCTCTCCATCTTCTCCGAACGCGGCTAGACCGGGACATAGGCTTGAGATTCCAATTCCCGCAATCTGTGACAAATCAAGCCCCTTGCCTTCCGATACAAGCTCCACACATTTCAGAAACGCTCTCCACATATCTTCTGTGTCTATCTGCTGGTAATCCGGCTCCGGAGTAATCAGATTGTAGGAGCTTTTGCTGATCCCCAGCACGCCGGCATTTTCATCGATAACCGCCACCTTGACGCTGGTGGTGCCGACGTCAACGCCTAATAAGTATTTCCCCGCCATAATTCATTACCCTCTGCTGCCGTGCCCCAGTTTTATTAAAAGTCTCCGTAATTTTTATCATTTTCAAGCTGGGCCAGCAATTCTTTCGCCTCTTTTACGCCGTAGCCGTGATGAATCATGTATCTCAGCGCAATTACAAGCGCCGTCACATCCTTGTAGTCCCATACAAAACGCCCCATTGTCACGCCGCCTACGCCGCAGTCCATCGCTTCTCTCGTCATTTCCAGATAGTCGTCCAGTGTCTTGCATGAATCTCCGCCCTGAATAACGACTCTGAAGCTCGACGGTACACAGGCAATGGCTTTTGCCATGCTGTCCGGATCTCCCGTGTAAGTTGTCTTTACAATATCCATGCCCAGCTCGCAGGCGCTTCTGACGCAATATGCGATATTTTCCCATGCCGTTCTCTTGTCGGCCGGAACGCTTTCTCCCTTCGGGTAAACATGGCCTATCAGCGGCATTCCTTTTCTCATACATTCCTCAGCCACTCTGCCGATTGCCTCGAACTGCTCGCCCTGGAAGTCTCCAAGCGTCATACAGCCCATGGATACTGCGTCGGCTCCCATACGGATTGCCTCATCAACGGTTCCAAAGATTGTATCTTTAGTCGGAGCCACAGGGGAGTAGTTGGAAATCTTCATTAAAATAGAAACCTTTCCCGCGTGCTGGTACATGCAGCGCTCCGCAATTCCCTTTGTCATTGTCATTGCATCCGGTTTGCCGAGAATGATTTTGTCAATTGCAGACTGCACGTCCTGAATTCCGGTCATTGGGGCGATTCCTCTGGATGTGGCATGATCTACCGTGATGGCCATCATTTTATTGCTCACCGGATTAACTAATCTGCTCATTCTGATTTCTTTTCCTAACATTGCCATAATTCTTTTCCTCCTGATTTGGTCTGTTTGGTTATTTACTTGTTTCATTTTCGTGTGCTTACGGTTCAATCATTACCTTCAGGCCCTGTCCGCTTTTACAGTACTCAAACGCCTCTTTGAATTCGTCCAGTTTAAAGGTGTCGGTTGCAATCCTGTCCAGGTTTATCTTTTTATTGATAACCATGTCGGCCGCTTCCAGATAATCTATTCTCTTGTATGCGGTGCTGCCGTTGACATTGATTTCGTTATAGTGGATCGTGTTGACTTCTATCGTGCATTCCCCCGTCCCCGCAAAACCCGCAAACAGATTAACCGTTCCCCCCTTCTTACAGAGCTTCAGGGTGGAATTAACGAGAGCCGGAACTCCGATTGCCATCACGATGACATCGGCTCCCATACCGTTTGTAGCATCCATGACAATTTTATGTAAATCTTCTTCCATCGGGTTTACCGTAAGATCTGCGCCCAGTTCCTGTGCCGCTTTTCTTCTCATCTCATTCGGTTCGCTGACAATGACCATTTTTGCGCCTGCAATTTTGGAGAGCTGCATATGCATCAGGCCGATTGGCCCTGCTCCCGCAATCAGGACCACATCGTTAAATCCTGTCCCTGCATTTTTGAGTCCTCTGATACAGCAGGCCAGAGGTTCTATCAGCGCTCCCGCCGTGTAAGAGACATCCTCCGGTAATTTTACAACATTACCGCTTTTTATCAGAATCTCGGGAAGGAGTACGTACTCTTCAAAACCGCCGTCGAACTCATAGCCAATCGCCTTTCTGTTCATACAGGCATTCTCCCTGCCTTCCAGACAGGCCGGACAGGAACCGCACGGAATCACATTTGCGATGGAAACCCTGTCCCCCGCCCTGAAGCCCTCAACCTCTTTTCCGACTTCACAGATATCGCCGCACATCTCGTGGCCGACGACCGAAGGATATCTGATTCCCTTAGTCTTGGTTCCTGCGAAAATTCTCATGTCTGTTCCGCAGATGGCTGCTTTTCTCATCTTTAAAAGCATCTCGTGATCTCCGATTTCCGGTTTTTTGATCTCTTCCGTCGCAAAATCGTTCGGTCCATGAAGAACTACTGCTTTCATCTTAACTCCTCCCGTTATCCTTTTTATGCTGGATTGTTTTGTATTCTTATTACATTCGAATAATATCATATCTGTAATTTTTTTTCAATATGATACATGTATTTTTGTAAATATATTTCAATTTTCGTTAAAAGTATTATATTATAGCTTGTTATCTTCTATATTTCAATGGTTTTATATGCATTATGCACAATCACTTTCTACAGATTGGATTGTTTCTTTTGAAATAATATTACATTATCTGAACGCACCAAAAAGAGGAAGGCCATATGGCTTAACCATATAGTCTTCCTCTTTTTTATCCCATGTCCGGCTTATATCTGAAAATCCTATCGAATCTGTTCCAGAATGGTTGGATCCTTAATCTTATTATCCTCCGCAAATAAAAGAATCTTGGACATAATTTCCGCCGTCTTCGGATCATCATCGACAAACGGCAGGAAGATACGGCCCCGGTGCTGCGAGTGGACAGGCACTACGAACAGCATCGCATTTCCCATCTGGTGGACCACTCCGCTTCCCAGATGCACCGTATACTGCCCCAGCTTCCCATCAATGAAGGCGTGGCTCCCCTCCAGGCGGACATTTTTAATCTTAAACAGTTCCAGATTGCACTCCACAACCGCCTTGCGCATCTCAACCGTTGAATGACTTGTCTCCGGATCGACTCCGCCCGCATGAGCTACGCTGACCGCCAGATCGACGTCCCGCATAACCTCGCTGTACAGCACATCCGGTATCTCCCTGATTTTCAGGGGCTTGAAGGTCTTCCGATCGGAGAACACCACCCACTCAAGAGTGGGAGCCTCCACATCGCTGGGCGAGAACCAGTCCGCCATTGCATAGATTCTGGCAACAATGTTCTCTTTATAATAAATCTTCTGGAGTCCGTCCTCGTAATCGGCAACCCAGCGGCGGCTCCTCAAGGCACCGACTGTCTTCTGAGGCTGGATCTGATTTCCGGAAAACATTCTGGAGTCGTCTTTATCAAGCTCTTCCTGAAGCTTCACATACAGTTCCCTGAACACCTGCTTAAAGGGCTGCCTGATCTGATTGTCAAATAAGAACTTCTGATACTCATGCCAATGCCCCTCTTTATACAAATCAGAGGGATGTGCTATGAGGATCTTATCATCCCGCTTTACAGGTGTCAGTGTACCGGACCAGTCTCTAAGCCCTTCCTCTGTCAGGAATCCCATCCGCATTCCGGCCCCCTCTGCCGCCTCGCCGTCATAAGAAGCGGCCGTTTTGCCGGATAACCTGCTGCCGGGGATGTCGCCGGCTTCTCCTGCTACCATTACTACAAGAGGGGAGGTAATCGGACGGACGACAGGATTTTTCGCCAGCTCCAGGAATTCCCATATCTCAAAGGACGTCCTGTCTTCCATCGCCTGCTCCATCATCTGTCTTGTCCTGCTGTACTGTTCCTTCAGCTTTTTATTGACCTCCTGATATTCCGCAACAATCTCATTTTTCTTATATTTTGCCGGAATTGCTTTTAACAGCTTTCCTCCCTTTTGGCATTGAAGACTGCTCTTTCCGTTTTCATCCACCAGAATCCTGAATTCCAGCTCATCAAGCGGCGCCCATTCAAAATAACGGTCCATTGTCTCCACCAGCCGGTTCTCCATCCGAAGCGTCAGCCTTGTCACATCGGTAAAACCGGCATTGACGCTGAGATTCTGAAGCGCGAGCGCAGCAGCCCGGCCTTCGCTGGCACGCCTCTGCGCACCGTAATTCCTGCTTTCTTTCCGAAACTTCTGAATAAACTGATAACGGTCGAGCAAATCCTCTTCCCGTCTCTTCCGATCTTCTTCATCCGTACTTTCCGGAGCGAGAGGCAAAAGTCCGATACTCATCAGCAGATCTTTGTTCCTCTTCTCCGCTATCTCTGCTTTTAACGCCTCCTTCTCCACTTTGCCGAGAGCGGCGTCGGCATATTTCCTGGCCCGGGCATGGGCGGCCCCGGCGGAAGAATATTTGGCTGCATCGTAGAGAAGCTTAAACTCCTTCTCTCCCAGCATTTCATATGCCTCGAAGAACCAGTGGATATCAAAAGCTCCGTCCTGCAGCTCCTCCGGGGTGAGCGGAGTGAATTTAGCTACCATGGAGGTGGTAAACTCATCCAGCCGTTCCCCTGTGTGGGCCATAAAATAATAGCAGCCGCTCTGGAATCCCGGCAGATTCAAATATTCCTCCAAAAGAGGAATCCACTGCTGCGCATACATGCCCAGCTCCACCAGCCGCTTCCTTGTGATATCCGTTCCCTTCAGGGCTTTTTTCAAGTCTTCTGCCGTCTCCTCCGGCTTTGGCCGGCACACCTTGAGCAGATGGCTTAAAACGGCTTTCCGCTCGGTTGTACTTGAATAATAGCCTGAACTGCGCTGTAATGTCTCTTTCCCAAGCGCAGTAAGAATCTGAATCATCACATCGATGCCATAAATCGCCTGAATCGATGATACGTATCCTGAGAATGGGGTCTCCTGCTCCCCCCTTTTTAATTCCACCTTCAGGATCAGCAAAACCGCCTCCTGATAGATTTCGTGGGCCAGCTTCATTGCCGGTACCTCATCCCCGATCTGGTCAAAATGATATTTTCCATCCACCGGGCGGATTACCCCCTGCCCAAAAAAGGCATTCAGTTCCCCGATACGTGCATCCCTGGATGATACAGCCCCTTTTTGCTCCACTGTGCTGGCAGGTCCAATCAGACTCTTAAGGCTCAGGAAGGTAAATACCGCTTTGTAGAATAGATCCTTGTCCCAAATGCCTTTTACATAGCAGTCCACATAGTCCGCAAGAGTCAGATAACCGGCCCTTACTCTGTCATATCGGCGGAGAACCTCTTTGCCTCTCAGCTTATCATAGAACTCCTGAAGCTTAAAGCGCAGGGTAAAGGCGCTTCCCCAATCGCCTTCGTCCGCGAGAGACAGCCACCAGCGCATTTCCTTAAAGATGGGAAGCTCGGCAGCCCGTTTTGTAAAACATTCCTTCTCTCCATTCCACCGTTTCTCCTCACATTCATAAAATGCATTGGATGCTTCCAGCACCGCCAGCAGCTTTGCAGTCCCTGTAAGTCCCCACCGGGCTTTCAGGCCTGCCGGAACGTACTGGGTAAACAAAGTGTCTATGACTGTCCCCGCCTGCGCTCCATAACGCAGGCCCTGTACCAGCTTCTTAAACGGCGGTTTTTTCAAAAGCCCGCTGCCGAACACTTTCCTGTACAGCTCCAGATTCCTTTCGTAGTCGTTGCGCTGAGCCCGGCACTTTTGATACAGATAAAGCTCCAGCAGCATTTCCTCCGTTTTAATCTCTTTCCTGTAAAAGTCTTCCCACAGTTCCCGAAACGGCAGGGCATCTAACGGCTCTGCCTCCGGATCCCCGTGGATCCACCGGCAGTTATCCAGCTTTGTGCCCAGAAGCATTTCTACGCCCCAGGCCGACTTGTACTCCAGCTCATTTTTCTCTTCAATCAGGCTGTTCAGCCGCTCCAGAATCTGGATGCACGCATCTTCGCCGCCTGCAAACAGCTTTACAGACTGTTTTTCGTCCACCTCCACAGGAGGCAGAAGCCACTCTTTCGTTGTATCATAAAGGCCGAAGCCCGGTGTATTCAAAATATCCTGAGCCTCGCTTTTTGTTCCCAGAAGTTCTCCAAGAATCACTTGTTCCCGTCCCGTCGGCCCGGTAAGCGTCTCAAGGAGGGGCCTGACGGCTGCAAATTCCTGCGGCTCTTCCTTTTTAATCTGAAGCGCCAGATCGAGGGCGCCCATACGGCATTCCTCCGAGCCCGTTTCCAAAAGCCGGCCGACCGATTCCCGCAGCGCTGCCGGTTCCTGTTTCCGAAGAAGAGCCAGGACACCGGCCCTGCCCTTTTTATATTTCAGGTTCTTTTCAATTATCAGGTAGTCCCCGGCCGTCAGTTCCATGTCCTCCGCCAGCCGGTATGCCGACTGCATCGTATATTCCTCCGGATTGTGGAGGAGCTCAAACAGCACTTCCCTGCGCGCCGGTGTCTGCGGCCGGTATAAAAGCACCCTGGCTGCTGCAGCACGCGCTGCGCCGTACGTATTTCCCTGGCCGACAATCGGAATCAGACGCGCCGCCTCATCCAGATAAGCCTCATCCTGAAGCATCCAGGCAATCAGGCACATCCTGAGGGCAATATCCGACTGCGTCATCGTCACACGGTACCATGGGAAGATGCAGGGATTTAAGTCTATACCCTTTTTCGGAATCCGGCTTAACATATCCCGGAACAGAATGTAAACCTTTCTGGCTTCCTTCTCATTTTCAAAGATTTCCGTCACCGGCAGGTTATCCGGCTTCCTGACCTTGCCGTCGCAAAGCTGAAGATAAGATCGCCCGTCTTTTTCCTCTAACAGCTGTGTAAAACACCGGTAAGCGTTATCCATAAAGCTCGGGAGGAAGCAGGCCGCCAGCTCCAAATCATCCGGCCAGCTCAGAATCGCCTCCTTTGCCGCCTTCTGTTTTAAATAGCCGAACTGAAGAGAACGGTTAAAATAGGACGCTGTCATTTTCTGATTCTTCGTTCCATGGCGGATCAGCTCCAGGACTTCCGTGACAGCCTGCTGCGCATCGTAAAATCCTTTCGCCCACAGTCCGCAGCTGATGGCAATAGAATCATTGGAGGCAAGCTGTTCCCGGCAGAAACCGTCATCTCTCAGACATTGTCCCATCAGACGAACCAGCTTTTCAGTGATACGCTCCGCACTTTTTTCATCAAAGATTCCGATCCAGGTGCTGACTGCCCGTTTAACGGAAGAATATCGTACCAGGTTATTTTCTTCAATGACACCGAACAGATGCAGAAATGCCTCCGGGCGGCCTGCATCCATCGTCTCACAGACAGCCTGCCTCGCCCCTTCCTGAAGGCGTGCCGCCAGCAGGAACTTTCCGAGTATCTCGTACAATTCTGTGTTTTTGCTCATGACAATACCCCGTATCAGTTTGTGGCTGATCATCAGGGTATTTCCCTCTCCGAGAAGTATGTCCTTCACCGCCTGTATCGTCGCCTCTTCCTTCCGATCTATCTGCGCCGCCAGCATTTCTGCATAACTCCAGCGCTCTGTTCTGGCGTGATCATACTGCTCCGGATCGATCCGGCCGGTTAAGATATCGGCCAGAGAGCCTCCGTAAAATTCCAGCCGGGCATAAGCCCATAAAAGCTGTACGCTCTGATAGACGAATGGACGGTAGCTGTCAGAACGGACGCTTCGGCGGTACCATCCAGCCGTCATCTGAAACTGATTCATCTGATCCAGCGCATAATAAAATTCCTCTGTCAGTTTTTCCGGAACACACGCCTTAACAAGCCCCGGCAGTTCCCCTCTGTATAAATCACTGAGCTTTTGATATTTACCGCTGTCAAAAAGCCCCCTCATCCAATCCTGCGGTGCCTGGGCAACTGAATGGTAAGCTGCCCCGGGCAGAAGCTGCTTTTCATTCTTCGACAAATGACCTGCTTTCTCCTTTACATGGGCAACCCAGTCTTCCGTCATCTTCCGCCTTGTCTGATATGTATAATCTGCCATCAAAACCCTCCGTTTCCATTACCACCCCGACAGCATTGTAAGTCTTATAAACGTAAATACCGGGGTTTTATCGTCTCCTTTATCTTCATTACCTTCTTTACCTTCTGCCCCGTTCACCCATGGAACCGGCTCTTCCAGTCCGGTCAGCTCCTCTTCTCCGGCAAATATGCGGTAAATCCCGTCCTCGAAGCACTGGAGCGCATTCTCGACCGCTTTTTCCGGATCCGCATCATTGCCGCCCCGAACGCCGAACGAGACTTTGCCTGCCGAGGCCAGGCCGCTTATCTCCTCTTTCGTGAGATACCGCAGCACCTGCCCCTCATCTTTACGCTCGTTATATTCCGATACGGACAGCCGTACCAGAGCCGTCACAAGCTCCTGCACCGTGTCCGGTCTCTTTTCCAGTTCAAACGGAACCGGCAGCAAATCCTCCTTTTTTTGTTTCCCCACTCGTTTCATCTTTGCATAAATCGTAAACGCCATGTGCCACCTCCTGTTATGTAACAGTTCCGACAGCATGAACTGTTACCCTGTTATGCCTGTCTGATATCAGTTTAACTTGTACAGGAGCGGTTGGCAAGCCGGATTTTAGCCGGATCGGCCCCTCTGAGCGGACAGAGTTAATGTTCAAACGGTTATGTCACGCGAGGTGTTTTTGTGCGCATTTTGCACGAAAATCCCGAGTTTCACGGCGCGAAACTGCGTTTTTTGCAATTTCTGTGCATCGCGAAGGGTGTAATTGTTCGCAGCACGCCGCTTTTTGGCGGAGTGTGAACAGTAATCGGACAGGAAAAAGCGGAGGATATCTGAATTCAGATATCTCCCCGCTCTTTTGCATGCCTGCATATCTTAATATAACTTCCGGTATATCCCAAGTACCTGCTCCCGGTCCATTTTCACAAAATTATTTGCCATCAGTCTACCCTGATTTTCCATAACAGAATCAGCAAAATGTTCCAGCTGCCCCAAAGAGGCGCCGTATTCCCTCAACGCTTTTTTTGGCAGGAGACGGTTCAGAAGCTTATCCAGCTCTACATAGACTTCCCTCTCCCCGCATTCCAGAATACCTGCAAGGATGCGGTTCAGAACGCATAGCTCCCCGTCCTGCCTCTGTTCCATATAATATTCCATCACGCCGGTAAACACTGCATAATTCGCTTCCCCATGGGGAACATGGAACACCGCTCCGAGTGGATAGCTCAGAGCATGCACGGCCGCACACCCCGCATTCCCAAAGGCAATTCCAGCCATACAGCTGGCAGTGAGGAAGCCGGCTTTTAACACAGACTCCGCACCCTTCCCCTTCGCCGCAATCTCCCGGTATCCGCTTAATATTATCTCTATCGCCCGGTAGCTGTAGAGACGGGTAAATTCATTCCCCTTAGGGGACAGCGCCGACTCCACCGCGTGGATCAGGGCGTCGACAGAACTCGTTGTAAACACGTAGGAAGGCAGGTTATCTAGCAGCTCCGGCACCAGGACAGCTCGGTCCGCATACATTGCATCGCTGGCAAGCCCCTTCTTCGTCCCTTTTGAAATCAGGGCCAGTATGGAAATATTTGTCATTTCACTCCCCGTTCCGCAGGTTGTTGGCACCAGTATCAGCTCCCGTACCTTCTCAGGCCGTATTCTGCCCTCGTATAGCGCGTCCACCGGAGTCAGCGTCTTAAGTGCAAAAAGCTTTGCAATGTCCAGAACTGTGCCTCCTCCAATTGCAATAATCCTCCGGTAATCCCCTTTTTGCTCACGCTCCATCGCTTCCACCATCTCATCCGAGGGTTCCCCTGTTCCGTACCTCTCCTGGTATAATACGTCGCAGGCAAGCTCCAGCTTTTCAAAATACGGCTGGTAAACCGCCTCATTCGTGATAACCAAATCTCCGGCCCCCAGCATCAAATCTCCGGCAAATTCTTTTGCGGTCCGGTATCGGCAGACGGTCGGCCTTATCATAAATCCTTCCATATTCCCCTCCTGTTCTGTTTCCTCTCCTCTCACAGCCCGCCCAAGTGAACGACGTTTTCAAATACACTTTAACGGCGTTCGTTATATTACCCCCTCCTGTTTCAGCCTCTCAATTTCCGCCTCCGTAAACCCGAGTAACTCCCTGTATACCTCGTCATTATGCTGCCCTAATAACGGCGGCGTTCTGAATATATCAGGATCCGTCTCCGACATTTTTACAACCGGACCGTTCATCGTGAACGTTCCAAACTCCGGATGTTCCACCTGCCGGATCATTTTCCTGTAAAGTAACTGTTCGTCCCGCACCATCTCTGCGATCGTGTTTACTCTCGCTGCCGGTATTCCATATGTCTCACAGAGGGATAAAATATCATCCATTTTTTTCGTCTTTGCCCATGCCTCCACTACGGAATCACATTCTTTGATATGGTGAATGCGGCCGGAAAGAAACCGGAACTCCGGTTCCTCCAAAAGCTCCTCTCGTCCGATCATCCGGCACAGGTTTTCAAACGCTCCGTCCTGACCGGCATGGATGAACGCAAGCCTTCCGTCGGATGTTTCATAAAAGTTCGCCGGATAGGATGCCCTATCCTGATTTCCGTTCCGCTTCATTACTTCTCCGAGCTGATAGTAGTTGATTATCGCAGAGTGGGTCAGCGAACTGGCGGCATCCAGAAGCGAGACATCGACCACCTGCCCCCTGCCCGTCCTCTGCCTTGCCTGGAGCGCCGCCAAGGTACCGATTGCCCCGTAAAGACCCGAGGTAAAGTCGCATACATAGGTTCCTATCATCGTCGGCTTCCCGTCCGGTTCCCCAGTGATATCCATCAGACCGCTGACAGACTGGCCTACGGCATCAAAACAAACCCTGTTCTTATAAGGGCCGTCCTGGCCGAAGCCGGATAATCTCGTAATAATCAGTCCTGGATTCAACTTTAGGAGTTCTTCGGGAGCCAGCCCCATCTTTTCCAGCGTTCCCGCCCTGAAATTCTCCACCAGGACGTCGGCATCCGCCAGAAGCCGATGCAGGATCTCCTGCGCTTCCGGTTTCCTGAAATCCAGAGTAATGCTCCGTTTGTTCCTGTTATGGGTCATAAAATATGTACTCTCCCCTTTGAAAAACGGAGCATACCCCCTTGCCATATCTCCCTCGCCCTTTTTTTCTACCTTTATAACATCAGCGCCGAAATCCCCCAGAATCATCGAACAGTGAGGTCCGGCGATGACCCGTGACAAATCTATGACGCGTATTCCCTCTAATGCACCTCTCATAAACGTCCTCCATGATGGTTCTCTATTATGATTATTTGTGTTTTGATTACGCTTTATTTACCGGTTCTTCCTGCTGCCCGCTTCAACATCGGAACTAAAACAGGAGAGAGTAGGGAAAATGCTGCAATGATAAGCAGCACGCAGGAAATCGGTCTCGTAAAAAAGATTGAAAAACTTCCGTCTGAAATTGCCAGCGATTTTGACAGATTTGTCTCGATCTTTGTTCCCAGGATTAGTCCAAGAATAACAGGAGGCATCGCAAAATCCAGTTTCAGCAGCACAAATCCTGTAATTCCGGCAATAATCATAAAATAAATATCATTAATATTATTATTCAAGGCATACGTTCCTACAAAACAAAAAATAAAAACGACCGGGGTGAGAATCACTGAAGGGATCGAAGATATTTTTGCAAAGAGCTTTAAGCCGCCGTAGCCAAGAAGACACATCATGATATTGGCAAATATCAGTCCGATGATAATAATATAAACTTTCTCCGTCTGTTCCTTAAAAAGCAGCGGCCCCGGGATAATCCCCTGCATCATCAATGCGCCCAGCATTACAGCGGTTCCCGCGTCCCCTGGAATTCCCAGCGTAAGAAGCGGAATCAGCGCACCGCCCGACACGGCATTGTTAGCTGATTCCGGTGCGGCTATCCCCTCTGGCGCACCGTTGCCAAATTCATCCCTGTGCCTGCAGAAACGTTTGGCCTGCGTATAACCGAACCACGAAGCAATGTCGCCTCCGGTTCCCGGAATTGCTCCGATCATGGTCCCTATCACGCTGCAGCCCAGTATTGTAGGAAACGTTCTTTTGATATCGCTCTTAGTTGGAAGAACATGATTAAGCCTTACTTTTTTCCCGACGGACACGCTGTCTTCGCCGGACTGCATATTCTTAAGGCCCTGCGAAAATGCATATAATGCAATCAAAAGAGGTACAAAGCTGATTCCCCCTGTCAGATAAGAGCTTCCAAAGGTAAAACGCGGTGTACCCGTAATAGCGTCAATACCAACCGTTCCCAGAGCCAGCCCGATAACCGCCCCAATCAACCCTTTGATAATCGATTTAGATGAAATGCCTGTCACAATGCTGATACCAAAAACTGCGATGGAAAAATACTCAGGTGAGCCGAACTGAAGCGCCACCTTAGCAAGAAGAGGCGCCGTAAAGAACAGCGCCGCGGCGCTGAACAGACCGCCAAATGTAGATGCCATCGTAGAAATCCCCAGGGCCCTTCCAGGCTGCCCCAGTTTGTTCGCCATAGGATATCCGTCCAGACACGTTGCGGCCGAATTTGCCGTTCCCGGTGTATTAATCAGAATCGCCGTAATCGAACCTCCATAGATACTGCCACAAAATATTCCCAGCAGCATCAGGAAGCCAGAATTTCCTCCGAGAGAGAAGGTGAAGGGCGTCATGATCGTCAAAGCCATAACCGATGAGAGTCCGGGCATTGCCCCTGCCGCTATCCCGACAAAGGTACCCGCCAGCATGACAAGCAGGTTCAGGGGCTGTACCGCTTCCCCCAGTGCGGAAATAAAAAACTCCATTTTATCCCTCCTCTATATAAAAATACCACTGGGCAGCCCAATCTGCAGCAGTACTACAAACACAAGATAAACAAACAGAACCACTCCTGCCGTAATTGCTAATAAGTTTTTACGGTTTCTCTCCCCAAATACCCACATACATGACGGAATAAAGAAGGCAGCCCCGCAAAAAAAGCCCAGCACCCTGATACAAATAGAAAACACCAGAAGTATTCCGCACATGCTGTAAACACGTTTCAGGCCCTCCGTCTTGAAGTCAATTCTGATCGTCTCTTCAGAGCTCAGAAATGTCTCCGCTGCATAAGCGGCTGCCAATATTATAAGAAGAACGCCCAAAACTCTAGGCCAGAATGCCGCACCAATGTCAGCCAGCCCGTTATATTCAAAGTTGCTGACTGCTGCAATCATTCCAGCGCCAATCAGAGCGAAGACCGCTGCCGCAATCAAGTTATATTTTTTCATTCAATCACCCCGCATTCCGGTCCGGGCCGGATACCACCTGCGAATCGCAGTATTCCGGCCCCCTCTTTTCCTTAGTAACAGAGCAGACAGCATGAACTTTTACTGCATTCGGTTAATTAAAGCTGCTTCGAGATGAGCCGAATACTTGCTTCCACTGCCTTTTCGCACGGTTAGCGCAGCAAGTGCACAGACCCGTCTGAACTGTTACTTTTCTTACTCGTCAGCTAATGATTTATACAGCTCATACTGTTCCTTCACAAAATTCGTCATCTCTTCCTCATTTTTGAAATCAGATGCTTCCATGTAGAAATTTTTTCTTGTCTCGGCAAACTTTTCAGAGGAGATAGCCTTGGCAAACGCCTCCGACAAGAACGTCTTTGCTTCCTCCGGAATATCCTTTTTAGCCGCCATGAATACCCAAACAGGGACTTCAATCCCATCCAGCTCTGAAAAACTTTCGTTCCAGGCAGGAACCTCCGGCATATAACCGCTTCGTTCCGTACTCGTGACTGCGATTGCTTTTATCTCACCGGCCTGAAGCTGTCCCATAGCAGCCGGTGTCGCACAGATGGCAGCCGGAATTTCTCCGCTGACTACGGCAATAACACTGGGAGCAGCGCTGTCGTAGGAAACCGATTTAAATCCCGTCCCCAGATGTTTGTTCAGGGCCTTTGTCGCCAGGTTGGGAATCGTTCCCGCTCCGCTGTCACCGATAGCCACACCCGGATTTTCTTTCGCGTAGGCCACGAATTCCTCAAAGGTCTGGTAAGGGGCATCTGCCTTGACAATCAGGATATTGATGTCATCCATAATACAGCCCAAAAGAGTGAAATCCTCATAGGTAATATCCGTATTCCCCAGCACGTTATTCAATATCAGGTCACAGTTTACAACACCGATTGTATATCCGTCTGACTCTTTTGATAAAAGCTGGCTGGTTCCCACAATTCCGCTGCCACCGGCCACATTGGAAACAACCATATTCGTACCGGACGGCATTGTTTTTTCTGGAATCGCATCCAGCATACCCCTGATTGTCAGATCTGTCGTACCCCCTGCTGAATATGGACAGATAACGGTGACGTTCTTAGATGGATATCCCTTCGCCCCACATCCACTGAGTGACACTACCGCCAGTACTACCGCCGTAACTGCTGCTGCCATTTTGCTCTTCATCATATACCTTCTCCTCTCATTTTCTTCCGTAATAACGGTAAAACGTTTCCTGTCTGCTACTAAAACTGATTCGTAATCTTAAAAGGCTTCCGGCCAAACCGTATACGAGCCGTCCAGCTTGACCTCCACCATGAAAGGTTTTCCCGAATTCCTTGCTCTGGCAAACGCAGCCGGAATTTCAGATGCCTTCCGTACAATACAGCCGTCGACTCCCAACGCTTTTGCCACATTCAGATAATCGATGTCAGGAAAATCCACCCCGGTGTAACGGTTGACCCCCATTTTATAAAGCTCTTCCTGGCGGATGTTCCCATATGCGGAATCGTTTACCAAAAGAATGATAATCGGAAGCTTTTCTCTTCCAATTGTTTCTAGCTCTCCCAATGTCATTCCCAGGGAGCCATCCCCTAAAAGGGCGATGACTTCCTTTTCCGGGCATGCCTCCTTACATCCAAGTGCGGCCCCAAGTGCAAATCCCATATTACCATAGTTTACCGGCTTCATATATGTGGTATTATCTGGAAATCGGGTCAGATGAGTCCAGGCGCCCGGGTTTCCGGCGTCTACTACAAATACGCTGTTCTCCCTGAGAATTTTTTCCAGCTCCATATGAAGGGCAACCGGCGGTACCGGTGAAGCTTCCATATCCGTTATACTTCCGCTGAACACCTCTTTCCTCCACTCTTCTTTTTGCGTAAGTATCTCATTGAGAAATGAGGGTTCCCCCTTGTGTCCCTCCCTGATAAGATGATCTGAAATCTTTTTTATAGAGCGTTTGGCATCTCCCACCACACCGACTTCCACCGGATAATGTCTTCCGATGTTCTCCGGAATAATGTCAAACTGTATGACATGCTTTGCAGCAATCTCCCAGCGGTTCGTACTGATTGCAGTAAGGGAAGAACCGACTACTACCACACATTCCGCCGTTTCAATTGCATTTCTGGCAACTTTGCTCCCATGCCGGGAGCGGGGGCCGATGTAATTTTCAAAGCCTCCGTCAATTCCGCCGATTCCGTTATATGTACAAACCACCGGAGCACATAGAATCTTTGAAAGCGCCTTGAGCTCTTCCGACGCCTTTGCAAGTTTGACACCATTTCCTGCCCAGATACAGATTTTTTTATGACGTTTCAACTCATTGACTGCCCGGACAACCGTCTCTTCGCCGGCTACCGAGTCTGCCGTGACACAGTATTGTTCCGGTCTCTCCGGTATGTATTCCGCCGTCTGGTTCTCAATCACATCACGATAGAAATCCACCACAACCGGGCCGGGCCGGCCGCTCCGCGCTACACGGTAAGCCTCCCTCATTGCCCACTGGACAGTTGAAACATCCCGGACCGGAATATATTTCTTAGATATCCCGTTAAATACCTGCTCATGATCACATTCCTGTGCGTCACCTTTTCCCACATCCGGCAGACGGTTTTGAAATATCAGCGCAATCATGGGACTGGAATCTCTGAATGCCCCTCCGATTCCTGTAACCAGATTGGTAGCACCGGGCCCTGTTGTAGCCAGGCATATTCCCGGCTCTCCCGTCATCCTCCCCCATCCGTCAGCCGCACAGGCTGCCCCATTTTCATGTCTTGTATGAATAAAGCGGATCGGCGTGTCTAAAAGAGGATCGGTGACAAATAAAGTCTGTCCTCCCGGTACCCCGAATACTGCCCTCGCTCCGAATTCTTCCAGAACCTTAACAACCAGCTCTCCTCCACGCAACTGTTCTCCCATTTTTTGCCCCTTTCTTTATCAACTGTCAGATGATACAGCTTGCCCAGCCAATCGCCGCAAGTCTCTTATCAGAACCTCTTCTTACCCATACCTCCAGCTCCACTTTTCTTCTTCCGTCTTCAAGCGGCACCACATCCGTAACAATGCCTGCCGTCTCAAACGGCTCAAATACTTTTACCGGTGCTATGAATTTTGCCCTCAGCCATCCGTCCGTAAAGAAGTCTGCGCCGAAGGTCCGCGTCAGCAGCTCCGTCAGTGTACAGAAAAATTGGGCTCCCTGTACAATCGGAATTCTCAGCTTTCCCTTTCTCGCCGTCTCCAGATTATTATGGATATTAATGACAAATTCCCCCACTCTGGAGAACACTGCCGCCTGCTCAGCCGTAATGTTTTTATGGAGCGGTTCCAGTGCGTCACCCGCCTTCACATCTTTCTGTGCCTTTACAATAAATCTGGCTCCTTCGGGCACATCTGCACTCACCTTTTTATCCGGTGAAGCAGACGCCCGTCCGGCGATATTCCCCGGTGTTGTCTGAAATATTTCAACTCCGCGGTAGTTGACAATCTCTCGGCCGTCTTCTCCCTTGACTCCGGCTTCAAGTACGACATACCCCTGTCCTCTCTTCTGATAAGCATCCGTGTATGCCCCTTCCAGTGTTACAACCTCATTCATTCTGGCTGGACTTTTAAACCAGAGTTGGGCCTCGGTGTGCAGACCGATTACCTTACTCCCACGATAGGCAAGCGTAAATAATTGTACAATATCATTTGTCAAAAGCCCGGCCTGAGCGATACGGCATGTTCCAAACGGATTTTCCCCCTCTTCCATCGCCCAGGGAAGATAATCATCCAGTTCAAATGCATACCGCTTGATTTTGTGATCATCAATTCGTTCCTTTACCGGCCCGAAATGCTCCGGAATGACAATATTTTCAAACCTAGGTTCTTTTAAACCTTCTTCCAGATCATCGTTCATTTCTGCCCGTCTCGGATCTGTAATATCTCTCCATACATTTTTTTCTTCCATTCCGTTCCTCCTTTAAAATGTATTTATATTGTATATATTACTCTTTTTTATTATAGATGTAAATATACAATATTGATATATTTTAATTCCATTTTTGTGCAAACCCCACAGTATTTGTATTTATTTTGTATTGTTTTCTGTGTTATGTTATACTCCGTAACTTTGAACTGCTCTTCATCTCTAGCGAATCAGCCGGAGAGAGCCCCCCTCTTTAGAGTTGCGCTCCTCCGCGGAGCGGTTTTTATTTAACAGGAAATTTCTCCTGTTAAATAAAAAAGCTCCTGTATCCGACTCTACAGAAGCTTTATCATAACAGTTCAGATAACCTAAACTGTTATATTTTAACTCATTCAATCTTATTTATACAGAGATTCCGCTATTTTCCGCCTTTCCTTATATATCCGATACAGACAGTCGTATTGTTCCTTCTGCCGTCTGGTACTCTCGAACACATCCGTCCGGACAGTAGTTCCGACAGCACCCATGCCGTCCTGCATGAGAAGTGCTAACATCGCACTGCCCGCTACGGTTGCCTCCGTAACTTCATTCCGCCATACCGGAAGACCGGTCACAGCAGCTTTTATTGAAAGCCACAGGTTGTTTGACGCTCCCCCTCCAATCGCGATTATCCCGGAGCATTCAGCTCCCATTCTGCCGGCGCGCTCGAGTATCTCCCGGCAGTCGTAACCATTTGCCTCCAAAATCCCACGGAAGATATGTTCTGCGCGATGCTCTGCCGTCAGACCGGCCAATGTTCCAACGCAAGAGGCATTCCAGTAAGGCGTTCTCTCTCCGGCCAGATTGGGAAGTACTGTAAGGCCAAAGCATCCCGGTTCCAGTTCAGCCGCCAGACGATTCAGCTCGTCCAAACTTTTCGATTCTCCCATAATGCTCTTTCTAAACCATTCAACTGTTCCTCCGTACATGCCCATAGGGCCTCCTATAAGCCAGTATCCCGGAATCACGTGGGGATTGATAATCAGACCGCTGTTTTCTTTTGCCTTCCAGTCTTTTGCCACCAGAAAAAGGACATCCGTGGTGCCCATTACGCTCACCGCCGTCTTTTCATTAACCCCTCCGGCACCCAGAATTGCAGTCGAGCCGTCACAGCTTCCTGCTGCCACAGGTATCTCACCGTTTAATAAAAACTCCTTAGCCAACTTCGGCCTTACCGTTCCCAACTTCTCCCATGGCCTTATTAATTGCGGCAGCTTTTCCAGCCCAACCTCAAAATGATCCAGAAGAGGTTTGCACCAGTCTCCTTTCCCGATATCATACAGAAATGTATAACCGGCTGTAGTGTGATCCAGCGCCGGTACCCCGCATAATTTAATATTTATGAAATCCTTAAGTGAAGTCATCACCGCAATCTCTTCATACAGGTCTGGTTCTTCCTTTTTAATCCGGCGCAGCTTATAAGCCATCCACTCCGGTGCGGGCGCCCTCCCGCATATCCGTATCGTCTCATTCCCTTCTAGCCTTGTTTTCATCTCATCAAATATCTTCTGTTCCCGATGCATGTAAGTATAACAGGGAGTTATCGCATTCCCCTTCCGATCCACGCCAACCCATCCTACCAACGCGGAAACAGCGGCGGCCGAAACAGGATTTTCCCGGAGCAGCGCACCATTTTCCTCCACAAGACGTCTTATCATTGTACGGATGCAGTCCCACTCCTCCTCCGCATTAATATGGCTTCCCACGGAACGTTTCCGCTGTATCATTGCCAATATCTTCAGATCCTCGCCAGCCAGGACCGTTCTGACCGAACTTGTCCCAATATCTATCACCAACACAGTCCTCATCCGCAACCTCCCCGGCTATACTTCTCTAAACAGTGACATCGTAAGATTATATCGGCTTCCAACATAGAAGCTTTCCGAGTATTCCAGACATTCTTCCTCATCAGTATAAGCGATTCTCTTTACAAACAGCATGCTTGTCTGTTCCGGCAGCTCTAAAAGCGCGGTGATACGGTAGGTGGACATCACGGACTGGATAACCTGATCCGCTCTTTTAATGCGGATTCCCATCTCCTGCTCTAAAATTTTGTACAGAGACTGAGACACCAGTCTTGCAGGATCTAGTGTACCGCAGAGGCGTTCTGAAAGATATACCACCTGATAACAGAGCGGTTTCTCATTTGCATATCTGAGCCGCTCAATTTTTAATACCCTCTCTCCTGCAGGCAGCTTCATCTCCGATGCCACTTCCTCCGACGCCTCCATTACTTCAGAATTTAATATAAAGGAAGTGCATTTTACCCCTATCTTTTCCATCTCTTCCTGGAGACTGGTAAGATTATTAACTTTTCTCGGGACTCTGTCAAACTTCACGGTTGCGGTTTTGCCAAATCCCCGCTCCAATACCCCCTCCTCAATGAGCTCTTCGATCGCCCTGCGGATTGTCACCCTGCTGGCCTGGTATTCTTCACACAGCATTTTTTCAGTCGGAATAACCTCCCCCTTTTTCAGCTCGCCCTTTCGAATCTGATCCTTCAAATCTTCCTTGACCGTATAGTACAATGGTCCTTTTTTCTTACTATTTGTATCCATTTTCTCATCCTCATCCATTTTGTATCTTTATTGTATTATTTTATACAATCATAATATCAACACAACATAACAATGTCAAGCTTTTCATATCATTCCAAGTAATAACTTGACAGGACTGCACTCCTGGCTTACAGTGGAAATGACAGGGATAATCGCAGCTACAAGTAAAACAGGAAACCCGCTGATAATCAGGTGCGCTTAAAGGAGTAATTATAATTTTGAACTATCAGGATATTAATGCGAAAACAATTGACCGTTGGATAGAAGACGGCTGGGTGTGGGGCACCCCCATCTCACACGAAGAATATGAACACGCCTTACGCGGCGATTGGAGCGTAGTGCTGACCCCGAACAAAACGGTGCCTGCAGAGTGGTTCGGCCGTCTGCGGGGAAAGAAGGTTCTTGGTCTGGCAAGCGGAGGAGGCCAGCAGATGCCGCTCTTTGCCGCGGCGGGCGCAGACTGCACCGTGCTGAAACGATGAAGGCAATCTGAAGGAGCATAATATTCCCAGCTTTATAATGACCAGGGCCGTGAAGTTAAAAGAGGTAGTGCCGTGCCGGGTGATTTGACGGGCTGTAACATAGTCTGCCAGCGCCGATTAAACCAAAGCTCACATATTGTCCTGCAGCGAATAGGTCAGATAATCGGCCAATTCCTGCAGGACTTGTAACTTAGCGAAGGAACGCCTGGCAATCACACCAAGCGAGTACTCGAGAATAGGTTCTCCAAACGGCACCAGCTTTATATTTGAAAAATGATCAAGCATCCTGTCTGCAAGAAATGATATTATAATCCCGGTCATTCCATCTGAATTGCAAAGCGCACACATATAAATCGTATCACTGGTCCTCTGAATATCCGGCTCAAATCCATTTTCACGGCACAATCGTACAAATTCCCTATATGCAAATTCATTAATATATAAAATAAATTTCTCATTCTTCAAATCACCGATATCTATTCTGTCATACTCCGCCAGCGAATTGGACTTATTCACAATCAGGCTGCGGCTGGCGCTGGGAAGCCGGAAAAGGATATAATCCTCTTTCCGTTCCACCTGATCCAAATCAGAAATAATCACCGCATCCAGTTCTCCCCTGTCCAGCATGTCCATACTGTCTTTGTAACCATGCTCCGCCGCCTCAATCTGAATATTAGGGTATAATTTCTCAAAATCAGTCCAAATCTTTTTTGAATTCAAAAACATAAGGCCGCCGGAAACGCCAATTCTCAATTTTCCGCTGTTAAACCGGAGTGCTTTCTCCATATTTCTATTTAAGTTTTCCATACTGACCATTACAGGCAAACAGTTTTTCCGCAATTCCTGTCCAAACTGCGTCAGAACAACCCCCTTAGCCGTACGGTAGAACAGGGAAGCCCCCAGCTCGCGTTCCAGTGCGGCTATTGATTTGCTGACCGCCTGCTGTGTTATATAAAGATTATTGGCTGCCTTTAAAATACTTCCGCTCTCGCAGATCTGCATAAAATACTGCAATTGTCTCAGTTCCATATTATTACCCCCATTAATATAATTTATTTTATCAAAATTTAATTTGTAATACAACTTTGAGTTGTATTAATTCAAAATTATTTTCGTTATTTTTTTATAATTGTTTAATATATAATCAAATTATCAAATTAAAAACATATAAATACGCTTCAACTATTCAATTGTGACTTTATTAAAAACACGGGCGCGCCGGTTTTTGATACATTAATTTGGCAGTGAAAAACAAGGTATGTATATTTGATTCATTGCCAATCGACTGTAAGGAGGATTAGTAATATGAGCCAATTGTTATCAGAAGAACTGCTCGATATTCAGAAAATGGCGCGGGAATTCGCCGAAACAAAGCTCCGCCCTATTTCAAAGGAATGGGACTTAATAGGAGATACACCCCTGGACCTATACCGGAAAGCCGCTGAGCTTGGATATACATCCCTTGATATACCGGAATCCATGGGCGGCGCAGGGCTTGGCGCTCTAGCCAGTTCACTTATGTCGGAAGAATTTGGAAAAGCGGACGCCGGATTTGCCACTACAATCCAATCCAGCAATCTGGCGCTGATTCCTGTTCTTCTGGCTGGCACACAAGAGCAGAAAAAGTTTGCATCAGACATCGTAGTCTCCGGAGGACTGGCCTCCTTTTGTCTTACAGAGCCGAACGCCGGTTCCGATGCCGGTTCTATAAGGACCAAAGCCGTCAAGCAAAACGGGGAATACATTATCAATGGCCGCAAATGCTTTATCACGAATGCTCCGCATTCCCAATTTTATGTGGTTTTTGCCAAAACCGATATGGATGCCGGAACAAGAGGAATATCCGCTTTTTTAGTAGAGCGCGACCGGTCCGGCCTGTCCATTGGTAAACATGAGGATAAAATGGGGATACGGCTTTCCACAACCGCCGATGTGCTTCTGGAAAACGTCCATGTCCCGGAAGACCACCTTTTAGGCAAAGAGGGCCGGGGCTTTCATCTCGCCATGCAGACACTTGACAGAACACGCCTCGAGTGCGCCGCCATCTCCACAGGCATTGCTCAGAGAGCACTGGATTTAAGTATCGATTATGCCAAAACACGGGTGACATTTGGAAAACCTATTGCAAAGCTCCAGGCGATCCAATTTATGCTGGCTGATATGGAAATCAGATGCCAGACTGCAAGAAGCCTTGTCTATGAATGTGCCCGGCTCGTTGACAGCGGCACCGTAAATGGAAAAATGAATGCTATCGCTAAGGCTTATGCCTCAGAAGCTGCTATGCAGAATGCCCTCGATGCAGTCCAGATTCTTTCCGGATATGGGTATTCAAGAGAATACGAAGCTGAAAAGCTGATGCGGGACGCCAAAATTTTTATGATTTTCGAAGGTACCAATCAAATTCAGAGAGTCGTAATAGCCGGTCACTTATTAAAGGATTAAGGATTTTGCGAAAAGGAGAAATTATGAGCGATTTATTATATGAAAAACAGGGAGCGATAGCCAAAATAATCATAAACCGGCCGTCTAAGCGCAACGCATTAAACTCTGCCGTACTGAACGGCATTGATGAATCTTTACAGAAAGCGGCAGAGGACCCGCAGGTACGCGTTGTAATCCTTTGCAGCGCCGGTGAAAAAGCATTTACCGCCGGGTTTGATTTAAAAGAATCTATGGAAAATGATATTACAGATATTGTAGAACGGCGGGCAGATACCTCTCATGAAATAGAATTTTTCCTGAGAATGTGGCGCTTTCCAAAGACAATCATTGCAGCGGTACAGGGATATTGCATTGGGGGTGGTGTCACGCTGGCCATGTTGAGCGATCTTATTATAGCATCCAACGATGCGACATTCGGTAACCCGGAAATTCTTCTTGGTTACATGCCAGAAATTCCGATGGAGATATGGAAAATGCCATTTAATAAGGCCCGGGAATTTTTCTTCCTGAGCAAGTATTTCACCGCTAAAGAAATGGCCGATATGAACGTAATTAACATGGTGGTCCCTTATGAAAATCTGGAGAAAGAAGCGGTAAAGATGGCAGAACGCATTGCTCTCATCCCGCCTGAGAGCATGAAAATGCTCAAGCACTCGTTAAATAAATGCTGTGAGCTTCAAGGCTTTCTGTCCACCGTTGATTTCGTCGCTGAAATGTTTAATCTGGGGCGGACCTATATGCAGACATCTCAGGTAGATGACTTCAAAAAGGACATCGAAAACGGCGGCTTAAAACTGGCCTTGGATAAAAAATACAATCATTAAATCCGGAGGTTTACTATGGAACGTTTATGGGAACGGGAGTATAAGAAAAAACGAATCAGTGCTGAAAAAGCAGCATCCCTCATTCAGAATGGGGACAGCCTGACTTCCGGGGGCAGGGAGCCTGCCACCATCCTGGAAGAACTTGGCATTAGAACCGATTTGAAAGATGTTATATACTACTGCTTTGAAGCAAACTTTCTTCACCTTTTAAAAAATCTGGGAAAGGGGCTCACCGCTTACACTAGTTTTCTCGACAATTTAAACAGAAGCTATGCTGAACAAGGCCTTCTGAACTATCTCCCCAGCGGTTTTTCAGGTTTTAAGAAAAACGCCCTGAAGGGCCTTAAATGTAATGTCGCGCTTCCGACTGTCTCACCACCAGACAAAGACGGCTATGTTTCACTCGGCAATTCCGCCGATATGATAGCGGATGTCTGCCGTGAAGCAGATACGGTAATAGCAGAAATTAACCAGTACATCCCTTTTGTACATGGTGATAATGTGATGCACATATCGGAGCTGGATTATATTGTGGAAGGCCGGGGCTATCCGATGAACATACGTCAGATTGATACTTCTGACGACAGAAGAGAAGTTTATCAAAAAATCGGCGGCTATCTTTCCGATTTAATCGATGATGGGGCCACACTTGAAGTCGGTATCGGAAGATTGAACGCTTCTTCCCTGATGTACTTGGAAAATACCCGGGATCTGGGTGTCCACACTGAGATTTACGGTGACATTTTTATGGAATTGACCAAAAAGGGATATATTACGAACCAAAAGAAAACATTGAACCCGGGAATATCCGTCTGCACTCAGCTCGTCGGCTCTGAGGAACTCCTGAAGTATGCCTCCAATAACCTGGCCATACGGATGAACCGTTGCAATAACGTGCTGAACCCCGGTGTTATAGCCGGCAATAATAAAATGACCGCCATCAACAATGCCATTCAGATGGATCTGCTCGGACAGGGCAACGCCGAATATCTAAAAGGCATCCAATACTCCGGAATGGGCGGAATCGGAGACTTTGCCACTGGAGCTGCTAACTGTCCCGATGGAAAATCCATAATCGTAATTGAATCCACAACTCGAAACGGAAAGTATTCTAAAATTGTTCCTTATTTTACGCCTGGTACACCGGTTTCACTGAACCGCATTTCCGTAGAATATGTCGTTACGGAATATGGCGTCGCTACCCTTCTCGGTAAATCCGTTCCGGAGCGCACAAGAGAAATGCTTCAGATCGCTCATCCTTCATTCCGGGAAGAATTGGCACACAAAGCGGCCGCTCTGGGAATTATCTAATGATTAAGACCCAATTGGGCTTTCACTCATCCAACTAATAAACGTTCAGAAAGGGGAATTATATGAGTAATTTAACAATTGTTCTGGTTATCCTGGTTATTTATATGGTCTTAATGGTTTTGATAGGATTGCAGGGGCGAAAACACAGCTCCAGCATGCAGGACTTCCTTACTGCCGGAAAACAGGGAACCCTGCTTCTTGTGACAGGTTCTTTCATGGGTTCCCATATCGGAAATGGCATCGTCGTTGGCGGAGCCGAATATGGAGCAACTTACGGGATAGGAGGCATGTGGTATGGGGTAGGTGCTGCTATTTCTTTTTATCTTTTTGGTATTTTTATGGCAAGAGTTGTATACAGGAATAATTATGTCACTCTGTCCGATCTTCTGGAACAGCGCTACGGCGACAAAATGACATCCATCGCCGTCGCCGTATTAAACGCAGCATCAAATATTGCCATTATGGCCGGTCAAATCATGGCAGGCCAACGCCTTTTTGAATATATCGGCCTAAACCCACTGTTAGGTGCCATCACCACAACGACAATTGTAATCATCTACTCTTCCCTTTCCGGGCTGTGGGGTGTTATGATGACAGACGTAATTCAGGTGTCGGTTATTATTATCTCCGTCATCGGTACTATTATATTCATCGCTGCTCAGGGTGGTTTTGCCCTTATGGCACAGAATCTTCCGGCCCAGAGCCATGAACTAATTCCGTTTGACGGAGAAACCTTCATTATGATGCTGGGACCGACTGCCTTATTCGGCCTGGTCTCCTCCACAGGTTTCCAACGAACCGTATCCTGTAAAAAGGAAAAGACGGCCATACTGGCGCCGATTCTCGGTGCAACCCTGATTCTTCTGTTCGTCCCGCTTCCTGTGCTTATCGGAATGTATGGCAAAGCATTATGGCCGGACGCCGCCAGCGCCACTATCATCTTCCAGGTATTGTTTGAAGCGATGCCCCCGCTTTTGGCCGGACTTTTAATTGCCTCTATCTGTGCAGCCGTTATGTCCACCAGTGACGGAATACTCGTTACAATTACAGCCAACATAGTTAGCGACATTTACCATAAACATATTAACCCCAACGCCGATGAAAAGAGTCTTGGCTGGCTGAGTCGCATATCTTCTGTTGTAATTGGTTTCTGCGCGCTGATTATCGCACTTCAGTTCAGCAGTCTGATTTCTCTTCTCTCCATGTCATACACACTGATTACAGCCGGCGGTCTGGTCATGATTGTAGGAGCAATATTTTGGAAAAAGGCGACTCGGCAGGGAGCTATTGCCAGCTTCATAGCAGGTGTTGCCTGTGTAATTATCAATAAAATGGGGGTTTCACTACCTTATGCTTCTGTCTTCCCGCTCATCCCTTCCTTTCTGGCTTATGTAATTGTAAGTCTGATGACACAGGAAAAGAACGCGACCACAAACTGACACAACGCCACTACTTAATCCATTCAAAATTGAAACAGGAGGAAAAATGAACATACTGGTTTGCGTCAAACAAGTTCCGGATACAACTGAAATAAAAATCAATCCGGCTACCAATACCCTAATCCGGAATGGGGTTCCCAGCATTGTCAATCCCTATGACGCCTATGCGCTGGAGACAGCTATCCGGCTAAAGGAAAAATTCGGCGGTCATATCACCGCCCTTACCATGGGACCTGAGCAGGCAAGGGATGCCCTTAAAACCTGCCTGTCTATTGGAGCCGACGAGGCCTTTCTAGTAAGTGATCGGGCCTTTGGCGGTTCCGACACGCTGGCTACCAGCTTTATTCTCTCTGAGGTGGTTCGGTATCTGGAAGCAAAGAAAGGAGTCTTTTCACTGATACTCTGCGGAAAACAGGCCATTGACGGTGATACTGCTCAGGTAGGGCCTGAGATGGCAGAACATCTGGAAAGAGTACAGGTCTCCTGTGTCTCCGAGCTATCCCTTGAGGAGGGCAGCATACTGGCAAAACGGGAGAGTGACGACGGCTACGACCGCATTCGCGCAGAACTTCCGGCTGTCGTAACCGTTAGCCGGATATCCGGCGATGTCCGCCTTCCATCCGTCCGAAGCAGGATGCAGGCCAATAAGGCCATGATCCCTACTATTTCGGCCGACGAACTAAGGATTGATACACTGCGTTGCGGGCTGGGAGGTTCACCCACTAAGGTTAAGAAGACCTTCACCCCTGTCCGTACCAAATCAGGCACTCTGGTAAACGGTGTGGAGGCTGAGGAATCCGCAAAAATTCTGGCCTTTTTCCTGGCCTCAGAAAAGCTGATATAAGGAGGGGAGCCAATGAACTTATCAGAATACAAAAATGTATGGGTATTTATAGAAACGGAACATGGAAAAGCGAAACAGTCCGGTTACGAGCTTCTTTCAGCGGGCCGTCAGCTTGCCGACAAATCCGGGGAAGAATTGTTCGCCATTGTGATCGGCTGCCGGGTCAGAGATGCCGCCATGCAGGCGGCAGGATACGGAGCTGACAGGGTAATCCTGGTTGACAGTTCCGAATATGAATCATACTCAACAGATGCTTATACCGCCTGTGTCACTGTCCTGGTTGATAAATACAAGCCTTCCGTTTTTCTGCTGGGTGCCACGAATAATGGCCGCGATCTTGGTCCCAGAGTTGCATGCAGGTTGAAAACAGGCCTTACAGCTGACTGTACCTCCCTGGATATCGACGAGGAAAGCAAAAATGTGGCCTGGACCCGACCGGCCTTCGGCGGCAACCTTATGGCTACCATACTCTGCCCGGAGCACCGGCCGCAGATGGGAACCGTCCGGCCCGGAGTGTTTAAAAAGCCGGTTTTCAAAGCAGCCGGGAATATACCGGAGCCGTCGAATTATCTCATCGAGGAGGAAATCCGCATTCCTGAAAATATGATACGTACGAAGCTTGTGGAACAAATACACGAAGCAGCCCAGGCCGTCAGTCTGACCGACGCTGAAATTATTGTTTCAGGCGGCCGCGGAATCGGAAAACCGGAAAACTTCTCCTATATCCGCGATCTGGCAGATGTCCTAGGCGGAGCAGTCGGATCCTCCAGAGCCTGTGTGGATGCCGGTTGGATCCCCCATGCCCATCAGGTCGGACAGACCGGCAAGACGGTAGCCCCAAAGCTCTATATTGCCTGCGGCATCTCCGGAGCTATCCAACACCTTGCGGGAATGTCCGGCTCTGATTGTATCATAGCCATCAACAAAGACAAAGATGCACCTATTTTTGACATTGCTGATTATGGAATAGTTGGGGATCTTCTGGAAATAATTCCTGAATTAATTAAAGAAATTAATCGTTTAAGATTGGAAAGCTGATACACAACTAAAAATCGATTTCCTTAAGCCGGACCCGCGCGCTAAAGCGCAGCCGCTTTAATGCAAAGAGGGCGGTTTTCAATTGTGCGGCTTCCTCCATACAGATAATCCCGGACCGAGCCTTCATTTGTACACAGCATACACATTGCCTTAGCGCTGTCGATAGCGATGCCACCGCCCACCGCAACCGCCATCTGACAGCCGCTCTGTCCACTGCCTCCACCGGCGGTTCCGGTGACGTGTCAACACGCCTACAGTCTCATTCGTGGATGCCAGCTCCGGTGGCTGCAGAAATTTTGAGATGCAGTTTCCCTTGACATCTTTTTTCGTTTGGTATAATGTGTTCATAGCTAGAAGGTTATTAAATGCATGTTAACACAAGTGAACCCCCAGGAGGCCAGTCCTGAGGGTTCTTTTTTGGCTAACTGTCGTGCTTATTTCGGTCTAGCCATTTGCAAATGTAGTAGCCAGCTACACTTGCCGCGATCGAAACTAAAAAAGGGGGGCCTTTCTCACGAAAAAAAAAGCACCGACCCCACAGCTCTCAGTCTGCAAAATCAGTACTTATCAGTGCGCCTTCAGGGACTCGAACCCTGGACAAATAGATTAAGAGTCTACTGCTCTACCAACTGAGCTAAAGGCGCTGAGAATATTTTCTTTCGTCATTTTTCGTGACGCATGGATTATTTTATCTCAATCATCTCCAATTGTCAACCTTTTTTTTTAAGTTTTGTAAAAAATATATCCAAAGTATATATTTTATTAAAACTATCCCGGTTTTATTCGTAAAAGAGGGCTCCGGCAAAAGCCGGATCCCCCCTGCATTCACGCTTCAAGTTAATTAATTATTAAATGGCCTGGTTGATCGCCTTCGCCACCGTCGCCTTCGTCTGTACTCCCACTTCTTTTCTGAACACTTCTCCTCTTCGGAATACGATCAGAGTCGGTATTGACATAACGCCGTATTTAATGGCAAGATCCGTACTGTCGTCTATATTTACCTTTCCGACCGTAATCTTACCTTCATACTCGGAAGCCAGCTGTTCTACGATGGGTGCCATTCGTTTGCACGGACCGCACCAGTCGGCATAAAAATCTACCAGTACCGGTACATCTGATTTCAAAACTTCCGTTTCAAAATTCTCGCTCGTAAATCTCTTCTCCATTCGCAACTCCTCCTACTTCTTCTTTTTTCTGTCAGCACCGATCACCTTTCCCGCTTCGTCAAAATGCTTTTTCCATTTCAGAACGGTTTTGTTTAGTTCCGCCTTATCACTTGTCGCTTTCGACAATTCACGGGTAATTCTGGCTTTCATGCTCATATCTGCACACCTGCTGTCTGCTGTTTTCCACATTATATGCTTATCGCACATGTACAGATACCCGACGGGCCATGCGGCTTTTTATTTTCCGTCTGCCGCAATCTCTCTGGCGGCCACAAGTTTGCAGATCGGCTTTCCCTCTGCCGCAAACTTTGTCTCATACTCCGTCATTACATTCCCCTCCGCCATTTCACTGTGATGAAGGTCAAATGTATATTCTAAAATATTCCATCCTGCCTCCGGTACCGATTCCAGGGAATAATCAAAAAGTCCCCTGTTGTCTGTCTTAAATTCCACGGTGCCGTCTTTCTTCAGGATTTTATCATATACCTCCATAAACTGAGGTGATGTCAGCCTTCTCTTGGCATGCCTGTCCTTTGGCCATGGATCGGAGAAATTCAGATAAATTCTGTCAACCTCCCCCATATCAAAAATATCGGCCATATTCTTTGCATCTATACACATAAAGCAGATATTCGTAATTGCAAGCTGTTCTCTCTTCTGTATCGCCTTCAGCAGTACGGTCGAATACCGCTCTATGCCGATATAATTTATTTCAGGGTTGGCTTTGGCCAGTTCCATGATAAACCTGCCCTTCCCCATACCTACTTCTATGCGTATCGGATTGTGATTTCCGAAAACCTCATGCCACTTTCCCTTCCGCTCTTCGGGATTCTGAATTACGTAGGGGCTGTCCTCTATCATCTGCTCTGCGCCCGGTATATGGCGTAGTCTCATACCGCGTCCTCCTGGTTTTACATTTACCTTTATTTTTCATGGTTTTTCCATTTATTTTATCTTTCTATCTTACCATTTCAACGATTTTTATGCAAGTTAATCTGTAAATTCTCAAATAGCTGCGGCAATTCTAAGATATATATTACATTTTTCCTAATTTTATAAATTTATTTTAAAATATAGGTGCATAAAATTTTCCTATATATTATAATAGGGATAATTAAGGTTTGAGTAACACTGATACAAAGGAGACAGCCTATGAACAATACAGACAATCCGGGCACAAACAGCTGGGAGAAAATTCAAAGCGGAGTTAGAGATACAGAACGTCTAATCGGACAGAAAAAGTACAACATGGCTATGATTAAGGCACGCCAGACCCTGGAATTTATGGTGAAGTGCCTTTGTGAGAAATCAGGCGTTATGGAAGGCAACCTGATTGATATGATTGACGGGCTATATGATGATGGAATCATCAGCAAGACCACCTGCGAACATTATCACAAGATCAGGACCATAGGCAATAAGGCTATTCATGAAGAAGACAACAGCGCCTACAATGCCAATCAGGCCCATCATCTTCTCTCACAGGAGGTTTACACATTTGCCAACGACTACAACGAACGGCGGCGTAAACCTGCACCGGCTGCATCAGCGCGGCGCAGGACGGATGAATCACCGGGCCGGCGCTCCTCCTCAGGGGGAAGTTCCAGCAGAAGGCGCAGAGTACAGTCTTCCGGTCCTTCCTTCGACGCGGGAAGTATTATAAAACCTTTACTATTAATCGCAATTATTGTAGTATTAATCTTTATCATCAAGATGATTCACCCGGGAAAAGAGAAAGTCCCGGAAACTACTGCACCGGCCGTCTCAACAGAAATGACTGAACCGGTTCCGACAGAAAGTGAAAGTCCGGCAGAGGAGCCGACTACAGAAGCTGCAACTGTTAAATACAAAGTTAATGCGGATACACTGAACGTACGGGCAACCCCTGCAACAGACGGACGCATTGTCGTACAGCTGGCCCGGGGTGCAGAAGTTGAATATGTGCGTGATCATGATGACAGATGGTGTATTATCAGATACAACGGCCAGGATGCCTACGTTGCAAAGGAATACCTCACACCTGTCACCGAATAATTGAATGACAGAAGTTCGGATTCCATTGGCTGAAATCGCTTTATTTATAACTGCCCAAAAACCATAGCGGAATATCCCAATTCTGCTATGGTTTCTTTTAATTGAAGGCGGTGATCTGTGCGCGGAGCGTGCAGGCTATCGTTAAATGGAAACAGTTCATGCTTTCTGTACTGTTTCTGAAAGTGTACTTTTCACCGTTATGCGTATACTATTGTAAAGATCGGTTCAGACAGCGGGAATAGATTTTCTGACACGCTCTGGCATGAACTTCATCAATCACCGCAGGAGGTAACCTACATGGATCGGATTATTGGAAAAATATCACTAATTGAAAATAAAGCTGTTAAAATAATGGATGACGCGGCAGCCCGGAAAAAGGATATCGCAGAGCAGATCCGCCGGGAAACAGAAAGCTTTGACCGGGAACTTGAGGCGGAAACTTCCGCACGCATTGACGAGGTGCGGACCTCAATGGAGGCTGAGATGAAGAAAAAGCTGGCCTGTCAGCAAAGCCGCGCCGATCATATGCTGGAAAAGCTTGAAAACCATTATAAGTGTCAGAGCAAAAATTATGTGGAACAGCTGTTTAAAGAAATGACAGGAGCGTGATTCTTATGAGAGGACTTCTGGCCTACAGCGGACTTACGGCAAAGGTCCGCGCAATGAAGGGGCAGCTTCTTACCAAAGAACAGTACCGCGCTATGGCTGCGCTGGAAAGTGTACCTGAAGCTGTGGATTTTTTGCGCTCCATTCCCACCTACTCCGATATATTCCCGGATATGGACAGCGAAGATCTTCACCGTGGTACAATCGAACGTCTGCTGGCCGGCGCCCTGTACAGGGATTATGCCAGACTGTACCGTTTTGCTGGGATAAAACAGCGTCAGTTTTTCAAACTGTATTTTATGCACTTTGAGATCGATATATTAAAAAGCTGCCTTAGGAATGCGGCGGCCCATCAGCCGGTTCCCGTGGGGCTGTCCAGATACGAAGATTTTTTCCGCTCTCATTCGAAGCTCAACCTTGCTGCCATCGGCACCGCGGCAACGACGGATGAATTCATAGAAAGCCTGGAGGGCACTATTTATTACCCGCTGCTCGCAGGTATCCGCGATTCCGGCGACGGAGGCCATTTCGACTATGAGATGGCGCTTGATTTATACTATTTCAATGTAACATGGAGAGCAATAAAGAAAAAAATACCCAGACGGGAACAGGACGCAATCCTGCAGGGCTTTGGTACAAAGCTGGATCTGCTCAACCTGCAGTGGATTTACAGAACCAAACGGTACTACACCGTTTCCGGAGAAGCAGTTAAAAAGCTTCTGATACCAATCCGTTACCGGCTGCGAAGCAGCCAGCTGGAGCATCTGATTGCCGCGGAAAGCATGGATGAGTTTTTTTCCGTTCTCTCAGATACCTGGTATGGCGCACAGACAAAGGCGGCGTCTCTTGAAGAGAAGCCTGACCTGGAAATTCTGTATGGCGTGATACTGGCGCACATTCACCGCACCGCTGCCAGAAGAAATCCATATTCGATAGCCACTCTCTACTCGTATCTGTATTTTAAAGAAGAGGAATTGAGAAAGATTATTACTGTAATCGAGGGGATTCGTTATCATCTGGGCGCCGGTGAAATACTGGATATTATAGAAAAAGAAGAGTCAGGGGGGAACACGCCGTGATAGAGAAAATGAAATTTCTAAGCATAACCGGTCCCAAAGAGGATATAGACCGGGTTGTCAATCTGTATCTCAGCAAATACGAAATTCAGATTGAAAATGCTTTATCAGAATTAAAAACTGTCAAAGATCTTCGCCCTTACATTGAGATTAATCCCTATAAAGAATTATTTACCCGGGCTGCCCGCCTGGCCAATTCTTTCAATGCCAATGAGACATCCCGGGACAAAGATACATCCGCCGGAAGGAATAAGTCCATACGGATTTTGGCCGGCGGGGATATTTCAATCGAAGAGGCCTCTGAAACCGTACAGCGTGTAGACAAGGAACTGGCAGATTACCGTGACAGCAAGGGAAAACTGGAAGAGGAACTGGATACCCTCAGGACTTCCTACAACAAGATTGTCCCATTCAGGGAGCTGGATTATGACATCCGGTCAATCCTGCATTTCCAGCATATCCGGTTCCGCTTCGGCCGGATCCCGCGGGAGTATTACGCCAAATTTGAAAAAGTGGTCTACGAATCATTAGATACAATCCTCTACAAATGTCATGAGGATGAGCATTACGTTTCCATCGTTTACTTTGTGCCGGCCGTGATATCAAAACGAATTGATGCAATCTATACCTCCCTTCATTTTGAACGTTTCATTGTGCCGGATGAGTATAACGGCACTCCCGGGGAGGCGATCGATGCACTGGAACAGCAGATTAAGAAAGCCGAGGCTGCACTGGAGTCAACGAATTCGGAAATCAGCCGTATTCTGGAAGAAAACCGCCGGGACATCCTGGCTGCCTACGAAAAGCTGAATTCCTATAACACCAATTTTAATGTGAGGAAGCTGGCCGCCTGCACAAACCATGATGTCAACACCTTTTACATTCTCTGCGGGTGGATGACGGAGACAGATGCCGCAAACTTTAAGAAAGAGCTTGAGACGGACGACAAGACGTTCTGTATTGTGGAAGATGATCATAATAATCTGCTGACACCGCCTCCGACAAAGCTGAGAAATCCAAAGCTGTTCCGGCCGTTTGAGATGTTCATTAAAATGTACGGCCTGCCCGCCTATGGAGAGTTTGATCCGACCATCCTGATTGGCATTACCTACTCCTTCCTTTTCGGCTTCATGTTTGGAGATGTGGGCCAGGGGCTGCTGCTCTTATTGGGAGGCTACCTTCTTTACCGGGTTAAAAAGATGGATCTGGCTGCGGTTATCTCCTGCTGCGGATTTTTCTCAGCCGTATTCGGTTTCCTGTTCGGCAGTGTCTTCGGCTTTGAAGATGTAATCCATCCCCTATGGCTGCGGCCTGCGGCCCAGATGATGAATCTGCCGTTTATCGGGAAGCTGAACACCGTATTTATTGTGGCAGTTGCGCTGGGAATGGGAATTATCGTTCTGACAATGATTTTAAACATCGTCAATTCCGTCCGTTTCCATGACCCTGAGAAATCCTGGTTTGATGCCAATGGACTGGCCGGCCTCGTCTTTTACGGAAGCGTACTGGCTGTTGTCGTTCTCTTCATGATGGGGAAAACGCTCCCTGCAGCCTGGGTGCTTGCCGTGATGTTCGGCATACCGCTTGTCATTATCTTTCTGAAGGAACCGCTTGCTTCACTGGTCAAGAAACAGGCCGGAAAGCATTCCGATTCCCGGGTCATGTTCTTTGTACAGGGCTTTTTCGAGATGTTTGAGATGCTGCTCAGCTATTTCTCCAACACCCTGTCCTTTGTCCGTGTGGGAGCTTTCGCCGTCAGCCATGCAGCCATGATGGAAGTCGTAATGATGCTGGCAGGCGCAGAATCAGGTTCCCTCAACTGGGCTGTTGTCATCATCGGCAACCTGTTTGTCTGTGCAATGGAGGGACTGATTGTCGGGATCCAGGTTCTGAGACTGGAATATTATGAAATATTCAGCCGTTTCTATAAAGGCAGCGGACGCGAGTTCAAGCCCTATGGAAAGGCATGACACAACTTTATATAAAATACGTGAATAAAGATATGGAGGATTACTATTATGTCATTAACCGTTAAAATCGTATTAGCTGCAGCACTTATTTTGAGTATCGCCGTTCCCTTCGGCGCTTTCGCCGCCGGCGAAAAGACCAGGGGCAGATATAAAACTGCCCTGGGCGTCAACGCACTGCTCTTTTTCGGCACGCTGATAACCGCATCCGTCCTCATGTTCTCAGGCCAGGCCTATGCCGCAGGTGAGGCTGCGGAATCTGCAGTAAACTCGGCAGCCGGTATGGGATATATTGCTGCCGCCCTCTCAACCGGACTTTCCGGCATCGGAGGAGGTATCGCTGTTTCCGCCGCTGCTTCGGCAGCTTTGGGAGCCATCAGCGAGGACTCCACTATTTTCGGAAAATCGCTCATCTTCGCCGGACTTGCCGAAGGTGTCTGCCTTTACGGACTGATCATCTCCTTCATGATCCTTGGTAAGTTATAATGAAGATGTACCTGATAAGCGACAACATTGACACGCTCACCGGAATGCGCCTGGCAGGCGTCGAGGGCGTTGTTGTCCATGAAATGCAGGAAGTAAAAGAGGCTCTCGATAAAGTCCTCGCCGATAAAGAGATAGGTATTGTTCTGCTGACCGAAAAATTCGGGCGCGACTTTCCGGATCTTATCAACCGTGTCAGACTGGAACACAATTTTCCTCTTTTTGTGGAAATTCCCGACCGTCACGGCACCGGCCGCAAGCCGGACTTTATCACCGCCTATGTGAACGAGGCAATCGGCCTCAAGCTATAACAGAAATTCCACTGTAAAAGCTGAAAAGCAGTACTGGAAAGCAGGTGAACATAACTTGACCATTGAAGAAAAACTGGAACATTTCGAATCCCTCTGCTATGGGGATGCTACCGAGCGCAGCAATAAAATGCTGGCCGACTATACGGCCTCCCTGCGTTCTATCCTGGAAGAGCATAAAAGGGATGCCAGGCGTCAATCCGACATGCAGGTGGACGCAGAGGTGGAAAAAATTGAACACGAAATCAACAAGCAGTTATCGATAGAACAGATCAATATCAAGCGGGAATACAGCCAGAAGCAGGAAGAGCTGAAAACCATGCTGATCAGCGAGCTGAGGAACCGGCTTGCCCTTTTCATGGATTCAGCCGACTATCAGCGGTTTCTGGAATCGGAGGTTAAAAAAGCGCTGGAATTTGCCCAGGACGCTCCGATGACCGTTTATCTGGATCCATCCGACGAGGATAAGTTAAACCGTATCGCATTGCATACGGGCGCAGAGATAAAGCTCAGCGACACTACGTTTCTGGGCGGTATACAGGCCGTCATTCCGTCGAAAAATATTCTGATTGATAATTCATTTAAAACAAAACTGGCGGAAATCTCTGATAAATTCCAGTTCCGGATAGGAGGCAGATAAGATGGAGCGAACAGGCATTATTTATGGTATCAACGGTCCCATTGTCTACCTGAAGGGCGATCCGGGCTTTAAGATGAATGAACTCGTCTATGTCGGCACGGAGAACCTGGTGGGGGAAGTAATCGGCCTTACAAGCGAGCGGACAACGATTGAGGTTTATGAGGAGACTTCCGGCTTAAAGCCCGGGGAATCCGTCACGGGAAGCGGCTCGCCCGTATCGGTCATACTGGCCCCCGGCATTCTTACCAATATATTTGACGGAATTGAAAGGCCCCTGTCTGAAATCAAAAAAACGGGCGGCGCCTATATTGACCGCGGCGTAAGTGTCGAGTCACTGGACGGCAGTAAATTGTGGGACACTCATATTACCGTTAAAAAAGGAGATGTGCTGTATCAGGGTTCTATCTTTGCCGAAGTGCCCGAGACAAGAGCCATCGTCCACAAGCCCATGGTTCCCCCCGGAATTGAGGGAACCGTTCTCGATGCCGCGGCAGACGGAAAATATACGATCCACGATCCGCTCATCACACTATTACAGCCGGACGGCTCGGAAATCAAGCTTACGATGGCACAGAAATGGCCTATCCGCATCCCGCGCCCCGTCAGCAAACGCTATCCGGCATCCCGGCCGCTCATTACAGGACAGCGTATCCTGGATACCCTGTTTCCCCTGGCAAAAGGCGGCACCGCCTGTATCCCCGGCGGCTTCGGCACAGGTAAAACCATGACCCAGCATCAGATCGCAAAATGGTCCGATGCCGACATTATTATCTATATCGGCTGCGGAGAGCGCGGCAATGAGATGACCCAGGTTCTGGAAGAGTTCCAGGAGCTGACCGATCCGCGTTCCGGCAATCCCTTAATGGACCGCACTACGCTGATAGCCAATACCTCCAACATGCCGGTTGCAGCGCGTGAGGCCAGTCTCTATTCCGGTCTTACCCTGGCGGAATACTACCGTGATATGGGTTATCACGTCGCTATCATGGCTGATTCCACGTCACGCTGGGCCGAGGCGCTGAGAGAGCTTTCCGGGCGTCTGGAGGAGATGCCTGCCGAAGAAGGTTTCCCGGCTTATCTGGCATCCCGGCTGTCCGCTTTCTATGAGAGAGCCGGAATGATGCAGAACTTAAACGGTACGGAAGGTTCCGTTTCCATTATCGGCGCCGTCTCGCCGCAGGGAGGCGATTTCTCCGAGCCGGTGACACAGAATACCAAGCGTTTTGTCCGCTGCTTCTGGGGGCTTGATAAGAACCTGGCCTATGCCAGACATTTCCCGGCTATCCAGTGGCTGACCAGCTATTCTGAATATCTGACCGATTTGGCGCCCTGGTATACGGAAAATGTGGATAAGCGCTTCATCGACTACCGGAACCAGCTTGTCTATATACTGACACAGGAAAATGGACTGATGGAGATTGTCAAGCTGATAGGCAGCGACGTTCTGCCCGACGATCAGAAGCTGGTCCTGGAAATCGCCAAGGTAATCCGCCTGGGCTTCCTACAGCAGAATGCCTTTCATACCGAGGACACCTGTGTTCCGATGAAAAAGCAGTTTAAGATGATGGAAATTATCCTGTATCTCTATAAACGCTGCCGCGCACTGATTGGGATGGGCATGCCGATGTCCGTTTTAAAACAGGACGATATTTTTGAGAAAATTATATCTATCAAATACGACGTTCCCAATAACCGCCCCGAGCTCTTCGATGAATACCGGGATGCTGTTGACCGGTTCTATGACGGTGTCGTGGAACGGAACGCTTAAGGAGGGACTTATATCATGGCAATTGAATATTTGGGACTCAGTTCCATTAACGGCCCTCTGGTGGTACTGGACGGCGTCGAGAATGCCGCCTACGATGAGATCGTGGAAATGAACGTCGGCGGCCAGGAACGCAAGCTGGGAAAGATAATCGAACTTTACGGTGAAAAGGCCATTATCCAGGTCTTTGAGGGGACCGAGAATATGGCGCTTCGCAATACCCACACCAGGCTGACCGGACATCCGATGGAGATCGTTGTCTCCGAGGAGATGCTCGGGCGGACCTTCAACGGTATCGGCCAGCCTATCGACGGTCTGGGTCCGGTACCCGGAAACGTCCGGCTGGACGTGAACGGAAAACCGTTGAATCCAGTTTCACGGGAATATCCCAGAAACTATATACGGACCGGTATCTCGGCTATCGACGGACTGACTACTCTGATCCGCGGACAGAAACTGCCGATTTTCTCCGGCAACGGACTTCCCCACGATCAGCTTGCTGCCCAGATCGTACAGCAGGCATCCCTGGGAGATGATTCTTCCGAAAAGTTTGCCATTGTATTTGCGGCAATGGGTGTAAAATACGAGGTCGGGGATTATTTCCGCCGGACATTCGAGGAGAGCGGTGTTTCCGATCACGTTGTCACCTTCATCAACCTGGCAAATGATCCTGTTATGGAGCGTCTCATTACTCCGAAGATTGCACTGACAACTGCAGAGTATCTGGCGTTTGAAAAGCATATGCACATTCTGGTTATCCTGACCGATATGACTTCCTTTGCGGAGGCCATGCGTGAGGTCTCCTCCTCCAAGGGCGAGATTCCTTCCAGAAAAGGATACCCGGGATACCTGTACAGTGAATTGGCCGCCATCTATGAACGCGCCGGAATCGTAGCCGGCATAAACGGGTCCGTGACCCAGATTCCGATTCTGACGATGCCGAACGACGATATCACGCATCCGATTCCCGATCTGACCGGATATATCACCGAGGGCCAGATCGTATTAGACCGGGGCCTGCAGGGCCAGTCCATTTATCCCCCGGTAAGTGTCCTTCCATCGCTTTCTAGACTGATGAAGGACGGCATTGGCGACGGTTTTACCAGAGCCGACCATCAGGATGTGGCAAACCAGCTTTTTTCCTGCTACGCCAAAGTCGGCGATGCCAGAGCGCTGGCGTCGGTAATCGGCGAGGATGAATTGTCACCGATAGATAAATTATACCTGAAATTCGGAAAAGAATTTGAGACACTTTTCATCGGCCAGGATCCCCACGAGAACCGCAGTATCCTTAAGACCTTAGATATCGGCTGGGAGCTTCTTGGCATGCTGCCCAGGACAGAGCTGGATCGTATAGACACAAAGGTGCTGGATCAGTATTATAAACCGGCCGCCGATTAAAACAGAAGAACGACCGCCCGGAGGAGGGGATGAATCTAAATGAATCCAAATACTTTTCCTACAAAAGGGAATCTGATACTGGCGAAAAACTCCCTGGCCCTGGCCAGCCAGGGTTACGAGCTGATGGATAAAAAACGAAATATCCTGATCCGTGAACTGATGGCTCTTATCGATCAGGCCAAAGACATCCAGTCGGAAATAGATGTCACCTTCCAGACCGCCTATCGGGCGCTCCAGAAGGCAAATATCGAGCTGGGCATCAGCTATGTCCAGGAGGCCGGTGAATCGATCCCGGTGGAGGATTCGATTGAAATCAAAGCCCGGAGCATTATGGGAACGGAGATACCTCTGGTGCGCTTCCATAAAAAGCAGGAGGAGGTTCCCACTTACGCTTTTTACAGCACAAAAGAATCTCTGGATCAGGCCCGGGCCGCGTTCGACCGGGTTAAAGAGCTGACCATCCGCCTGTCTATGGTGGAGAATTCCGCGTACCGCCTTGCTTCCAGTATCAAAAAGACCCAGAAACGGGCCAATGCACTGAAAAACATTACAATTCCATCCTACAGCGGCCTGGTCCGGGATATCACAAATTCCCTGGAAGAAAAAGACCGTGAAGAATTTACCCGTCTGAAGGTAATTAAACGGCGGCGAAACTAAAGAGGAGTGACTTCATATGAACCGTAATACCCTGTTAGTAGTGGACGATGTAGAAGTAAACCGCGCTATTCTTCGTGCCTTATTTGAAAATAATTATAATATTCTTGAGGCGGAAAACGGCGAACAGGCCCTGCTTCTGCTCAATCAGTATAAAGACTCCATCGCCGCCCTGCTGCTGGATATTATCATGCCGGTGAAAAACGGTTATGAAGTTATGTCGGATATGAACCGGACCAGGCTGCTTAAAAACATCCCGGTTATTATCATCACCTCAGAAGATACCATCGAGAGTGAGGTCCGGGCTTTTGATCTCGGCGCTTCCGATATTGTTATGAAGCCCTTCGAACCGCATGTGGTTAAAAGAAGAGTGCAGAATGCCATTGAACTGAATCTGCACAGAGAGCATTTGGAGGAGCTGGTGGAGCTCCAGTCCGTTAAGCTGCGCGAGTCCCGGGATGTACTGATGGACGCCCTCTCCTCCGTCGTTGAACACAGGAGCGTGGAATCCGGCCAGCATATCCTGAGAATCCGTATGTTCACAAAGATATTGCTTGAAAATATCATGCACAGTTATCCGGAATATGATTTAAGCGAACGCACCATTAATATTATTGCAAGCGCATCCGCCCTGCATGACATTGGTAAAATATCGATTCCCGATGCTATTTTAAATAAACCGGGGCCGCTCACCGCCGAAGAATTTTCAATTATGAAAACCCATTCGGAAAAGGGCTGTGAAATTCTTTCGGGCCTTGATCGGATGGATGATAAAGAGTATCTGCGCTATGCCTACCGGATTTGCCGGTATCACCACGAACGCTGGGACGGTAAGGGGTATCCGGACGGGCTGAAGGGAGACAGTATCCCCATCTGTGCGCAGGCAGTGGGAATCGCCGACGCATATGATGCACTTACCACCGACCGCGTATACAAAAAGGCTTTTTCACCGGCTAAGGCGTACACGATGATTCTGAACGGAGAATGCGGTGTGTTTTCGCCCAAACTGCTGGAATGCTTTAAAAGCTCCCGCGAAGAATTTGTCCGTCTGACCCACAGCTATGCCGACGGACATTCCCCAAAAGCCGACTTAAGAAAAGCGCCTGCGCTGCCACAATTCAGACAGACGGAAGAACAGGATACACAGCAATATGGCCAGATGAAATATGCGGCTATGCTGCGCTGCGCTGATTCCACCGTAATGGAAGTGGATTTAAGCACAGGTATCTACCATCTTGTTTATATAGCCAGCGAAGATTTTGAACCGCTGCGCTCTGGCGGCAATTATAAAGAAGCCCTTAAAAATTTCACCGAAAAATCGGTACATACCGGGGACCAGGGCATCGTGGCCGGTTCCAGTGATAATTATATCCATGATTTCGTTGAAAACGGCCTTCTGAAGCACACGCTCAAATACCGTGTTCTCCACAGGGCCACCGGTGATTATCTCTGGTATGAAGCTGTGACTCTGCGTATCAATATTCAGGCACCGCATTCCCACCGTATTCTCATCGTATGGAAAAGGCTCGAAAGTCCGCCAATTCAGGCCGCACAGTCCGAACGTTCCTCGGGAATAACGGAAATACAGAACCTGATGGTGGGCATCCTGCAATGTGTAAATGACCGCTGGTTTACTATTATTGATGCCAATCAGGGGTTTTTCAACCTTTCAGGTTACAGCCGTACCGATTTAAATGATGAGCTGCAGGGTCATTACCTCAATATAATACACCCGGACGACAGGGCCGAGGTAATTGCCCGGTTCCACGAGAAGCTTCTGCTTGGAATCCCCATTGAACTGGAATACAGGATACTTGCCAGGGACGGACGCATAATCTGGATTCTCGATAAATGCCAGTTGTCCGTTTCCGGGGACGGCAAGGAGTACATCAATTGCGTTCTCACAGATATGACCCAGGTAAAGCAGGCCCAGGAGGATTTGAGGCTGACAATGGAACGCCACCAGATCATTCTGGATCAGACAAATGATATTATTTTTGAATGGGATATCGGAAGCGATATGATTTCATATTCCTCCAACTGGGAGAAGAAGTTTGGGTATAAGCCGGATTCCGAAGGCAGCCTTAGCCGGATTCCGAATGCCTCCCATCTTTTTCCAGAAGATGTACCATCCTTCTTAGCCCTGATGGAGAGTATACGAAATGGGGTTCCGTACCGTGAGCTTGAAATCAGGATAGCAAATTCAGCCGGTCATTATGTCTGGTGCCGGGTACGTGCCACCACACAGTTTGACCGGAACAGAAATCCAATCAAAGCTGTCGGGGTTATACTGGATATTGACGCCGAGAAGCGAAAAACCCAGGAACTGACCGCAAAAGCGGAACGCGATGCCCTCACCGGGCTGTATAATAAAAGTACGGGACGCCATAAAATCCAGAAGCTTCTGGAGGAACGGGGAGGCTCGGAGCAGGCGTCAATGATGATTATTGATCTCGATAATTTCAAACAGATTAATGATTCCTACGGCCACATGTTCGGTGATGCCGTGCTGACTGAAATTTCCTCACAGCTCCAGCGTTTGTTCCGTACCGGGGACGTCATAGTCAGGATCGGCGGTGATGAATTCCTGGTATATATGTGCAGCTTTGCCGATGACCAGGTTTTGCACGCACGCGCCCAGAGAGTCGTTGACGCGTTCCACAATGTACTGAAGGATGAATTGCAGGATTACCATTTGTCATGCAGCATCGGTATCTCCTGCTGCCCTGACGACGGCTCCGATTACCAGACACTTTTCCAGGCATGCGATCAGGCGCTCTACCATGCCAAACAGCAGGGCAAGGATCAATACGCACTGTACGACAGGACCGTTATGTCCGGCGGATTTATCCGGAATTCAGATCAGCTTCCGGCGGCCGGCACCCGAATTGAGTCTGACGACTCACTGAACCTGGTAACATACAGCATCATCCAACAGGCATTTCAAGTGCTTTATGAGGCCAGAAATCAGGAGGCGGCCATCAATTCCATCCTGGAGATGGTAGGGCAAAAATGTAATGTCAGCCGTGTCTATATTATCGAGGACACGAATGACGGCACCTTCTGCAATAATACCTTTGAATGGTGTAATAAGGGAATTAAATCTGAAATTGCTAATTTACAGAATGTAGACTACAGTAAATTCATGGACGGAAACTGCCGTTACTGCGATCTCTTTAACGAGAACGGCGTCTTTTTCTGCCCTGATGTCGCCACGCTTCCGCCCAAACTGTACAATATGTTTCATAAACAGGGAATCCATTCCCTGCTGCAGTGTGCGATACGCAATGACGGCAGATTTACCGGTTATGTGGGGTTTGACGACTGTAAAGACAAACGAATCTGGACACAGGCTCAGATTGATGCGCTGATTTTTATTTCAGAGCTATTATCCACCTTCCTGCTGAAAATGCGGGCACAGAACCGCGCGGTGGCCATGGCCGAAAATCTCCAAATGGTGCTGGACAACCAGAATTCCTGGATTTATGTAATCGATCCCGACACCTATGCGCTGAAATATATCAATGCCAAGACCTACGCCATTGCTCCGTCGGCCCGTCTGGGAATGCCGTGTTACAAAGCTTTCTTTGACAGGAATACTCCCTGCAGAATCTGCCCTGTGCGCGATATCCGGATTAACATTAACCAGACAATGGAAGTTTACAATCCTGTCCTCAAGGTCTGGTCCATGGCAGATGCCTCCTATATCCGCTGGGAGTCGCAGGACGCCTGTCTGCTCTCCTGCCATGATATTACGCCGTATAAGGAATAAAACCGGAGACGCCGCCCGATATTGAAAATCCGGCTAAGAAGCATCTGCTTATAAGCATATGCCCCTTAGCCGGGTTTTCTTTTCCGGGAATATGAATCACATCAGCCTTCCTCTGAAACCGGTCGGACATGGCCGGCATGGCATGCCGCAAGGGCTATAATATCTGTCATATGCTGGTCGTGAAGACTGTAAAAAACATTTTTCCCTTCCCTGCGTGACTTAACCACACTGCACTGCTTCATGGTTTTCAACTGATGTGAAATTGCAGACTTTGTCATGCCAAGAGCTGCGCCCAAATCGCAGACACACATCTCCCCGCAGGATAAGGCCAAAACCAGTTTCATACGGGTAGGGTCGCTTAATAGTTTAAAAAGCTCTGAAAGGTAATCTAATTCAGCCCTGTTGGATATACCTGCTTTAGCTTCCTCCACCAATTTTTCATTCACAATATGACAGCCGCTGTCTTTCATTTCCATGGTAACCTCCTCCTGTTATTACAATTTACTCACATATATTGTTTCTTGCTGAGAATGCGTGCAGCATTCAGAACAGCAATTACAGACACTCCTACATCGGCAAACACTGCGGCCCACATAGTGGCTAATCCGGCGGCTCCTAAAATCAGGACGCCAAATTTTACTGCCAGAGACAGTATAATATTCTGGCGGACAATTGTCAGCGTTTTTTTTGATATTTTTATGGCTGTAGCTATTTTGGATGGTTCATCCGTCATGATAACAATATCCGCGGCTTCAATGGCGGCATCTGACCCCAGGCCGCCCATGGCAATACCAAGGTCGGCGCGCGCCAGCACAGGCGCATCATTAATCCCGTCACCTACGAAAACCAGCTTTCCTTTGGCCGATTTGTTTTGCATCATTGCCTCTACCTTCTCCACTTTGTCGCCGGGAAGAAGCTCCGTGTAAACCTTGTCAAGTTTAAGCCGGGCTGCTACCGACCTGCCGATGGCATCGGTGTCCCCCGTAAGCATTACGGTTTCCTTCACCTGTAAATTTCTGAGAGCCTCGACAGCGTTGAATGCGTCCTCCTTGATTTCATCCGCGATAACGATAAAGCCGCGGTATTCTCCGTCTACTATCACATGGACAATGGTGCCCGCCGCATCACCGGTGTCTGCCGGGGGCAGACCGTACCGGAGAACCATTTTATTGCTGCCGACGGCGATTTTGTGATTGTCCACAACAGCCGTGACACCGTGTCCGGCAATCTCTTCAACCTCTGTAACAAGACTGCTGTCAATCTTTTTCCCATAAGCCGCTTTTAAAGAAAGAGAAATGGGGTGGCTGGAATAGCTTTCCGCATAAGCTGTCAAACGCAGCAGTTCTTCTTTGGAAATCCCTTTTGGTTCAATGGACTGTACCTTAAATATACCTTTAGTCAGGGTTCCTGTCTTGTCAAAAACTATGGTTTCCGTCTGTGCCAGCGCTTCAAGATAATTGCCTCCCTTAACCAGAACGCCGCTCAGGGAAGCGGCTCCAATCCCGCCGAAAAAACTCATAGGCACTGAAATGACAAGCGCACACGGACAGGATATAACCAGGAAGGTCAGAGCGCGGTATATCCAAACAGAAAAAGAGGTTCCCGGAATAACGAGAGGAGGAATCACCGCCATCAATATGGCAACGACGACTACAACCGGTGTATAATAGCGGGCAAATTTGGTTATGAAGTTTTCAGAATTGGATTTCTTACTGCTTGCATTTTCCACTAAATCGAGTATCCTGCTGACGGTGGATTCGCCGAATTCCTTCGTCACCCGTACAGTCAGCAGTCCGCTCATATTAATAAAACCGCTCAAAATCGTATCCCCCGTGACCGCTTCCCGTGGAACCGATTCTCCAGTCAGAGCCTTGGTATCCATCAGGGAGTTCCCTTCCAGGATAACCCCGTCAAGAGGAACCTTTTCCCCGGCCCGAACGATGATTATGTCGCCGACAGCAACCTTATCCGGTGCAACCGTCTCAATCTGTCCGTTTTTTCGGATATTCGCATAGTCGGGGCGGATATCCATGAGACCGGCAATGGATTTACGCGACTTATCCACAGCATAGCTTTGAAATAATTCCCCTACCTGGTAAAACAGCATGACAGCGACGCCTTCCGGATATTCCCCGATTAAAAATGCGCCGACGGTTGCAATGCTCATCAAAAAATTTTCATCAAATATCCGGCCGCGGACGATATTTTTAAACGCTTTCAGAATGACATCTCCGCCTATGATGATAAAAGGCGCCAGAAAAAGGACCGCTTTGATTATGGAACTATTTGTATTCACCAGGACTGCGGCAGTGAAAAGAACTGCGCCCAGAGCAATACGGATTAAACGCTTTTTATTGGATTCCATTTGATTGCCTATACCTTTCTTAAATTTATCATGGGTTTCCCGTATTATAAAGTATCAATAGATAAGAGTTATATCTCACAAAATCATCCGTAAAATATCTCTCATACAGTTGAGTACATATTCAACTGTCAAACATATTATAGTTGAACATATGCTCAACTGTCAATAAAAAAATTGTAAATACTTTGTAAAACGTAATAAGCTCCTTTGATCCGTATTTAGACATAAAAAAGGCAGAACTTTGAATCGAGTCAAAGTCCTGCCCATTTCCACTATATAATTATATCGTCAGGCCGGCGCAATATCCTGTGCGCATTGCCTCCTGAATCTTGGACGCCTTACGGCAGTCACCGACAAATATAACCTCCCCGGCCAGCTCATGCCAGCTATCCAGCTGTGCAGAAATGCCGCGCATGCCTGCTGCCACCAGAACGGTGTCAGCTTCCAGAAGCAGTTCCGTACCGTCTGCATCCACAATTTTTACCCCATTCTCTTCCACCGACAATACCTTAGCAGAGCAATAGGAATGAACGGACTCGTTCAGCTTTGTGAGCAGATGGCGCCAGTGAATATAAGGCGCATCTTTTGCCAGCCCGTCCCTCATCTCCACGATGGTTACGTCGTGGCCTTCCCAGGCAAGGCCGAGGCCTTCCTCGCTTCCGGCGAGGCCGCCTCCGATAATTACCACCTTCTTACCGACGGAAATGTGTTTTTTATACAGATCGGTGATGTGATGTACGATGGGCCGGTCAAGCCCTGGTATGGGCGGATTCACCGGCTCAGCTCCGCAGGCGGCAATCAGTACATCCGGCTTCTCTGCCAGAATCAGCTCCTCGGTAACTTCCGTATTCAGACGAAGTTCCAGATTTGGGGTACGCTGTACCCTGAGCATCATGGATTTGAGGAACTCTACAATATCCTTTTTGAAGGACAGCTGTTTTGAGTAGTCCAGATTGGCAGCCAGGTGATCGCTCTTCTCACACAGAATCACGTTATGTCCGCGGCGCGCAGCGGTAATTGCCGCTTCCATGCCGCCCGGGCCTCCGCCTGCTACCAGTACTTTCTTTACACGATCCGGTTTCTCTTCTTTGCGGGTATTCTCATATTCACGTCCCCAGGCCGGATTCACGGTACAGCGGAGCACACCGGATGAAAACGGAACATGAGGAATAAAGCCGGCGCTGATACATGTCTCGCAGCGTATGCATTTACTGATTTCATCGGCTTTTCCCATACGGGCCTTCTTTGGCCAGTCGGGATCCGCTATAAACTGCCGGCCGACCACGACAAAGTCGGCTTTACCATCCACCAGCACAGACTCCATATAATCCGGATCATTGATGCCTCCGACAACGGAAACCAGGGATTCCTTTACGACAGCCTTAATTTTCGCAGCGTTTTCTACATTGCAGCCCCTGGGGTAGAACACGGACGGGAACATGCGGGATGCGGTTCCCGTATCATGGAAGGTCGCCGCGGAAACATGAATAATATCCACCTTTCCATCCAGCAGTTTGGCAAATTCCACCGTTTCTTCAATCGGGATGCCTCCCTCGGTATCCTCCTCACCGCTTAAACGGAACTCGATAATCAGATTCGGGCATCTTTGGCGGATGCGGTCCACAATCATAAGCGGGAACCGCGCTTTATTTTCTATACAGCCGCCGTACTTATCAGTGCGGTGGTTATTCAGGTCGGACAGGAACTGGCTGATCAGCCATCCATGGCCGCCATGGATGTTTACAATATCACAGCCTGCAAATTCGGCCATGTAGGCAGCCTGCGCATAGGCATCGGCTATCATGTTCATCATGTCCTCGTCCATTTCGATGACTTTGTCTCCGTAAAGATTCGCCTCCATTGGGCTGGGTCCGATGACATAACCGCCCTCCGCCAGAAAAGCGCCTTTTGCGCGGCAGCCGGAGTGGGTCAGTTCGATGGAAGCCAGCGCTCCCCACTTATGTACGGTGTCAACGGTTTGAATCAGGGTCGGAAGAAGATTTTCGTCATCCAGATGCGGCATGGTTGGATGGGCATGATCGGTCAGGCTATGCACGCCTGCCTCACCCAGCGTTACAATACCGGCGCCGCCCCTGGCAATGGTATCATACATTTCATACGCCTCTCGGGTATAGAATGGAACGTCGCCGCTGGCGGACATGGGTGCAGACTCAATACGGTTCTTGATGTAAACGTTGCGCACACGGATAGGCGCAAACAAATGTGGATAATGGGACATATAGGCCTCCTATTCTCTAAAATGTTTTCAGCTTTCAGCCAGATTCTGATTGCTGATAACCCGGGGGCGGAACAACACCGCGCCGCCGGACAGTTTGTGTATTTTTACTAGAATACGCTTTTTTTTCTGTGCCAATATGTACATCCTAACAGTTTGCTGTTCCAAATGTTATTCAATATTTAAACATTATATTTTAAAATTTCAACTTTTCTTCTCCGGAATATTTAAGGAATCCGCCTCCACGCTCCGGACGGCTCCGGCCCGGAAGGCCCCGGGGGAAATACCGCAGGTACGCTTAAAACAGGTGCAGAAATAGCTGTAGCTGTTCAGCCCGACTCTATAGGCGATCTGCTCAATCGGGACCGAGGTATCGGCCAGCAGTTCCTTGCTGCGCTGGATCCGGCATTCCGTGAGATACTGGACAAAAGTCATGCCAAATTCCTTACGGAATATGCGGGCGAAATGCCCCTCGCTGAATCCCATGATATCTGCCAGGCTGCCTAACCTGATATTCTCCATATAGTGGGTATCAATATACTCGGTAACAGGAATTTTAAAGGAATACTCCTCGTCTGCACTGTGTTCTCCCAATGCCTGGGTCACCTCGTCATAAAACTCCAGAAAACAGATCCGCGTATCCCCCACAAAGCCGCATGACAGGATCCTGGTCATGGCTGCGTCGCTGCGCCGCTGAATCCAGCTCTCCGGCACGCCGCAGCGCACACAGTAATCCTCAATCCGCTGAAGCAGCCGGATCATTTCCATCTTCGCCTTCTGCGGGCGCGTCCGTCCCTCCAGAAGTGCCCGTACAATTCCCTGAAGCACTTCCTCAAGCTGGTCCCGGTTGCCTCTGGCAAAAGCGGCCAGCAGCTCAGGATAAAATTTATTTATATCGGCCTCCTCCCGGACCTCCTCCGCATCCGGCTCCACCTCCTCCAAAAGGATATTGAACTCCTTTCCCGAGAAGTAGCTTTTGCTCAGCGCCAGATCCATTCTTGGATACATCAGGGAAAACTGCCCCAGCCTGCTGCACTGCTGGCTGATACAGACGGAAATCGTGTAAGAGCTTTTTGTCCGGACACATTTTTTAAAGCACTCCGCAACCTCCATCAGTCGTCTGTTGATATCCGGCCCCTCCCATTCCGGACAGCACAAAAAGCAGATTATCTTGTCCAGACTCACCAGATTGGCCATAAATCCCTTCAGTCCCATGCTGTCCATACATTCCCGCATCAGGTTAATCAGGATGGTTTTCTGAAAAAACTCCTGGGTGATAATCATCTTGCTGCTGTAATTGTAATAATCGTCCACCTGAAGCAGCAAAAACCGGTTGGGAAGTGTGTCAAGCCCTACGGTGGCCAGGGCATCTCCGACCTTATCCGGGCGAATATTGTTATAAATTAAGCTGTAAGACAGTTCACAGGCCAATACGTGATGCAGAGTAATATACTTTTTCCAATAGTCCAGTGATTCAGGTATCTTTTTCGATTTATCCATCCTCTTGTACCTCCCCCTACCCAACTCTTCTTTGTTTAAATTTTAGCAAATACAGGCGGTAAACACAAGACCGCAATGCCGTCCATTTTGTGAACAGTAACGCGCCCAATTGCCGCACGGGACATTACCGTGTGAAAAGTACCCCCGTAATCAGCGGCAGATAATATCAGAATTTTTAAATCACTAATCAGAATTATTTAATTACTTTTTCAAAACATCAAATTATAATATCAACAAGCTATTTTCTGTGCCGCAATCAAATTATTCAATATGTCTCAAACCAGAATGGGACATGAGAAGGAGGACTGCCATGCATCCGTATGCACATCTGTTTCAGCCGCTCCGGCTGGGCCGTACCGTCTTAAAAAACAGGATTGAAGCGGCTCCTGTGTCGGTGGCCAATCTGACCCCCCAGGCTCACTTTACCCCGGATAACATTGCCATATTTGAACGAAAGGCCAAAGGAGGCGCCGCCATTGTCAATATGGGAGAGGCCCGAATTGACCTGAAAACAGGAATATCCCATCTCCTGTGCCTGGCTCTGGATGATCCGGAAGTTATGCCTTCCCTGATTCTGGCAACTGACGCCATCAGGCGCCACAATGCCATTCCCGCAATCGAGATTCTTCATCCCGGAGGCCGGGCGAATCCGGAATATTACGACGGACCAATCTGGGCGCCCAGCGACGCCCCCGGGCACCTGGGAAAAGATTACACCGCGCTGGATGAAAAAACGATAGACTACATAGTGAATTGTTTTGCCAATGCGGCGGAGATGGCCTGGCTGGGCGGTGTGGAGATGGTTATGATCCATGGCGGCCACGGCTGGCTGCTTCATGAATTCCTGTCCCCGCTGAACAATCACCGGACCGACAAATTTGGCGGCTCTCTGGAAAACCGGGCGCGAATCTCCCTCATGGTGGTGGATGCCATCCGCAGGCGCTGCCCCGAACTCCTGATCGAGTTCCGGTTAAGCGGCAGTGAACTGGTAGAAGGCGGGCTGACCATTGATGATCAGGTTGAATTTGCAAAGTTACTGGATGGAAAAGTCGATCTGATTCATGTGACTGCCGGTACGTTCCATTACCCGGAAACCAATCAGCATATGGTTCCGAGCATGTTCCACCCATTTGGCGTCAATGTGGAATTTGCGGCCGCTATTAAAAAGGCCGTTAAAACACCGGTGGCCGTTGTGGGCGGACTGGATGAACCGGAGCTGATGGAACAGGTGCTGGCCGAAGGCAAAGCCGATATCATCGCCGTGGGCCGCTCCATTATTGCCGATGCCCAGATGCCCGGCAAGCTCCGCGGCGGCCGGGCCGATGATGTCACTCCCTGCATACGGTGCAACCACTGTATCAGTGAGTCCTTTGTCCCCTATGTCAAATATTCCTCCCGCCTGACACGATGCTCCGTCAATCCGGTAGCCGGGCGCGAATATACCGAAAAGGACGTCTGTCCTGCCCTCATTCCTAAAAAAGTGCTTGTCATCGGTGGCGGTCCTGCCGGTATGGAGGCGGCCATCACACTGGCCGACCGGGGACACCAGGTTATCCTGGCGGAAAAATCCGGCCGGCTGGGAGGAGCTATCCGTTTTGCCGGACACGTTTCGTTCAAATCAAAGCTGGATCAGCTTATGCAGGTATTAATCCGGAGAGTGGAACGGCGTAAGATAACCGTCATGTTGAATACCGGTATGACGCCAGAACTGGCAAGGAGCCTGAGGCCCGACGCCATCGTCTGTGCCATCGGCGCCGATCCCATCGTGCCTCCTGTGCCGGGCGTGGACCTTGAAATCGCAGTTTCCGCAGTCGGGATGCATGAGCATATGGAAGAGATTGGACAGAATGTAGTCATTCTGGGCGGAGGCCTGGTTGGATGTGAGGAAAGTATCCTTCTGGGTGAACTGGGTAAGAAAGTGACCGTCCTTGAGATGAAACCTGAGCTGTGCCGTGATGCACCTTTTCTTCACCACGAAGCAGTTCTGCTGGAAATGGAACGGCTTGGCATTACGGCCCGCACCGGCATGCGATGTACCGGCATTCTTCCGGACGGCGTTACGGCAGAGCAGGACGGGAAAGAAATCAAGCTTCCGGCCGATACGGTCATAATTGCCGCTGGCCTGGCTCCGAAGCTGGATGAAGCGGAGGCTTTCCGCTCCTGTGCCCCGGAATTCTGGAAGATCGGCGACTGCAGGCAGGCACGGAATGTCCGTCTGGCGATTCACGAGGGCTATGATGCAGGCTCTTATATTGAATAGATAAGATATATCCTGTAACATTTCATGTTGTATGAACTGTTACATATCCCTAATAATCTGGAGACCGTGTTCACACCGTAACACGGCAGAAAGGAATATGATATATGAACGCAATGATTCCAACTATCGTAATTGTATTAATACTTTATTTTGCAGCAATGGTTGTGATTGGATGGATGGGCCGCAGCAAGGCGAGCAACTTTGAAGGATATTTAAGCATGGGCCGCTCCGCCGGAGTGCTGCTTCTGATGGGAGGCGCAATCGGCGGCCAGATCGGCAACGGTTTCGTGGTCGGAGGCGCTGCAGAGGGCGCTGTCAGCGGACTTGCAGGCGCCGCCTACGGTATTGCCTGTGCGCTGTCCACAGTCGTGGTAGCTCTTTTTCTGAATAACTTTATTTATAACAACGGCTATATGTCTATGACAGACTATACCCGTAAACGTTATCACAATGAAATTCCAGGCACTATCTATGATTTGAGTACCGCTATTTCCTCCATCGGCTTAATTGCCGGACAGATTATGGCAGGCAAGGCCCTTTTTGAAGCGCTTGGGCTGCCGGGCAACGTGGGCGCTATCTCTATTGCCGTAGTCGTTCTGCTGTATTCTCAGCTTTCCGGACTGTGGGGCGCTTTTGCCACCTCCGTTATCCAGACAGGCGTTATCCTGGTCGGCCTCGTTGCCACCACGATTGTCCTGTTCAGCAAGGGCGCTGTAGGCGAGATGAGCGCAGCCATTCAGGCCGGTAACCTGGCAAGCTCCTCTCTGGATTTCAGCGGTCTGTCCGCAGCCGGTTTTGCAGGCATGATGCTGCCTCTGCTGTTAGGTATCGTAACCGACCAGCCGACTTATCAGCGTGTTAACTCCGCAAAGAGCGCGAAGATTTCCCGTATTGCCTGCTATCTTTCCTGCCTTGTTATGATTCCGCTGGCTCTGATGCCCGCCTTTATCGGCTCTTACGGTTCCTTTAAATACGGCGCCACCGGAAACAGCGCTTTCTTCGATGTCATCCTGATGGAACTTCCCGCCATTGTCTGCGCGCTGATTATCGCCGCTGTTCTGGCCGCCTGCATGTCCACCATCGACTGCGGCCTGATCACGATGTCAACTGTATTGACTCGCGATATCTGGCAGGGCACGCTGAAGAAAAACCCAACAGAGGCCCAGTTAAAGAAAATAACGCTGGGAGTCAATATCGGCTTCATGGCTACCTCAACCGCTCTGGCTCTGTCCGCCAGCAGCATCCTGGGGCTTCTGAACTCCGTATACTCCTTCCTGGCTGCCGCTTGTTTCGTTCCGTTTGTCGGCGGTTTGGCCTGGAAAAGAGGCACTGCAGCCGGCGCCGTTGCCGCTTCCATCGTTGGCGTTGCCACCGTACTTATCAGTTGGACCGGTGTCGTATTCCCGTTTGGCAGTATCATACCGGCCGGAATCTTCCCTGTCATTCCGTCTGCCATCGCTTACATTATCGTAAGTCTTTGCAGCAAGAATACAGAGGCGCAGGCCGCATAGAAAACGCAATTTTGCAGGCGCCCCTGCGGGGCGAACGAACTAATACCGAGGGTGCTGCTTTAATTTTGCAGCACCCTCATTCTACTCCACCCAAATTCACCTATTCAACCGAAAGTGAGGCACCTTATGACCACCCCGTCCATTGTTATTTTAATCCTGCTGTCCTATGGAACTGCGATGCTGCTCATCAGCAGGCGAGCAAGCCGCCGGATACGCAGCTTTCAGGACACTATCGCGGCCCCCGGTCAAACTTCCCTGTTTTTGCTGGCAGGCAGCGCCATCGGCGGCCAAATCGGCAGCGGATTTGTCATCGGCGGTGCGGAATACGGCGCCCGCTACGGCATTGCGGGCGCCTGGTATGGTATCGGCTGCGGGCTTTCCTACTTTATCACTGCGGCCCTGTGCCGTTTCATCCGCACCCATCACTATGTCTCCCCGGCCGATTATTTTGCCCGCCGTTACAGCGGTCATGCGACCCGTATGATTTATACTGCCGCAAGTATCTCCTGCAGCGTTTCTCTGCTGGCCGGGCAGCTTCTGGCCGGAAGGGCCATATTCCTGACATTGGGCCTTCCGGCCCAGTGGGGTGTCGTCCTGACTGCGGTTATCGCGCTGGTATACTCAAACGCCGCAGGTTTATGGGGGTCTATGGCAGTCTCCTCCATCCAGAGCGTCATTATCTTTATCGGAATGTCCACAGCCCTGTTTCTGATGATGTCCGCTCCCGGTCCTGGGATACTGGCAGCCGCTCTGCCTGCTTCCAGCTTTCATCTAGCGCCCTTTGGCGCCGAATTTTTAGTCTCTATGACTGCTCCCATCGTTTTGGCAAGCTCAGTGAACCAGATCTCATTCCAGAGCGCCGCCTCTGCCAAATCCCTCAAATCGGCCAGAGGCGGTTATCTTCTGGCCGGACTGACATTGATCCCGGTCGCATTCATTCCGCCCCTGCTGGGCATGTACGGGCGCGCTTTGTTTCCCGGTATTCCCGCTGAAAAGGTATTTTCCTCTCTGCTGCTCACGCGCCTACCCACCGCCGTGGCCGCCGTGATCCTGGCGGCCGTAATCTGCGCCGTGGTCTCCTCCTGCAACAGCGCTTACATTGCCGTGGCCGCAAACTTTGTCCATGATATCTACCTTGGTATGGTAAATCCCGGAGCAGACAGCAGAACCTGCCGGCGCCTGATGCTTCTGGCCGATATGGCAGTCTGCTGCATCGGAATACTTCTGGCGCTGAAAATGAACGACATTATCCGGGTACTCTCCATGGGATACAGCCTGATGGCCTCCGGCTGTCTCGTTCCCTTCCTGGGCGGCGTCATCTGGAAAAAAGGCACCAGCCGCGGAGCGCTGTACAGCGCCTTTGCAGGCATGGCAGTTTCGCTGGCCGCCTCGCTGGAACTGATACGCCTGCCTTACGCCAGTATTTCCAACATTCTGATAAGCGCGGCGGTATATGCGGCCGTCAGTCTCATCGCACCGGAAAAAAACGGCTGATACGGTCCGGCCATGCTGTCGCTGAATGCAAAGATTGCGGTAAATCCCGCGTCCTCCTGTTTCATCTGTTTCAGAATATCGGGTATATTGCTTTCCGCTACCGGTACTTCCCGAATCAGCTCCGGAAAAACGGGCAGCCCTGCCTCCTCATGTGCCCGGAAATGTAAGACGGTCCATTCAGGCACGAAATCCGGCTGTGGCCGTTGTCAATCAGATATTTTGCAGCCAATCTGGATAAACGGCACGCCGGACTGCATTACCGCTTATTTTTTCAACCAGCCCAGGTATGTCATTCAGGCTTCCCAGTTCAAAGTCAGCAAGACTCCTGTCAAAGTTAAACCGGCGGTCTATCAGAGCCGCCACATGCATTCCGGCGCTGTGGGCCGCGGTAATCCCCACGGTGGAGTCTTCGATCACCAGGCATTCCTCCGGCTTTACCCCCAGTTTCTCTGCCGTATAAAAATAGATTTCCGGATCCGGTTTGCTCCTTTTGAACATTCCTCCGCTTACCATCAGTTCCAGACGCTCTGCCACATGGTTCATTGTCAGGATCTTTGTGACCTGCTCGATGTTGGTGGAGGATGCAACAGCCAGTTTAAATCCTCTCTCCCGTATCCAGTCCATTACCGTAAGAACCTCCGGGCGGAAAATGGCCTGATAATCCACTAACTCAAACACCTCGTCCCAGCGGCTGCGGTACTGCTGTCTTAACTCCTCCCAGGATTCACCGTTATCCACCGCCTTCTCCACCACAATCCAGCAGTCCCGTTTTGTAGTTCCAACCGTTCCGTACAGATCCTCGATCAGGATGTCCGGATTCTTTTCCTTAGCGAACTCATAGATATATTTTAAGTACTCCATCTCGCTGTCTATAATAACCCCGTCCATATCAAATATAACTGCTTTTATCATAAATCCTCCTGAATTTCTGCCTTTTGCTGTTAGTATACAGGAGAATTGCGGTTCTTTGCAAGGTCTTCCGGGGACGGCTGTAAAAAAATTCACAATTTTTCCGCCCGACTGACCTTTTCCCCGCATTGGCTTTCTGCTATAATCTATTGGTACTTTACATTATGGAACAAAGCGATTGTTGCCGTCTTGATTAAAGGACGGCTGTTTATCTGAGAAAGGAGCCGCAGAAATATTCCGTGAAAGCCGGTGTTTCTGCCAGGTAAGTGATGAAATATTTCCAGCATTTTCTCGGTATCCTGTGCGCATTCTGCCTGATGATTATTTTTCTGATCACATCGGTAGAGGCTGTCGCATACTGGACCCCGGGCTATTATGAAAAAGAGTATGAAAAATATGGTGTTGCAGAGGATGTAAATATGGAAATGGAGGATCTTCTGGACGTGACGCAGGAGATGATGGCCTTTCTCCGTGGTAAGAGGGCGGATCTTCATGTCCCCACAACTGTGGGAGGCGTTCAGCGGGAGTTTTTCAATGAACGGGAGATCGCCCATATGGTCGATGTGCAGCATCTCTTTTTAGCTGCGATCGCCATCCGCAGGATTTGTGCAGTGATTATCCTTCTCAGCATCGCACTGCTTTGGCAGACGAAAGCTGATATAAAACGCCTGCTGCCTCGGATGCTCTGTATCGGTACTGCGCTGTTTTTTGCATTAACTGCTGCCCTTGCAGCCATAATATCCACAGACTTCACGAAATATTTTATACTTTTCCACAAAATATTCTTTACCAATGACCTGTGGATTCTGGATCCATCAACCGATTTGTTGATAAACATTGTCCCGGAACCATTTTTTGTGGATACCGCTGCCAGAATTGGTGTCACTTTTGCAGCGGCAACCATCCTGTTGTTCGCCATATGTATTTTTTTTATCCGCCGGACGCCGGAAAAACAGCCGTAAGGACAATCCCACCACCCCGTCCGCTGGCCTGCGGCGGCGTCCTCACCTGCTTAACTAAGTGACATTGGTTCACAGCATGCCTCTTTATGCATGGTGTAAACAATAACATGGAATTTACAGACTTTTCCACATGTGGACAATTTTTCTTTACATGAAATTCGGATTCCTATATACTGTTAAATAGTAATTACGTTTATATTACAAATATTAATATATACAGTGACCGAAACCCGCTGATTATTAACAAGAACAGGATTTGATTATAGAATGAAACGAAAAATTATAAGCATGTTATTATCCCTGCTTTTGATGGCCTGGCTCTGTCCGTCCACCGTGCTGGCTTCAGCCGACTGGCCGGACAACGTGTCCATTGAGTCCGATGCAGGTATTATTATGGATGCCAACTCAGGCGCCGTAATATATGGAAAGAATATCCACGCCACGTACGCCCCGGCCAGTATCACCAAGGTCCTGACCGCATTGATTGTGCTGGAACGCTGTTCGATGGATGAGACGGTGACCTTTTCCCAGAATGCGGTGTACAATGTGGAGTCCAACAGCAGCAGCGCCGGTTATGATACCGGAGATACCGCCAGCGTAAAAGACTGTCTTTACGCCCTGCTTTTAAAGTCTGCCAATGAAGCGGCTAATGCCCTGGCTGAACACATTTCCGGCACAACGGAAGAATTTGCCGTGCTGATGAATGAAAAGGCGGCCGAGCTCGGCTGTCAGGATTCCCATTTTTCAAACCCGAGCGGACTGAATGATGAAAACCATTATGTCAGCGCTTACGACATGGCGCTGATTACAAAGGCGGCATTTGAAAACGCGGATTTTTCAAAAATAGTGGCAACTACATACTATGAGCTGCCTCCCAATAAGAAGAACCCGGAAGGCCAGGGAATTTCCCCCGGCAACAAAATGATCAAGAAAAACTGGCCGGATCAGTACCGTCCCGATGTAATCGGAGGCAAGACCGGCTATACCTCCATTGCTCTCAATACGCTGGTCATTGGCGCACAGCAGGGAGAGACGAAGTTTGTTACCGTCATCCTGCACAGCTCCGGGACCCAGTACAGCGACACAAAGGCATTGCTGAACTTTGGATTTAATAATTTTAAAGCGGTAAGAATCGCCGATTATGATAAAACATTTTCTACCATTGGCGACGATTTGAAAATATCCGGCCTGCCCACCTCTGAAAAGCAGGTGCTGACCATTGATCCGGACAGTAAAATTATTCTTCCGGTTACAGCGGACTTTTCCGAAACAACCGTATCTCTTGATTACACACTGCCGGCCGGAGCTCCGTCAGGGGCAATCGCCTGCGTAAATTACCTGCTGGGAGAAAGAACGGTTGGACACGCTTACCTTACATTAAAGGATGCTGTCTCCGATGCCGGTTTGGCTCTGCCCCAGGCGCTCCTTGAAGTGCAGCCGTCTGCGTTGGCTCCCGCTGCTGAAAATCCGGATATTTCACATCCGGAGGACAAGGAACCGGCCCCAGGACCGTCAGCGCGAAACGCGGATGGAGCAGCACAGCCGCCCGAATCGGAGCCGTCAAAACAGGACGGCAATAAATTCAGTATTTCCCTCAAAATACCGTCGCTGTTCTGGAAGATTCTCGCCGTCGTCGTTGTTGCCGGCGGTTCCGGGACATTTGCCGTATTGGTCTTCAAACGGCGCAGGGCGCAGGAAGAGGCGGCTTTACTGGAGCGGCGCCGGCGCAGAGCCGAGCGGTTAAAGGAAACGGGAATTTCGGAAGCTGATTTTGACCTGATGATGCAGCAGAAGAGAATTTCCTCCCCTGAGCGGGAACGGAAAGCTCCCGCCGGTAAAGGACGAAAAAGAAAAGAGCGTTACTAGGTTTCTGGCCGGATGGAGAACTACAGCGTTTCTGGACATTCATTCTTCCAGCAAAGAGAATCGTCCATGATATAATGGCGGCGCTGCCCGCTGGACTTAGCCTTGTATTCGATTGCCTCCGTGGGACATCCCCCGATACAGGCCATGCAGTGGGTGCAGCGGCCCTTCCATACGGGTTTTCCGCCTTCAATGGATATGTTGTTCAGCGGACATCGCAGGGCGCATTTTCCGCAGGAGATACATTTATCAGAAACAGTAAAACCTTTATCTTTTACAAAAAGTCTGTAAAACAGCGGATTGACGGGGCCGCTTTCAATCTTGCCGACAAGGGAAACCGGCTGCGCGGTCAATGTCTCTCCTGATTGAATCTGCCTTGCAAGATCGGTTATGACCGGACCGGCTTTTTCAATAATTTCCCGGCTTTCGGATTCACCTGGCGTGGGAAACAGAGCCAGATAATTTTCCGGCATAAGCACCGAACACAGACCGCGATAACGCAGCCCTTTTCGGCGGCAGAGTTTTTCCGCATAAACAGCGGCATTTCCGCCGCTGCCGCCGCAGGTCAATATAAAATAAGCATCGCGGCTGCCTTCAAAATCATTCTCCATAATCCATTGCTCCACCACCCTTGGCAAACGCCAGGAATATACAGGAGCAACAAATACCAGCGGGCGTTCCGAACGGAACACCGCTTTTTCTCCCTTCTTCATATATCGGTTAATCGATACTGCCTTATCGCCTGTCATTTCTGCTATCCGGACTGCCACTAGCTGACTGTTCCCCGTACCACTAAAATAAAAAACCATATGCTCCTCCTCTTGACAGATTAAAGAAATCTTTATATGATACATATTGTATCACATAGATCGTTGATGTCAATGCGTCAACCTGAGACAAAATATGGGAAAATGTATCATCATGGATAAAAGAAAAATAGCCAATCAACTGGTAAAAGACCGTTTATTCTCGGCACTGGTTGATTTTGCAGGCGAAAAAGACTGGTCAAAGGTTAAAGTTACAGAGTTAATTGAAAAATCCGGTGTTGCCCGGGCTTCTTTCTACCGGAACTTTAAATCGGTGGAAGAAATTATCGGCTATGGAATCCATAAACTGAGTCTTGAATATCATGAAAAAATGCCGGCCTTAACTGAGAGTCCGCACAGCAGGGAGATGATACTGTATAAGTTCCGGTTCTACCGTGAACATGCCGATCTCGTGCTGGCGTTTCACCATGCAAAGATTTCCACCACTCTGCTGGATGTTATCACAGACTGTGAGATTGATGCCTACGGCGATATGCCGGCCAATTCCATTGCAAAATATGAGCTTTATTATTTTGCCGGCGCATTTTATAATATGCTGCTCTGCTGGCTTGAGGGCGGCATGAGGGAAACTCCCGAAGCCATGACCGACGAGTTTTTACGGATTGCCGGCAGTTTCAGCCAGCGCCAGGGCGCGCCTGAAAATCTATAGCAATTACCGGCATGCTCCCCGCGCAGGTCACCGCCTTCAATACAAATGGGAGAATACCGTTTCCGATATTCTCCCACTATCTTTTTAAAGTGTTCCGCATTCTTCTGATACAGATTTATCCGAATTATTTCTGAATGCCCGCTTCGCTTTGTTGCGATCTGCCCGCTTCTTTTTTGCTTCTTCCTTCTTTTTCGTAATCAGAGCCGCGCCGTCTTCTCCTATCAGCTTTGTCGTCTTAACGGCAAAGACGGAACCGTCCTCCGATTTTTTAATGCGGATTTTGCCCTTCATATAACCGTGTTCCGGGCAATAAGCAAGGCAAAAATAGAACTTCTGGTTTGAGGAAAACCATCTAATCTTTTTCCTTAGTGTACGGCGGCATTTGTAGCAGACCATGTCCGTCACTCTGCGCTCCTCAAGTATTCTTTCTTTTGTATCATACATCCTGGATACGAACTTCGCATATCCCGGAAATTCCAGGTAAATCTCATCTTCCTCTGTCTCCGGCGGTCTGTAATAATCCACTGAGACATACTCCACCATGCTGTAAAAATCCATCTCGGCCATGATACGCCCGGTATAATACGCATCATCGAGCGCCCGGTGAAACGGCCTGTCTTCCGCAATCCCCAGCTCCTCCACAACCGTATCCAGTGAATCCTTCTGCTTATCTCCCCGAATCAGTCCGTAAATTTTCTGAAGATCGTAATACAGCAGCGGCATTCGGAAAGGAATATCCAGGCCATGGTACACCATATTCCTCTGAAGCTCCGTCAAATCCATGGAACCCCAGGTACAGAATTTATAGTCGTCCCCGCACCAGGCCAGAAACTCTTCCATGGCCTTGCCGAACTCCTCGCCTTCCATATTCAGTTCATCCATCGACATGTGGGTTACTTCAGAAATTTTAAAGTGCATCTGCCGGTATACTCTGGGCCGGATCAGACGGCGGAATTCCGATATGATTTGTAAACTAGCATTCAGCTTGACCGCGCCGATTTCAATAATTTCAAACGGCAGCCGATCCATGGAGCCGTCTTTCCCAAGAGGACTCTGATTCCATTCCAAGTCTAATACAATATACTGTCCCATAACTATACATTCCAATCATTCATTTGGTATCAAGTCACACTATATAACTTTACCACATTATGAGACATAAGTCGAGTATTATTAGGTGGTTGAAATTTCCTGGTCCAGGTTTTGTTAAGCAGGTGAGGACGCCGCCGGGACGGCCGGCGGACGGGGTTGTGGGGCGATTGGATGAGTCTTATCCTTCCCCTGTTTTCTTTCGCACCGGCAAAATGGCTCAGCCTTTTTTCGGCTGTGTCATCAGGCTGACCGCCACATAGGCAATCAAAGACGGCAATATCGGAAAGATGGATGCCATCGGCATCTGTACTCCCATTTTATTGACAATAACACAGGCAATTCCAATCAGGAAGCTGGCAATGGCTCCCTGGGTCGTCCCTTTCTTCCAGAGGATTCCGCCCGCTATCATTACCAATCCTCCAGCCGTCATAAAAGTATAGGCCATGGACAGCAGGGAGATAATGCTGGAAAACTGCAATGACAGGATAAGGGCAATTAAACCGACAATCACCGTTGACCAGGTTGTCATTTTTGCCAGTGTCTTCTCACTGGCCTGAGGATTTATATGTTTATAGTAGATATCGCTGACAATATTGGCTGTGATGGTTACAAGACCGCCGTCACAGGTAGACATAACCGCAGCACAGATGGAAGCGATTAAAAGTCCGGCCAGGACGGGAGGCATTGCCTCGAACAGTACCTGGAAAATAATCGTTCCGTTTGCCGCATCCGGCCACAATGCCTTTCCGTACATTCCAATCAGTACAGGCAGGACTACAAACGGAATAATCATACATGCCGCGATGACCGGAGCCATCACTGCCGTCTTTTCCTCTTTACAGGAGACGGTACGCTGGAACGCGGCTGACGATACCAGCCCATAGAGAGCCGTCGGACCCAGCATCATGATGAATGTCTCCATGCTGAAGGGAACCATCTGGAAGCTTTCTGCCGGCAGATTCTGAGCCATAAGCTGAAAGCCGCCCTGACTTCCGATAAATATAACCGTGACAATCACTGTGATAAATATAACCGTACTCTGGATTACATCGGTCATCATTACGCCCCAGAGTCCGGACATGGACGAGTAGATAATGACAATTAGCGTTGTGATAATGGCTCCAAGCACCGGGTTTACCCCGATATATTCAAAGAGCCGCTTTCCGGCCATGATTTGTCCGGCCATTACCGCCGTATTGGCCGCTCCGTTCAGGACCGCCATCAGAATCGTCGTAACCTTATCGCCGTATCTCTGTTCCAGCATATCAGACAGCGTAACACAATTTCCCCGGTATACCCGCCTCGACATAACTGCCGAAAATAATAGGTAGGATAAAGCCGCGCCGACTCCGAACCACATTCCCCCGATTCCATATACAGCGCCATATTCGGCGCCTCCTACCACAATACCGTTTCCGATATGGGAACCGATGTAGGAACCGGTCACCAGCAGAAGCGTTCCCTGCTTTCCGGCCGTCATGAAATCATTCATGCTCCCGCCGTATTTTCTTCCCGCAAGGCCAATCCCAACCATTACCACCATGTAAATTCCCAGAATCACTAAAACTACACTCAAACTGCTCATCTGTAACTCCCTTCCCCCTCTAATTTAAAATTCCAATCTCCTTTGCCTGATATTCCAGTTCCTCCCTGAAAGCCGGGTGGGCAATATTTACCAGCTCCCGGGCGCGCTCCTGTACGGATTTTCCTGCCAGAACCGCGATTCCGTATTCTGATACCACGTATTCCACCATCGTGCGGCTCAGAGATACCGGCGTCCCCGGCTCAAAGTAAGGAACGATTTTCGAATACTTTCCATTCTTTGTCACCGACTCTATCACGATGATCGATTTACCGTCCGGACAGCTCACGGCCCCTGTTGCAAAATCTCCGATTCCGCCCATGCCGGAATGCTGGCTGCCTTTCAGGAATTCGGCATTGGCCTGCCCGAGAAGATCTACCTGTACGGCGTTATTGATGGCCGTCATCTTATTATTTTGTGCAATTACTGCCGGTGTCAGGACATGGTTGCAGCAGTCCAGGCGGATCTCCAGGTTATCTTTCACATAATCAAACAGCTCCTGGGAACCGACCACCTGGGTGCAGACGGAAACTCCCGGATTCAATGATTTTTTCCTGTTTGTAACCAGTCCCTTTTTTGTAAGGTTCATCAGCAGATCACCGTATATTTCGGTGTGGACTCCCAGATCATGCGCATTTTCCAGATACATCATGGCAGAGGAATTCAGTCTTCCGATTCCCACCTCCAGCGTGGCTTCATCCTCCACCAGCTCCGACAGGTAACCGCCGATTGCCTTGTAAATCTCCCTGTTTTCGTCGGAGTCGTCAATCCGGCCCACATTCAGAGGATACCCGTCCCCCTCCACAATGTAATCAAATTCGGAAATATGCATCACATTATCACCGTATACAAAGGGGAGCTTATCATTAATTTCCGCTATCGCAAGCGGGACGGCCCTGCATACATCTGCCATCATATCGGCAGAATTACCGAAGGAGACGAAACCGTCCTTGTTGGGAGCCGACACGCAGGTGATTGCGGCCCGGCACTTAAAATTCTCAAGCGCCACTTTGGTAAAACCGGAAAAGCCGCAGGGGATAAACTGCATCCGTCCGTTCCTGATATATTCCCGGTTAATTCCGTCCATAAAGCTGGTATAAACTGTCAGCCCCCTTCCCATGTTGGGCAGAAGCTGCGGAAAATCTTCTTCCGGGGCATAGTAGACGGCATCCGTCAGGTCCTTCCTTTTTCCAAGCTCCGAAAGGATACCAGCCGGCTCCCTGGCTCCGCAGCAGAAGCTGTCCCCGTTCTGTATCATAGCAGCTGCCCGGGACGCCGTAATCAGTCTGTCAGCATATTGTACTTTCCATAATCGTTCCATGGTTTAGCCTCCGTTATTATTTACCGTATTGTTTTTTCAGAGCCGTGGTCAGTCCGCCCTCTGCAATGTCACTTCTGAATTCATCTACCCCGGTTGTCTGCATGTGGATTCTGCCCAGGTTGAACATTTCGGACACAAAATCGATAGTGCTTCTAAAGCCCTGCAGCTCATAACATTTGTTCAGCGAATATTTGATTATCTTGGCGCTCTCCGGCGGTATCTGGGCAATCCGGTTTGCCACGGCCATCGCCGTCTCCTCCAGCTTCTCATAGGGAACTACCTGATTTACCACACTCATATCACGCATCTCCGCTGCCGTAAAGAACTTGCTCAGGTAGAAGAACTCCCTTACCTTGTTAAACGGCATTTTCCATACTTCCATCGGAAATTCCGGCACGTATCCCAGAATAATTTCAGGATTTCCAAATGAGGCGTCTTCCGAAGCGATGACCATATCGCTGAGCATGGCGAGGGTGATTCCTCCGCCGATACAGTAGCCCTGGATTGCCGCTACAATTGGTTTTGGGAAGTTCCACATCCGCATGAAGAATTTGATTTCCTCCGAGGTGTCTTTCCTGCGCTCCACAACGCCCGTAATGTTATGTTCCATTGCCTCCTTCAAATCAAAGCCTGCCGTAAACGCTTTTTCACCGGCTCCTCCCAGAATGACGACGCGTACTTTTGGATCCTCGGCCGCCTGCTTTAATGCCTCGTCGATACCGTGGATTACGGCGCTGTTTAATGCATTTCTCTTTTCCGGTCTGTTGATGATGATTTTTGCAATCATTCCCTGCTTTTCATATAATAATTCACTCATTATCTCTTATCCTTTCTTTCCTTTCGTCTCAGCCGATGCGGTCAGGGGCTTATTATCAGTTAGCGAGTCCCTCCTGCAATACGGTGTACCTCTAAATCTCTTTGACCTTCTTAATCTCCCTGATTAATTCCGGAATCACTTCCAGCAGATCACCGACGATACCGTAATCAGCCACCCCGAAAATCGGGGCATCCGGGTCCTTGTTGATTGCCACGATTGTCTCTGCCCCCGACATTCCTGCCAGGTGCTGGATTGCTCCCGAAATCCCGCATGCTATGTAGAGCTTTGGAGCCACGGTTTTGCCCGTCTGTCCAACCTGATGCGCGTGGGGGATCCAATCCGCGTCCACACAGGCCCTGGAAGAACCGACCGCCCCGCCCAGGACATCCGCCAGTTCACGGATATAGGAGAAATTCTCAGCCTTTCCGATTCCGCGGCCGCCGGATACAATGATTTCCGCTTCTTCCAGGTTAACCGACTGGACTACTTCTTTGATTCGTTCCACGATCTCCGTCCTGATACGTTCCGGCTTTATCCCGGCACTTTCCCCTATCAGCTTCTGTTCTGCCGCGCTGCCGTCTTTGTCCGGCACGGGCTTTTTAAATACCCCGGGTCTCACGGTTCCCATCTGAGGACGGTGTTCCGGGCAGAGGATTGTCGCCATCAGGTTTCCGCCAAATGCAGGTCTTGTCCACTCCACATTTTTTGTCATGCTGTCAATATCGAGCGCCGTGCAGTCGGCCGTAAGCCCGGTCTTTAACCTGCATGCAAGACGCGGTCCCAGGTCCCTTCCGTTATTGGTGGCTCCCATCAGGATTACCAGGGGCCTGTGTCTCTCCACCAGCTCCGTCATGCAATCCGCATACACATCCGTTCTGTAATTTCGGTACTCCTCCCCCTCTATGAAAAGCACTTCGTCGGCTCCATAAGCCGCCGCCTGTCTTGCCGCTTCCCTGACGCCGTAACCGGGAATCACCGCAACCAGCTTTTCCCCTATTTTGTCCGCCAGCAGCCGGCCGGGAGTTAAAAGCTCGAATCCGACCGGTTTGGCTTTTCCCTCTTCTGTCTCAATAAATACCCAGATATTCTTATATTCCTGCTTTTGTTCCACGTTACTTCCCTCCCGAATCGTCACACCAATTTTTTCTCATCTAAAAATCCGGCCATACCTGCTGCCGCCTCCGCAGCCGTCTTGCCTTCCACCTTGATTCCCGTCTTTGTCCTGACCGGCGTAAATGTCTTTTTAACCTTCGTCGGTGATCCTTTCAGGCCGCATTTTTCCACATCGATTTCAAGCGTCTGGGCGGTAAGCACGGGGATTTCGGCTCTGGACGCCCTCATTTTCCCTTTGATGGACGGCAGTCTTGTCTCCCCGGAGATTTTCGTTACCGTTACCACTGCCGGAAGTTTTGTTTTAATCATGTCGTAACCGTCGTCATTCTCCCGTTTCACTAAAACCCCGTCCTCCGACAGCTCTGCATCGGATGCATAGGTAATCTGGGGGAGGTCCAGATGTTCCGCCATCTCCGGTCCAACCTGGGCCGTATCTCCGTCTATCGCCTGTTTGCCGCAGAGTATCAGTCCGACGTCTCCCAGCTCTTTGCTCAGCCACGCAACTGCCCGGGACAGTACAAAGCTGGTCGCCAGCGTGTCGGAACCGCCGAACGCCCTGTCGCTGATGAGCCATGCCCGATCCGCTCCTACCGCCAGACATTCCTTTAACGCTTCTTTGGCCTGCTCCGGTCCCATGGAAATAACAAGGACCTCCGCCCCATAGCGTTCCTTCAAACGGAGTGCCGTTTCCAGGGCATATGCGTCATATGGATTCACGATGCTGGGGACACCGGCGCGTATCAGTGTGTTTGTCACAGGATCAATTTTAATTTCCGTTGTATCGGGAACCTGTTTTACACATACAATAATCTTCATATTCTTCTTCCACCGTCCTTTTAATTTTCTATGTATTTATTGTATCAGAGCGAATTTTCTAAAAATAGCAGTTTAAATTTTTACAGGAATGCAACTGAAAGTTGCATCCAAAAATAAAGTGATGTATAATATAGGTCACAGTTCATCCTGCCAAAACAGGCAGTACAGTGAAGATACCATAGATACGTGTGCACATATACGGGAAGGTGAGATTATTGGAAATACGACAGCTACGTTATTTCATGCAGGTATGTGAGAGCGGCAGCCTTTTAAAGGCCTCGGAAGTGCTTTTTATCTCCCACCAGGCTCTCAGCAAATCCCTGTCGTTACTGGAGAAGGAACTGGGCGCCGCCCTGTTCTACCGGACCCCCAAGGGCATGATACCGACCCAGTTCGGCCAGGAGCTTCTGGAGGACAGCCGCCCGATTCTTGCGGAATGGGACCAGCTTAATCTGAAGCTGGAAGAATCGGCCACGCGCCACAAGGGAAAAATACGGCTTGGCCTGTCGGGAGGACTGATTTACTTCGGTTCAAAAAAGATCTGGGAATATTTTAAAGAGCTGCACCCGCATACGGAAATTGAACCGTATGAGCACGGCTATATCGAGGGCCTAAAGTGTCTGAAAGCGGGGACGCTGGATGCTGTCGTGATATCCGATTATGAGAATACGGACGGCTTCATCACCTACAGCCTGCCCTCCACCAGACGTCTTTTGATTGTGGAAAAAAGCAATCCTCTCGCATCGAAGGAGGAGCTGGAAATTAAAGATTTGAGAAATGAAAAATTTATTTTATGCATCAATGATTTTGCGTACAATAAATTCCTGCGGCTTTGCCAGGCGGAGGGATTCACCCCCGACGTTCGCCGTACCAGCGACACGGTTTACATGTACAAGCTGTGCAGTGAAGACGGCCTGTGCGGCCTGTGCATCGACTCCAATACGTCGAATCTGGTTCCCAAATATCCGGAACTGCGGGCCATACCATTTAAAGACAATGCGTTTCCCTATCCGATGATGCTGGCCGTAAGAAATAATTATCCAAAACCAACACTGATCAAAGAACTGGTGGACTTCCTCACCTATTCCCTGAACAGCGTCTTATACTAACGAGACGGAGGAATGTCATGACACATACACTTTATTACAAATTTATCCTGGGCTATCTGCTGTTCGGCTTCCTGGGTTTTGTTACGATAGCAACCGTATCATCTAATCTGACCTATGAACATCTGATTGAGCAGAAGGCGGAAGCCCTGTATGACGAGGCAACCATGATTGCCGATAACTGCAGCAAGGTATATGAGGGGAAGTATCTGGACCTGGCAACCGCTTATCCTCAACTGGATGCGGTCGCAACCTACATGAAGGCCAGGATCTGGATTATGGACCACAGCGGGATTATCACCGCCGACAGCAGCCGGAAAGCAGCCGGCACTGCCGTGGAAGGCTTTGATCCGACTGCCCAGGGAAACCGGCTTTACACCATCGGCCGGTATTACGGGATGTTTGACAGCGATGTCCTGTCTGTCTCCTCCCCCATTACGGGAAACATGAATACCTACGGTTATATTACCATTCACCTTCCTATCAGTGTTATTAAGGCGGAACAGAACGGATTCCTGAATATTGTGTACATTACATCGGGGATTATTTTTGCCCTGTCCCTGATTATCTTGCTGATATTTACGAAAATCGTCTATTTCCCGCTCAAGAAAATAACCTATGCAGCCAATGAGTACGCGGCGGGAAATCTGTCACACAACATAAAAATAACGAGCCATGATGAGATCGGCTATCTGGCTAACACGCTGAACTATATGTCCAGCGAACTGAATGATATGGAAGAATACCAGAGAAAGTTCATCGCCAATGTCTCCCATGATTTCCGCTCCCCTCTGACCTCCATCAAAGGTTATCTGGAAGCAATCCTGGACGGGACAATCCCGCCGGAGCTGTACCAAAAATACCTGGGAATCATCATCTCCGAAACCGAGCGCTTAAATAAGCTGACCCAGGGCATGCTGACTCTCAATTCACTGGACAGCAAAGGCTATCTGAGCCGGACTAATTTCGATATCAACAGGACCGTCAAGGATACGGCGGCTACCTTTGAAGGTACATGCAGTGCAAAAAGAATCACTTTTGATCTCACCTTCTCCGATTCCATCCAGATGGTCTACGCTGATCTCGGCAAGATTCAGCAGGTTCTCTACAATCTGATTGACAATGCCATCAAATTCAGCCGGGAGGATTCGGTCATCTATATCCAGACCTCGGTACGCTATGAGAAGGTATTTGTGTCGGTGAAGGATACCGGTGTTGGTATTCCAAAGAATAATATCAAAAAGATATGGGAGCGTTTTTATAAGAGCGATGTATCCCGTGGAAAAGACAAGAAAGGAACCGGACTCGGCCTGGCCATTGTCAAAGAAATTATACAGGCCCACGGTGAAAATATTGATGTGGTCAGTACGGAAGGCGTTGGAACGGAATTTATTTTCAGCCTGCCGAAAGCGACGACGCTATAGGAAGACAGGGAGGGGGGCCGCCGCAATATGGCCCTGCGATATAACGGGTAAGGCCGATTACACGGAGCCCCTCTAAAACGCCTGCCATGGGTCGTCCTCCTCTCTGTTCATACTGTTTTTATTTTATTAAATGTCCCGCAATCACCGTTCTCTGAATCTGGTTTGTACCCTCAAAAATCATAAATATCTTGGCGTCACGCATCAGTTTTTCCACTTCATATTCTCTGGAATATCCATATCCGGAGAATATCTGTACCGCATCGAGTGTGTTCTGCATGGCGGCTTCCGATGAGAATGTCTTGGCAACCGCGTTCATCTTTCCGTCCACAGCCCCGCTGTCAATCATCGCAGCGCACTGATATACAAGGCTCCTGGCCGCCTGGTTCCTGATTTCCATATCTGCAAGCATAAACTGGATTGCCTGCAGCTTCGCTATCGGTTTTCCGAATGTCACCCTGGTCTTTGCATAGTCTACACTCAGGTCAATAGCTCTCTGACTCAGCCCCGCCGCCATGGCCGCGCATTCCAGTCTGGTTCTGTCCAGTGTCTGCATTGCCAGCTTGAATCCTTTTCCCTCTGCCCCCAGAAGATGATCTTCCGGTACATGTACTTCCTCCAGTATCACATCAGCCGTGGTGGAAAGGCGGATTCCCATTTTGTCCTCGTGTTTTCCAATCGAAAGCCCCTCTCTGCCGCGTTCAACAAGAAATGCTGAAATCCCTTTCGTTCCCGCGTCCGGCTCCGTCTTGGCAAAGACAACGTAGAAATCAGCATGGGGTGCATTGGTTATAAAACATTTGCGGCCTGTAATTATGTACTCCCCATCCTTCTTTACCGCCTTTGTCCTGATAGCTCCCGCGTCAGAGCCTGCGTCCGGCTCCGTCAGGCAGAAGGACCCCATGCCTCCGTTGATCAGCGCGTCAGCTGCATACTGTTTCTGCTCCTTCGTCCCTGCAAGAAGAATCGGCTTCATCGCCAAAGTGCTGGCCTGTACGGCAACGGAGAATCCAGCGTCTGCCCTGGCAAATTCCTCTGCTACAAGAATATTGGCAAATGTGCCAAGTCCGGCTCCTCCAAACTCTTCCGGAATACACAGGGACGTATATCCCAGCCCGGCTGCTTCTTTATACACCGAAAGCGGCGTTTCCCCCTTCAAATCGTACTCCTTTGATACCGGCCTTATCTTTGCCTCGGCAAACTCTCTGGCCATTTCCTGAATCTCTCTGTTTTCCTCTGATAAAATATGCGGCATTTCTGTCCTCCTGTTTTCTCCCTGTTTACCTGAAGCCGGATACGTCCATGTCACGTATCAGACACCAGAATTTCAATCGTTTTAAATTTCGTATACTATTCCGGAATCATAATATTTTCTAATGATTTTATTCTAGCAGATATAATTATCTAAAAATAGCAGATTGCATTTTTACCATGATGCAACCATGAGTTGCATAGTTACGGCTCACGGGTCCCCCAACCTCAACTAAATCTCCATTGCAAAATCCCGTCATAAATGATATTGTTAAATCAATAAAAACACATGCAGAAATTATAAAATACAGCGTATCAAATCCAATAAATCACATGGCCGGGCAGCAACTGCTCTGGCTCTGGAGGAACTTTATATGAGCATAACGAACGGCGCAGCTGAAAAGACTGTCAGAGCTTTTTTAGACGCCTATTTGAAAAAAAGGGACATAAATACTGTCCTCTCTCTTCTGACAGATGAAATCCAATGGATCGGCATCGGAACCGATGGCAGCCTGTGTGGTATCCAGATGGTGGAGGCTGCCCTGAAAGAAGAATACTCCCAGGATCCGGAGCCCTATCTGCCGGAATTAACTAACTCCTGTGAGACGTCGGTATCCCAGGATGACGCTGTTTTTATGGCTGATTTAACAATAATGAGACCCGTCTCTTCCGGCCCGCTCTTCACTTTAAAGGCCAGGATAAGCGCTGCCTGCATCCATACTCCGGACGGCTGGAAAATTGCCGCTGTGCATATGTCCGCCCCCAGTGTTTTACAGGGTGTCTCCGGCTCCGTCAGTCAGGACACGGGTGAAGATCTGCTGAACCACAGCGTTTTTCTCAATATTGATCAGAATAAGCAGGCAATACTGCAAAATCACCGGCTGGCGGCACAACTGGAAGCCCGCAACCAGATTTTGAATATTGCCTTAGAACATACATCAATCTGTGAATTTTATTATTATCCGTTGATCCGGACCTGTGTCATTCCCCGCCGTACATGTGAATACTATCACTGCAGCGAACGGTATGAACAGATGCCGGACAGCTTCCTGGATTCCTTTGTCGTCCCCTCCTGCCACGCCGCCTGCCGGGAAATGTATGAGGCCATCCATAACGGATTGGGAACTGCCAATGCAGAGTTCCAGACACTCTCCGGCTCCTGGTGCCGGGAATTTATGTCAACCGTTACCTGGACGGAAGACGGGCGGCCCGACTTTGTTGTGGGTATCATTGAAGACATTACCAATCAGAAGGGAATGGCCAGCGCGCTGGAAAACGCGAAATCCCGTGACAGCCTGACCGGCTTATGGAATAAGGAGACCGGCACAAGGCTGGCCCAGAAATGTATGCAGGAAAAACCGGAAGGGGAAAACTGTGTTCTGATGCTCCTGGATATGGACAATTTCGGCCAGCTTAATGAGAAAGAGGGAACCTCCTTTGCCAATGCCGTCCTTCTGGAAGTGGCCGATATATTGCGCGGCTCCACCTCTGAACAGGATCTTCAGATCCGTCTGGGCGGCGATGAGTTTATGCTGTTTATCAGGAATTGTGATAAAAAACAGGCTACCGTGCTCGGCCCCCGTATCGCCGACCAGGTTCAAAATCTCATGATTCTACCGGGCAGAGAGAGCCGGATCAGCGTCAGTATCGGTATGTGTTCCACCGAAGTCGTCAATAACTACAGCGGCCTCTACCGATGCGCAGAAAGTACGCTGAATTATGTCAAAGAGCGCTGCCGTGGACACGCCGCCTGCTATCTCGACACCTCCAATGAGCTTGGAGTTATGCTGACCAATCTCTATACGGAAAAATACATTGTCAATACTATTGAACAGGAAGATGCGCAGCGCGGAGAAAATCTGATATCCTTCGCTCTGGATCTGCTGGGGAAATCGAAAAATCTGGAGGATGCCGTCTCCCTGTTGTTCGCAAGAATTGGAAAGATTTATCACATGGACCGTGTATCCCTGCTTGAAATTGATCCTTCTTTCCTCTCCTGCCGTTTTACATACCAGTGGTCAAATGATATGTCTTATATTCATATAAATAAGCCTTATTATATTACCCGAGAAAAATACGAGGCTGCCGCCATGCGGTATGCATCCGACGGGCTGTGCGATGTCTGTCCGAACAAAGAGATTTCCCCATTCCCCTCCTGCCTCCATTTTGCAATATGGAACAACGGCGTCTATATCGGCGCCATCGGATTCGAAGTCTGCCAGGAAAATTATATCTGGACGAAAGAACAGCGCCGTGTGCTGGCGGAGATTGGTAAAATTGTTCCCTCCTTTGTAATGAAAGCCCGTGCCGATGCCGTCAGCCAGGCAAAAACAGATTTCCTTTCCCGTATGAGCCACGAAATACGGACCCCGATGAATGCAATCGTCGGTATGACCGCTATCGCACGTTCTGCCGCCGGAAATAAGGAGCAGGTATTGGAATGTCTGGAAAAACTTGATAACTCCAGCAAGTACTTACTTCACCTTGTCAATGATATCCTGGATATGTCCCGGATTGAGAGCGGGAAAATGGAACTGAACCCAACACCAATGCTTCTTTCATCCTTTCTGTCCTCCATAGACGAGATGGTGCGGATGCAGGCCGAAGCAAAGGGACTTTCCTTTACCGTACAAAATGACTGCCGTACCGAACGGCATTTAACAGCCGATCAGCTAAGGCTTGAACAGGTTCTGCTGAATCTCATCGGAAATGCCATTAAATTTACAGATGTGGGAGGTTCCATTACTCTTCATATTCATCCTGTTAAAGAAGAAGATACGGGGCTGGCCCTGCGCTTTTCACTGGCGGATACTGGCATCGGCATTTCCCCGGAAGTCCTGCCGTCTATCTTTAACGCGTTTGAACAGGGAGCAAAAAATATCTCTTCACAATATGGCGGTACCGGCCTTGGGCTTGCCATCTCCAGCCGGCTGGTACAGATGATGGGAGGCGTTCTGGATGTAAAAAGTGAACCCGGCCGCGGCTCCGAATTCTTTTTTACCGTCTCTCTCCCATACAGCGAGGTTCCGGCACCCCAGCACGAAATATTAAATGAGTCCCCCTCCTATAGTTTTAACGGCAAACGGCTTTTAGTTGTGGAGGATAATGAAATTAACCGTGAAATAGCCCAGACCCTTCTTGAAATGAATGACTTTTTCGTAGAGACAGCAGGAAATGGGCAGATTGCCCTTCAGATGTTCTGTAAAAAAGAACCTTTTTACTATGATGCCATTTTAATGGATATCCATATGCCGGTTCTGGATGGAATTGAGACGACAAAGAGACTTCGCACCATGGGCAGGGCCGATTCCCGCACCATCCCAATTATTGCAATGACGGCCAATGCCTTTAGTGAGGACAGCCGCAAGTCACTGCAAATCGGTATGAACGGACATTTATCAAAACCCATCCAGATTCAGGAGCTTCTGAAAATGCTGAACCATTGTTTTAACACAGAGACAGCTCTCCCATAATCAATAGCCAAGCTTACCCCGGCGGATTTACATTGCTAATATTAAAAAGGCTATGGTATAATTGTTCGTAGATTGAACAACTTTACCATAGCCTTATTCATTGATGGCAGTGATACGTTCATGGCTCATGCTTTTTATCGTACTGTACATCAATTAAAATTTCGGGGGAAACACTATGTATGAAAAAACCGCCACACCATCCGGAGAGGAACCTTTCCGCCGGAAAAAGACCACTAAATGGAACCAAACCATCTCATTCAAAATCAATCTCAGTATCCTGACAGTTCTGGTGCCCTCACTCATTATACTGGTACTAATAGCCTGCTTTGCCACTGCCGGTACCATATCCGATTTAAATAACCGGCTGCTCGATGCCCAGACCGATTACGCCGTGGCTTCCGTCGATGATTTTTTCAGGGGGAAAATAGCCGTGGCAGGAACGTTTGAAGAGAATTCCACGCTGCAGAACTACTTTGAGGCCGTCTCTTCCCCTCAGGACATCCGCACCTATGATAATATGGATGCCGTGTTAAAAGAATTGTCCGACGCGTTAGGTCTTATGCAGAATGAGAAAGTGCTGCAGGTTTGGGCGGCTGATTCCGATACTGACACCTATCTGCTTTCCGACGGCAGTACCGTTACGGCAAATCTTGACGGTAATGAATGGTACCACCGGCTGCTTACCACGAAGGACATCGTGATTTCCGATCCCTTTCTGGATCCCGCCACCGGAGAGATCATTGTCTCGATCGTAAACCCGGTTTTTTCTGAATCAGGCAGCGAGATTGCCGGTCTGACCGGTTTAGATGTCTATTTAAGCAGTCTGGGCCAGGTAATCTCATCGATCAAAGTCGGGGAACACGGTTATCTTGAACTTATCTCCAATAATTCGGATTACATATACAGCGACGATCCGAGCGCATCGGGCAGGAATGTTTCCGAACTCGATATCCCCCAGGAGTATAAAGATAAGGTTCACAGCAATTATAATGGCGTTCTCAACTTCAGTTATAGCGGCATCCGGTATACCTCCATGTTCAGAAACAGCGCAACGACCGGCTGGCTGGCTGTCGCCACGCTGCCGATTTCGGAGGTAAATGCGACACGCAACCGGCTGCTCACCATACTGGGCGTGCTGTCCCTCATAATTCTGGCCGGACTTACAACTGTTATCGTGTTTATTGTACACCGTACCATGAAACCTCTTGCCGGTATCAGCAGAAGCATGGAAGATTTCTCACAGGGTAATCTGGGCGTCGACATTCCTCTCGGCCGGACAGATGATGAAATCGGCAGAATGGCCGGCAGCATCCGTTCGTCTGTTGCCGCTCTCAAGGATATGATTCATAATGTCACACGCGTTCTGGAAGAAATTTCCCGGGGCAATCTGAAACTGTCCGTAGACGGTAATTATTTAGGAGATTTTTCTTTTATAGGGGATGCCCTGGAGCAGATTATAAAATCCCTGAATTATACGCTTTCCCAAATCAGCTCATCCGCCCAGCAGGTAGCCTATGGCTCCGAACAGGGGGCCTGCGGCGCGCAGTCGATGGCTCAGGGCGCTACGGAACAGGCTGCGGCGGCAGAGGAACTGGCGGCGGTCATAGAGGACATCTCCCAGCAGATTATATCCAATGTCAGCAGCACTTCAAAAGCCAATATGAGCGTAACTACGGTGGTAAATGAAGCCGAGGTAAGCAACCGCCGTATGCAGGAGATGCTGTCGGCTATGCAGGACATCCGACAGAGCTCCAACGAGATAAGTAAAATTATCAGCGCAATTGAAGATATTTCCTTCCAGACAAATATATTGTCCCTCAATGCAGCCGTCGAGGCTGCCCGCGCCGGTGAAAACGGCAGAGGTTTCGCCGTCATTGCCGCAGAAATCAGGAATCTGGCCGCAAAGAGCGCCGAAGCGTCCCATAACACGACGTCCCTCATCGCCGCTTCGTTAAAAGCAGTGGAACACGGAACGCGTATTTCTGGTGAAACGGCTGTCTCTCTCAAGAATGTCCTGGACGGTATTAAAGAGGTGGAGATGATTATTGAGCAGATATCTTCAGCTTCCGACGATCAGGCCCGCTCCGTGGAACAGGTACATCAGAGTATCACGCAGATTTCCGATGTTGTCCAGCTCAACTCAGCTACCGCCGAAGAGAGCGCGGCGGCCAGCGAAGAACTGTCCGCACAGGCGCTGCTGTTGAAGGAATTGATTGGCTCGTTCCGGCTCAGGAACGAACCCTGATAAAATAGTAAATAATCTTTTTTACTTTACAGCCATTGATTGCTTATTCATCAGTCAGATAGCTATTACATATTTCACCGCCTGCGGCGGGTCGCTGTGGCGACATTATTCCATACCGCCGCAGGCATTAGCTCACTTAGCAAGTGTAACGAGCTTAGTGAACAAGCCCTCTTTAGAGTTGTGGTCCTCCGAGGAGCGGTTTTAATTTAACAGGAGAACTTTCCTGTTAAATTAAAAAACCGGTTCTATACTGAATGTTGGGGTGTGCTGAAAAGCACACTTCCAACATTCTTTT